>Ga0302046_10006720_pt1 | contig 10015 bp, 9 predicted proteins | sample RVTome_11_FD_200261 | JGI IMG/M metagenome (GOLD analysis project Ga0302046, IMG submission 200261) | Soil microbial communities from uranium-contaminated site in the Upper Colorado River Basin, Wyoming, United States - RVT147D111 (version 2) ... | reverse complement strand
CCACAGCGGCGCCCCGGCCAGTCGTTTGACCGCCGGCACCTGTGCCACGATCAGCACGAGAGTCGTGAGCCAGAGCACCGAGGGAATCCCTTCGATCCGAGCCCCGAGCGCCTCAGATACCCACACGGCGGTCACGGCCAACGCCCCCACGGCCGCGGTGTCCGCGATCCCGACCGCCCGCTTGGTCTTGTTGAACGAGACTTCATCGAGCGTTGCCTCGACGCGGTCGTTCGCCGGACGAGCGTCCCGTGTCTCTTGGGGCCACCAACGGATGAGGGCGACCGGGAGGACCAGGCAGGCGGCCATCCAGAGACTCGTCGTGACGTTGTCCGCCGCAATCGCGGCGCTATAGAGGTCAGGACTGGTTTGGACCGCATCCCCCACCGCAACGAAGTTGACGCTGCCGCCCGTATAGGTCCCGGTATACTGGCCCGCGAGTTTCCAGGTCTCGGGGCCGACCCACCGATGCACGACAAACGCCCCGACGATCGCTCCGATCGCAGTGCCCACCACGCCCAGCCCAAAGGCCCCCAGCATGCGGGGACCGGCGCGCACGACGCTCTGCACGTCAACGCCCATAAGCACCAGCGCAATCCCCACGCTGACGCCGAAGCTCCCGAGCACCCGGTACGTCTCCGATTGGGGCGGCAGGAGCCCCACGTTGGTCGCTATCGCGGCCAGCAGAATGGCGGTGAGAACCGATCCCAAGTAGCGAATGAGCTTGACATGCGCCTCGAGCCAGATCGACAGCCACACCAGCGCGGCGAGGGCGACAAAAACGGCCAACGGATCGGCGATCACACCACCCCCGACGTGTTGAGTGCGCGTACGGTGCCTCGATAGCCCTGTTCGACGTACTCCACGATGCGGTCCAAGGCAAACGTCCCGGCACGAGTGACTTTGGGCAGCACCACGACGTGCGGCGCGGGCATCTCGTCCGACCACCGTCGAATCGTCTCTTCCGCCTGCACCGCCATCATGATCCGCAGCGCCCGGCGGTGCGCCGCCACCATGCCCTCCGCCCCGATCCCCACTGCGGGCGGCTGATCGTGACGGGACGGACCCACGTGAATCCCCACCACGAGATCGGGAGCAAACTGCATGGCCACATCCATCGGAAGCACGGCGCGCAGGCCCCCGTCCACATACTCGCGATCGCCGATAAGCGCCGGCGGATAGTACAGCGGCAGCGCACACGAGGCGTAGAGCGCATCGAGGAGCGGCACGTGCGACCGCCCTCCCGGACCGAACAGCACCAGGTCCCCATTCGAGGCATCCACCGCGGTGACCGTCACGGGGACGCGAAGCGCGTCAAAGCTGTCCGCCGGCACCAGAAGGCCGAGCGTCTCGCGAAATGGCCGAGCACGCAGCAGGCTGCGCCCAAACGGGCCCAACAGCACGCTGGGAGAAAACGACGCCACATCCGATCGCGATACCGTGGAGACACGGCGCAGCACTTCATCGTACGACAGGCCACTCCCAAAACACGCACCGATCACCGCCCCCATCGACGTGCCGACAAAATGGGCCGGCGCCAGATCGTACTCCTGGAGCGCGCGGATCGCCCCGATGTGCGCGGCCGCGCGTGCCCCTCCGCCGCTCAGAACACAGACGACGCGACGGGTCACGCGCGGCGCTCCCGGCGCTCCTGCAGTCGGTATTCGCGCCGCCGACGCGCCGCATCGTACCGCCGTTGGTCCTCGTCCGTCTCCACGAGGAGGGGGGCCACCGGCACCGGACGCTCATGCGGGCCAATGGCCACAAAGGTCACATAGCAGCTATTGGTATGCCGCCGAACGCCGCTTATGAGATTCTCCGCCTCCACCCGGACACCCACCTCCATTGACGTCTTGCCCACGAAGTTGACCCGCGCGTGAGCCATCACGAGTTCGCCGACATGGATGGGTTCGTGGAAGTCGACCCGGTCGAACGAGACGGTTACGCACGGTTGGCGCGCGTGACGAATCGCGGCCACGGCCGCCACCCGGTCGACCAGGGAGAGAATCACCCCACCGAAGACGTTCCCGAGCGTGTTCGCCATGTTCGGCATCATCAGCTCGGTCATCGTCGCTTCTGAATCACGCACCCGGCGTGGAGGAAGTTCCGCGTCGCTCATCCTCGAGATCCGGCGTGGAAGGGCAAACACCCGCCGTCAGTAGTCAACGGGACGGAGATAGTACTCGCCGATGGCGGTCTGACTCACCATCGCCACGGTGGGAAGCCGGCGCTTCCAATGCGTCGCGTTCAGACGTTTGGCGACGAGGGCCACTTCGTCAACCGTGAACCCGCGGGCGACCACCTCTTCCCGCTGAAGCCCACTCACCAACCAATACAAGATGAGATCCGCGCGCTGATACGAGATGCCGAGGTCGCCTTCATCAGTCTGACCCCGGATGAGATCAGCGGTCGCGGGCTTGGAGACGATATCCTCCGGCACCCCAACATGGCGTGCAAGCGCCCAGACCTCGGTCTTAAACAGATCGCCGAGCGGATTGACCGGCGGGGAGTCGTCCGCGTGCCACGTGAAGTATCCCAGCAGGCGTTCGGTCTTGTTCCCCGTCCCCAGGGGTAGGGCACCGTGCGCCGCAGAGAGGTCGAACAGGGTGATCATCCGCACCCGGGCCATGACGTTGCCGAGGCGCGTGGGGTCGGGTCGCGTAAGGGCGGCCGCGGCGTACCCGTTGACCGCGCCAGTGATCTCTACCGTCTCCAGCCGGATTCCCAGCTGATGTGCAACGCGCTCGGCGTGCGCCCGACTGTTCGCGCTGGACGTCTCGTAGGGCATCCGAACGCCGATCACATTCTCGGGCCCCAGAGCCTTGGCCGCGAGGAACGCCGTCAGGGAGCTGTCCACACCGCCAGACAAGCCCACGACGCCTTTCGAGAATCCGCGGCGCGCCACGACCTCGTCATGCATGAACGCCACGAGCCACCGCTCGACCAATGCGGGATCGATGCCCAGCGGGTCCTCGGCCTCCCGCGCCCCCCAGACCGGGTAGCTACGTCCGGCCATCGGCGCCGGTGGGCGCGCGTGGTCCTTCGTCGCGCCGGACCACTCGATGGACGACGCCGCCGGGGGCGGCATGCGCAACAGGTGCGGCAGCTCCGCGCGAAGATCCTCGAGCAGCGGGGATCCCGTACGGGCCCGGATCACGTCTTCCAAATCACAGCGCGCCGACATCAACGCCTCGTCGAAGAGCGGTCCCCGCGCCACCACCTCTCCGCGTGGGCCCGCCACGAGCGATCCACCGGGGAACCCCTTGCCCCCCTCGAACCCAATCAGCTGGGACATGACGACGAACATGCCGTGCTCGTCCGCAACCGTGCGTCCCAACCGCTCCCACTTCTCGAGACTGGTCGGGACGATGTCATCGCCGGTCCCGGCGATCACCTTAGCCGGGACCAGCCCGCGCGCGGGGGAGGCGCTCGGGATGAACAGCAGCTGCGCGCCATCGAGTGCGGCCAGCGTACCCGTAAGCGAGTGCCACGCGTCCTCACAGATCAGGACCGCCGCGCGGCCCCAGGCCGTGTCGAACGCGCGGACATCGTGCCCCGCCTGCACGAACCGCCGTTCGTCGAATACCCCATAAGTGGGAAGAAAGACCTTCCGGTGAACGTGCCGAATGCCCGCGTGCGGGCCCCCCAAGGATGCGTACATCGCCGCGTTGAACCACTGATCGCGGTGCCGTTCGTAAAACCCCACGACGACATCGAACGGCGCGGCACCGGACAGGTCGTGCTGGCGCGACAGGTCATCAAACAACGTCCCCGCCGTGACCGCCACGTCCCGCACTCCACCCTCGAGGAAGTACCCACTCGTGGCGGTCTCCGGGAAGACGACGACGTTGGGCGGCTCCTCCCAACCGGCAACCTGCGCGAACACCGCGCCCATCCGGCCCAGGTTCTCCGAGTAGTCCGCTTTCCGCGTCCGAATCTGCGCAACGGCGACGTGAAGGGTGGTCATGGTGCAAGGGAAAATAGGTGGCCCGCTGGGAATCTCCCATAGCATTCGGGATGGCGCCCGTGCCCAAAGGCCGCGTCACCGCTCGGGCTGGTGGACAGGGGCACGAAGGGGCAATCCGTCACCGTGGCGCGGCAGACCCAAACAACTCCGCTTGCGCATGCAGCGCCGTAGGGTCGACCGGCTCCTGGCCGACGATGCGCTGCATGATGCGTACGCTGTGCGGGCTGTGACCCTCGAATTGGTTGTTGAAGTAGCCGTAGACCACGTCAACGGTTTGCGTCAGTCGCTCGATCGCACGTCCCCATCCCTGGAGGACCTTGGTGTGATCCCGTTGTGGACGGGAGAAGTCCGTGATCTCACGTCCGTATCCCATCCACCTTATGTACGCGAAGTTCGCGGTGGGTCGCTCGGCCAGCTCCAACATCCGTTCGCGGCGGTGCCACCGGCCGTCAACGAGGGCGAGAGCGATGTCATGGCGCTCCAGCGTCTCCAGGATGTCCTCGGTCACCCAGGCGTGATGCCGAAACTCGACGGCCCATCGCATCTCCTTGTCGAGTTTGCCGAGAAACAACTTGAAGATGCCCCGATTCTCCGCCGTCGGGTAGAAATCCGGACTCAACTGAACCAGGATCGGCCCCACCACGCGGCCGAGGCACCTGATGCGCTCGGTGAATCGGCCGAGTGGCTCGTCAACGCCAATGAGACGCCGCTCGTGCGTGATCTGCTGCGGGAGTTTGAGAGAGAATTGAAAGGTATCTGGCACCTGCTGAACCCACGCCTCCAAGACCGGCTCGGCGGGCGTGCCGTAGAACGTGGCATCCACCTCGATGGTGGAGAACACGCGCCCGTAAAAACCCAGCATGTCCGCCGCCTTCGTCCCGGCGGCGTAGAACGGGCCGATCCACGCCCGATAGTTCCAACTCTGCGTGCCGAGTAAGATGCGATCGTTCACGCTTTAGTCACTGTCCGCTTTGCCGGTGCCAGTACATCCGCATCTCGGATATTTTGCCGTCGTGCGTCTCACAAAACAGGGCGCCTCGCAAGTCGATCCACTCGCCCGTTCGGCGCCGGCGGAAGGTGCACCTTATTTCCACCGCGAACCACGGCCCCGCCACAAAGACCTCGCCGGAGCGAAACGTGATCTCGGCTTGCTCGCGCGGAACGCTCTTCCAGTAATCCTTGATGCCCGCGCGCCCGCGGGCGGGACGATCGAACGGCATCGACGAGAACACCGCGTCCTCGGTGAAGACCGCGATCAGCCGGTCCGCATCCCCCTTCTCCCACCCCTTCCCAAACTCGGCGATCAGGTCCTCGAACTGCCGTTTGGTGGGCGGGGTTTTCGCGGATGCGGCCGGTGAGACGGCAGCGTCGTTTGGTGAGGAAGTCTCGTCGTTCACGGTGCATTACCTTACGATTACCCTGGAAAGATCGCCACCCCAGCGGGAGAGCCGTGCCGGCCGTCCAACGCCTGATCATCGACACGGATGGGGGGATCGATGATGCCGTCGCCCTCGCGCTGGCCGTGAGGTCCCCTGAACTCTCGCTCACGGCCGTCATCACATCCTACGGAAACAACACGCTGGAGGCAGCCACCCGCAACGTCCGCGCGGTCCTGGGACGCGCGGGCGGACGCCCGATTCGGGTCATTCCCGGTGCCGGCACCCCCCTGAGCGGCCGGGTCACCCCACCCCGAATGGCCCACGGACCAACCGGTATGGGGCATGTGAGGGTGGATCCCCTTCCTTCTCATATTGTGCCCGACCCGGCGGCCCTTGCGCGAACCATCGTCTCCACGCCAGCGCCCATCACGCTCATCACCATCGGGCCGTTCACGAACCTGGCTCATGCCCTCCGATCGGCCCGAACCGCGGTGGAGGAGCGCATTCGCACGCACATTGCCCTCGGCGGCTCTGGAGACCGGAGGCTGGAGCATGCGCACCCGGACGACTTCAACGCACTGGTGGACCCCGAAGCTACCGGCGAGGTGCAAAGGAGTGGACTGCGTTCGACCTACATCCCGTTGAACGTTGCGAGAGGATTGATGGTCACACCGGACGACATTGCGGCAACCATTCGCTCTCCGATTCCCCTTGCCGCCTGGCTGTCGGACGCCCTGCGACCCTACGCCGAGTACCACCGTGGTCACCGAAACGTGTTCGGCTGTTTCTTGCCGGATGTCACGGCAGTCGCGCTGGCCATCGCATCCGATGCATTCGGCGTCCGAGCGGCGCGCACGAATCTCGACCTTGACGCGATGAACGAGGACGACCATAGAGATAGGCGACTCACCGGCGGACATTTCAGCATCGCGGTTGCACTCGAGCGTGAACGCGTTCGGCGTCTCTTGATCCGAGTCTTCGGATCCGTTTGGTGTGAGCGGAAGGATGGGGCGATATGACCACCGGGCAGATCCGAGTGGCCGTCGTCGGAACGGGCGAGATCGGGCGTGGTTGGGCGGCCCTCGTCGCATCGTGCGGATGGCCCGTTTCGCTCTACGACAACGATTCGAACCGATTGGACGAAGCCCCCACGGAGATCGCGGCGCGGGCGCGCGCCCTCGTCGACTTGCATCTGGCGGATGGTGAAGCGGTCGAGCATGGGATTCGCCGCCTGGAAGTCGGCCGCAGCCTCCTGCAAGCGGCCAAGGATGCGCAGTGGATCATCGAAGCGACGTCCGAAGATCTTCGCAACAAACAGCGACTGTTCGAGGTGCTAGAGAGCGTAGCACCCAACGCGCGTGCCGTGACAAGCTCCTCGTCAGGCTATTCGAATCAGGAAATCGCCGCCAAGGTCTATCGCAAGGACCGTTGCCTCAATGTCCACCCGCTCAATCCGCCGGAGTTGATTCCGCTGGTGGAGATCGTTCCATCGCCGGAGACGGATCGCGTGCTGCTGCAGGTCGTGAGGGGATGGCTTCGCGCGCTGGGCCGCATTCCGATCATGCTCAAGAAGCCCGTCCAGGGAAACGTTGTGGGGCGGATCGCCGCAGCGGTATGGCGCGAGGCCATCGATCTCGTACAGAAGGGCGTGATCGAGGCGGATGATCTCGACCGAGCGGTGTCGTTGGGCCCGGCACTCGGGTGGGCCGCTGCCGGGCCATTGCTCTCCTACCACCTCGCGGCGGGTGAGCGCGGAGTGGCCGCGTTTTTTCAGCACCTGATCCACACATTCGAGTCTCTTTGGGGCGATCTGGCGGACTGGACGCATCTCGAGCCGGACGACCAGCAAGCGCTGATTCACGCCGTGGAGCGAACGTACCATGGGCAGCTGAGCCGCATCCGCTCGGCGCGTGACCGCCGGCTCGCGGCGATTCTCCGCGGCCTCGAGGAAGCACGTCAGGACGGCGGACGCATCACGGCCGCGCTCGACCAAAGTCAGATTCCGACCGACGAGCTGGACGGGGTCGAGCCGGATGAAACGATGGAGGAGTGACCGTTGCCCTTCATGGGCCGCCGTGCGGTCATCCGCCTCGTCAGGTCACCCTACACGCCAGCGCCTTTGCCAGCTCGAAACCGATCACCTGCTCGCGCGATTCGCCATTGATGATCCGAATCGTGAGCGGCCCATTGAACGGTTGGCGCGCGCTCACCACGAATCGCACACCCGGTTTGAGTCCGAGCGAGGCGAGAAAACGCAGCCGCTCCGCGTCGTGATCGCTCACCATCCGCAGTTCGGCCGGCGTACTGAGGGGAATCTCCGTCATCGGCGTGCAGTCCGGCTCTTCGACTCGACCATCGGCAGTGGGAATGGGCGCGCCATGGGGATCGTATTCCGGATTGCCAAGTGCATGGGCCATGCGCTGAATCAACTCGTCGGAGACGGCGTGCTCCAACCGCTCCGCCTCGTCATGCACGGTGTCCCAGTCGTACTGGAGCCGCTCGATCAAGTACGTCTCGATGATGCGATGGCGGCGGATCATCCTCAGTGCGGCTTGTCGTCCGGCCGGCGTCAGCTGCACACCCCGGTAGGGAACATGCTCGACGAGTCCGGACTCGGAGAGTCGCTTGACCATCCCACTCACGGAGGGAGGCGCTACCTCCAGCATCTCGGCGATCGCGCTGGTCTGCGCGGCGCCGCCGCGCGATTCCAGCTTGTAGATCGCCTTGAGGTAGTCTTCAGTGGAGCGGGAGTAACCTTCGGAATCCGCCATCGATGCGCATCCGGCGCCCCACGCGGGTGGGGCGCAGTCCGTCCGTGTGGAGAGAATCGAGGAAAGGGCCGTTGCCAGACAAGCTAACCGCAGGGTTAGAGCGGCGAAAGCGATGCACATTGTTACCGGGTCGTCACGGCCATGCGTCGAGAAGTTTGACGAGCGGCGTTAGAATGCGGTGCGTCATGCCCCACACGATGTCGGTGCCAAGTTGGTAGGCGTGGACACTGACCGAGATGCCACGAGCCTGTACCGTTGTGACCCCCTCGGAACGGTGGAGGTCTCCTAAGGGGACCCACCGATGTGCGGCTACCTCGACGTTGGGTCGTATCTGCGGCTGAACGTCGACACCGAACACGAAGGGACGAACCATGATTGGCGGCAACGTCGGTGTGAGGGGGGCGAGATCATCCAAGCGTCCCAACAAGCGGGCTTCGGTCAAATCGATGGCGGTCTCCTCGAGCGTCTCACGAATGGCCGTGGCCAAGAGGTCGGCGTCGTCGTGTTGGCGGCGTCCCCCGGGCAGTCCCATCTGTCCTGACCAGGGGTCACCCAGGCGTTCGGCCCGCCTTATCAATAGCAGTTCCACGGTGGCGTCGGTGAGGCGTTGGGCGAGTACCACGGCCACCGCTGCCTCCGCGGCGCCTTGCCGAGGGGCGGTTATGGGCGCCCGGTCCTCCAGGAGGGCCTGGATGAGAGATAGATCCGGCGTGTCGGACGTCATTGGGAACGATGTTTGCTAATTAACCACTATGAAGTTAGGAAGCGCTGAAGTCGATAATCCGGTGAGACGGCCACACGTGCCTGCCGCCAACGCGTTCCGTGCGGCGCTCGTAGAACCGGTAGCCGGTCGCCATAAGTCACGGGTTCTCGTACAGGGAGGCACCATCCGAAACTTTACTGTTGGAATCATCGCCTTCGCCACGTTGGCCGCCGCCGGATTGCTGTTCCGTCGTCGACGGCCGGTGGTTGCCACGACGGCGGGCGCGGGGCTTCGCGACGCCGTAGACGACCTCTACGCCGCGGGCCTCTAAAAGGAAGGAACGGGCGGCCGGTGATTCAACACCGGCCGCTCTATTTTGGTCACTTCAGTAGTGTAGTTCTTTGCACCGGCGCTCGAACTGCGCCGTGCCTCTGTGCCTCTGTGCCTCTGTGCCTCTGTGCCTCTGTGGCCAGCCGGGATGCCGCGGTTGCCGAGGAACGTCAAGCAACGACCTCGCAGTCATAAGAGGTTTTTCGTAAACCAATACACGGTCCGCTCCATCGCCTGATCGAGTTGGGGTGTAGAGCCGGCCCAGGGGTGCTTCCCGCCAAGGCCGTGCGATCCTCCGGGTACGACGAGCAGCTCCGTCGTCTCCTGGCGTGACGCGGCGTGCAGTTTATGGGCACTTGCCACGGGGACCGATTCGTCTGCCTCACCGTGAACGATGAGCCACGGCGCATCGAGCCTTCGGGCGGCGGCCTGGATGTTCAAACGATCCTCCCCGTGCCGATCGATATCCTCGAGCAGATCCGTGTAGAGCGGGAGCACCTCGCCCGTTCGAGCATTGACGATCTCGATCTGCCCATGGCGGCGCCACTGCGCAACGACTTCGTCGGACCAACGATCCACGGTGTCAATGGCCGCCCATGTCACGACCGCGGCGACCGCCGGCTCATCGGCGGCAAAGAGAATGGCGGTACCGCCGCCGCGGCTATGTCCGAATACCCCGAACCGTTGAATGGGAGCGAGCGGCGGTGGGAGACCGCCATCGCGTAGGGCTTGGGCGATCGTAGCGGCGTCGGACACATCACCAGTATGGGTGGCATGGGCGAATCGTTCCGGCTCCGAGAAGGTCTCTCCCACCACCCCGCTGCCAGAGAAGTTGAACGACACGGTCGTGAGGCCAGCCTGCGCCACG
>Ga0302046_10006719_pt1 | contig 10015 bp, 4 predicted proteins | sample RVTome_11_FD_200261 | JGI IMG/M metagenome (GOLD analysis project Ga0302046, IMG submission 200261) | Soil microbial communities from uranium-contaminated site in the Upper Colorado River Basin, Wyoming, United States - RVT147D111 (version 2) ... | reverse complement strand
CGGTGCTCCGTTTCGTTCGTCTATGTTCGTAAACGAGCGTAGCAACCAACCCGTTCCCAACAGACCGTTATCGCGATCTTGCAGCGATGCTAACACGAGATGACGTCCCGATGACAAGCTTCGCGACGGCCACGCGCTTACGAAAATCGCCGAATCGCGTACAGCGTGGCCGATTTGCCGCAATCGGATGGGTCAGGTACGCGCGCTCAGCGCCGCCATGTCGTCCGGCAGATCGTCGAAGGACGCGTAGTTCAACGTATGCAGCTTTGCATACAATCCCTTCTGCGCCAGCAGCGCGGCATGCGTGCCGGATTCGACCACCCTGCCTTCCTGGAGGACGATGATGCGGTCGGCATTGCGTACGGTCGCCAGCCGGTGGGCAATGACGATTCCAGTCCGCCCTTCGAGCAGGCGGGCCAGCGCGCGCTGAATCTGCTGCTCGGTATAGCTGTCGATATTGGCGGTAGCCTCGTCGAGGACCAGGATGCGGGCATCGGCGACGAGCGCCCGGGCGAAGCTGAGAAGCTGGCGCTGCCCGAGCGACAGGTTCCGCCCCTGCTGTTCCAGCACCGTGTCGTATCCGTCGGGCAGCTGGACGATGAAGTCATGAGCGCCGACCGCGCGCGCCGACCGTTCGACCTCCGCGCGCGTCGCATGGGTGGTGCGGTAGCGGATGTTCTCGAAAATTGTCCCGGTGAACAGGAACGGGTCCTGCAGCACCATGGCGATATGCCGGCCAAGCGCGTGCTTGGCGTAGTCGCGGACGTCCCGCCCGTCGATCAGCACCGCCCCGGACGAGACGTCGTAGAAACGGTGCAGCAGGGCCGTGACGCTGGTCTTGCCCGAGCCGGTAGGACCGACCAGCGCGACGGTCTCGCCGGGCGTAATGGCGAAGCTCACGTCCCTCAGCACGGGCCGGTTCCTGGTGTAGCCGAAGACCACGTTGCGGAACTCGATCGCCCCTTCGATCGTGTCCGGGTCGGCCGCGCCCGGCCGGTCGGCGATCGCCAGCGGCACGTCGAGCACCTCGAAGATGCGCTTGCCCGACGCCATCGCCCGCTGCATGACGCTGTACTGGATCGTCAGCGAGCGGATCGGATCGAAGAAGCGCTGGACGTAGAACAGGAAGGCGACCATGACGCCGACGTCGAGGTTGCCGCCCAGCACCTGCGTGCCGCCGAGGAAGACCACGATCCCCATCGCGGCGCCGGTCAGGGTATCGACCGCCGGTACCATGATCTGCGCGAATTTCGCGGAGGTCAGGTGCGCCTTCAGGTTCTCGCGCGCCTTCTCGTCGTAGAGATCGAAATTCACGGCTTCCCGGCGCATGCCCTGGACGGTGCGCACCGCGTGGATGCCCTCGGCGAGCGCGCCGTTCGCGATCGAGTTCGTCTCCCGCGCCCGGCGGAACGCCTGGCGCGCCCGGGGCAGCCATATGACGCGCAGGATGAACAGCGTCGGCACGACCGAGAGGGTTAGGATCCCGAGCTCGAAATCGAGCACCAGCATGATGGCGACGATGCCGAACAGCAGCGCGATGTCGCCCAGCACGGTGATCGAGTTCTCGAGAAATTCCTGCAGCGAGTTCACATCGCCCTGCAGGCGCGACATCATGCGCCCCACCTCCGTCCTGTCCATGAAGGACAGCGAGACCTGCTGGAGATGCGCGAACATGGCATGGCGCAGATCGAAAATGACCTGCTCGCCGGTGACCGCGATCAGCCGGTCCTGGACCAGGGTGGCCGCGTAGTTCACCAGTATCGCCGCCGCGAAGAGCCCGACGGCGCCGAGCAGCAGCGCCGTACTCCCACCGCCGATGGCGCCGTCGATGCCGTAGCGGACGATCAACGGGATCGCCAGCTGCGCGCCAGTCGCGACCAGCACGGCAGCGGCCGCCCCGACGACGCGACGACGGTAGGGCCGTACATAGCCGGCGAAGCGGCGCACCACGCTCCGGTCGAACAGGGCGCCGAACATCTCCTCGTCGCGGCTGATCTGCGAGCCGACGACGGCGCGCGGCGGCCGCCCGCGACCGGCGGAGGGCTGGGCGCTCATCGCGGCGCCTCCGCTGCGGCTTCCGTATCGCTGTCCTGGCGTGTCTGCAGGGCATACAGCGCCGCGTACCGCCCGCCGAGCGCGACGAGGCTGTCATGGGTCCCGCGCTCGACGATGCGGCCATCCTCCAGGAAGATGATCTCGTCGGCATGGCGCAGCGAGCCGAGGCGGTGCGAGATGATGATCGTCGCCCGCGACTCCATGTGCGTCTTCAGCAGGCGGCGGATCTGCTGTTCCGTCGCCGCATCGATCGCCGCCGTCGAATCGTCGAGGATCAGCACGGCGGGCCGGAGCATCGCGGTCCGCGCGATCGCAACACGCTGTTTCTGTCCGCCCGAAAGCGACACCCCGCGTTCGCCGACCAGGGTCTCATAGCCTTCCGGAAGCTGGCCGACGAAGCCGTCGATCTGGGCGAGCCGCGCCGCGCCATGGATCGATTCCTCCTCGGCCCAGGGATCGCCATACGCGATGTTGTTCTGCACCGAAGTCATGAACAGGAACGGGTCCTGTGGTACGGCGCAGACGTCGCGGCGCAGCGATTCGAGGGTGACGTCGCGGATATCCTTGCCGTCCAGCGTGATGCGCCCGCTCGTGACGTCGTAGAAGCGTGTCAGCAGGTGGACGATCGTCGACTTGCCGCTTCCCGGCGGGCCGATGATGCCGAGCGACTTGCCGCGCCCAACCTCGAAGGAGACGCCGCGCAGCGCCGGCGGCGACCCCGGGCCGCCATAGGTGAAGTAGACGTTCTCGAAGCGCACATGGCCCTGGGTGACCTCCAGCGGCGCGGCGTCCGGCCGGTCGCGGATCGCCGGCTCGAGGTCCAGCACCGCAAACAGGCGGGCGCCGCAGGTCGACGCGCGGGCCGCCGAATTGACCAGCAGCCCGAGCTGGCGCACCGGCGCCTGCAGGATCGTCATGAAGGTCAGGAACTCGGTCAGCGTACCCACGGTAATCGAACCCTCGATCACCCGCGTGCCGCCGAACCACAGGACCAGCGCCATCGCCACGAAATAGGCGAGGGTCATCACGCTTGTCGAAGAGACGCGCGTCCGGATGCGCTCGTCGGCCAGCGCCATCGCGTCGTCCGAGGCGGTCTTGAACTTGCCGAGCTCATAGGCTTCGGCGCCGAACGCCCGCACGACCCGGATCCCCGTCAGGTTTTCGTCCATGATGCGGCCGATCACGGCCATCTTCTCCTGCAGCTCCAGCCAGAGCCCGCGGAGCTTGAGCCGCGCGGTGGCCGAGCGCCAGGCGACGAAGGGGACGAAGCTGAGGCTGATCAGGCCGAGCGCCACGTCGGTAGACAGCAGCATCGCCGCGCCGATGCCGATCAGAACGGTCAGCAGGACCAGCCGCAGCAGGCCCGTGTTCATGAACATGCGGACTCCTTCCAGGTCCAGCATGCCGCGGGTGATCAGGTCGCCCGTATGCACGCGGTCGTGGAAGGAGAAGCTGAGCGTCTGAAGCTTGTCGTAGAAGGACAGCCGCAGGTCGTAGGCCAGGTGGTGGCCGATCGCCTCACCGCTGTAGTTGTGCACCAGGGTGAACAGCCCGCGGAAGATGGAGACGGCGAGCAGGATCAGGGCCGACCGCAACAGCGCCTCGCGCGCCACTTCGGGCGCGACCGCATTCTGGCCGAGCAGCCCGACCGCTTGGTCGACCGCGTCGCCCAGAAGCCTGGGTATCGCAAGCTGGAACACCGCCGCGCCGAGCGCCGCCGCAACGGCCACCGCAAGCTGCAGGCGGTACCGCGAGGCCAGCCGGACGATCCGCCAGAGGATACTGAAATCCCCGGAGACGCTCCGGTCAGGATCGCCGGTAAGTCCCTCATAGGCGAGCGTACGGGCGATCCGCCGCGGATCGGCGGTGGGCTCCGACCGAGCCTTTGCTGTGTCGGCATCGGGCATGTTTTCTCAGCGCGCTTCGGTTTTGTGTCGTTGGCGGGCCATATGCCGCTCGATGCGTCCTATATAGTTCGTCCCTGGCCGCGGGTGGAGCGCGAATTTGACTCTCATCCGAGCATCTTCACCATCGCCGCTGCGACTCCGGCGAGGCTTTCGCCGGCGACGAGGCCTGCCGCCACGGCTGTCAGTCGCCGTTCCGCCCAATCCGGGGCGTACCGCCATACCAGCGCCGACAAGAGGCCGCCGAGGAACAGGGAGATCGAGTTCCAGGCCGGTATCACGAAAGCGAGCCCCAGGGCGGGTGCGCTCGGCAGATAGCGCGCCGCCCGGGCCGGCGCCGCGCGTTCGGCCAGGACGAGACCGATGCCAAGCGCCGCCGCCACGGCCATCGCCGCCACCGCTCCTTCCGGTATTGCGGCGAGGCCGACCGCCAGGACTTCGGCGACAGCCTTCCAGGTAGCGACCGCCGGGGCAGGCCATTCCGGCGTGATCAGCATCGACCGGGGGTCGGGAATGATCAGCAGATAGGCGAGGCTGCCCACGAGGCTGCCGGTGAGCACGCCGAAAACCTGCGCAACGATCTGAAAGGAAGGCGTCGCACCGATGATCTGTCCCGTCCTGAGGTCGTGCATCAGGTCGGCGCATTGCCCCGCAGCACCGCCGGACACGTTGGCCGTCATGAGGTTCGCGGTGACATTCGCCGGCGCCGCGACGCCGAAGGTCAGCTGCGTGATCTTGCCAATAGCGCCGATCGGCGTGATCCCGGTCTCCCCCGACACGCGTGCGGCGACGACTGCCAGAACGAAGCTGAGCAGGACCGCACCGACCGCCTCTGCCGGGCCGATGTCGAACAGCGTCACCTGCGCGACGCTCGCGAGGACCAGGGTCGCCGCAAGCCCCGCGGCGAACGCCCTGCGCGGCAGGGTCGGCGGCGCGTCCGGGCCGCCGCCACGCCGGCGGTGGCGGAGATAGCGCACGAAAGACACGGCGAAAGCAGTCAGCGCGGAGACGACCATCAGCGTCGCGCCGGGCCAAAGCAGCCATTCGACGAGCGTCGCGAACCAGGAGACGGCCGGGTCCGCCGGCCCGGGCTGCACCCATCCCCGGGCCAGCACGAGCGGCGCCAGCGCGCCCCAGGCGACGACCGCGCCGAACAGAAGGGACAGGCCGGTTCGCAGGCCAACGATGATGCCGAACCCGAACATCAGAAGCGAGGGGTCCAGCGCGAACCCCAAGTTTCCGAAAGACACGCCCGAGGGCCCAGCGCTACGCAGGGCGCCCCCGAGCGGCAACATCCCCGGAAGGGCAAGACGGGGGATGGTCCCGAGAAGGCCGTCGGCCAGCTTCAAGACGGCGGCAGCCGACAGGGCGGCGAACAGGACCCGGAGACGTCGCGTCGCCTCAGCGCCGTGTGCGTGGATCTGCTGCATCGTTTCCGCCGTCGCCACGCCGGCCGGAAACCGCAGCCGCTCGCGCAGCAGCAGCTGGTTGCGGAGCCCTGCCGCGACGAAGACGCCGAGAATGCTCACGGAAAAGACCCAGAACACCAGCATCGGCCACGGCAGCATCTGGCCTGTCAGCATGGCGAGTGCGGGAATCGGCGCGACCAGCCCGCCCGAGATGATCGAAGCGGCGGAGGACGCAGCCGTCTGGCTGATATTGTTCTCGTGCAGTCCCCAGGGCGCGGCCCCCGCCGCCTGCGCGCCGATACGCCAGAAGCCGAAGGCGAGCAGCCCGGCCGCGATCGACATATTGAACGACCAGCCGATTTTCAGCCCGCTGTAGATATTGCATGGCGTAAGGAGCGCACCCAAGGCCATGCCGGTGACGACGGCGCGGACCGTGAGCTCGGGGGGAGGTAGCGGCTGCATGACGGCCCCTGACTATAGCGTCCCGCTCGGAGGCTTGGCCATGCCCGGGCCGAATTTAGCCCTATTGCGCCGGAACACGTGATAGGGCCGGTCCGCGAATCTTGTAGGGCGAAAGGCGAGGTTATTCTATACTTTGCGCGAAATCCGGACCCGGAGAAGGTCCGGCGCTGAACGATTTCGGGATCTAGGTATGGGCCGTCGGAATCTGGTCCGTGCGGGGCTGTTGATCTTGGCCTTGGTAGCGGGTGGCAGCTACTACTACGCCATAACTGAAGGAGGGGCCGTCGACAAGGCGGCCAAGGGATCGCGCGAGCGCGGCAGCGCCCCGGTCCGCGTCGCAGAAGTCACCAAGCGTACTATCCCGGTCCGCATCGAAGCCATCGGCGCCGTCCAGGCGCATTCGATCGTCCAGATCAAGTCGCGCGTCGACGGCCAGATCATGAGCGCGGGCTTCAAGGAAGGCCAGACGGTGCGCGCGGGCGACCTGCTGTTCCAGATGGACCCGCGTCCGTTCGCAGCGCAGCTGAGGCAGGCCGAAGCGAATCTCGCCCGTGACCAGGCGCAGCTGGAGAAGGCGAAGGCCGACCTGAAGCGCTATTCCGCCCTTTCGGACAAGGGCTATTCCTCGCAGCAGCGCTACGAGGAAGCCCGCGCTGCGGTCGAGGTCTTCACCGCCGCCATTCACGCCGGCGAGCAGGCCGTCGAGATCGCCCGCCTGAACCTGGAGTTCACCACCATCCTCGCGCCGGTCAACGGACGGGTCGGGAGCATGCTGGTCTACCCCGGCAACCTGGTGGAGGCCAACAAAGACCCGCCGCTCGTCACGATCAACGAGATCAAACCGATCCATGTCGCCTTTTCGGTTCCGGAACATAACCTTGCCGAAATAAAGCGTCGTATGGCGGTAGAGCGGCTGACGGTCAGCGTCACGATTCCGGAGGACAAGGGTCCGCCCGTTAGCGGCAAGGTCACCTTCATCGACAATCAAGTCGACGTCTCGACCGGGACGATCGTCCTGAAAGCGACCTTCGAGAATGACGACGAGCGCCTGACGCCGGGTCAGTTCGTAAACGTCACCATGATGCTCTCGTCCATCGAGAACGCCCTCGTCGTGCCGTCGCGCACGATCCAGGTGAACCAGAACGGCACCTTCGTCTTCGTGGTCAAGGCGGACAAGACCGTGGACATGCGGCCAATCCAGGTGGGAGCGGAGGCAGACGACTTCACTGTCATCCTGAAGGGGATCGAGCTGGGCGAGACCGTCGTCACCGACGGCCAGCTGCGGCTTGCGCCGGGCGTGAAAGTCATCCCGAAAGGCGCCGAAAAAGCCGATGACAAGCCGGCGAAGAAATCCGGCAAGCGTGGAGAGCCCGTATCATGACATTGCCGGAGCTTTGCATCCGCCGCCCGGTCATGACGACCCTGATCATGGCCGCCCTCGTCCTGTTCGGCTTCTTCGCCTATCGCATTCTGCCGGTCGCCGAGCTTCCCAATGTCGACTACCCGGTTGTCGAAGTCACGGCGTCGCTGCCGGGCGCGAGCGCGGAAAACATGGCGTCGTCGGTCGCTACCGTGCTCGAGGGCCAGTTCTCCCGTATCCCCGGCATATCGGCGATGTCGTCGGTAAGCGCCGAAGGTCAGAGCCGCATCGCACTTGAATTCGAGCTCGGCCGCGATATCGACGCCGCGGCGCTCGACGTCCAGTCGGCAATCTCGGCAACCATGCGGCGGCTGCCTGAAGACATGAAAACGCCGCCGTCCTTCCGCAAGGTCAACCCGGCTGATTTCGCGATCTTCTATCTCGGCCTCAAGTCGCCGTCTCTGCCGGTCTCGACCGTGGACGAGTATGCGGAAACGCTGATCGCGCAGCGGCTCTCCATGATCAGCGGCGTGGCGCAGGTCTCGATCTGGGGCCAGCAGAAATATGCAGTGCGAGTGCGTGTCGACCCCGATGCGCTTGCCGCGCGCGGAATCGGCATCGAAGAGGTCGCCAACGCGGTGCGCAGCGGCAACCCGAACCAGCCGACCGGATCGCTCAGCGGCCAGCATCAGGTACGCACGCTGAAGACGACCGGAAAGCTCAGCAATGCCGATCAGTACAACAACCAGATCGTCGCCTACCGCAACGGCGCGCCGGTGCGGCTGCGCGAGGTCGGGCGGGCGATCAACAGCGTCGAAAACGACAAGAGCGCCACCTGGTTCGGCGATACCCAGGGCATCATGCTCGCCGTGTACCGCCAGCCGGGATCGAACACGATCCGTATCGTCGAGCAGATCAACGCCGTGCTGCCCACGATCCGCGCCCAGCTGCCGGAGTCGGTCGAGCTGCAGGTGATTTACGACCGGGCCAAATCGATCGAGGCGTCGATCGAGGACATGGAATTCACGCTGGCGCTCGCCGCCGGTCTGGTCATCATGGTGATCTTCCTGTTCCTGCGGAACCTCGCGGCGACGCTGATCGCGAGCCTGGCCCTGCCGATTTCCGTGATCGGCACCTTCTCGCTCATGCACGTGCTGGGCTTCAGCCTGAATAACCTGTCGCTCATGGCGCTGACGCTTGCCGTCGGCTTCGTCGTCGACGACGCGATCGTCATGCTGGAAAACATCGTGCGCCACCGCGAAAAGGGCGAGCCGGTGATGCAGGCGGCGCTCAAGGGATCGCGCGAGATCGGCTTCACAATCATTTCGATCACCATATCGCTGGTCGCCGTGTTCATCCCGGTGATCTTCATGGGCGGCATGCTTGGGCGGCTGCTCAACGAGTTTGCAATCACCATCAGCTCGGCGATCATCGTCTCGGGCCTGGTGTCGCTGACGCTGACGCCGCTCATGTGCAGCCGGCTGCTCGGCCATCTGCATAGCGAAGGGCATGGCCGTGCCTACAACGCGATGGAGCGGTTCTTCGACGGCATGCGCAACGTCTATGACCGCTCGCTGCGCTGGTGCCTGACGCACCACATCGCCGTCATGGTCGTGTTCGTGCTGACGATCGCCGCCACGTGGTACCTTTATCTGTTGATTCAAAAAGATTTCATTCCCGCCGAGGATACCGGCCGCCTGATCGCCTATACGGAGGGCGGACAGGACATCTCCTTCGAGGCGATGACCGCCTACCAGCGCGACGTCGCCAAGATCGCGGCGGCCGATCCGAATGTCGAGTTGACAATGTCGCGGGTCGGCGCGTCGGGCAGCCGCCTGACGAGCAATGCCGGGCTGATCTTCATGCGGCTCAAGCCGCCATCTGCCCGGCCCGATCCCAACGTCAACACGGTCGTCCAGAATCTTCGCCGCAAGCTGAACGCGGTGCCGGGCGTCAAGGTCTTCGTGCGCAATCCGCCGGCGGTTCGGGTCGGCGGCCGGCTGTCGAATGCGGAGTATCAGTATACGCTGCAGGATCTCGACCTGGACGTGCTGTACGACTGGGCCGACAAGATTACCAGCAACATGGCGCGTCTGCCGGGCTTCCAGGACGTCACGAGCGACCTGCGCATCTCCAGCCCGACCGTCATGGTAAAGATCAATCGCGACAAGGCCGGCACGATGGGGATCACGGCCGAACAGATCGAGACGGTCCTGTCGAGCGCCTATGGCTCGCGGCAGATTTCGACGATCTATACCTCGTCGAACCAGCACGAGGTCATCCTCGAGGTGGAGCCGCGCTTCCAGCGCGACCCGACGGCGCTGTCGAAGCTGTATATCCGGCCGCCGAGCGGCCGCCTGGTTCCATTGGACGCGGTGGCGACGCTGAGCTACGGCGTCGCGCCGCTGACGGTGAATCATCAGGGCCAGCTTCCCAGCGTGACGATCTCGTTCAACCTGGCGCCGGACGTTTCCATCGGCACCGCCATCGAGATGATTCGCGATCTCGAAGCCGAGCTGCAGGTGCCGGCGACGCTGACGACGAGCTTCCAGGGCACGGCACAGGCCTTCGAAGAATCGATGCGGGGCCTCGGCCTCCTGCTCGTCATGGCGATCATCGTCGTCTACATCGTGCTCGGCATCCTCTACGAAAGCTTCATCCACCCGCTCACGATTCTGTCGGGGCTGCCTTCGGCCGGACTTGGCGCACTCCTGACACTGCTGCTGTTCGACACGCCGCTCAGCCTCTACGCCTTCGTCGGCGTCATCATGCTGGTCGGCATCGTCAAGAAGAACGCGATCATGATGATCGACTTCGCCCTCGAT
>Ga0302046_10006718_pt1 | contig 10016 bp, 9 predicted proteins | sample RVTome_11_FD_200261 | JGI IMG/M metagenome (GOLD analysis project Ga0302046, IMG submission 200261) | Soil microbial communities from uranium-contaminated site in the Upper Colorado River Basin, Wyoming, United States - RVT147D111 (version 2) ... | reverse complement strand
CCCGCCCCTTATCATTGCAGTGGGCCGGTGGCCGCCGCCGCGAGAAACCACTCGCCACATGCGGCAGCTATCAGGCGGGGCGGAGTCGTGCCCGCAGATTCTCGAGTGACCACATCCATAGATGCATCGCCGCATAAGCGCGCCACGGTCGCCATGCCTCGGCTCGTTGCAAGAGCTGTTGATGGTTCTTGACACCCGCAGCGTGATGCAGGTCGAAATCCCAAGCGGGAAACGCGTCGGGCCAACACAGCGCGCGCATCACGATCCGGGTGGCGAGGCGCTCTCCGACGCCATCGATTCTCATGAGCGCCTGATGCGTAGCAGTCACGTCACCGGGTTCCAGACTCAGACCCCCAGTCGCCACCGCACCCGCCAGATTCGCGAGTGCGTCCGCCGCCCGCTTGGGGACTCCTAGTCCCATGAGTCGGGATCTGCCCGCCACGGCCACCTGCTCCGCGCCGGGAATGCATCTTCGCAGGCCGGGGATTCCCGAATCGAACGGTTCCCCCAGGTCGTCAATCACTCGAGTCACCAATTCACGAACCGACTGAGTGCGCCTTTGCTCCCCGCGCAAAATGGCCAGTAACGCGATCTCGAAGCCATCGAACGCGCCCGGAACCCGGACGCCCGGTCTCCGCCCAACCAGAGCCCCGAGCCCACCGGCGCTGAGGTGGATATCGACCGCGGTTGGTTGCGCATCCAGATCCAGCAGGCGGCGTACGCGTATCAGCAGCGGCACCAGAACCGGCAGCAATGATGTCGAAACGCAAACGCGGATCTGCGAGTGTGCGGGGACGTTGTCGATCGTCAGCCAGCCAGTCCGACCGTCGATCCGTGCGGTCCGCGTGTAACGACGTCCATCGATGACTTCGACGCCGGGAACGGCCTCGAACTTCAGGAACGTTGCCAGCACGTCCCACGCGAACGGTGCCCGGTATGAGATCGTGAGTTCGACCGGTTCACCGATGGGCGGCGGCGATCCGCCGGCCACGCGGTCCCGCCGAGTGCGCCCTGGCCAAGACGCCCGTCGTAGATCGGTCGGACTCATCCTGTAGCGTTCCCGGAAGACGACGTTGAAACGCCGCAGGCTCTGGAATCCCGCGGCAAACGCGATACGCGTCACGCTGAGAGTCGTATCGACGAGGAGACGCCGAGCGCGACAGAGCCGGTGCGTCTGTGCAAGCTCCAGGGGAGACACGCCAATCTCGTCTCGCAGTGCTCGGCGCAAGTGCCGTTCGCTCACGTTGAGGTCCGCGGCCAGGCTCGCAACGCTTCGCCCATTCAATGCACCCGACATAATGCGACGTGCTGCCACCGATGCAAGCTGGGACGATGCCGGTATCCATTTGCCGGAGGATCTCAGGTCGGGATGACATCGCCGGCACGGCCGATATCCGGCTAACCCCGCAGCCGCCGCGGAATCAAAAAACACACTCCGCTGCGCAATCGCTCGCCGGCCTGGACAGCCGGGCCGGCAGTAGATTTTGGACGTCGTCAAGCCGACAAAAAACATCCCATCGAAGCGGACGTCGCGCGCCTCGAGGACGCGCTCACAGACTTCGGCAGGCAGGGGACGCAATGCAATATGGGTCATCGCCTGAGGAATCTAGATGCCGGGCGGATTCATCGTAGATCCAATTTCGCGTGATTGGACCATGCCATTTGACCGCTCACGACGCTCGACCACCAGAAGGTTGCTGAAAAACGTCGGTACCTGACTTCGCGCTTACGCGCCGGGCGTAGCGATGCGTGGGCGCGAATCCAGCAACGCGATGAGCTGCTTGTACTTGCTGCGGCCCAGAGGTATCGCGTAGGCCAGTGCACAAGCGCGACCCAACCGCGCGATGTTCACTCTTTCAGCAGCCTGCTAGCAACTTTGCGTCCGATTTCGGCGCGCACTCCCCGTGTCGGGGAACACATCTTCAAGGATCAATTCGCGCGATAGCGGCTGCAGTCTCCCGCCCGACGAGGGAGTATGTCGATGTCATTCTTGCCGCTATGGATCACGTTACTGACGCTCATGGCCAATCCGTCGAACGCAGGTTTTATCAGCCGTTCGCAGGGGTGTGAACCGCCATCGGTCGAGCAGGCCATAACGAGTGTGCGTGCCCTCAATGAGCAGTACATCGATGCTGCCCGCGTCGGTGATGCCGACTGGTTTGCCGATCACATGGCCGAAGACGTCGTGGTCGTGCTGGGAAGCGGTCGTCGAATGACAAAGACCGATTTCCTGAGCGCCGTCCGAAACAGTCCGACCAACCTTACGTCGCTCACGCTCCGCGACGTGACCATACGCGTATTCGGTCCGACCGTCCAGGTAGATGCTGATGCGCCGTGGGAACGCGTCGATGGACAGCATGGTATCTCCCGTTACATCGACACGTACGCGTGGCTCGACTGTCGCTGGCAAGTCATTTCGGCCCAGATTACGCTACTGCCTCCGACCAACCGACCATGAGTCGACGGGCAACCGACAGAAGCCCGTCATCAGCTGCGGTTGACTAACTGGGTCAGCCGCGCGCACCTTTCTTGGTCGGTGGCGTTCTTGCTCCCTACCACGAAGGCTTCATGTGGACGTGCCCTGACTGCGGCCGGTCCTTCACGCGGAAGAATCAGCGGCATGCGTGCGGTACGGGTGACCGGAACGCGGTCCTTCGCAACCGGCCGCAGCCGATCGTCGATCTGTACGAGGCTCTCGAGGCCTTCGTAAGGTCGTTCGGGTCCGTCGAGTTTGTCACGCGACAGCGATACGTCCTGCTGAGGAGTACGCGGGTCTTTGCCGACCTCGTAATCATGAGGGATGCGGTGCGCGTCGCTATTCATCTATCGCGAAGGGTGGACGACTGCGTCTTCTTTAAGATAGGTGGTGACACGAAGAGCGTTACCCATGTTGCGAAGCTCCAGCATCGACAAGATCTGGAGCGTGTCAAATCATACTTGAAGGAGGCCTACGAGTGCTCCGTCCATCATTCGCCATAGTGGCGCTCGCGCCTGCATCCACATGCCGCGTGGAGGAACGTTCCGTGGCTTCCCCGCAAACCAGCGCCGAGGGGCGCGGCCCGTTCCCTATGGGAGAGACGCCACTCGGCTGGAGGGCCCAAAGCGATGAACGACGTTTCACGCGTCAACCGTGAGGACCGATGACCACTAATACGTCACCGGCGGCAATCACAACGACTGGTACAGACTCAGTGCGGCGACCCTCGCGTATCGGGCGCTTCGGAATCACGGTGGCGCTCCTCTTGGTACTTTCGACCGCCAGCGCCACCGCCCAGGCGCCCGGACGCGACGAGACGATGCGCGAGCCACTGCCGCTTGACGTCGCCGTATCTCTGCGCGGCCACAACGGGCGTTCACCCGTCAACTTCTCACCTGACGGCGAGTGGATTGCGCACACGATTGAGACCGACGAGACCGTTCCGCGAGGCTCCAGCTCCCGCTACGCCGATACCGGCTTCCCGTTCTCCGAGGGGAACGCGCGAATGGAGGCGACGCTCAGTAGCACCTACGACGACCGCGAGATCCGTCTCGGCTCCGCGGACGCCGCGAGCTGGGCGGCGGTCTGGTCGCCCGCTGGAGACCGGGTCGCTTTCTATTCGGATGAGGGCGGCGAAGCCGGACTCTGGATTTGGGACCGCACCACGAAAACGTCTCGTCGCATCGGTGACTTCATCGTACGGCCGGCGTTCGGCTTCGAGATGCCGCGCTGGTCATCCGATGGCACCAACCTGCTGGTCAAGCTGTTGCCAGAAGGCGTTTCCCTGGCCCAAGCCAACGCCTACTCACCAGCGCCACGATCGGAGCCGGCCGTGCCACCAGTCCATCCGGACGAGCCGTCCGTCACCGTACGACGCTCGGCCGTCGCTCGAGAGGCGATACGGACCGCTTCCCCAGCCGAGCCACCTGACGCTCCGACCGCCGATCCGATCGCTCGACGCATGACCACTTTCATCGCCGACCTCGCCGTGGTCAATGTCGCGACGGGCGCCGTCGACCGCATCGTCGAGCGCGAGCTCGTGCGGACCTACGCCTTCTCACCGGACGACCGGTACGTCGCGTATTCGGTGTGGACCGGTTACGAACCGAATGCGCAGCAGAGTCTCCAGGAACTGCGTGTGGAAGAGCTGGCGACGGGCGCGGAGACCGTGTTAGCCAGTGAGCTGACCCTCCGCTACGGCATCGAGTGGGGGTGGTCGCCGAACGGCCGACGGCTGGCATACATGACGTCAGGTCAGGATTCGGACGGAAGGTTTGCCGTCGTCTCGATCGACGGCGCGCGGCCACATCCCCTGAGAGAATCGGCGCCGAGCTTCGACCCAGGCGACGGCGAGGTCCCGCCGATCTGGAGTCCCGACGGCAGCGCACTCTACGGTGTGGCAAACGGTGCGCTGTGGCGCGTAGACTCTGGTAGTGGCGAAGCGTCCCAGATCGCTCGCATCGACGACTGGCGCATCCGTAGCGTCGTAACAGCGAGCTTCCTCTCGCCCGTTGCATGGTCGCAGGACGGCGGTCAGACGGTCTGGGTGACTGCGCGTAGAGCGGAGGGTGGAAGCGCCGGGATCTTTGCGATAGATGTCGCCACCGGCAAGGCGACCCCGGCGCTCCAAGAGGACCGGTCGTACGGCTGGGTCTTCAGTCAGGCGGCAACAGGCGCCACGGGCGAGATCGTCTTCATCTCGCGGGACCAGCAGACTCTCGATGAGTTGTGGCTGCTAAACACGAAGACCGGTCATGTGCGGCAGGCGTCGCGCATCAACGACGCACTCGCACAGTACCAACTGGGCGAGGCTCGCCTGATCCGCTGGCACAGCGCCGATGGCGATTCGCTCGCCGGTGCGCTGCTCCTGCCACCCGGCTACCAGCGCGGAACGCGGCTCCCCCTCATCGTCTGGGTCTACGGCGGCAACAACGGCTCGGCGGCGGTGACCCGGTTTGGTTTGTGGGGCTCGATGGCAACGTTCAACATGCACATACCGGCGACGCGCGGGTACGCGGTCCTCTATCCAGACGCGCCCATCGGAACGGGCCGGACCACGGAAGATCTCGTCGCGACGGTGCTGCCGGGCGTGGACGCAGCCGTCGCGCAGGGGTACGCCGATCCCGAGCGCCTGGCGGTCATGGGACAGAGCTATGGGGCGATCAACACACTGGCGCTGCTCACGCGCACTGATCGCTTCGACGCGGCCGTGATTACAGCAGCTGGCACGCATCCAGATCTCTTCGCCGCCTACCTGACGGGCACCGGCTACTATGAGCAGGGGCAGGGCAACATGGGTGGCACCATCTGGGAGCATCCGGAACGTTACCGGGAGAATTCGCCGCTCTTCGACTTTCCCGCCATCGAGACGCCGCTCCTCATCGGGCAAGGCGACCAGGATGGCGACCTCGTTCCATCGGAAGCCATCTTCACGGCGCTCGACCGGCTCGGCAAGCACGTCGAGTACCGCACCTATGGCGGCGAAGGCCACGTCATCAGCGGACGCGGCAACGTCATCGACTTCTGGAACCGGCGGCTCGAGTTTCTCGCCGAGCATCTTAAGCTACGCGTCGATGCAACCGGTCGGGTCGCGGCTCGCTGAAGCACCGAGTTGAACACGGCGCGTTGTGCGGGAGCTCCCTTAGCACGTGCGCGCGCTCGTCAGGTCCACGCGCGAGTTGGGAGACGCGTTGTCCCCTGATCTAGGTCGTTTTGCCTAGATTCGGAATCTCCTTCACCATCCCGCGCTCCAGCTGCCCGCCGCTCATTGAATCGCGCCTGCATTCGAAACACATCATTCACCGCAACCCGCACCGTCCACGACTGATACACACCGGTACGCTATCCGCCCAGATCGGATAGAATCCTCCCTCTGTATCCCACGAAACGCCGATACGGTCGCCCCCCATCGTCACAATCGACCTCGACACGCCCACTGTCGAACCTTCCAGGTCCGTCAGTAGGCCGATTTGACGAGCGAGGCTGTTGACGCCCGGAGATTCGCGTCATGCCGTATCATGGGCTGCATCAGGACTCGCGAAGAGACCCAGCCCCCTATCCCTGCCACCCCTCGTCCGCGGTTGGCCCGTAGATGGATGGCACCGGCACATCCAGCAGTCGGAGATAGACGCTCATCTGACCGCGGTGGTGACTCAGGTGGCTGATGTGCTGCCGAACCACCACGCCACGCGGTAACGTGAACAATACCTTCCCCTGTAACTTGAGCGACCACGGTACGTCATAGTCCGAATCCCGAGCAGCCGCGATCGCCTGACGCGACGTGTTCACGTTCTCATCGAACATCTCGAGCAGCGTGCTCGTCTTTTCCACGCTGTAGCCACCTCCCGACGCCAGGTCCAACTCCGTACTGGTGATCGTCTGGCCGATCCAACCCGGCATCCAGGCGAGGAGCTGCGCGAGATGCGCAATGGAGAACGACTTTGGATGGGGCTTCCAGTCGGGATTGTCGTCGGGAACGCGCTCGAGAACTCGACGCGTGGTGGCCATCTCCTGATCGAACTCCGGCAGCAACTTATCTGCGATGCTCATGATGTCGTACTCCTGACGTGAAAGGGAGCGCGCGTCATCGTCACGAACCGGCGCGCCGTTCAATTTCCCACGCATGCGCAATCACATGCCACGCCACGCGCCGCACGTAATATCGAGCTGTCCACCGCACGCCGCCGCGCGGACCTCGCTCGGGAAGCTCTCCGCTCGCGGACGCGCGGACGGTCTCCAAGATTGCGTTCCGAAGCGCGGGTGGCCGTTCCCTGGCTTTGACGTTCTTGGGTGGTTGCCCTCCGGCCGCCCGTAAGTATCCCTCATCCGCCCCCTGAACGTGTTTGACGATCGCGTCGAGGGAGCGACCACCACCGCGTGGGCCCTTCGCGAGCCTCTTTCCGCGGGCGGCCTCGACGGTTTTGTCGAACGCACGCCACCCGGCCCGCAGGATTTTCTCGAACCGCTTGATCTCCGCGGCGCTACACGAACGATCGCGGTCAACCGCGGGTGGTATGCCGATCGCGCCGAAATCGGTCGTCGCGTTACCACGGAGACGTTCGACAACCACCAGCTGTTCTAGATCATTCGGCGCAACGAAACCCAGTTTGGTACGGGCCAGGACGGAAGCGTACTTCGGACCATACTCGAGCAACGCCTCCAACGCCTCGGTTTCGTGTCGGCCGTAGCGACACCAACCCGGCCAATTGAGAGCACCGGCGAAGGTGCGCTTCTTGCCGCATTCCAGGTAAACCTCTATTCGCGCGGCCACCGTACCCTCCTTTGACCCACCGCCGCAATCCCTCTATCTGCCCGGAGCGTTCGGGGTGCGGACGACAGGGCGCGCTTGTGAACGACGACTCAACGCGGCAACCGAAGTACTGCCTCGCCGTTGACATCGAGCACCCGGATTGACGGTTGGCCGTCGGCCGGGACCTCTAGCACGATACGAGGACGACCGTTCCCATCGTTCAATTCGAGTACCGCCGCGCTGTCACGCCGCGACCCCACCACAACGCGCGTCGAGCCGGTGAGTTCACGCATCCGGGCTTGGCGCTCCTCAGCTGGAATGGTCTCGATCGCCGCCGCAGCGTCATCCCTCGTGAATCCCGGTTCGAGTCCCAGTTTCGCAAGGGCTTCGAGCAGGGACACGCCACTCAGATGATCGATGACGCGAAGTCCTGTAACGGTACCATTCGGATCGTGCGTATAGCCGAGCACCACGGTCTCCTGATGCTGATACCCGTCGAACGTCATGAAACGCGCAATGTTGGGACCATCCTCTCCCGCGGACTCACGCATCATCATACCGCCCACTTCGTCCCCCTTTCCATCGAAGAAGATGAAGTGGGGAAACCGCCGATCTTCCGCCTGATCCGCCATGATCACCTCACCGTCCATCGTACCAACGGTCGGACGCGCCGAGTTCGCCAATGCGAATGCCAGGTGGCCGTCGGGTTCGCGAATCTCGAGGCGCTCAACCGCGATCGTGGAAGGAATCGTTGCTCCGCGGAAAACGACCCACAGCACGGTTGCAATCCAGAGAATGGCCAGCACTCCCACGAGCCCGGTGAGTCGGGTCACCCGCCGTTGGAGCGCGTCGTTGTCGCTTGATGGGGTCATGCTCTTGATTCCTCCTCGCCGGGTGTCAGTCAAAGCTCGCTCGCCGGCACTGCACGTTAGCGGCGACCCGAGAGCCGTCTCGGCAACTCAAGATGCTCGATGAATGCCTCGCCCTCTCTCGACAGGATCACTGCACGACCACCGGAGACCCGGCGGGCGTACTTCAGCTCAAACAATCGCGTCAACATAGTGGCGCCCAGCGCGCCGGCCAGGTGCATTCGGCGCTCACTCCAATCGAGACATGGACGGCACAGCAGGCGCCGGGTGGCATGCAGGCACCGGAGATCGATGCCCACCTCCGCGCACCACGATGCGCCGTTCCCAGTCAGTTCGAGAGCCTTTTCATCTCCGTCAACGAGTTGCGATTGCTTGAGGCGGTCTAGAAAACAGACCGCGACCTCGCCAGCCAGGTGATCGTAACAGACCCGCGCGCGACGGACCGCCGCATTGCCCGCCCGACGGGACGGAAGGGACGCCCCAGTGCGCGCAGCCAACCCCATCAGGGCCTCGATCGTTGCGGCGGCCTCCGGTGTCGCGATCCGGTAGTACCGGTGACGCCCCTGTCTCGCAACATCTATCAGCCCCCCGGCATGCAGTCGACCGAGATGGCTGCTCGCCGTCGACGGACTGACCCCTCCCTCCAGGGCCAATTCCGTTCCGGTGCGCGCTCGTCCGTCCATGAGTGTCGAAAGCATCCTTCCACGGGTTGGATCTCCCATCAACGCGGCCAACGGGGTCACATCGGGAACGTCAGTCATAGTTCGATTCCGGTCGAAGCGTCGTACGACAGGTATGGGTAGTTTTGATGACTCCAGAGCCAAGCCGATCGGCTCTCGCCAACACATCGCAACCTGGCGAGGTAAAGTGGTGGATCTCACAATAGAACTCGACGATCGACCCGGCGCACTCGCCGAGTTGGGCGAAGCGCTGGGCCGAGCCGGCGTGAGCATAGAGGGTGGCGGTGCGTTCGTGGTCGATGGGCGTGGTGTCGCGCATTTCTTATTCGCCGATGGCGAGGCGGCACGTCGGGCGCTGGAAGCCGTTGACATCCGTGTGATTGGCCAGCGTGACGTGGTCGTTCAACGTCTCGATCAAGAAGCACCCGGGCAAGTGGGCAAGCTGACCCGCCGCATGGCCGACGCGGGTGTCAATATCCAGGTTCTCTACAGCGATCACGACCACCAGCTGATACTCGTGGTCGACGACGTACCCACCGCGCGCCGCATATCCGAGGATTGGGGACGCTGATCGATCAACGAACAAGGAGCGCTTGCGTATGCGCGAGGAGGTCGACATCGCCGGGATCCCCGTGTCCCGGTACCACGATTTGCGCCGAACCATACCGCTGCTGCGCGAGACGTATCGTCTCGGGCCATCGCATCAGGTCAGCATGGGTCACGTTCCCGAGAGATCCGGACGATGCCGCACGAACGGCACAGCCGCCGAAGAGAACTCGCTCGCCGGGAATCCACACCATCATGTTGTCCGGGGAATGGCCCGGGCCGCCGTAGAAGACCTCCACCGGTCCGATCCGCGTCGTCCCACCCGGCTCTGTCACTCCGCTCAGCGTGTCCGGCAGCGGCAGCCCTTGCTCATTTGCAAGACGCCGCGTCATCGGATGCGCCACCACGCGAGCGCCCCGGTGTTGGAATACCGCCGTACCCGCCATCCGATCGTAGTGCGAGTGCGTGATGACTACGTCGGAAATGCGTCGTTCGAACCGCGTCTCGATGGCATCCACCATACGCTGCGTCAAGAGTTCGCCCCAGGCGGAGTCGACGATCAGGAGACTATCACCATTCTGGATGATCAGTCCATTGGACGGGACGCGAATGCCTCCCGGGTACGTCTGGTACGACGTGTGGAGCCACACACCGGTGGCAAGCATCCGCACTTCGATGTCTAGACCCACGTGCCA
>Ga0302046_10006717_pt1 | contig 10016 bp, 11 predicted proteins | sample RVTome_11_FD_200261 | JGI IMG/M metagenome (GOLD analysis project Ga0302046, IMG submission 200261) | Soil microbial communities from uranium-contaminated site in the Upper Colorado River Basin, Wyoming, United States - RVT147D111 (version 2) ... | reverse complement strand
CGCGCCGGCAAGCAGGCGGTGCTGCAGACGACGGCGCTGTCGCTGACCAACCGCCTGAAGATCGAGATCGCCACCATCGGCTTCGCGCTGGGCACGCGCGGCGCCCGGCCGGACGGCCCCTTCGTCTTCGCCGACCTGGGCGGGCGCGACCACTGGATCGTCTCGCCCTATCTCCGCGCCAAGGGCCACGCCTGGCTGCCGGTGCGCCGGGCCGGGCTGACGGCGGCGGCGGTCTTCCGGCGCATCGGCGAGACGCATGGGCTCGTGCTGCCGCAGCCGCGCGCGGGCAGGGCGCCGGCCGAGGCGCGGCTCGCCCACAGCTTCAAGAGCAGGCCGCTGACCAACATCGCCAGGCGCGTGCTCTATTTCTCCAACAACCTGGCGGCGGAGCTGACCGGCACGGTGGCGACGCGGACGGTCGGCGGCAAGCCGCTGACGCTGGCGCAATCGGGCGCCGCCATGGCGGCGTGGCTGAAGACGCGGCTGCCGAAGGCCGATTGGGCGGGCTTCGCGCTCGACAACCACTCGGGGCTGTCGCTGAAGAGCCGGATGTCGCCGCATCAGGCGCTGGCGCTGCTGCGCTATGCGGACGCCAAGCGCTACGGGGCGTTCCGCTACGCCGATCTCCTGAAGCCCTACCACCTGCCGCGCAAGCTGGTTTCCCGGCGCGGCTACCGGGTGCGCGCCAAGTCGGGGACGATGAACTACATCCGCGGCCGCGCCGGCTATATCGAGACCCTGGGCGGGCGCCGGCTCGCCTTCGCGCTCTTCATCGGCCAGCCCCACGCGCGGGACGACTACGACGGGCCGCGCGCCGGGCTGCCGCCGGTGCGCTCGGGCCCGCGCCGCTGGCGCTATCAGGCGCGCCAGCTCGAGCAGGCGCTGATCGCGCGCTGGGTGAGCGTCTACTAGATCCGGCCCAAATGCGTGAATCCGATCTAACTATTTGATAATAGAGAAGAGTCACGTGATTAGGTCGAATCAAGAAGTGATTCGACATAATCACGACCTGCTCTAGGAGACACTGTGCCGCCGGGCGCCGGCGCCGGGCGGCGCTTGCTTTTCGTGTCCGGGTGAAGGGCGGTTGGGTGGCGGGCTCCCAGAGCGCCCGGGGATGCGGCTGGCCCCATGTCGTCGGGAGCCGCACCCCCGGGTGGGAGGTGAAACCCGCACCCCGGCCTAGGGGTGCGGGTCTCCAGGCTTCTTCGTGCCGCCGCTGTCCGCTTCAACCTGCCAGTGTCGCGGATGCGGCGTTCTACTTGGTGCCGTTACTCGGCGGCTTTGGCCGGGGCGGCGGGCGCTTGCGGCGCCGCCGCCGGGCTTTTCGGCGTCTGCGCCGCGGGGACGGCCTGCTTCGCCTTTGCCTGCGCCGCCTTCTTGGCGCTGACGCGCTTGCAGCTGCCCTCGAAATGCGCGCCCGGCTCGATGCCGAGCTGGTCGTGCACCACGAGGTCGCCGGCCACGATCGCCGCCTTGTTTAGGGTCAGGGTGCCGGCCTCGATGGTGCCGATCACCTTGCCGCTCATGTGCACGGTCTTGGCGCGGATGTTGCCCTTGATGCGGGCGCTCTCGCTGACCGTGAGCGAGCGGCACTCGATGTTGCCCTCGACATAGCCTTCGATGCGAAGGACGTCGTGGCAGCTGAGGTCGCCCTTGATCCGGAAATTCTTGCTGACGACCGCCTCGCCGGCGTCGTCGTGGTCGTCATGGTCGGCGGCGGCGCCGGCGGGAGCGCCGGCCGGCTTGGCTGGGACGGCGGAGGCGTTGGGACGCGCGGCCTGCGCCGGGGCGGCATCGGTGCCGAGACCGGCGGCGGCCTCGCCCGCGAACTCGCGGAAGGTCTCTTCGAGGTTGAGCGACATGGTGGCCTCATGTTTTCAAGGCAGGATTGCCCGGTAAGCGCATGCCCTGATGGCCGATCTTGCGCATGCCGGCACTAACAATTGGTTAACCCTAACGAAGGGTTCACGCCGCGGAATGAGGGGCGATTCCAAGCGCGATTCGAGGCGCGTTCCGGCGGGCGGTTCGAGGGCCCGAAAATTCTTCCCGCGGACCAGGGCACGCGGCCCCCGCCGTCCCGCGTATGACAGTGATGGGCGCGGCAGCAACGGGTCACATCGGGGAGCGAGACGGCATGTCCGCGACAAGCCTGGAAAGGCGACGGCGGTCACGGCGCGATCAGCAGGACCACGCGCGGCTCCTGGTCGAGACGCTCGGCTATCACGGGGCGATCGACTGGTGCTTGAGGAACGGCCGCGACGGCGTGCTGCGGGCGTTGCGCGGCGGCGGCGGGGCGCAGGCGACGAAGCGCGCGCCCCGGCGGCCGCGGCGCGCCTGAGCCTGCCGCCGCCTATCGGCCGACGAAGCGCTGGGCCTGCCGGATCTCGGCGACGTCGTCGGGGCGGTCGAAGGGCTCGGGCAGGGGCTCGCCCGGCCCTCGCGATCCTTGCCAGCGGGTGAGATCGGGTCTAGCCTTCTCGCCCGGCTGGATTACCACCGGTTGTATGGCAGGTGTGGCGCGATACGGCGGCGCGCGGCGTTCCATGCCAACCGTACGAAACAAACCTTGCGGAAAGGGGGGTGACATGACCAGACGATCTCAGTTGAGCCTTGCGATCGCCGCGGGCTTTGCCGTTCTTCAGGCCGGCCTGGCGCCAAACGCCCTCGCCGGCGAGGTGAAGGTGGTCTCCGAGCGCACGGCGAAGGGGTTCGCGTTCCCCGAATCGGTGGCCTACGACCCGACGGCCAAGGTTCTTTACGTGAGCGAGTTCGGCTCAGCGCTCAAGCCGACGCTGAAGGACGGCAAGGGCCGGATCAGCAAAGTCGACCTGACCGGAAAGGTCATAGAGCAGGCGTTCCTGCCGGCCGGCGGCCAGACGCTGAACAAGCCCAAGGGCATCTGGGTCCAGGGCGAGCGGCTGTGGGTGACCGACATCGACGGCGTTTGGGTCTTCGATACCAAGTCGAAGAAGGGCCGGAAGGTCGACCTGTCCGGGATCAAGTTCGCGAACGATCCGACGGTGATCGGCGGCACGCTCTATGTCAGCGACAACCGCGGCGACCAGCTCTACAGCGTCGCGCCGGCGGACTTCCTCGCCGCGTCGGTCAAGCCGAAGGTCACGCGGGTCTTCGCCGGCAAGGGGATCAACCCCAACGGGCTCTATCCGGCGCAGGACGGCTCGTTGCTGCTCGTCGGCTTCAAGTCCAAGACCGATGCCAAGGGCATCTATTCCATGACCGCCGGGCAGGCGCCCAAGGCCCTGTCGAAGGGGCTCGGCCGGCTGGACGGCGTCTACCAGATGAAGGATGGCAGCCTGCTCGTTACCAACTGGAACGCGGGGTCGCTGATCGCCTGGTCGGCCAAGGGCGGATCGAAGACCTTGGCCACCGGCTTCAAGGGCCCGGCCGATTTCGCGGTCGTCCCCAATGCGGGCGGGCTGTTGGTGGTCGTGCCCGATCTGGTGAAGAGCGAGCTGCGGCTGGTGCAGCTCAGCAACTGACGCGCGCGCCGACGCGCCTGATTTCAGACCGTCCTCTCCGGGCACCGGAGGGGGCCGAGGGAAGGGTGCGTGCGCGACACGTGCGCGACATGGGAACGATGCCCGCAAGCCCGCCCAATCCCCACGCCTGTTTCGACGTTGCGGCTCATGACGGCGCGGTGATCCGGGTGCGCCGGCATGGCCGGCCCGACGGCCCGCGGCTCGAGCAGCCCCGAAAGGCGATCGAGGCGATCGAACGTTTTGTCGCGGGCGTTTAAGCCCGCCGCAAGAATTTGCCGCTTATATTGATGACCGTACCTGGCGGGGATGGAACGCGCCGGTGATCGTGGCCCGATTATCCGGCGCTTTGGGTGGATGGCGGATTCCGATACGCGCTATGATGTCCACGCCGATGGATGCGTCGGTCGGACGATGAAGGAGGGTGGCCTTGGGGAAGGGATATGGGGTCAGAGCGGCGCTTTTGACCAGCGCGGTGCTGGCCGCAATGCTGACCGGCAGTCAGTGTTTCGCCGCCGCGAACACCAACGAGTATCGCATCCAGAACAAATGCGGCTTTCCGGTGCGCGCGCTGGTGCACATGGTCGATCCGCAGCGCGGCTGGCGCACCTACGGCTGGTACGATCTGAAGACCGGCGAGACGACGCAGTTCCACCCGACGCCCAACCGCTACGTCTACTACCGGGTGGTCAAGGCCGACGGCGCCCTCGCGCCCAGCGGCAGCAGCGACGGCAGCCGGCAGATCCGCGTCGGCGCGGAGGTCCACGAGATGCACCGGGTCAATATCGGCAAGACGTTCCGCAAGTTCACGCATACTTTTTGTAAGTAACGCCGGCCCCGCCGGCGGAAAGAAGAAAGGCGGCCCGAAGGCCGCCTTTCCGTGTCCGGGCTACTTCGCAGCCCTGATCGGTTCGATCGTCGGTGTCAGCGCGGGCAGAAGAGGCTGCTCCACTGTCCGCGACGCGCACCGGAACCGCTCGAAGTAGCACCGATAACACTAGACATTGGATCACCTCCTTTCAGTTGTTGTCCCTGGTCGGGGACTATGACGATCTGCGTTCGCGATTTCCAGTGCCGATTTACAGTTTCGATCTGGGCGCCCCCCGAGGCTCAGCGCGCCGGACGGCCGAAGCGCATGATGGTGAGCGCGACCAGATAGAGCACGACGGCGTTCAGGACGTGCCAGAGGAAATGGGTGCCCGACGGCATCGCCCCGCAGAGCGGGCCGTCGAGCGTCCGCAGGGTGAGCGAGACGGCGAAGACGCCCGCCGCCGCCAGTAGCACCACGCCGGCCGGATGGCCGCGCCGCAGGCGGAGGAAGAGGCCGATCGCGAGCAGGGTCACGAGCGCCGCCAGGTAGGAGCCGCCGCCGAAGCGGATCAGCAGCGTGATCCCGACCGCCAGGCCGAGCACCGCGGCCACGCCCAAGAGGCTCATCAAGACGCCGAGGCGGACCAGGCGCTTCAACGCGAGATAAGTGGCGAGCAGGATGAAGACGCCGATCGGGATGACGTCGGCCGCCGCGGTCCAGCGCGCCGGCCGGGTGTGGAAGAGCGCGCTGCCGATGCCGATCAGCACGACGAGCGCGATCAGCGCCCAGGGCGCCCAATCGCCGCGCGCCGGCCGGTCCTTGCCGGCGAGCGCGCGCAGCAGCAGCGCCGCGGCGGCGATGAAGGCGAGGTTGGTGGCGGCATTGAGCGGCTCGTCCCAGAGCCCGGTGCCGATCCGCTCGCAATAGCCGGTGACGGTGGCGCGCGCCATGCTCGCCGTTGCGATCAGGCCGCTTCGGCCTGCTCCCGCGCCGCCGCCGCGGCCCGGGCGTCGCCCGCGCCGTCCAACGCGGCGGCGTACCAGCGCCAGCTCGCCGCGCTGGCGGGCCGCGCCTCGGTGCGCGCGGCAAGCCGCGCGCCGGCGGCCTCGTAGCGTCCGGCCTTGAGCTCGGCCTGGATCAGGAGCTGGGCGAAGAGGTCGCGTTGGGCGTTCGAGCCGCCGATGCGCCAGACCTCGTCGGCGACCGGGGCGAGCGCCTCGGCGGCGGCGGCGTGGTCGCCGGCGTGATAGGCGACGATGGCGCGGCCGAGCGGCAGGCCGACCGTGCGCGCCACGACGGCCTCGGTTGCCCCGGTGGCGGCGAAGGCCTCCATGCCGGCGAGCAGCGCCGCCGCCTCGTCGCGCCGCCCGGCGGCGGCGAGCGCCATCAGGTAATGCGCGTCGGCGAAGGCGAGCTGCAGGTCCTCCGCGCGGCCGGCCGACTTGTCCGCGAGCTCGGCCCAGCGCCCGCCGACCTCGACGCCCAGCGCCTCCAGGCGCCAGAGCAGCGCGACGCCGTTGCTGAGGTCGAGGTAGTCGTCGCTGTCGGGCTCCTCGCCGCGGATGTGCGCGTCGTAGAGCGCGAGGACGGCATCCGTCTCGCCGCGTTCCAGATGGAAGAGCGCGCGGTGCCACCAGACGTGGAAGCGGAAGTTGTGCGCCGTGGTCCAGTGGGGCTCCAGGCTCGTCAGCCAGTCGATGCCCTCGGCGTGGCGGCCCTGCATCTCCATGACGTGCGCGACCGCGTGGACGGCCCAGGTGTCTTGCGCGTTGCGCTCGACCGCTTGCCGGCCGAGGCGCTCGGCGGCGTCGTAGAGCCCGCTCTCTTCATGGGCGAAGGCGGCCATGCCGAGCACGAAGCCGTGGTTGGGCGCGCTCGCGTCCCAGGCGTCGAGCACGCGGGCGAGCGAGGCGCGCATCGCCTCGCCGGGGGCGAGGTAGAAGTGGAAGTGATGGGCGAGGCGGAGCGCCAGGGCGTCGCGCGGGTGCTCGGCCAGGATCGCCTCCCAGGCGGCGAGGGCGCGCTCCATGTCCTCGTCGACCCAGGCGGCGAGGGCTTCGATGTGCCGGGTCTCGCGGCCATTGGCGCCGCGCGTCTCCGCCGCGGCGCGGGCGGCCTCGAGCGCCGACCGGGCCCGGGGCACGAGGATGCGGTTGGCGAAGAGCTGCATGAAGCAGCCCTTGATGCAGTGGCCCATGACGAGGTCGGGATCGGCGGCGAGGGCGGCTTTGAGATGCGCGCCGGTGTCGCGGCGCAGCCCGAGATAGCCGGCGAGCGTCGCCTCGTAGGCTTGCACCGCCTCGTCGTTGGCGGCGGTGATATCGAGGCCGTGATTGTCGGTGGGCATCGGGCCTTTCCCTGGTCTTCGCGTCGAACTCTGGTCGTGTCTCAGTTTGAAATCTTTCGCTCTTGACGCCTCACGAATCCAGGCGGCAACTCCTATATGCTTAGCCCAAAGCATGTAAGATAGCCTTATGCCAAATCAGTATGCACTCTCACTTGAAGATGCAGCCATCGCGGCTGCGCTGCGCGCCGGAGCTGTTCGGCTTTGTGCCCGTCATCATGACGTTTGGATCAGAGTCGGCGATCCTGAGGCCGAGAAGCGCGCCTATGCAATCGCCACAAATATGTGGAAGGCAGATGACCCCGTTAGCGACCGCGAGGATTTGATGGACGCGGTAAAGAATGTTCTCGAGATGGCCGCCGAGGACGAATGCCCCACCTGTGGAAGCATCAGAGATGCCTAAAGGCCCTAAAGGACAGAAGCGCCCCGCCGACGTGATTGGCAACGCTATCACCGTGGCCAAGATCGCGACCGGCGAGATCGAGGAAGATGGGGCTAGGGGTGGCAAGGAATATACGCGCAAGGCCGGAAAGAAGGGCGGACCGGCGCGGGCGAAAGCGCTTACGCCTCGTAAGCGGTCTGAGATAGCCAGGGCGGCCGCAGAAGCGCGCTGGAAGAAAGACTAGGCTGCGTCTTCCTCGTCGCCGCCGAGGCCTCGTGCGATTTTCAATTCTTCCACGTCTTCCTCGAAGTTTAGAATAATTTGGATTGGCTCCTCAGTGGGGTGAGCATCGTTGTAATGCTCGACCTTCATTGAGAGGGCGTAGCAGTCGCTGGAAATTGACCGCCGCTCCTGCTGGATGTTCTTCTCGACGAAAGAGCGAGGCGCATCGTCGATATCCCCCCACTTGAAAAGTGGAAGACCGCCCTTGCTTTTCGTTCGCACTGATAGATTCGCGCGATACTCTCGACCAGCTTTGTCGGTACGCTTCTCGTCCCGAAGCGCGTCTGCCAGATCCTTAGCCAAGCTTGCGCTGAGGTCTATGGGCCGAGGTTTCCACAGGCCCTTTCCAATCGCCCACGCCGCCACGTCTTTTAGGTCAGCGGGCTCCGCAGAAACTTCTTTGCGGTACGCCTTCCAAAGCTTTCTGATCTGCTCTTTGTAGTTCGCCATTTCAGGCATTCTCCTAATTTACCGGGACGGTATCGCCCCATCCATCCATCATCATCGCCGCAGCAAGATGCGATCGGACCTTCACCAGATGCGGCCTTAGAAAGTCGTAGCGGCCCATCCGTCGTTGCAGTTGGCCAACTACTAAGCCGGGGTGGACTTTCACGCGTTTTGCGAACGCCACAACTTCCCGCTCAGCGAAAAAGGGACGTTTCCGCAAATAGAAGGACTCCATTTTTTCGGCGGGCACACAAAAGTCGGCAGCCTCCTCATTCGCCAACCGCTCTTCTTCGTTGATTGACGCCTGGATGTCGCCATCGAGATCAGCATCCAAGATCGCTGCGGACATCCCGTGTTTGTGCCGCACATGCGCGCATTCATGTCGAAGAACAAACCAAAAATTGTCTATTCGATCAAAGCGCATCGAGAGCCCGATAACGGGCGATTGCTTACCCAGCCAAAAGCAAACGCCGTCAATTTTACTTCCAGGTAGAGGCTCAACCACGACGAATCGAACGCCCGCGTTGTTTAGCAAGCGCGGTACATACCTAACACCATCCGGATAGGTGCGGAGTTCCGAGAATGCGGCTATGGCATCTTGGAGTTTCGAAGGATTGAATTGCGGCGGGGTCATCTCTTTCGCGATTTGCCGAACACGATAGAGCCAAACGAGTTGCTCCCCCGTTAGGTTGCCCACAGTGCTCTTTTTTGCCGCGTGGCTTAGCTCGGATATGCTGTCCAGGCTATTCACCCCGAAGAACCGGCAAAGCTCATTGTGAGCACTGACGCCTTCCGAAGTATCCCTTATCCAACCCCGCTTAATCATCGCACGAAGGGGATATTGAGATTGCGCCGCCACTCGCGTCCTCATTTCCGCGTCTGGCTCCGCCGCGTTGAAAAGGCTCCAGCGTGTTTGCAACTCAGCAAATTCTTCTGCTGGCAGATCAAATGTCGCCCCGAGAAGCTTTGCCATTTCTGGCGTAATCGGGCTCTTGTTGTTGACGATCTGATTCACTGTACTGGTCGCGACTCCCAACACATAAGCAAGCTCGGCCTGCGTCCATCCTCTCTCGGCCATAAGCTTCAAAATGAGGTCTCCCGGCCTGTCCATTGCACTCAAGTCGTTACCCCACGCTTTGTGGTTCCCCCAAGCAGGAAACTTACACTCGGCCGGTCTGATAGTAAATAGTGAAATTCGGAATTTGTGAAACTGAACCAAATGCTTGATATAAGATAAGGCGTGAATATGCTGGTCTTATGAACAAGCTGCCCCTTGAAAAGCGCGTGCAAATCCTCTCCATGCTCTGCGTGGGATCGTCCATGCGGTCGATCTCGCGCGTCGTGGGCGTTTCGATCAACACGGTCACGAAGTTGCTTATCGATGCCGGTGAGGCTTGCGCGGCCTATCACGACGCGCATGTACGCAACGTCCCCTCCAAGCGCGTCCAGTGCGACGAGATTTGGTCCTTCGCCTACGCCAAGGGCAAGAACGTCAAGAGCGCCAAGGCCGCTCCCGAGGGCGTTGGCGACGTGTGGACCTGGACGGGGCTCGATGCCGACAACAAGCTGATCGTCTCATGGCTAGTCGGCGGGCGCGATGCCGAGTACGGCAATGCTTTCATGGATAATGTGGCGCAGCGGCTCGCCAGCCACGTCCAGCTCACGACCGATGGCCACCGGGCCTATCTGGATGCGGTCGCGGGCGCGTTCGGGGCGGACGTTGATTTCGCCACGCTGATCAAGCTTTACGGCAAGGCGCCCGGTGAGGAAAAGCGGTACAGCCCGGACGTCTGCGTGGGCACGCGCAAGGAAACTTGGTCCGGCAATCCCGACGCCAAGCACATCAGCACCAGCTTTGTGGAGCGCCAGAAATTAACCATGCGCATATCGATGCGCCGGTTCACGCGCCTGACTAACGCTTTTTCAAAGAAGATCGACAACCATTGCCATGCGCTGTCGCTCTACTTCGTGTGGCATAATTTCTGCCGCATCCACAAGACGCTTAGGATGAGCCCGGCAATGGCGGCAGGGATCACCGATACGCTGCGGGACATGGAGTGGATCGTTTCGCTGGTCGATGCCCGCGCCCCGAAACCGGGACCGCGCGGGGCCCTATAGGAAACGAACAATCGAATAAGCAATCGTGCAAACCACCTCCACCGCTAGCCCGCATTTCTCAAACTGTCGCTGTTGAGCGGCGGTTGGGTTGGCGCGTCGGTTGGTTGCGGTAGGCCTTCGGGCTGGGGCATGCGC
>Ga0302046_10006716_pt1 | contig 10018 bp, 11 predicted proteins | sample RVTome_11_FD_200261 | JGI IMG/M metagenome (GOLD analysis project Ga0302046, IMG submission 200261) | Soil microbial communities from uranium-contaminated site in the Upper Colorado River Basin, Wyoming, United States - RVT147D111 (version 2) ... | reverse complement strand
GAGAACGAGACCTTCAACGGCACCATTCGAAAGGTTACCGAAGCGCTCAGGACCGAAGGATTCGGTGTCCTCACCGAAATCGACGTTAGCCAGACACTCAAGAAGAAGCTCGACGTTGACTTCCGTCGCTACGTGATCTTCGGCGCTTGCAATCCGACCCTTGCCAACCAAGCGTTGGAAGTGGAGCCGCAAATCGGACTCCTCCTGCCGTGCAACGTCGTCGTTCAGGAGGCTCCGGATGGTGGCGTCACCGTTTCCATCGCCGATCCGAGTCATGTTCCAGCTCGTAGGGAACGCCGCTCTTGAGCCCGTGATGGAGGAGGCAGAGACGCGACTGGGCCGTGTGATCGAAGTGCTCGGCTGGAAAGGAGCGCGCCGAGGACGGAGACAGGAACATGAGCACTTCGGACCCGGCAATGGCCACCACGAGAACCGTGCCGCCATCCCCCTTTGGTTGGGGGCCTGCCTCTTTCTCGCAATGGCTCTGTTTCTCCTCTGGGAGGAACATCGAGCTCACATCTTGGGTGCACTTCCGTATCTACTCCTTGCGTGCCCCGTGGTCCATATGTTCATGCACCGCGGGCACGGACAACAACGGGAGCCCCCATGGCTCTCCACCCGGTGATCGGCGATGACACACGACACTCCCTCCTACGGCCTTTGGGGGCTCGTCCTCGTCAACTCGGCGGTCTTCATTCTCTTCGCCTTCAGCTTCTTCAAGCCCCAGAACAAGCGGGACTGGCGAACGTTTGGATCGTTTTCTGCGTTCCTCATCGCCCTCTTCGCGGAGATGTACGGCTTTCCGTTGACGATCTATCTGCTTTCCGGCTGGTTGCAGCGCCGCTTTCCCGAGGCGGATATCTTCTCTCACGAGGGAGGCCACCTCTGGTACTCCCTCTTGGGTCTTGAAGGCGACCCCCACTTTCACCCCGTTCACCTCGCAAGTCACGCGGTGATCGCTTTCGGCTTCTTGATCCTCGCCGCTTCTTGGAAAATCCTCTATGACGCCCAGAGAGACAGGCGTCTTGCCACGACGGGACCCTACGCGTACGTGCGGCACCCTCAGTACGTCGGGTTCATTCTCATCATGCTGGGGTTTCTCCTCCAGTGGCCGACGTTTCTGACGCTTCTCATGTTCCCGATCCTGGTCGTCATGTACGTCCGGCTCGCTCAACAGGAAGAGCGGTCCGTTCGCGCACGCTTCGGGAACGAATGGGACCTATACGAGGCTCGCACGCCCGGCTTTCTTCCCAGACCGTGGGCTCTTCGCCCGGGAGCCGTCCATTGATGGACACACCGGCGCCCCGGTCAGTTCCGAACGGAGGTGCTTTATGATGTTTGATGCAAAGCGTCTCGCTTTGGCGGCTGCCACCGTGACCGGTTCTGTGGCTCGTTTGCAGTGCGGCCGTGAACATAGCCCCTGAACCGTCAATGACCATCGCGCTGCAGATGATGCACGCCCAGCGGGGCGAGTTTGCCTGGCATCTCGGCTGGGGTGGTGTTCTGATTGGCCTCGTGGCGTGGACGATTTGGGCGGCGGCCGCCGCCTGGCTCCTCGCGTGGACGTACAACCGCCTCGCACGAGCCCCATCCCCATAACGGATTCGCCTTGGAAACCGCGGTCGCGCTGGTACAAGCGTACTTGAACGTCAATGGCTATTTCACCGTCACGGAGTACCCCGTGATGGAGGCCTACGCCGAGTGGCCGGCACGAACGGCAACCGACCTCGATATCCGTCGCGCCGGCTCTTGGCTTTCCGGTTCCGATCGCCATCCGTCGCGCCGGCGTCGATTGCCAGCGCCTCGGACGCGGATGTTCGTGGAGGTGGACGATGAGAAGCCTGTTCTATTGCATAGTTGCCTCACTTACCGTTGCGTCGATGGTTTTTCCGCACGAGCGGCGAGAGATCGGCGGCATGGAAGTCGTCTTCGGGGGGGAGCCGGAGCCAGTCATCGACGGAGAGCTCCGGTTTCTGAGATGGCGGTTCGCGGACGTGGGGAGCAAGCAGCCGGCGACCGACCTGAAGGATTTGCAGGCGACCATCAAGTTCGAGGGCCAGGAGTTCGGGCCGTTCGAGGCGCGCGGCTCGCGTCGCGATCCGGGAATGTACCAGACCCATCACGTCTTCACGAAACCCGGCGAGGGAGAGGTGACCTTGACCTTCAAGCGGGAAGGGAAAAGTGACGTCCTCGCGGTGACGTTCCCCTTCCGCGTCGTCTCGCGAAAGACGATCGAGATTCCGTAGGTCAAGTTCAGGGAGGCAGACCCATGGAAAAGACCCGAGTTGCAGTAAACGGCTATGGAGTGATCGGGAGGCGTGTCGCTGACGCAGTCGCGCTGCAAGACGACATGGATCTGATGGGAGTGGCTGACGTCGTGGCCGACTACCGCATCCAGATGGCCGAGTCGCATGGTTACGCGGTTTATGCTGCGGCGCCTGACAAAATCGGCGAGATGCGAGAGGCGGGAATCTCTGTGCGCGGGGCCTTGGACGATTTGCTCGAAGAGATAGAAGTTGTGGTCGACTGCACGCCCAAGGGGATTGATGCTCGGAATAAATCGCGGTACGAGCAAGCGAGAGTGAAGTCGATCTTTCAGGGTGGCGCCAAGCACGAGCTTACGGGCCACAGCTTCGTCGCCAGCGCGAACTACGAGTCGGCCATCGGTCGCGAATCAACGCGGGTAGTTTCCTGCAACACCACCGCGACGGTGCGAACGCTCACGGCGCTGCGCGATGCGGGCTTGCTCGGCCGCGCGCGGGGTGTGCTCATTCGGCGCGCCACCGACCCGTGGGAGAGCCACTTGGGTGGCATCATCAACACGCTGGTGCCGGAGAAAGAGATTCCGAGCCATCAGGGCCCGGACGCCAAAACGGTCGTGCCCGATCTGGATGTGGTGACGATGGCGGTGAAGGCGCCAGAAACCGTTGGTCACTTGCACTACTGGATCGTTGAGCTTTCGCGCGAGTCGTCACGCGACGAAGTGCTCGATGGGTTCCGTCGCACCTCTCGCATCGCCTTCATCCGCACCTCGGATGGCATCGCAGCCATCAATCCACGGCCGAATTGATGAAGGAGCTCGGCCGCCCGCGAGGAGATATGTGGGAAGTGGCCTTGTGGGAAGATGTTTTGACGGTTGAAGGGCGTGAGATTTACTACGCCTACCAGGTGGACAACCAGGCCATAGTCGTCCCCGAAACCATCGACGCGATTCGGGCGCTTTCCGGTCGAGAGCGTAACGCTCGCGCATCGATTGAGCGTACGAACGGAGCCCTGGGTGTTCGCCAAAGATTCGTTTGAGAGCAGTGGGGGGTAAGGAATATGGAAAAGATGCGAGCCACGGTCTTTCGTGGAGCGGGCGACATCCGAGTTGAGGAAGTCGAGCGGCCCCACGCCGGGGTTGGCCAGGCGGTGATTCGCGTGACGCTTACGACAATCTGCGGCACCGATCTTCATATCGTGCGCGGCGAGTATCCGGTCAAACCCGGCCTCGTCATCGGCCACGAACCTGTAGGCGTGATTGAAGAGCTGGGTCCAGGAGTTGCCGGTTACGAGACCGGCGACCGCGTGCTGGTTGGCGCGATCACGCCCTGCGGCCAGTGCCGGGCATGCCTATCGGGGCAGTGGGCGCAGTGTGGCCATGGCGGCGGATATGAGGCGATCGGCGGGTGGCAGTTCGGCAACACCATCAATGGCGCGCAGGCCGAATACTTGCTCGTACCGTACGCGCAAGCGAACCTGGCGAAGATACCCGATGAACTCTCCGATGAGCAGGTGGTGTTGCTGGCCGATATCGCCTCGACGGGGTTCAGTGGAGCCGAATCGGGCGGCGTGCGAATGGGTGACTCGGTAGCAGTCTTCGCACAGGGGCCTATCGGGCTTTGTTCAACCGCGGGAGCGAAGCTGATGGGGGCATCACTCATCATCGGAGTTGATGGGGATGAGAATCGACTTCAGATGGCGCGGCGCATGGGAGCCGACGTGGTGCTCGACTATCGCGAGGTCGACGTAGTAGCCGAAGTGAAACGGCTGACCGGTGGCGGGGCGGATGTGGCCATCGAGGCGCTTGGAACGCAAGCGACGTTCGAGAATTCACTGCGCTGCTTGCGACCGGGGGGCACGCTGTCGAGTCTCGGCGTCTATTCAGGCAAGCTCCAGGTGCCCTATGACGCATTCGCCGCCGGAATTGGAGATTACCGCATCGTCACCACGCTCTGCCCCGGCGGCAAGGAGAGAATGCGAAGGTTGATGGAACTAGTCAGGGCCGGTCGCGTGGACCTGATGCCTCTAATTACTCACACCGTTTCGCTTGATGAAATCACAGAAGGATACAGGATCTTCGGGGATCGACTCGAAGGGGTGCTCAAGGTGGCGGTACGGCCGTGAAAGCTGTCAGACTCTGGCGCGATCTTCGATTTCCGCACCGCTGACGGCGGTGTGTTCCCGTTCGTGACCCACGACGAGTTCGCATACACCTGCTTGTCTTGGCGCTGGCGCCTGTCACCGAGGCCGTCGCCGTTCACTGGATGAACTGCCGAAGCGCGAAGAACGTACCTCGCGCGCCGTCATGGAGGTAAGGTCAGCAATGTCAGATGCCACTCATCCCACGCCCCACCGTCAACGACCGCACCCGGGTCCAATGGCCGGTCCGTTTCTCGAGTTCGACCTCGGTCGCGAAATCCACCAACTGCGCCAGGAACACAGTTTGAGCACCGGGAAGAACAGCAGAACGCTGGTGAAGCACGGCACCTTCCGTGCCGTCTTGATGGTGCTCAAAGCCGGCACCCGCGTTCAGGAACATAAAGCCGACGGCCCGATCTCAATCCAGACCGTTGCCGGCCGCATCAGCATTCGCGCGTCCGAACGCACATTCGTCTTGCCGGCGGGGAGTTTGCTCGCGCTGGATCGCGCGAGGGTTCATGACGTGGAGGCGCTGGAAGAGAGCGCCATCTTATTGACGATTGCGTGGCCTGAGGAGGTCGAGAGCCAGCACCCGGAACGCTAACCTTCCTTCCCATTCAACGAATCGGGATGGGCGAGCAGGAAGATGTTCCCGGTATGAGCACTCCAGCCGTAGTTTTGCAATCCCAATCGATGCCGCATGCCACCTTGTCGCGGTGATGCGCTGGTTACCGGAGTCCCTGTCCGCACATGCGCCCCCCTCCAGGAGCGAGGAGCCGAACTGGCGAACACTGGTGCGGAGCCTCAGCTCGTTCCTCGGTCTGGCGCTTGTGGCGCCAATTCGCACTCGCCATGTTTGAAGCGACCTTCGCCTTCATGCGCAAGCGACCCTCGAGTACGGCCCGGCGGAAAGTGAAGCCATTTCGTCGGGTGCGGGCTCGTGATGGCCGTCTTTCGAAATGACGAGGATGGACGGTCTATGGCCCATGTGATTCGACCTGACTTCGGTGAAGCGAGGCTGGACGCGCTGCAGCGTCACGCGTTCGGGTATTTCCTGAACGAGACCAATTCCGCAAACGGTCTTGTGGCAGACAGAACGCAGCCAGGCGCTCCGGCGAGTATCGCCGCCGTCGGCTTCGCGCTGGCGTCCTATCCGATCGGCGTCGAGCGGGCGTGGATGACCCGCACCGACGCGATCGAGCGAACACTGGCGCTGTTGCGGTTCTTCTGGACCAGCCCGCAGGGAACGGCGCCCGACATGACCGGCTACAAAGGGTTCTACTACCACTTTCTCGACATGTCGACTGGAAGGCGCGCCGACCGGTGCGAGCTGTCGACGGTCGATACCAGTTTCCTGCTGGCTGGCATTCTGGCGGCCGCGGTGTTTTTCGATCAGGACAGCGAGGCCGAGCGGGAAATCCGTACGTTGGCCGACGCACTCTACCGCCGTGCCGATTGGCAATGGGCGTGCAACGGCGGAGCGACGGTCACTCATGGGTGGAAGCCTGAGAGCGGCTTTCTGCCCTACCGCTGGGAAGGCTACGACGAGGCCATGCTCCTGTATGCGCTCGGTCTAGGCTCGCCGACGTATCCCCTGCCAACGGAGAGCTACGCGGCGTGGGCCTCCAGCTATCAGTGGAAGGACATTTACGGCTACGAATTGCTCTATGGCGGTCCGCTCTTCATCCATCAGTACTCGCATGTCTTTGTGGACTTCCGCGGGATCCAGGATGCCTTTGCGCGAGACAAGGGCATCGACTACTGCGAGAACAGCCGCCGGGCGACCTACGTCCAGCAGGCGTACGCGATCCGGAACCCTCTGGAATTCGCGGGCTACGGCCAGCACTTCTGGGGACTGACCGCGAGCGATGGTCCCGGCTGGACGACGCAGCGAGTTCGCGGCATCGAGCGCTCCTTCTTTGACTACGTTGCGCGCGGCGCGCCGTATGGCCCAGACGACGGGACCGTCGCGCCGTGGGCTGTCGTCGCCTCGCTCCCGTTCGCCCCAGAGATCGTGCTGCCGACGGTTCAGCATTTTCAGGACGTCTATCCACAGGTCACGGGCGAGTATTGCTTGCGGTGCAGCTTCAATCTGACCTTTCCGCACGAGGGCGATGCAGGCTCCGGCTGGACCTCGCCGTACCATTTCGGGATCAACCTCGGTCCGGTCGTGTTGATGTGCGATAACTACCGGTCGGGTTTGCTCTGGCGGCTGATGCGCGCGTGCCCCTACGTCCTGACGGGGCTGCGGCGAGCGGGATTTACGAATGGTTGGTTATGACGGTGATGGGGGAGATGCTGTCACAGGGGGGAGGAACAGGACTGGCCCACAGTATCGGCGACGGAGTTTTCTGGTGTGTATCTCGGACGTAACGGAATGTAAGTGACGCGGGTTTCGCAGACCGGCGCACTGTCTCCATCGACCAACCCGCGAAGCAGATCGACCCGTGACACGGAGCGATTTCAGGAAAATGGCTCCGGGACTGGGGAAGCCACGCAGGCCGTAAGTGGCCCCTGGTTAGTACTGCGATCGCGGTGGTCTACAGTCGGCGGTTTGATGAGCTATTCCGCCTCTTGGAGAAGCGAATGGCGGCCCGGCTGCAATGCGCTATGGCGCTGCACCGAGGCCCAGAAACAGTTGCAGCCCCTGGTCGATGCCCGCGAGTTCCCTCGACGGCAGCTGTCCGAAGATGCGTCGGATGCGGCGCTTGTCGATCGATCGGAGATGGTCGACGAGGGCGTAGGATGTTTTCGTGAGGCCGCTCGTCCCTGCTGACAGCACAGGATAGAGTGCGCCTACACCCGACGTACCGGTCATTGGCACGACCGCGATGAGTGGGAAGCGCTGATCGGCATTGACCCGAAGGATCGCTCACCGCGATGCAAGGCCGTACACCCCGCTGCTCGTGGCCCACCGTCGGATCGAGCTCGACGAGCACGACGGTGCCTCGATCGAGGGTCACGCGGACTCCTTCACCCAGCCCTGCCCTTCGACCCAGCGAACGGCAGTCCCTCCTGCCAGATCGACGAGTCCCTCGTCGTCGGGCAGGTCGGCGGTCCACTCTCCCAGGCCGGTATCGGCCAAGTCCGCGGTCTCGGGATGCGGGTTACTGACCGAGCTGAGCAGCGCTTCGCGACGCCGCCGGGCCAACTCGTGCTCGACGGCTTCGGCGATGAAGCGGCTACGGTTCCTTTCGAGCCGGTCGATCCCCTCCACCAACTCGGCGGACAAGGTCACGGTGACGCGCTCGCTTGTGCTCATGGTCCAAGTATGACCCAAAGTATGATCATACTCAACTTGTCTGGCGAGTAATGTCCGAAGTATGAGTGGTACTGTGGGCCTAGTTCGACTCCTGAACCGTCTCGGCCGCAGGCGATGCTTCCTTCGGCGAGAGGCCGTACTTCTGCATCCGGTAGATCAAGGTGTTCCGGGTGATGCGCAGAAATTTCGCCGCGCGGGTCTGATTCCCGTCGTTTCGCCGAAGGGCCTCCCTTAGAAGGTACTCCTCCACCTTGTCCATCGAAACTCCGTCCGGCGGAAGGTTCATGACGAATTCGCCCACTTCGGACGAGGGGCTGGTCATGAAGCTGGGCAGGTCTTCTACCGTGATGCGCTCTTCCTCCGTGAGCGCCGCCAGCCGCTCCATCAGGTTCTCGAGCTCCCGAATGTTTCCCGGCCAGGCGTAGGAATCGAAAACCCTCAGCACCTTTCGATCCAGCGACAGTTCTTTTCCGAACTTCTGCGCGTACTTGCCGAGAAAGAAGTGGGCCAGCAAGGGAACATCTTCCCGGCGCTCCCGCAGGGGCGGAACGGTGATGGGGATGACGCTGAGGCGATAGTAGAGATCTTCACGAAACTTGTTCTCGCGAATGAGCTTCTCGAGCGAGCGGTTGGTCGCGGCGATGATGCGCACGTCTACTTTGATAGGGTGGGTCGCCCCCACTTTGTCGATCTCCTTTTCCTGGAGAGCTCTGAGCAACTTCACCTGGACCTGCGGCTCGAGATCGCCGATTTCGTCTAGAAGGATGCTTCCTCCCTGCGCCGCCTCGAACTTGCCCTTGCGGTCCGCGATGGCGCCGGTGAACGCCCCTCGGGTATGGCCGAAAAGCTCGGATTCCAGGAGAGTCGCCGGAATGGCGCCGCAGTTCACGACGACGAAGGGTCGATCTTTGCGGGGGCTGTTGAAATGGATCGCTTTCGCGAGGAGCTCCTTCCCCGTCCCGCTCTCGCCGAGGATCAGGATCGTCGAATCGAAGCGCGCCCCTTGGGCCGCGGTCGCAAACACCTTCTGGATTTCCTTCGACACGCCGATCATCTTGTCGAAGTGAAGACGCTCCGAGACGACCCGTCGGAGCTCCCGGTACTCCTGCTTGAGCTTCGCCACCTCGAGAGCCCGGCGCACGACCATCTTGAGCTCGTCCCGGTTGACCGGCTTCTGCAGATAGTCGAAGGCGCCCTCCCGCATGGCGGCAACGGCGTTATCGACCTCGGCGTGCGCGGTCACGACCACGATAGGGACTTCGGGCGCAACCGCCTGCATTCGGATGACCAGGTCGAGACCGGTGAGTCGAGGCATGAGCATGTCGGTTACGACCAGCGAGAACTCCGAAGCCAGAAACGACTGCAGAGCTTCCTCCGCGTCGCCGAACGCAGCGGTCTCGTATCCTTCCTCCCGGAGGGTGAATTCGACGACCCGGCGAAAGCTCGCGTCGTCGTCCACGATCAAGATTCGGTCACTCATGGCTGTTTCCCCCTGAGGGCAGCTCGATGACGAACACCGCTCCCCGTCCCTCGGGCTCCTCTCCCAATCGGATGTCTCCCCCTTGGGCCCGGATGAGCTTTTGCGCGATCGGCAGACCGAGTCCCGTTCCCCGTGCCTTGCTCGTGAAGAAGGGATCGAAGATTCGCGTCCGCTGATCGGGTGGGACGCCGGGGCCCTGGTCGCGGATCTCGATTTCGACCCCTCCGTTGGACTGCATCAGCATGACGTCCAGCCGCCCGCCGCCGGGCATCGCCTGGATTCCGTTGAGGACGACGTTCAGCAACGCCTGTTGCACCTGGGACGCATCGAGGTTCAGCTCCGGGAGCGTCTCCGGAGCGGAGACCTCGAGCTCCACGGAGTTCCGTGCCGCCTCTTTGGAGCAAAGAACCGTAAGCGAACCGACTATCTCGCGGACATCGCAGGGCATTCGAACCGGACGGGGGACCCGGGAGAAATCGAGGAACTCGGTCACGATGCTGTTCAACTGATGGAGCTCCTTTTCCATGATCTCGACGAATTCTCGTTTGGCGTGTCCGACGGGGAATTCGGCGGCTACGATCTCGAGCGAGCCCTGGATCGAGGCCAGAGGATTCTTGATTTCGTGCGCGACGCCGGCAGAGAGCTCTCCCAGCGACGAAAGCCGGTCGGCGCGGCTCAGGTGCTGGAAGCTTTCTCGAAGCTCCCGATAGGCGTCGGCGAGCTCCCGGGAGGTCCTCTCCTGCCGATTGCGGAGACGATGTTCCGATTGCGCCAGGAGCCCGACCACGAAACCCACCACCTGGAACATGATGATCTCGGCGTACTGGGCGGCCAGATACTCGTCGTGAATCCCCCTCATACGTCGCCAATCGATC
>Ga0302046_10006714_pt1 | contig 10019 bp, 6 predicted proteins | sample RVTome_11_FD_200261 | JGI IMG/M metagenome (GOLD analysis project Ga0302046, IMG submission 200261) | Soil microbial communities from uranium-contaminated site in the Upper Colorado River Basin, Wyoming, United States - RVT147D111 (version 2) ... | reverse complement strand
GGACGTCGTCCCGCTCGAAGGTGCGGGTCTGGAGCCGGCCGCGGATCGCGACCTTCGAGCCCTTGCCGAGACGGCGGAGCGACCTGGCGAGAGCGTTGAAGGCGGTGATCCGGGTCCACAACGTGCGCTCCTCGTAGGCGTCGCCGACGCGGACGCGGTAGTTGGTGGCGATGCTGAAGTGCGCGTAGTCCGTACCACCCGAGTTCTTGACCTCGACGTCGGCGCCGAGGTTGCCAGTGAGCATCAGGATGTTCATCGCAAGCTCCTTAAGACCGAGAGCGGAGGTCATCTCCGCTCCGCGCCCCAACCTCGACCCCACTCCTCCCCTCCTCCTCGTTCCTCCTCCGCGGTGGGTGCCCGTCGGATCGCGCCCTTCGGTCATCCGGGATACGGGGGCGGGGTTCGGCCTTGGGGGCAGGCGGTGGACTTCGCGGGTGGGAGCAGGGTTCGGGCCACCGGCGGCCGGCGAGTCACAGCCGGCCGCCGGCGGCACTCCATGGAGCGCGATTCAGGGGGGTGGGAGGGGTGGCGTCGGGCGGGTGGGCGTTCACGACTCCGGCCCCCGGCCGCGGAGGCCGGAGGCCGGAGCCGCCGAGCCCGGGCGCCTTCAGGCGCTCGCCCGAAGGGTGAGGAGCCGGCCCGGGCGGAACCGGAACGAGGTCACGACCAGGTAGCGGAACTCCTCCTGGCCGCCGCTCCGGGCGTCGGTGTAGCGGTGCGTCTCCCAGTAGCCCTGGACCTCGACCCGGTGGCCCTTGCGGGCGGCGCGGATGCGGGCCTCGTCCGGGTGGTGGTCGAGGTTCCAGACCCGGAGCTGATGCCAGGTGGTGCTGCGGTCGCTGCCGTGGACGGCGAGCGAGAGCTTGGCGTACTCGCGGGGCTGGGTCGTGCCCTCGACGGTCACCATGTCCTCGATGATCGCGTCGTAGCGGGTGACGGTGTAGTCGCGCGCCGCGGTGAGATCGGTCTCGACGTCGCGGCCGAGGTAGCCGGTGAGGGTGAGGGTCGGGGTGGTGGTCGTCATGGTCGCGCTCCTTTCGGGGTCGTCGTTTCCGTCAGCCACGGGAGGAGCGGAGAAGGCCGGGGGAAGAGGGACCCACCACGGTGCCGCGCAGCGGCCGGAGGACGAACGTCCGGAGACTTGGTGGAGGACCGACCCCGGCCTAGCCTGACCAGGGGCGACGGGGACGGCGAGCCCGGGAGAGCGACCAGACCACCCGCCGACCCTCAACCCGCCGGCGGACGAAGGACGCGGCATGCGAGACGGATTGCACCCGGCGCGCGCAGTCAGCCGGACGCGGATCAGCGAGGACGTGGTGACGTCTCGGCGAGGGACCAGCCCCGTAGACCCGCCAAGCCGCGCCGTCCACGGCAGCGACCGCAGCACCACGACCGAACAGGGTTCTCCCCGGGGTTGAAGACTCGACCACCACCCGAGCGACGGCCGTGTGGACCTTGAGGGGCGCAGGGCTACTGGCCGGGCGCGAGCGTCAAGGTGCCGAAGTGATGGTTCGTGACATGGACGAGCTCGTGCGCCCAGGTCATGAGGCTGTCGGTGCCGACCGAGATGGCGATTGCCTGGGCGCCCTTGTGAGTGAACGCCCCGTGGCCGGTCGCCTCGGCGTCCCGGGCGTCGAAGAAGCGCCGTTCCTCCTCGGCCCAGGGGAGGGGCTCGCCCTCGGTCTGGGAGTAGCCGAAGACCGGGATCGCGCGGAAGCCGATCAGCATGGGATCGCCCGGCTATTCCCGCGGCTCGCCCGCCGGCCGTTCGCGGCCCAGGACACGCCCGCGAGCGCCGATCCGCCGGACTCCGCGTCCCGCGACCTGGCTACGAGTTGGGCGACGCCACCGGCTACGATGGCGGTCCGGCGTCACCGCGCGGGCGCGGATCGTCGAGGAGGCGGCCGACCTCCAGGCCAACGCGGATCTCCTCATCCTAAGCCGCGAGTCCCGACCTCGGCGGCGAAGAACGGGGGCTGGCGAGTCGCCACCTGGGTCGCGACGGCGCGACCCCGGAAGCCGCCGGGAGAACACCTCTTGAGGTCGCGGCCTCTGGCGGCCACAGGATGGTCCTTCACCCAGAGTAGGCGAGAACTCCACCAGGAGAGATGTCTTGACATACGGAATGAGCGATGTTCTAATGTTTACGTCCATGTAGTGGGACAGATGAGGAGATGCGCTACGACCGCCGATAGCGGGGCGACTCCCGGCCCGCGCCGATCAGGCGGCCCGGCTTCCTCGCCGGCCAGCTCGACCGCTGTGGTCGGCACCGGAGGTCCCCCTGCAAACCCCTAGAGAGAGAGGAAGGAGACGAGATGAACAGGATCCTCGCGTTGCAGGGCATTGCTGGAACCCCCTTTGGCCCGCTGATGGGGACGAGCACCGAGAGCCACCAGTGTTCCTCGGAAACGACCGCGTGCTCGACTCAGAGCACGGGCTGTCCGAAGGACGACAACCCCTTCTCCTGGTGACCTGAGGGGTAGAGACCCGGTGCCGGAAGGACAGACATGCAGGTTAGTGCGGGGAGGTGTCCGACCTTCTGAGCGCCGAACCATCGGGTACGACCGGGGGGAACTGGCGGCGCCGTGCAGCCCTCCAGCTCCCCCCGGTCCCGGCGTAGGTGACGTCCGAAGCGAGCCAAGGCGGAGCCGGTAGCTCGTGGTGCAACTCAGCAAGCCACCGGCCGCGCTCAAGGCGTTCATGCTGCGCTTTCCGACAGCCACCGCACCCTCCCCCTACGGTAGGCAGTTGGGCAGACAACCCCGGGTCCGGCGCGCGCCGACCCCGCCCGGCTTCGACGACTCCGCTACAGCTCGCACGGAGGCGTCGCTTTAGGTTGGAAGGGCGGGCGGCGCTCGACACCCGTGGCCCGTGAGGCCGCCGGGGGCAGGATGAGCCGCGTCCATTTCCTCGATACCGTCACCCATGCTCTCTTCTTCGAAACGTTCGACCGTTTCGAGGTGAACGAAAGCGACTTTCTTCTCCCTGTCAAACGGCTGCTTCATGGGCAGTGGTCGTTCACTCGACGATCAGTATGGTTCAACTGCACGCCGCCCGACGACCGTGCAAGGGACTTACCCCGGCAGGGATGGAAGATTCATGTATCCTCCTCGGTGACCAACGCTCTCGATATTCTGAATGCCGTGGTGCCCGTCCTCGACGCGCAAGCAATCAGCTTCAAGATCGCGCTCGATAAGACAATCCTGCAAATGATGAACGGAAAGGGCTGGGAGCGACAAGGGGCGGGGAAGTTCATAACGATCTATCCGGTGGACCAGCCGGAGTTCCGCAGCCTGTTGGACGATCTCCACGCGGTCACCCGGGACTTGGAGGGGCTCTATATTCTCTCCGACAGGAGATACAAGGACAGCAAGGTCTTATTCTATCGTTACGGTGGCATTCAGCCGCTCAAAGGTACGAATGAAAGGGGTGAGGAGCTGTCGTTGTTGGTCTCCCCGACGGGGGAGGAGATCCCCGACGAGAGAAAGCCGGTCTTCTATGTACCGCCGTGGGAACGCGACCCCTTCGAAACCGACGCGCAGGACGATTCAGGCTACACAGACGACCAGGGGAGGATAGCCCTCAAGGACGGACGTTACTTGGTCAAGAACGTGCTTGGGTATACCAACTCCGGCGGCATCTACATCGCTGATGATATTCAGATAAACGAGGAGGTCATCATCAAAGAAGCGCGGCCGTTCGTCTTCTTTGGAGACGACTCGGTCGCGCTGCTCAGGAAGGAGCATCGGCTTCTTTCGCGGGTCGCCGAAGCTGGGCAGACCTTCGCTCCTCGGCCGATCGACTTCTTCCAGGATTGGGAGCATTACTTCCTCGTTCAGGAGCTCATACAGGGGACGCAACTAAGAGCGTTCTCGGCGGCCAACAATGTCACTCTCCTGACCGCGCCTGGACTCCAGGATACGACCAAATACTTCAGTTACTTCCGAGAGATCTTTTGTCAGCTAGCTCGCATCTTGAAAGCTCTGCACGACATGAACATCGTCTTCACCGACCTGTCGCCCGGCAACGTCCTGATCCTGATCGATCCCTTGCGAGTTAGGCTCATCGACTTCGAGGCCGCTCACGAGCTCGGCGTCGACACGCCGCCCCGCGTTTATACGCTGGGTTTCGCCTACCGGGATCAGATGTACGGTAAGAGCTCTCGCTTCGAGAGCGACTACTTCGCGCTCGGGGCGCTGATGCACTACTTTATCGCTCCCTTCAACCAGATCTTCGGGATCGCGCCGAGATCGCGCTTTACATTCCTGAAGGCGGTGGTAGAGGACATCGGGTTTCCGTCGCAGGTCCATCAGATGATCGTCGCCCTGATCGACAACGCCGAGAATGAGCGACCCACACCGACCCAGGTCATCGAGGTGCTCGAAGGAGATCACGATCTCAAAGAGCCGCAGTTCTCCACGCACGATGAGACTGCTCATCCCGTGTATCAGCAGTATGTCGATCGGATCTGCGAGTACTGCCTGGCGCTCGCTGATTACGAGCGGCAGGATCGCCTCTTTCCAGCCTACGGCGCGGTCTTCCACACCAACCCACTAAGTCTTTCGTATGGGGCCTGTGGCGTGGTACACGCCATCCAGTTCATGGGCCGCAAGGTCCCGGAGCGTGCCATTGATTGGATCCTGCAGCCCACCAGCGACCGCGATCGCTATCCGCCGGGCATGTATATGGGTCTGTCCGGCCTCGCATGGACAGTTCTCGATCTAGGACGGTCTGCGGTGGCGGGGCGGATTCTGGCGCTCGGTGATGCCCACCCGCTCAGGCATCGGTCCTTTGATCTCTTCCACGGAACGGCCGGCTGGGGCCTCGCGAACCTCAGATTCTTCCTGCAGATGAAAGATGAGCTCTACCTCACCAAGGCGATCGAGGCGGGCGAGCTTCTCTTGAGGTCGAGCCAGCGTAACGAAAAGGGGACATTCTGGACGACGGACGACGCGATCGCGCTGGGGCTGGCGCACGGGCCCAGCGGTGTCAGCCTCTTTCTCCTCTATCTATACTCGGCGACAGGGCGCGAGGAGTTCCTGGCCACGGGAATCAAGGCTCTCGACTACGATCTGAACAGTGGTGTCCCTACGCGCGACGGGGGACTGTCCTGGCGGCGCCACGACGACAACGCGTCGATCATCTATCCGTATTGGAGATACGGAAGCGCCGGGATTGGGATGGTACTAGTCCGCTATTACTGGCTCCTCGGCGATAAACGCTACCGCGACTACCTCGAGAAGGTTTTCCTCGACTTGAACCGAAAGTATGCGATCTTCCCGGGGCTCTTCATAGGGCTCACGGGGATCGGGGAAGCGCTGCTCGACTTCTACCATTTTACTGGAGAGGAACGGTTTTACAGAGCAGCTCATCGGATTGCCACCGGTCTCTCTCTGTTTGGAATCGAACGGGAAGAAGGGCTCGCTTTTCCCGGTGACGGACTGACCAGGATCTGCTGCGACCTGGCAACCGGGAGCGCGGGAATCGGTCGCTTCTTTCATCGGTTGGTTCACGGTGGATCGACACCTCTGCTCCTCGACGATCTGCTGGAAGAGGCTGCGCCACGAGCCGTCGGCGAACCGCCAGGGGAGCCCGTCGCCGCTGGGCTCCATGGGAGGGGGGAGGTGGGGTAATGGCCGAGAAGGCGAGGGGAGTTCAGCCCGCGGAATGGCTCAGTACGCTCTCCTACGTGATCCGCGGGAATCGACGACGCTTCCTGGTCTGCGTGCTGCTGGGCCTGGTGTCCAATGGCTTCGTCAGCGCGGCCAACCCTCTCGCTCTAAAGTATCTGTTCGACGAGGGAATCATCCGGGGTGACTTCGCTAGCTTCGCGATGATCGCGGTCGCGTTCGTGGTCATCTTCACACTGTGGCGGGTCGGCGTCTTCTTCTATCGCGTCTATGTCCAGGATCTAAAGAACGCTATCCTCATGGACCACAGTCTCGGGATGCTCGTCAAGTTCTACAAGATCCCCTATCACGAGGTTGTCAAGCGTGATCGGGGATACTTTTTGTCAAGAATCTATGACGAAGTCGCGAGCGGCTCCTCACTGGTGGTCGACAAGAGCCTCGCGCTGAGCAACATGTCGATCACCATGGTCGTTGCCTTGAGCGTCGCCATGGCCATCTCCTTCCGCGCCACCTTGATGGTTCTCGTCATCGTACCCGTGGTGCAGGTACTGTCCCAGAAGTACGGTCGGAAGATCAAACGTGAGTCGAAGACGGAGCAGGAGGAAGAGGCGAAGGTGCGGGGCATTCTCGACCGGGCGGTGGGCTCGTACAAGATGGCGCGGGTCTTCGGCCTTGAGTCCACGGCCATCGCCAAGGTCCGCGAGCAGTTGGGTGGATACGTCGCCGCTTTTCGTATACGCTTCAGGACCTCAGCCCGCTACGAGATGCTTAGCGGGGTCTTCATGTCGTACGTCGAGAACATTGCGATCATCAGCGCCGGCTACGAGATCCTGGCGGGGCGTATGTCTTTTGGTGGGTTCATGGGCTTCATGACCGCGTTCTGGGCGGTCATGAACGCGGTCCGGGGCGTCTTCGGCCTCGTACCAGAGCTGGCGCGCGCCAGCGGCATGGTGGAGCGGCTTCGCGAGTTCGAGGCGCTCGAGGTGGGCCTTTCGGGCGTGCGCTATGCCGAGACGGTTCGGCTGGACGGGGTCAGCTTCGACTATGATGGGCACCGTGTCTTCTCGAACCTTCACCTTGCGCCGAAGAAGGGGGAGCGGATCCTCGTCCTCGGGCCGAACGGCAGCGGCAAGAGCACCTTGGCCCATCTCGCGTCCGGCTTGCTGCAGCCGACGCTCGGAGGCACGACGACCCTGCCGCTGGACCGGATCAGTGCGGTGATCCTCCCCTATGATTTCATTCCCGGAACGGTGCGCGAGAACCTTGGCTTCACCGGTGCGCACGACGGGCAGCGGCTTCAAAGACTTGCACGGGAGCTGGGCATCACCAAGAGCTTGGACAAAGATCCCTCCGAGCTTTCCGCGGGCCAGCGGAAGCGGCTGGAGATCCTGATGGTGCTCATGAAGGCGGCCGACCTCTACATCATCGATGAGCCTCTGGCAGGCATCGACGTCGAGAGCAAGGGGAGGATCATGGAGGCCATCCTGGAGACGACCAAAGGCAGGACCCTGTTGGTCATCATGCACGGGGACTCTGAGTTCCACGGGCGTTTCGATCGTGTACTCGATCTCACCGAGCTTGTGCCCGCTGTGCCGGCGGCCAGGGGAGAGGGGGGCGTCGTCGGGTCGGCTATCGCTGCGGACTGAACCCGGGAGGCGCGGAATCCGTGACGATCTTCAAAGCCGAGCACCCGAGCTTCGGACGCCTGCGACACAACGGCGCCTTCGTGGCCGTCGCCGTGGCGTCGCTGGCGATGAGCATGGGCGCCGCGACGACCATGTTCACCGTGGTTAATGCTTTCCTCTTCTCCTCGCTGCCCTACGAGGACTCCGATCGGCTGGTGATGATCTGGCATCACCGACAGGAGGCCTCGGAAACGGAGAGCGACGAGGAGCTGGCACTTTCGCCGGGTGCGTTCTCCGACCTTCACCAGCGCGGCCGCAGCTTCGAGCAGATCGCCGCGTTTTTCTCGGAGTCGGTTCACATAACCGAAGCCGGCGAGGCGAGCAGGATCCACGCCCTGTTCGTAACCGGTGACTTCTTCTCCGTGCTCGGCAGCCGAACGGAGATCGGACGCCCGTTGGGACCGCAGGATGCGGAGGAGAACGCGGCTCCCGTCGTGGCCATCAGCCATGAGTTCTGGCAGAGGCAGTTCGGCGGCGATCCGGGCGTCCGGGATCGAACGATCGAGTTCGGTGGTCGCGAACATCAAGTTGTCGGCGTCCTTTCGGCCGACTTTCGCTTCTCCGAGAGCCTGGTGGCCTCCGATCCGGCCCTATCGAGACCGGTCGACATCTGGGCCCCCTTCGCCCTGGGGGAGAGAGCACACGAGCGCGGCTTCCACTACCTCACGACGATCGCACGCCCGAGGCCGGGGGTCTCTCTGCAGGCGGCCCGGGAGGAGATTGAGGCCTACGCCGCCGCGTCCGCCGAGCAGTACCCGGAAACGGACGAGCAGTACGGGCTGAAGGTGATCTCCCTGCGGGATCAGGTCTTCGGTTCGCTGCGGCCGGCGCTCCTGACCCTGTGGGCCGCGACCCTGTTCATCCTCCTCATCGCCTGCGTGAACCTGGCGACGCTGCTGCTGGCGCGGATGCACAAGAGGCGCCGGGACACGGCCCTCCGCCTCGCTCTCGGCGCGAGCCGCTCGCGCATCGTTCGTGAGTCGCTGGAGGAGAGCATCGGTCTCTCCGTGGCCGGCGGATTGCTCTCGGTGGGTGTTGCATACGTGGCGACCAGGCTCCTGGCCGCACTCAACCCGGTCAATGTGTTCCGGAGCTACCCGCCGCGGATCGACCTCGAGGTGGTCCTGTTCACCCTCGGTCTGTCGCTGGTCGCGGGGCTGCTGTTTGGCGTGCCGCCGGCGATCCGCGCGAGCCGAACCGACTTCGCGACGGCGATGGGTGAGGGGACCGCGCGCCTCACCGGCGGGTCACGGCTGGCGTTCTCCGTACTGGTGTCCGTGCAGATCGCGCTGGCGACGACCCTGCTGATCGGGATGGGTCTGTCGTTGAGGAGTTTCGAGGCCCTGTTGCACGCAGACCTCGGAATCCGGCTCGACAAGGTGGTGACCGCCGACCTGTTCCTCCCGATGTCTCCGTACAGGGACACCTCCCGCAAGGTCGAATTCCTCGGAGAATTGCTCGATCGAATCGAGGCGCTGCCGGGTGTCGAAGCGGTGGGTATGAACTATGCTCTGCCTTTTAGTGGCGTGAACCCGTCGAACCGCTTCGGCATCGAGGGGCGAGAGCCCAGGGAGGGTGAGGTTCTCTCGGCCAATCTTGGGCTCATCAACCCCGAATACTTCGAGACGCTTGGGATTCCTCTGCTGAACGGACGCTCCTTCCTCCGATCGGATGCGGCCGGCGCACCGCCCGTGGCGATGATCGACGAGCAGATGGTGAGGCAGTACTTCGCTGGCCAGGATCCGCTCGGCCGGCGGATCACCATCGCGAGCGAGACCCCACTGACCATCGTCGGCGTCGTCGGGGCGGTCAAGCAGAACGCGCTCGAGGACAGCGAGCGCCCTTACGTCTATCTCCCCTATCAGCAGCGCTGCTACATGTTCACCAGCCTAGCCGTCAAGACCGGGCTCGACAACCCGCTCAGCCTTGCTCAGCCTCTGCGAGCGCTGGTCAGAGATCTGGACAAGAGCATACCGATCTCGAAGCTCTCCACTCTGGAAGACTCCTACCGGAGGGCGATCTCGCCACAGCGCTTCAGTCTGCTACTGATGAGCGTCTTCGCGGGGCTTTCGCTCTTCCTGACGGTGGTAGGAACCTATGGCGTCATGGCCTTCCTCGTCCGGCAGCGGGAGCAGGAGGCCGGAATACGAATGGCGTTGGGAGCCACGCCGAACCAGGTCTTCGGTCTCATCTTCAAGCAGGGCTTGGCCTTGAGCCTCGCAGGGACGGTGGTCGGGCTGGGGATGGCGGTCGCCGTCGGCAAGGTCCTGGCAAACCTTGCCTACGGAGTCGAGTGGCTTGACTCTCTGGTCTTCAGTGTCGTACCGGCGATCACTCTCCTGGGGGCTTTCGTCGCCTACTACCCAGCGGCGCGAACCCTGAGCAGAGTGGACCCGAACAGGAGCCTGCGATCGACCTAGCGACAAGTGGACCGCCGTGCGGCGGCGAAGTTCCGGTGGCAGGTGGTGGAGCCGGTGCGAGGGGGCCCGTTACACCAGGATGAACCGGACGGCGCGCGCGGACCTCGACCGCGCTGGCGCAATCAAGGCGCGGCGGGAGCCGAGAAAGCCCCCGGGGCGGCCCGTGGTGGGCCGCCCCCGGCGCCGGAGGCTCAGAACGGGATGTCGTCGTCGTCGGGCTCGACCGGAGGAGCCTCCGCGACCGCCGTGGCGTCCGGGTCGTCCTGGCGCGGCTTCACCACCTG
>Ga0302046_10006713_pt1 | contig 10020 bp, 6 predicted proteins | sample RVTome_11_FD_200261 | JGI IMG/M metagenome (GOLD analysis project Ga0302046, IMG submission 200261) | Soil microbial communities from uranium-contaminated site in the Upper Colorado River Basin, Wyoming, United States - RVT147D111 (version 2) ... | reverse complement strand
TCGGCGGCCTCCTGGCCGCCTCACTGACGGCGGGCGCCGGGTTGCTGACCGCCTCCTGGCAGGGCCTCGGCGTGGCGCTCTCGGGCCTGCTCGAGGGCCGGCCCCTCAACTGGATCGCCTTCGCCGTGCTGGTGCTCGGCATCGACCTCCTGCTGCTCCGGCTGCTACGCCGCCGGGCGGCGGAACCGGCCGGCTCCCGCGAGCCCTCCGACGACCGGAGATGACGACCCGCGCGCGGAGGTCGATCGGCCGCCGCCGAGCCGCCGCCTCGGCCGTGCCGGCCGCCTGCCTCCGTCGGGGTCCTGGCGGCGCCGCGTTGCCGCTCGCCGGCCTCCGCGCGGCGGCGACCTGGGCCGTCCTGACGCTCGGCGCCATCCCGTCGCCGGCCGGGGCGCAGGAGGCCCTGCGCATCGCGGAGGGGAGCGTCGCTCGCTCCCAGGTCGTGGCCCTGGGCCGCGACCTGGTGGTCGAGGGCGAGGCCTCGATGGACGTCGCGGCCGTCAACGGCGACGCCCGGATCCACGGCAGGGTGGGCGGCAGCGTCATCGTCCTCGGCGGCGACGTGCTCCTCGAGGCGCCGGCCCGCGTCGAGGGAGACGTCTTCGTCCTCGGCGGCGAGCTGCACGCGGCGCCGGGCACGACCATCGGCGGGCGCAGCGTCGCCTACCCGAGCGTCGGTGAGGCCTGGCTGACCCTGCTGGAGGGCCCGAGCCTCGGCCTGCCCGCGTCCTCGCCGGTGGTGCTGGCCGCCAAGCTGGCCCTGGTCGCCGCCTGGCTCGCCCTCACCCTCGCCCTGCTGGCCTCCGGGGGCGAGCAGGTGCTGGCGACCTCGAGGAGCGTGCGCGACGAGCCCGGTCGCGCCTTCGTCACCGGTCTCACCGGAATCCTCGCGATCTTTCTCACCGCCCTCCTCGTCTCCGCCCTCTCGGCCGCCGTCGTGGGCCTGCCGCTGCTCGCCCTGGTCGGCTTCTTCGCCCTGCTCCTGAAGCTCTGGGGGATGGTCGCCGTGTTCCACGCCCTGGGCGAGGCGCTGGGCCGCCGGCTCCTTCGCCGCCGCCTCCTGCCCTTGAACGCCGCCTCCCTCGGCCTCCTCGTCCTCGGCGCCGTGAAGCTCCTTCCCTGGATCGGCACCTTCGCCTGGTGGACCGCCACCTTCGTCGGCGTCGGCGCCGCCCTGCTGACCAAGTTCGGCCGCCGCGAGCCCTGGCTCCTGCTCGCCCCCGACGCCTCGTCGGCTTAGGTGCGAGCCGCCCCGGCCTCGCCCGACCCGTCGTCCACGAGGACCCGCTCGGGTTGATTCGACCCGGTCGATCCCGTAGGCTCCGCGCCAGGCCCTTGGAGTCTCCAAGGGCCTTTCGAGTGATCCTCTCCCGATGAGCGATCTGCACAGGGTCGGCGTCGTCGGCGCCGGGACGATGGGGCATGGCATCGCGCAGGTGGCGGCGCAGGCTGGGATGGACGTGCGCCTCGTGGACGTCGCACCGGCGGCCCTGGAGCAGGGCGTCGAGAAGATCGGTCGGAGCCTCGACAAGCTGGCCTCGAAGGGGAAGCTCTCGGCCGAAGAGGCGGAGGCCGCCAAGGGGCGGATCAGCCCGGGCGCGGAGCTCTCCGTGCTCGCCGACCGCGAGCTGGTCGTCGAGGCGGTGGTGGAGCGGCTCGACGTCAAGGCGAAGGTCCTCGGGGAGCTCGACGCGATCTGCCCCGAGGGGACGATCTTCGCCTCGAACACGAGCTCGATCTCGATCACCCGGCTGGCCGCCGGGACGAAGCGAGCCGAACGCGTCATCGGGATGCACTTCATGAACCCCGTGCCCCTGATGACGCTGGTCGAGCTCATCCGCGGGCTGGCCACCAGCCAGGAGTGCTACGACGCGGTCGAGGCCGCCACACGGGCGATGGGGAAGACGCCGGTGGAGGTACGGGACGCCCCGGGCTTCGTCTCCAACCGGGTGCTCATGCCGATGATCAACGAGGCGATCTACTGTCTGCACGAAGGGGTCGGCGCGACGCCGGCCATCGACGAGATCATGCGCCTGGGCATGAACCATCCGATGGGGCCCTTGGCGCTGGCCGACCTGATCGGGCTGGACGTGTGCCTCGACATCCTGCGCGTGCTCCACGACGGCTTCGCCGATTCGAAGTACCGGCCCTGTCCGCTGCTCGTGCGGATGGTCGACGCCGGCTACCTGGGGCGCAAGAGCGGTCGTGGCTTTTACGACTACTCGGGCGATCCGCCGCGTCCCTTCCACCCCCTCGAAGGCTACGCGTAACCGGTGCTCTGTCAGGTCTGCGGCGCATCCAGCCCCGAGGATCGCGAGTTCTGCGCGCGCTGCGGCGCCAAGCTGCTGGTGGTCTCGGGGGCGCTCGACGAGGAGACCGAGGTCCTCGAAGACGAGGCCGACGAAGAGGAGTTCTCGCTCGACGAGCACCTGCTCGAGCGCATCTCGATCCTCGAGGAGACGGTCAAGCGGACGGCCGAGACCCTGCAGCAGCTGCTGGGAGCCGTCGCCAAGCAGGAGCGCAGCCTGCTGATCCAGCAGACCAGCACGGCGACGCTGCGCGAGCTGCTGGAGGAGGCCCACCTCGTCCAGCACGAGGAGTGGCAGGAGCGGCTCGAGGCGCGCATGGAGTATCAGCTGCTGGCGCTCGAGAAGCGCGAGGAGTTCCTGGCCCGCAAGGAGCGCATGGCGGCGCTCTACCGCGGCGACAAGCGGAAGGTCTTCGAGGAGCTGCTGCGCGAGGCGGAGTACGCGGTGCAGGCCTTCGACCTGGCGCGCGCCGTGGAGAGCCTGGAGGCGGCCTCGCGGCACGACCCCGGCAACGCCGAGCTCGCCTGCTTCCTGGCCGAGACGCTTTTCAACGACGGGCAGGGAGAGCGCGCCCTGCCGCACTTCGAGCGCGTCCTGGCCGTCGATCCGCAGCACTACCAGGCGCTCGTCTACAGTGGCGTCATCTGCCACGAGATGGGCGAGGCCGAGAGCGCCGAGGCGCTCTTGAAGCGCGCCGTCGAGCTCTACCCGGACCAGTTCCTGCCCAACTTCAGTCTCGGCGCCGTCTACGCCGGCGGCGAGGAGCTCGCCAAGGCGGTCACCCTGCTGGAGAAGGCGGTGGAGGTCGACCCGGTCCACCAGGCGCTCTACCTGCTCGGCAGCTGCCTCTACGAGATGGGAAAGGTCGGCGGAGCGATCAAAACGCTGGAGCGCCTGGTGCGCCAGGACCCGACCTACGAGGAGGGACACCACCTGCTCGGCCTCTGCTATCTCGACCGGGGCTGGCGGCGCCGGGCGCTCGACGCCTTCCGCCAGGCGCAGCGCCTGAACCCGACCAAGATGCGCTACCAGGACCTGGTGCGCTACCTGTCGGGCCAGGACGATTCCCCCCTGCCGCAGGTGGGGGGCGCCGCCCGCCAGTGGCTGGAGAAGGCCGACGCCCTGTTGACCGGCGATCGATCGGACGAGGCGATCGCGGCGTACCACCACGCGATGAGCGAGGAGCCGGACAACCCGACCCTCCTCATGTCCTACGCCATGGCCTGCCTGCAGGCCAAGCGCAACCAGGAGACCGAGACGGTGTCCCGCCGGATCCTCGACCTGAACCCGGGCGAGATGCTGAAGGCCGCCGCCTGCGCGACCCTGATCGAGGCGCTGCGCAGCGAGGGCCGCTACCGCGAGGGCAATCGTGTCGGCCGGCAGCTCCTGCAGGAAGGGACGAGCAACTTCTCGCGCACCATCGCCTACTACGAGATGGCGTTCAACCTGGCGGAGATGGAGGAGGACCTCGACCAGGCCCTCGACTACGCGCGGCGCGCGCTCGAGCTCTCGCCGGAGGAGCTGCGCCAGTTTCCGCTGGCGGCGCTCGGCTGGGTGCACTACAAGCGCCGGGAGTTCGACCAGGCGGTCGACTTCCTCTCCCGTTCGAGCGAGGTCGGGGTCTCGAGCACGACGCTCACCCATCTCGGCATGGCGCTGCTGGCCGCCGGCGAGGAGAAGGAGGCGCGGGCGGCGCTGGCCAAGGCGCGCGACCTCGGCGGCGGCGGCGTGTCGCTCGAGCAGCGGATGATGGAGTGCTTGAAGGCGAGCGACCGGCTGCTGCGCCGCGTGCAGCACGGGCAGAGGGGATAGACGATGCGCTGGAGCCGGTACTACCTGTTCACGTCGCGCGAAGACCCGCGCGACGCCGAGGTCGCGAGCCATCGGCTGATGGCGCGCGCCGGCATGATCCGCAAGGTCGCCGCCGGCATCTACAGCTACCTGCCGCTCGGTTGGCGCAGCGTGCGCAAGATGTGCGACATCGTGCGCCGCGAGATGGAGCGGGCCGGCTCGGTCGAGCTCTCCATGCCCTCGATCCACCCGGCCGAGCTCTGGCAGGAGACCGGCCGCTGGGAGCGCTACGGCCACCTGCTGCTACGCATGAAGGACCGCCAGGGCCGCGACTTCTGCTACGGCCCGACGCACGAGGAGGTGGTCACCGACATCGTGCGCCGCGACGTCACCAGCTACCGGCAGCTCCCCTGCAACCTCTTCCAGATCCAGACCAAGTTCCGCGACGAGATCCGGCCCCGCTTCGGCCTCATGCGCGGCCGCGAGTTCATCATGAAGGACGCCTACTCCTTCCACACCGCTCAGGAGTCGCTGGAGGAGGCCTACGAGGCGATGCGCGCCGCCTACTGCCGCATCATCGAGGCGTGCGGTCTCGACTACATCATGGTCGAGGCCGACAGCGGCACCATCGGCGGCGCCTCCTCGCACGAGTTCATGGTGCTGGCGGAGACCGGCGAGGACGCCGTCGCCCGCTGCCCCTCCTGCGGCTACGGAGCCAACGTCGAGAAGGCCCGCTCCGGGGAGCTGCCGGCGCCGGAGGGGGACGCGAAGGCCGCCCTCGAGGCCGTCGACACGCCCGGCAAGACCACCGTGGCCGCGGTCGCCGAGCTGCTCGGCGTGCCGCCGCAGCGCTTCGTGAAGACGCTGCTCTACGAGACCGAGAAGGGATTCGTGGCTGCCCTCGTGCGCGGCGACCGGGAGGTCAACGAGGTCAAGCTCAAGAACTACCTCGCCGCCGACCATCTGCGTCTGGCCTCGGAGGAGAAGGTGCGCGAGCTCACCGGGGCGCCGGTCGGCTTCGCCGGACCGATCGGCCTGCCGGGCGAGGTGCGGCTGGTGGCGGACCCGTCGCTCCGGACGCTTCACGGGTTCGTCTGCGGCGCCAACCGCGCCGACACCCACTCCGTCGGCGGGCAATGGGGGCGGGACGTCGACGTCTCGGAGTGGACGGACCTGCTGCTGGTGGCCGCGGGCGATCCGTGCCCGCGGTGCGGCACGGCGCTCGAGATACACCGCGGCATCGAGGTCGGTCACATCTTCGACCTCGGCACCAAGTACTCGGAGGCGATGGGCTGCACCTTCGACGACGACCAGGGCCAGGCGCGGCCGATGATCATGGGCTGTTACGGCCTCGGCGTCGGGCGGACGGTCGCCGCGGCGGTCGAGCAGAACCACGACGCCGATGGCATCGTCTGGCCGGTGCCCCTGGCGCCTTTCCAGGTCGAGCTCATCGCCTTGAACATCGGCCACGAGGAGGTCCGGCAAGCGGCCGAGTCACTCTACGAAGAGCTCTCCGCGCAGGGCGTCGAGGTCTTCTACGACGATCGGGACGAGCGGCCGGGGGTGAAGTTCAACGACGCCGACCTGCTCGGCTTCCCGGTGCGCCTGGTGGTCGGCAGCCGCGGGCTGGCCGAGGGCACCGTGGAGGTCTCGCTGCGCCGGGACCGCGAGAAGCAGGCGGTGGCTATCGCCGACGCCGTGGCCCGGGTGCGCGGGCTCCTCGCGGCGGCGGCATGAGCCGTCAGGGACTCTCGCTCGGGTCGTCGACGTAGCCGAGGGCGCGGAGCTCGCGACCGAGCCGCTCCCGCTCCGCATCGTCGCGTGCCTGCCGCGAGATCTCGGCGCGCTCCAGCAGGCGCGCGCGCAGCCTGTCGAGCTCGGCCTTCCGGGGGTGGTCCTCGACCACCGTGCCGTCGCCCGCGTCGTCGAGGGTGGGGTAGCGCACCAGCGGCCCTTCTCCCATCCAGACGAGCTTCTCCTCGCCCTCCCACCAGGCGACGCTCTTGGGGTAGCCTGCCGCGATCACCGGCGGGCCGCGCAGGCCGCCGTCGAGCAGGAGCGAGTGTGCCTCCAGGGCCGACACCGGCGCGGGGAGGCGGACGGGCCTGCCGCGGTCGGTCATCCAGAGCAGGGGCACGCGGGTGACGGACTCGCGTAGGTCCTTGTCGCCGTGGCCGAAGATACGCTGCTCGCCGAGGCGCTCGCCGTGGTCCGAGGTGAGGACGAGCCTGTAGTCCCGCCGCAGGAGGCCCGCCGCGCGGAGGACCGCGAGGGCGTCGCCGAGGGTGCGATCCGCCCGCTCCACGGCATGCGCATAGAGGCGGCGACGCCGGGCCAGGTAGGCGGCCTCCTCGTCCTCGTCCATCCGGCCGCGGTAGAGCCGCCGGCGCAGCTCCGCCTCGTGGCGCGATGACCGCAGGCCGCGGGTCTCTGGGAGCCAGGCGTGGCCGGCCGGAACCGAGGCCCACGGCATGTGGGCGTCCGAGATGTTGAGGAGCAGGAAGAGGGGCCGCGAAGGATCCCGTGCGGCGAGCGCCCCGTCGAGCGCCGCGACCAGGGCGTCGCCGTAGAGCTCGCCGTAGCGCTCGGCGACGACGACGCTCTCGAAGCCGCGCTCCAGGCCGGCCTTGTCGAGCAGGGGGTTCCCGGACACCAGCAGGGTCTGATAGCGATCGGCCACGCCCTGCGCCAGGGTCTCGACCTCCGTCGGCAGGGGAGACGGGTTTCCGAAGCCACCATAGCCGGCGCCGTGGTCGTGGTAGTGCAGGCCGGTCAGGAAGCTCGCGTGGGAGGGGATCGTCCACGTCGCGGGAGCCTCGGCCAGGCAGGTGAACGAGCTCTCCGGCCGAGCTGTCAGGGCCTCCAGGTTGGGCGAGGTGGGCGAGGGGTGGCCGCAGGCGGAGAGGTAGTCCGAGCGCACCGTGTCGAGCACGACGAGGATCAGGTCCGGCGGGCGGGGCGCGCAGGCGGGCAGGTGCGCGAGGAGCGGGAGAAGGACGCACCGCCGGAGGGGCCGCAAGACGCCCGAGCTCCTCAGCCGCCTGCCCGCGCGCCGCCCTCGGGCCGGTCGACGCGCACCCGCAGGCGGACGATGCGGTTGCCGTTGATCTCCCGGACCTCGGCCGCCAGGGGACCGATCCTGGCGCGGTCTCCCACCTCGGGGCTGCGGCCGAGCTCGGAGAGCACCAGGCCGGCGATGGTGTCCTCGTCGCGGTCGGAGAGCTCGAGGGCCAGCTCGTCCTCGAAGTCCTTCACCAGCATCGAGCCCGACACGTCGTAGGCGCCCTCTCCGAGCGGGACGAGCTCGGGCTCCTCGGTGTCGAACTCGTCCTGGATGGCTCCGACGATCTCCTCCACCACGTTCTCGAGAGTGACGATGCCCGAGACCCCGCCGTACTCGTCGAGCACCGCGGCCATGTGGACCTGGCTCTGGCGCATCCGCAGGAGCAGCCGGTCGAGCTCGAAGGTCTCCGGAACGAAGGTCAGCTCGCGCGCGATCTCGGTCAGCGAGACGGGCGGCGTGGCGGCGCGGAAGAGGTCCTTGATGTGGACCAGCCCGAGCACCCGATCCAGGTCGCCGTCGCAGAGCGGAAAGCGGGTGTGGCCGCTCCCTCGGGCGATCTCGAGGTTGGTCTCGAGCGGCTGGGTGACGGAGAGGTAGACGACGTCCCCGCGCGGGATCATGATCTGGCGCGCCGTCCGGTGCGAGAGCTCGAAGATGTTGTCGAGCAGCTCCTGCTTCACCTCCGAGAGCCGCTCGGGGTGGCTGGAGGCCAGCAGGCGCCGCAGCTCCTCCTCGTCGTGGCCCAGCTCGCTCTCCGAAACCGGCTGGATGCCGACGACCTTGAGGATGGCGTTGGCGGAGTGGTTGAGGATCCAGATCGCCGGGTAGGTGATCTTGTAGAAGGCGAAGAGCGGCAGGGCGATCCAGAGACTGGTGGCCTCGGGCTTGCGGATGGCGAGCGACTTCGGCGCCAGCTCTCCGAGCACGATGTGGAGGATGGTGATCACCAGGAAGGCGACGACGATGCTGGCGTGGCGCACCGCCTCTTCGCCGGCGCCGGGGAAGAGCTCGACGACCGGCCGGACCACCCAGGCGAAGGCCGGCTCGCCGATCCAACCCAGCGCCAGGCTGGCGAGCGTGATGCCGAGCTGGGTCGCGGAGAGGTACGCGTCCAGGTGTCGGACCATGTGGCGGGCGACGCGCCCCATGCGGCTTCCGCGCTGCACCCAGGGGTCGAGCTGCGTCGGCCGCACCTTGACGAGGGCGAACTCGGCGGCGACGAAGAAGCCGTTGAGGGCCACCAGGAAGAGCCCGATCGCCAGGCCCCACCAGGGGTCGATCCGCAGCCCCTCCGCCGGTAGGGCGCTGGCCAGCAGCTGGACCGGCATCACCTCGGCCTGGCGCGCGAGCGCGTGGCTGCGTGCGCCTGCCGGCCCGGCCGTCTACTGGGGGGGTCTACGCCGCGTTGCGAGGGATCGTCCATCGACTGCGCGGATGGTACCACGCCGAACGGCGCGAGCAGGCTCCGACCGGTGCCGCTCAGGGCTCCGACGCCGGCCGGCGCAGGGCGTCGCGGAAGGGCCGGCCGGTCAGCCGGCGGGTCTGGTACTCCTCGAGCCAGGCGCGGTGCGCGGGCGTGTCCGGGAAGCGGGCGGCAAGGTCGGGATAGCCGTCCATCCCGTGGAAGGGGAGGGGCTCGACGGTGCCCGAGAAGCGGGTGTTGAGGTCGGCGTCCTTGACCCAGCCGTCGGTGTAGAGGACCCAGTCGCGGCGCCAGCCCGAAGGCAGCTCGGGCAGGGGGCGGGCGTCGAAACGCACCGTCATCTCGTCGCCCGGGCCCATCACCACGGTGCGGTCGTCCTCGCCGGAGAGCAGCTCCCCGACGGTGCCGAACCGCGTGTAGAGGCCCGCCATGTCCCGGAAGCGCGGCTCGACGCTCACCCGGTCGTAGTCGAAGCGATGGGGGCTCTCCTCCGAGGCCCGGGTGAGCCGGGAGAAGCCGCGCTCGTGGAGGTCGGCGGTCGAGGGCTCCAGCCAGGTGGCCCGCCAGGGCCCCCCGGGCTCGTCCACGGCGAGGCGGGCCGAGTCCCAGTAGACCTGCATCGTGGTCTCGACGCGAAGGGCGACGGCGCCCGCCGGCAGCAGGCCCGTCAGGTCGGCGACCACCGCCTTGTCCTTGCCGTTGGGAAAGCCGAGCCAGAGCTCGAGCGGGTGCCAGACGCCGTCCCGGAGGACCGAGAGCCGGGGAGGGCGGGCCTCGCGCGTGGGATCCTGGGCCAGGGCGACGTTGATGCTCGAGTCGGTGGGGAAGGTCCATCCGTGGAGCACGAGGCGCAGGCGGGCGTGTCGGGGGACGTCCCGGAAGGCGAGCTCGAGCCGGTGGCCGCGGGTCAGGCCCTGGTAGCGGTCGAGGGGCAGGGCACCGACGTAGCGGCGGTCGCGCCGGGCCACCGCCGGCAGCACGTCGCGGCCCTCCTGATCCACCGCGCGCACGGGGTCGAGCGTGCGGCCCACCCAGTGGAGCGGTGGCTCCGCGGCATGGGGCGGCGGCGAGAAGCGCTCGTCGACGATCAGCTCGGCATCCTCCGGATGGTCGACGGCCAGGAGCCGCTGGCGATCCACGTAGGCGGTCTCCCAGAGCTCCTCGGTGACCTGCAGCCAGAGCTCCCCTCCCGCCGGTCGCAGCAGCTCGCCGGGGACGAGCACGAAGTCGCGCGCCGACTGGTGGGGTGCGGGGGAGCCGTCCGGCAGCGGCATCCCGAGGGGCGACTTCCACATCAGGTCGGTGACGAAGCGGAAGCGCTCGCCGTCCCAGGTGTAGAGGAACGGGCACGATCCCTTGAGCACCTGCTCCTCGACCAGCGTCTGACGGCTGGCCACCCGAGCCCAGGTCTGGCCGAGACCGTTGGTCCAGAC
>Ga0302046_10006712_pt1 | contig 10022 bp, 11 predicted proteins | sample RVTome_11_FD_200261 | JGI IMG/M metagenome (GOLD analysis project Ga0302046, IMG submission 200261) | Soil microbial communities from uranium-contaminated site in the Upper Colorado River Basin, Wyoming, United States - RVT147D111 (version 2) ... | reverse complement strand
GGCAACGCGTACTCGACGCTCGCGCGCGAGGCCAGCGTGCACCTCGACGTCAGCGTGCCGGCCGAAGCCTGTCCACTCAATCTCGCGCCGACCGCGAGCACGACGGCGGCACTGGCGATGGGCGACGCGCTCGCCGTCTCGCTGCTAGGCTACCGTGGCTTCACGGTCGCCGACTTCGCGCTGTCGCATCCAGGCGGTGCGCTCGGTCGGCGGCTGCTGCTCCGGGTTTCGGACGTCATGCGCCGCGGCGACGACCTGCCGACGGTCCGGGAAGACACGCCGCTGACACAGGGCCTGCTCGAAATGTCGCGCAAGCGCCTCGGAATGACGGCGATCGTCGACGCCGACCGCCGGGTCGTCGGGATCTTCACGGACGGCGACCTGCGCCGCGCCCTCGACCGGCGCATCGACATCCAGAACAGCCGCATGGCCGATGTGATGACACGCGGCTGCCGATCGATCGGCCAGCAGGATCTCGCGGCCGAGGCCGTCCTGATGATGGAGAAACATTCCATCAACGGACTGCTGGTGCTCGACGACAAGGGCATGCTGCTCGGCGCGCTGAACGTGCACGACCTGCTGCGCGCGGGAGTCGTGTGACGCCGCCTGCCGACGTGACCCTGGTCGTGCTCGATGTCGACGGCGTTCTGACCGACGGCCGCCTGTGGTACGGACCGGACGGCGAAAGCATGAAAGTATTCGACGTCCGCGACGGCCACGGCCTCAAGAACCTGATCGCGGCCGGCATCGGCGTCGCGGTGATCTCCGGCCGGCGATCCGGCGCGGTGTCCGCGCGCATGCGCGAACTGGGCGTCAGCGACGTCGCCCAGGGCGTCACCGACAAGGCCCGCGCGCTCTCGGAACTACTGAAGCGCAACGCCATCGACGCGAAGCGCGTAGCCTGCCTCGTGGACGACACGCCGGATCTCGGCCTGATGGCCGCCGTCGGTCTTCCGGCGGCGGTCGCCGACGCCCATCCTGAGGTGCTCGCGGCGGCCGGTCATGTGACGCGTGCCGCCGGCGGCCGCGGCGCGGTCCGCGAGTTCTGCGACTGGCTGATCGCGTCGCGGGCGGGACGATGACGACGCGGCTCCTGCTCGTCGCGGCCCTGGTCGCGCTGATCGCGGTTCTGGTGCAGTGGCGTCTGCTCGATCGCGAGCCTGTCGCCGGGCAGGCGGACGTGCAGCGGCCCGGCTATTTCCTGACCGGGGTCGAACTCGAGGAATTCGGCACGGACGGCAGGCTGCGCATCGGCCTCGAATCGGAATCCGCAACCGAAGATCCGGCCAATGGCGTCGTGCGGCTCGCAGACGTGAGCGTGGATTATCATGCGCCGACCGGTCGGCTCTGGCAGCTGACGGCCGCGGAAGGACGAGTCCCGCCCGGCGGCCGCGTCGTCGATTTCGAAGGCGACGTGCGCCTGAACGGCGCCCCGGGCGACGGCGCGCAGCGCGCCGAACTGCGCACGGCGCGCCTGCAGCTCGATACCGAGGCCGAAACGGCGGAGACAAAGAGCGTGGTCGAGCTCGCCTTCGGTGCGCACCGCATGCACGCCCAGGGCATGCAGGCCGACCTCCGCAAAGGCAGTCTGCGACTGGAATCCGGCGTCAATGGCCTCTTTACTCCGTAATCTGGCCTGCGTCATCCTGTTTTCGGCCGCGGTCGCCGCGGCGCAGGAGACGGAACGCAGCCAGCTCCCGATCAAGGTCGAAGCGCGCTCGTCCGACTTCGACTACCAGAAGGGCGTGCTCGAGTTCGACGGCATCACGATCTCGCAGGGAGAAATCCGGATCACCGCGGAACGCGCGGTCGCGAGCGGGCTCGATTTCGAGGACAGCCGCTGGGAATTCAACGGCACGGTCCGTATCTCGATGCCGGAGTCCGCGCTCGCGAGCGACACCGCGCGTGTGCACTTCGCCAGGGGCGAGATCCAGAGCGCGACCGTAACCGGCGGTCCGGCGACCTTCGAGCAGCGCCGCGATGATGAACTCGCCCAGGGCCGCGCGAATCGCATCGATTACGACCTCGGCCGCGGCGCAGTGGAACTTGCTGGCGATGCCTGGCTCTCGGACGGGCGCACCGAGATCACAGGCGCAACCCTCGTCTACAGCACGATCAGCCAGCGCGTCGTTTCACGCCAGCAGGTCGTGATCACGATCAATCCGAACGAGCCTGCTCCGGAAGCGCCGGACCCGACGCCATGAGCGTGTTGTCGGCCATCGGACTCGAAAAAAGCTATCGCAAGCGCAAGGTGGTGTCGTCGTTGTCGCTCTCGATCGAGAGCGGCGAGGTCGTCGGTCTGCTCGGCCCGAATGGCGCCGGCAAGACCACCGCTTTTTACATGATCGTCGGCCTCGTGCCGGCCGATGGCGGGCGCATAGAACTCAATGGCGAGGACATCACGGAGCTCCCGATGCACGCGCGCGCACGTCGCGGGCTCGGCTACCTGCCGCAGGAAGCCTCGGTGTTCCGGCGCATGACGGTTGCCGACAACATCATGGCGATCCTGGAGACCCGCCGAGGTCTCGACGAGGCTGCGCGCGACGAATCGCTGGAGCGCTTGCTCGAGGAACTGCATGTTTCGCACCTGCGCGACCATCTTGGCATGAGCCTGTCGGGGGGCGAACGGCGGCGCGTCGAGATTGCCCGCGCGCTCGCGGCGGACCCCGCCTTCATCCTGCTGGACGAGCCGTTTGCGGGCGTGGATCCGCTGTCGGTGCACGACATCCAGCGCATCGCCCGGCACCTCGCCGAGCGCGGCATCGGCGTACTGATTACCGACCATAACGTCCGGGAAACATTGGGGATTTGCGGCCGCGCCTACATCGTCAACCAGGGCACGGTCCTCGCCTCGGGAACCGCCGACGAGATCCTTGCCAATCCCGAGGTGCGCAAGGTCTACTTGGGGCAGGATTTCCGACTCTGATCGTGAGGCCGCCGCCCCCGCATGATGAAACCTAGCCTGCAGTTACGGATCGGCCAGCAGCTGACGATGACGCCGCAGCTGCAGCAGGCGATCCGGCTGCTGCAATTGCCGACCATCGAGTTGCAGGCGCAGGTGCAGCAGGCGCTCGAAACCAATGTCCTGCTCGAATCCGTGGACGAAGTGGATGCGACTGCGTCGTTCGAGGAGCTGGTCGACGCCGAACAGAACGCGCGCGATGACGCTGACGGCGAACCGGCCGACGCCGGGTCCGTGGTCGAGATCGGCGAGGAATGGAACGAGCCGACCGCCGGCGAATCGGAAATGCCCTGGACGCGCTCCGGGGACGCCGAACTCGAACTCGAGGACGAATCCGGCCATACGCTGCGGGATCACCTCGCCTGGCAGCTTGAACTGGCGCGCCTGCCACCGCTAGCGGTCGTCATCGGTCGCGCGGTCATTGACGCGATCAACGACGACGGCTACCTGATCGAGACGACGCAGGCGATTGCGGATTCGGTCGCGAGCGACATACCGGTGAACGCGGCGGCCGTCGAGGCCGTGCTCGCGATCGTCCAGCAGTTCGATCCCGCCGGCGTCGGCGCACGCTCCGTCGCCGAATGCATCGAGCTGCAGTTCGCGCAGCTCGACCCCGCGACGCCCGGCCTCGAGACCGCCCGTATGCTCGCGCAGCGGCACCTCGAGCTGGTCGCGAGCCAGCAGTTCCCGGAGCTGCAGCGCCAGATGCACTGCAGCAGCGAGGAACTCGACCTCGCGCTTGCGCTGGTACGAAGCTGTCATCCGCGCCCCGGCGCCGCCATGCAGGCGGTGCGCACCGAGTACGTCGTGCCCGATGTCTATGTCCGGCGATCGCCGCAGGGCTGGGTGGTCGAACTGAATCCGTCGGCATTGCCACGCGTCCGCCTGAACGAGAGCTATGCCGGACTGATCACGCGCGCGCCGGATCACGCCGTACTGCGCACGCAGCTCCAGGAGGCGCGCTGGCTGCTGCGCAGCCTCGAAATCCGCAATGACACGATGGTTCGCGTGGCCCGGACGATCGTCGAGCGGCAGCTCGCATTCCTCGACCGCGGCGAGGAGTCGATGGAGCCGTTGATACTGCGGGACGTCGCGAAGTCGGTCGGGATGCACGAATCCACCATTTCGCGAGTCACCACCGGCAAGTACATGCACACGCCACGCGGCGTGTTCGAGTTCCGCTACTTCTTTTCGAGCCAGGTGCCGGGCGACGATGGCGCCGGCGTTTCTTCGACCGCCATCCGTGCGAAGATCCGTAAACTGATCGCACAGGAACCGCCGTCGCGCCCGTTGAGCGACCAGCAGATCGCCGAGGTGCTGTCCGGCGACGGCATCCAGGTGGCGCGCCGCACGGTCGCGAAGTATCGCGAGGCCCTGGGTATATCGCCGTCGAGCGAACGGCGATCCAGCAGGAGGAAGACCCCATGCAGTTGACGCTGACCGGCCACCATCTCGACGTCACCCCGGCGCTGCGCGGCTACGTCGAAAAGAAGATCGAGCGCATCCTGCGCCACTACGAGCAGGTAATCGACGTCCACTGCGTGCTGACCGTCGAAAAACTCGAACACAAGGCCGAAGCCACGCTGGGCGTCACCGGCGCGGTCATCCATGCGGACGCGAAGGACGGCGACATGTACGCGGCAATCGACGCGCTCATCGACAAGCTCGACCGTCGCCTGCGCAAGCACAAGGAAAAGCAGTCGGACCATCACGCAGCCGACGTGGCGCGGGGGCGTCCCGCCTGATCTTCATCGCTGCGGCGGCGGAAGAACAATGAACAGGCTCGTCGTCGTCAGCGGACTCTCGGGATCGGGCAAGAGCGTCGCGCTCAACATGCTCGAGGATCTCGGCTGGTACTGCATCGACAATATCCCGGCCGGGCTCGTGCAGGCGCTGGTGTCGCATTCCGTGCGCACCGACGAGCCGATCTACCGCCGCCTCGCGGTCGGCCTCGACGCACGCAACCGCCCCGACGATCTGGCCTTCATACCGGAACTGCTCGATGACCTGAAGCGCAAGGGCCTGCGCTGCGAGGTGCTCTATCTGCACGCAGAGGACGAAGTCCTGCTGCGACGCTACGCCGAAACGCGCCGGCGGCACCCGCTGACGGGCGCGGGCATGAGCCTTGCCGATGCGATCGCAGAAGAGCGGCGGCTGCTGCATCCGCTGATCGACAGCGCCGATCTCGTCATCGACACGTCGCGGATGAGCGTGCACGAGCTGCGCGCCCTGATCGGACAGCGCGTCGACCCGGGCCCTGGCCGGCTGTCGATCCTGTTCGAGTCGTTCGGCTACAAGCACGGCACGCCCGGCGATGCCGATTTCGTGTTCGATGCGCGCACGCTGCCGAATCCCTACTGGGAACCCGCGCTGCAGCAGCTCACCGGCAAGGACAGTCGCGTGGTCGAGTTCCTCGAGGCGAGCGCGCGCGTGCACGAGATGGTGGAAGACCTGACGCGGTTTCTCGAGGGCCGCCTGCCCGACTACGAGACCGCGAACCGGGGTTACCTGACGGTAGCGATCGGCTGCACCGGCGGGCAGCACCGCTCCGTGTACCTCGTCGAGCGGCTTGCCGCGCATTTCCGCAGGAAATACCCGCAGCTGCTCGTGCGCCACAACGCGCTGCCCTCGTGAGCGGTCCCGTCTCCATCCAGAACGACCGCGCCGCCCGGCTCGCCGCAATCCAGTCGGCGCTCTCCGGCGGGCTGCGCGGCGCCGACCGCATGGTCGCGGCACTGCATCCGGCCGAGATCGCGCACGTGCTCGAATCGCTGCCGCCCCGGCAACGCGCGCTCGCCTGGGAACTGGTCGCGCCGGAAGTGCAGGGCGAGGTGCTGGTCGAGCTATCCGAGGACGTGCGCAGCGAATTGCTCGGGAGCATGCGGCCGGACGAACTCGTCGCGGCGACCGAGGGACTGCCGGTGGACGACCTCGCCGACCTTCTGGTCGAGTTGCCCGACGCGCTGATGCGCCAGGTGCTGCGTTCCATGGACCAGCAGGACCGGGACCGGCTGACGCGGGTGCTCGAATCCCCGGGGGACAGCGCGAGCGGCCTGATGAACACGGACACGGTCACCGTGCGTCCGGACGTGACCCTCGATGTCGTGCTGCGCTACCTGCGCATGCGGGCCGAACTGCCGGAACCGACCGACTGCCTGTTCGTCGTCGATCGCCACGACCGGTATCTCGGCGCGCTGCCGGTCTTGCGGCTGCTGACGGCAGACCCGGAAACCATGGTCAGCGAGCAGATGGATCGCGAGGTCGAGCCGATACCGCCCACGCTGCCGGCGGACGAAGTCGCGCAGCTCTTCGAGTCACGCGACCTGCTGTCAGCCGCGGTCGTTTCGGAGGACGGCAAGCTGCTCGGACGAATCACGGTCGACGACGTGGTGGACGTCGTCCGTGAACAGGCGGAGCACGCCTCGCTTGCCGCGGCCGGCCTCGACGATGATGACGACGTCTTCGCCGGCGTGCGAAAGACCGCGCGCCGCCGGGCGCTGTGGCTGGGCATCAACCTGTTGACCGCGCTGCTCGCCGCCTGGGTCGTCGGTTTCTACGAGGCCACCATCGAGAAGGTCGTCGCGCTCGCCGTGCTGATGCCGGTCGTCGCGAGCATGGGCGGCATCGCCGGTACCCAGACCGTTACGCTGATCATCCGCGGAATCGCGGTGGGCAAGGTCCACGCATCGAATGCGCGCTGGCTGTTCTTCAAGGAACTGTCGGTCGGCGCGGTGAACGGGCTCATCTGGGCGACCGTGGTCGCGATCGCCACGTGGCTGTGGTTCCGCACCTGGGACATCGCGGCCGTCATCTTCGTCGCGATAGTGATCAACCTGGTCGCGGCCGGCATCGCCGGTGTCATGATCCCGCTCGCGCTCAAGCGCATGCGCATCGATCCGGCGCTCGCCGGCGGCGTGATCCTGACGACCGTGACCGATGTCGTCGGCTTCGCCGCGCTGCTCGGCCTCGGCGCAATCTTCCTCGTCTAGCCGTGGGGCCCGATGCCGAGGAATGCGCAGATCTCCGCGCGGCGGGCATGCGCGTCGCGCTCGCCCATCCGGATCAGTTCGCGCGTATAGACCGATTCGAACATCAGGAACGACAGCAGGCGCCCGCCGCGCTCGCCGCTCGCGCCAAGCACGCGCAACAGCGCGCGAAGGCTCGCAGGAATCGCCTGCCGGTGCGCGAGCGCGATGGCGCTCGGATCGCGCTGCGGCAGCACCAGCATCGTCTCGACGTGGCGCAGACCCAGCGGCGGCGGACCCGGCCGCGCGTGCGCGAGCAGCGTGTTGACGCGCTCGAGTCGCTCGAGATCCGACTGCAGGCCTTCCATGAAGAGCGTATCCAGCATGAATCCGAACTGCTCGGCCATGTTCGACTCCGGCGGCGCCGTCGTCGGCCGGCGCAGGTGCGGGCGCGCTCCGATCACGAGAATCCGGTCGGCGCCCAGATGAATCGCCGGCGCTAGCGGCGTCGACTGGCGCATCGCACCGTCGCCGTACAGCGCGCCTGCCACGACGACCGACGGGAACAGCAGCGGAATCGCGGAGCTCGCCATCAGGTGGGCGACATCGAGCCGCGCGGCGATCCCCTGGCGCGCCGCGCGGTCCCAGCCTGCAAAAGGGCGTGAGGTTTCGACAAAGCTCACCGAGTCGCCGGTCGCGACATTCGTCGCGGTCACCGCGATCGAATCCGGCATGCCGCGAGCGATCGTTTCGCGCAGCCGCGCGAAGTCGATGCTTTTCGTCAGCAGCTCCCGCAATGGCGACGCGTCGAACAGCGCGCGTGGCAGCGGCAAGAGCCAGCCGCCGGAAACCAGGGCCAGCATCAGATGCAGCCCGGAACGCAGCATGTCGAGCGTGCCCGCGCGAAACACCTGCGGCACGTGAAAATCACCCCAGACCCGCGCGAGCTCCGTCGTCGCCGCGCGGGCGTCTCCGGCCCTGGCGGCCAGCACGGCGGCGTTGATCGCGCCGGCGGAAGTGCCGCAGAGGATCGAGAACGGCAATGGTGCAGCCGGCGGCAACCATCCGGCAATCGCTCTGAGCACGCCGACCTGGTACGCGGAACGGGCACCGCCGCCCGGCAGAACGAGTGCGATGCGTGGTGTGTGGTTCGTCATTCCGTGGGAACCTCGGCCGGCAGCCGTGGTCTTCAGACGGCAGGCCGCGATACTATGCCAGCCTGCGGACTTTCCGGAACGCCAGGCCCGCACGCCCTACTGGAGACACCGACATGACGCGTTTCCTGCATAGCACCGCCGCTGCCCTCGCAATGGCGCTCCTGTTTTCGACTGCCGCCCTCGCCGACGATCCGCCCGCGGTCGGCGCGCTGGCGCCCACGTTCCGGCTGCAGGACCAGACCGGCAAATGGCACACGCTCGCCGACTACAAGGGCAAGTGGGTGGTGCTCTATTTCTATCCGAAGGACAGCACGCCCGGGTGCACGACGCAAGCCTGCGAGTTCCGCGACAACATCTTCGCGTATCGCGAGCTCAATGCGGCGATCCTGGGCGTCAGCGTGGACGACGTGGAGTCGCACAAGGTGTTTTCCGAGGAGAACAGCCTTCCCTTCCCGATCCTCGCGGACGTCGACAAGAAAGTCACCACCAGCTACGGCACGCTGACCAAGTACCTCGGCATCGCCGAGCTCGCCCGGCGTGACACGTTCATCATCGACCCGCAGGGCCGCATTGCGAAGCACTACGTGAAGGTGCAGCCGAAGGGCCATTCCGAGGTCGTGCTCAGCGACCTGAAGCAGCTCGCGGCCAAGGCGGCGCCGGCAAAATCCTCTTGACCGACGACTCGCGCTTCACCGGTTCCGACAGCTATGTCGCGACCGGCGAACTGACGCTCGCCGTCAACGCGGCGGTAACGCTCGGGCGTCCGCTCCTGATCAAGGGCGAGCCGGGCACCGGCAAGACCCAGCTCGCGCAGGAGGTGGCGCAGGCGCTCGGCAAGCCGCTCTTCGAGTGGCATATCAAGTCCACCAGCAAGGCGCAGCAGGGACTTTACGAATATGACGCCGTTTCGCGGTTGCGGGATTCGCAGCTCGGCGACGCGCGCGTGCAAGACATCGCAAACTACATTGTGCCCGGCATGCTGTGGCGCGCATTCGATTGCGACCGGCAGGCCGTCCTGCTGATCGACGAGATCGACAAGGCGGACATCGAGTTCCCGAACGACCTGCTGCGCGAGCTCGACCGCATGGAGTTCTACGTCTACGAAACCCAGCAGCTCGTGCGCGCCCGGCATCGGCCGATCGTCGTCATCACCAGCAACAACGAGAAGGAACTGCCGGACGCCTTCCTGCGCCGCTGTTTCTTCCACTACATCCGCTTTCCGGACCCGGAGACGATGGAGCGCATCGTCGCCGTGCATCACCCGGGACTCAAGCGGGAACTGCTCGCGGAAGCGCTCGGCGCCTTTTACCGGATCCGTGATGTTCCCGGACTCCGGAAGAAGCCTTCCACCTCGGAACTGCTCGACTGGATCAAGCTGCTGCTCGCAGAGGACATTCCCCCGGAGGCGCTGCGCGCCGACGACCCGAAGGCATCGATCCCGCCGCTGTACGGTGCGCTGCTGAAGAACGAGCAGGACGTACACCTGTTCGAGCAGCTGGTGTTCCTGCACCGCCGCGCTGGCCGTCCCGCCTGACCCGGACCGCGGGTCCATGCTGATCCGTTTCTTCCTGATGCTGCGCGCCGCCGGCGTGCCGGTGTCGATCACCGAGTTCCTGGCGCTGCTCGAAGCGCTGGACGCGCGGCTCATCACCCCTGCAAAGGGGACGCAACCCTTTGCAGGGGTGACGGAGTTCTACTGGCTGGCGCGCGCCATCCTCGTCAAGGACGAGCGCCATTACGACCGCTTCGATCGCGCGTTTGCGGCGCATTTCCGCGGCGTCGAGCAGTCATTCGAGACGCTGCTCGCGACCGTGCCGGCGGACTGGCTCAGAAACGCCGCCAGACTGAATCTCACCGACGAAGAGAAAGCGCGCATTACCGCGCTCGGCGGCTGGGAAGCGCTGATGGAGACGCTGCGCAAACGCCTCGAGGAACAGA
>Ga0302046_10006711_pt1 | contig 10023 bp, 8 predicted proteins | sample RVTome_11_FD_200261 | JGI IMG/M metagenome (GOLD analysis project Ga0302046, IMG submission 200261) | Soil microbial communities from uranium-contaminated site in the Upper Colorado River Basin, Wyoming, United States - RVT147D111 (version 2) ... | reverse complement strand
CGTGGAGGCCCGGTTCAGACGATGACGGCCCGCAGGCGGTTGGAGAGCGACGCGCCCCTTTCGACTTCGCCGAGGACAGGCTTGTCGTTAATCTCCTCCTTCGGGCCGAGACGCTTCTCGGACTCGATCAAAGCGGCTCTCCCCGAGTCGAATCAGTCAACGCGCCCGGAGAGGTGGCTCTCCCGCCCGCCCCATGTGTTGAAAAACCGCTTGACACAATCTGGTCCTCTGATAGACACTGCCTATTATGAGACGCGAGGAAGAGTACACCCTTTCTCAGGCTGCCCGGCTGCTGGGAGAGCCACAGCACCGGCTTATCTACCTCTGCGAGAAGGGAGTTGTGCGGCCAGATCTTCGAGACGCGGAGGGGCGTGGGAGCAGCCGGCGCTTCTCGGGCCGCAACCTGCTCGAGTTCGCGGTCGCGCTCCGACTCAGAGACCTGGAGATCCCGGCGTCGTTCGTTGGTGCTGTGATCCACGTGCTGCGCGTCTTCGAAAAGAGCGTGAGGAAGCAGCTCCCAGAGTTCCACCTTCCCGAGAGCCTCCGCGAACCGCGGGCCCCGGATCTGCGCGTCGTCATCGGGAATGGCCGGCGGCTCTACTTCACGCTGGGCGCGAGCGGGTCGCCTCCGAAGGTGTACGGGGATCTCGACCTGCGGGAACTGGACGCGTCGAGGATGAGCTCCCGCGCGCTCGAGCGCGAGCTCGCCCGCCCGAGGCCCGCGGCGCGCAGCGGCGCCCCGCAAGAGTTCGGCGGGCCCGAAGGAAGCAGGCACGCCCGGGTCGAGGTCAGCATTACAAGAATCGCGCGGGACCTGCGGCTGCAGAGCTGATTTTTTTGTTGACAGTATGATAGACAGTGACTATCATTTGAGGCGACCATGAAGCTGACGACGATCAAGGCACTACCGGTTCGCACGGCCCAGGCGCCAGACTCCGCCCGGGACCCGGGAACGGACCCAGCAGTCGCCAGCCTGCTCGACCACCTCGCAGAGGAACTGGCCCTCGAGTACGTCCGGCTGATGGAAGAGGCCGCGAGGCACCACGACCCGAGCGATTGCGAGCCACAGCGCGAGGAAGGGTAACGATGCGTGCTGCCATCTACGCTCGGTACAGCTCGGAGAACCAGCGTCCCGAGAGCATCGAGGACCAAATCGGCGCCTGCCGGCGATTGGCTGCCGAGCGCGGATTCACCGTGCTCGAGAATCACATCTACGCCGACCAGGCCAAATCGGGAGCGCGGCGCGACCGACTGGGGCTTTCGGCCCTGCTCGCCTCCGGACGGAACGCACAGTTCGATGTCCTGCTGGTCGATGACCTCTCCCGGATAGCCCGCGACAACTACCTCATGCTATCGGTGTTGGCCGAGCTTCACTTCGAGGGGATCCGGATCGTCTCCGTGGCCGACGGGCTCGACAGCAACGAGGAGGAATCAACTCTGGGAATCCAGATCCGGGGGATCTTCAACGAGCTACAGCTTCGGGACCTCAAGAAGAAGACCTTGCGCGGCCAGATCGGGCAGAAGCAGCGGGGCTTCTCTGTCGGTGAGCGGACCTACGGCTACCGATCCGTTCCGGTGGGAACGATTCGTATGGACAAGAAGGGGCGTCCCCGGCCAGATGGGTACAGGATGGAGATCGAACCGCGCGAGGCGGCGATCGTGTTGCGCGTCTTCAAGGCCTACGCAGATGGCCTCTCGCTCACCCGGATCGTCCGGATGCTCAACGAGGAGGGTGTTCCCGGCCGGATCCGGTCGAGCAAAGGCTGGTCCCCTGCGACCGTGAGCCGTCTTCTCAACAACGAGAAGTACATTGGGCGGTGGGCGTGGAACAGGACCGAGAGCCGCCGAGATCCACGCTCGGGCTGTCGGCGCCGTCTCGAGAAGCCCCAGTCCGAGTGGATCAGCCACGAGGACGAATCACTGCGCATCGTGCCCCAGGACCTGTGGGAGAAGGTCCGGGCACGGAGGCAGGAGGTCCGTCGGTGCTGGCCGGGCGGAAAGGGCCGGCGTGGATTCTCAAAGGAACAGGGCAGCCGGGAAAAGTTCTTCCCGACGCACCTGCTATCGGGCACGATGGTTTGTGGGAAATGTGGCGCCGCCATCGCCCAGGTGAGCGGGAAGGCTGGAGGCTACTACGGGTGCCTCGGCGCGGCGAGGGGCACCTGCGAGAACAAGACACTTGTCCGGCGAAGGCTTGCCGAGAACGTCATCCTTGGGGCCGTTCAGAAGCAGCTTTCCGCACCCGATCATGTCGGCTACGTTCTCAAGCGAGTTGAGGAGGAGGTCGGCAGGTTGTACTCGCACGTCCCGGAGACGATCCACCTCAGAGAAATCGAGCTCGGCGCAGAAAAGCGGCGGCTCGCCAACTTCCTCGACTTCATCGGCGAGGGACGAGGCAGCCGGGCGCTGGCGCAGGCGCTCAAAGAAACCGAAGGCAGGGTTGAGGCGTTGGGTCAAGAACTTGACGGCCTCCGGCTGGGCAGAGATAAGGTCTTCCAGGCTCCCCCTCCTGAGTGGATCGAAGAGCGGCTGACCCGGGTGAAGGACCTCCTGGAGCGAAGGACGGAGCGGTCGGCACTCCTGCTGAGGCGGTTGCTGGGGCAGATCAGGCTGGAGCCGACCAAGGGAGATATCGGCCGGCCCTACTACATCGCGCGGACCGCGATAGACGCCCTGGCTCTTATGGCACCGCCCTCCGAGCTGGAGAGCCCGGAGGGCGGTTCGAATGTATTGCGTTGGTGGAGGCGGCGGGAGTCGAACCCGCGTCCGAGGACATGTCGGAAAGGACATCTACGTGCGTAGCCTGCGTATGCTTATTCGCCCCTCCCAGCCCCCACAGGCGGGGTCACGGAGCGGCTAGCTCACTTGGTCTCGCCCGCCTCTCCAGAGCGAAAGAGGAAAGCCAGCCCGTCTAGACGGCGCCCAGATCCTGCCCGACGGACGGGGCAGGTTGGACGTGGCCACCCTTAGGCAGCCAGTGCCAATTCGTGGTTGGCAGTTGCTTGTGTTCCCACCTTTTCACGAGGAGATGGGACCTCGGCACGCAGCCCTAACCCCCTTGCCCCCGTCGAAACCGGAGCGCCCCCATGGGAAAGGCCATGCCTCGGTCGGCTGAAGCCGGAGTCAGAGAAGCACCTACACTGTAGGTCGCCAAGCGGAAAAAGTCAATGATTACTGGCGGTCCGCCCGGCCGCGGGAAAGCTGGGCCATCTCTCTGGTCATAGCCCGCTGCTTCAGGTCTTCTCGCTTATCGTACAACTTCTTCCCACGGGCGAGCGCCAGGTCAATCTTGATCTTGCGTCGAACCGCGTAGAACCCAAGGGGTATCAGCGTGAGCCCCTTTTCCTGCACCTTTCCTATGAGCCTGCCGATCTCCTCCCGGTGCAGCAGGAGCTTCCGCTTCCGATTGGGATCGGGGTTAAAGCGGTTCCCCGCGGAGTACGGGCTGATATGGCAATTCAAGAGATACGCCTCGTGACCCTCGATGGCGGCGTAGCTATCTTTCAGGTCGGCCCGGCCCTCGCGCAATGACTTCACCTCGGTTCCGGTGAGGGCAATCCCGGCTTCGATGACCTCCTCGATTTCGTAATTGTGCCTCGCCCGCCGATTCGAGCAAAGGCTCTTCCTTTCCTGTTCTGGTCGCATCCCGCCGACTATAGCGCAGCCCAACACACCGCCGCAAGGGAAATTCAGGAGTCTGGGGAGAAGTTATGAATTCGATTGACAGATAAGTAGACGCGTAGTATAGATGCTTCAACGCCAAACCCGCGAAATATTCCAGCATGTTAGACCACGCCACGGGGCAGGAGGTTTACTGTCGTGCTCCGCGGCACAGATCACGTCCCGGGCGGGATACGCTGACCGAAGGCCGTCCCGCTACACACCACATTCTTGTAGAGGAGGGGAAGCCAATGAGACCATGGAGGATCAGAACGATTCCGACGGCGGCACTGCTGATGGCTCTCGCGCTATTGCTGTCAGGCTGCCCGAAGCGAGCGGATGTCGCCGATATCGGCGCGCAACCGGGCGCAGGACAGGCGGGAGCGGCAGCGCCGTCAACATCGACCGCCGGACAGGCCGGCTCACCGGGGGATGCCTCTCGGTCGTATTCCAGCACGCTCACACCAGGAGAGGAGAAGGTCACGGGACCCACGTCCCTGCAGGAGGCACCGGCAAAGGGCGCGCCCTCAGCGGGACCAACGGGAATGGCCGATAAGGCATCTCCGCTCAAGGATATCTTCTTCGATTTCGACAAGTCGAACATCCGTGACGACGCCAGGCCGAACCTCGCCGAAGACGTCCAATGGCTCAAAGCCAATCCGACGGCGAAGATCACGGTCGAGGGCCACTGCGACGAGCGAGGGACCGCGGAATATAACCTGGGCCTGGGCGAACGCCGGGCTAAGGCCACAAGGGACTATCTGGTGGCGGCCGGAATCGACGCGAAGCGGATGAAGATGATCAGCTACGGGAAGGAGCGCCCCTTCGTGTTGGGTCACGACGAGTCGACCTGGAAGTGGAACCGACGGGCGCACTTCGTTGTAAGCGAGCGCTAGCGAGGTTGCTACCGGAGCAGACTGTCTTGCTGTTTCCTCTTCGGGTAGGGCTCACACCCAGTCCCTGACTCTCCGACCGGCGCTTCAGGAACCAGGGCAGATCGGGGAAGGCACCGCAGATCTTTGAGGGATGCACGCACCCCAGGTTCAGGGGGGTCAGCAACCCGTCGCGACATCCGCATCCCCATAGCATTGTTCCAAGAAGCGGTTCAACCGCAACAGGAACCGTTCCATCTTTTTTCTCCAGGTCTCCTGCGTTACTCCCGTCATATAGATTCCTCCGTCCGCAAGCCTGATAGAGCGTTCTGTTCTGAGCCGTGTAGCTGGACGAATGCCCTCGGGCCTCCACCGTGGCTCCAGTTCTGGTCCCGACCGACAAGGTGTTCGCTCCGATCCTAAGGGCGGAAGAAAAACAGGGTAACCAGGACGAATAAGGGAAGCAGAACGCCGATAGAGTACTTCATGTAGCCGAAGAACGACGGCATCTTGACCCCCGCCTCTTCCGCGATCGCCTTGACCATAAAGTTGGGACCGTTCCCGATGTAGGTATTCGCCCCCATGAACACGGCGCCGACGGAGATAGCCGTCAGAAGCGCTTCCCCATTGATACCCCCGTTCTTCGCCTGAAGCAGCTGGCCCAAGTTCATCGCCTCCGTCCCCACCAGACCGCTGGCCGTCGTGGCGAAGGCAAGGTACGTCGGCGCATTGTCGAGGAAGCTCGACAGGGCCCCGGTCACCCAAAAGAAGTGCCAGGGCTCCCGAAGGCCAAGCTGATCTCCCCGAGCCTCCAGGATCGCCATGGCGGGGATCATCGCCGCGAAGATCCCTGCGAAGAGCACCGCCACCTCAACGATGGGCTGAAGGGTAAACTGATTGGCCGCTCGCGTCTCGCTGCGCGTCATGAGGATGGAGATCATCGCAAGGAGGCCCATCCCTATTACCTGCCCCCACTTGCGCGCATGCTCGGACTGGAGCCCGATCTCCTCGCCGAACCGGCCGACGACAAGGGCGACCGCCAACACCCCGAGCAGAAGCAGGAGGTTGACGCGACCCTCCACACGCAGCCGTTTCTGTGCCGGACCTTCCCGCTCCAAGGCCTCACGGGTTGCAACATCCTCCCGCCTGAACCGCCGCCGATCCCATAGATAGAAGATGACGAGCAGCGCCGCGTTCATCAGGAACCAGTGCGGCAGGAGCCGAAGTGTCCACTGAAAGGGGACCCCGCGAAGGAAGCCGAGAAAGAGGGGTGGATCGCCGAGCGGGGTGAGGAGCCCTCCTGTGTTCGAGACAACGAAGATGAAGAAGACCATGATGTGAACCTGGTGTCGACGCCTCTCGTTGGCGCGAAGCATGGGGCGGATCAGGAGCATCGAGGCGCCTGTCGTTCCGATGATATTCGACAGGATGGCACCCACCGCGAGGGTGACGGTATTGACCGGAGGGGTCCCCGTGAGGGAACCTCGCAGGTAGATTCCACCGGAGATGATGAACAGGGCCGCGAGAAGGACGATAAACGCCATGTACTCGGTCCCGGTCTCGATCAGACGGTGACCATCCACCTGAGCGACATAGATCGCTACGGGGACTCCGAACAGAGCGCTGATAGCGCCCTTGTTCAGGTTGGATTCCCACCAGTGAGGGACGATCAGTGGCAGGAGCGCGATCGAAAGGAGCAAGAGGACGAACGGAGCCACCCAGCCCAACGCAAGCTGATGGCCCAGGCTCGCCCTGCCCCCCTCGGCTGCGGCCGCAACGCCCGGCACAGCGAACAGCACCGGCACCAGAAAGGAACAATGGATCCGCGGTGCCCGATCGGCCACTCCGGGGTTGCTTCGACTCAGCGGAACCGGGCCCGTCATGGCATCCCTTATACCACACGTCTGGACGCCAAACAAATGCAACGAATCTCATCAGGCACCTAGTGCCGCTCCAACTATTTCGCCCCATGACGGTGGCCTGTCTGCCGGTCCCACCCTGACTCACCCAAATCCCTTTACTCCAGCATCTCAACGTTCTACACTTATCGGTGTGACACTATGAGCTTCCTGAGAAGGCGCAGCCGCCACTGCGGGAATGTCTGGTATTCACCGAGTTGCGACTGCCTGCCACTGGGCAGACGAGAGGAGTCGACTGATGCGTCCAGCGCTTAGTTGCAGTGCCGTTCTGTTTTGTCTGCTGCTGGCCACCGCTACCGCGAGCCTCGCCGAGGAGAACCGGATCACACCGGTGGCCACAGCGCGATCATCTATCCCAGAGACGCAGATGGTCGTCGGGCTTCTGGCCGCTTCGCTACTGGCCCTGACGCTCTATCTCGCTCAAGCGGCACGGCGTGTTGCAAAGAAAGCTGTGGCGGACAACCGAGAGCTGAAACATCGGATTGCCGAGCTCAAGCGAGAGGGGGAGACGCTATCCCGGTTGGCATCCATCGTGGAGTCTTCGGATGACGCGATCATCGGCAAGACACTAGATGGCATCATTCTCAGCTGGAATCCCGGCGCGGAGAGGATCTATGGCTACTCTCAGAAGGAGATGATCGGCCAACCGATCTCTGTTCTGGTCCCGTCCGACCACCCCGATGAGATCATACAGATTTTCGAAGAGGTGAAGCGGGGAAAGCGGGTAGATCATTTCGAAACCGTTCGCATGGGGAAAGACGGCGGGCGAATCGACGTCTCGCTGACCGTATCCCCGATCAAGGACGCGACCGGGGAGATCACGGGCGCCTCGACCATTACACGTGACATCACCGTTCGCAAACGGACGGCGGAGGCGCTGCGGCACAGTGAGGAGCGCCACCTGGAGGCGCTGCGGCACAGTGAGGAGCGCTACCGCGACCTTGTGGAGAACAGCGAGGCCCTCATCTACACACATGATCCAGAGGGGAATCTCCTGAGCGTCAACCGGGCCATGGTCCGCCACTTGGGGTATAGCTTCGCGGAGGAATTGCTCGGCCGCAAGCTCAGCGACTTCCTCGCCTCGGACGTGGTGCACCTGTTCGATGCCTACCTCGACACGGTCATGAAGGATGGGCGCACCGAGGGGTTTATGAAACTCCTGACCCGAGGCGGGGAGGAACGATTCTTTGAGTACCGCAACTCCCTGCGTGCGGAGGGCCTGGCGAGGCCGATCGTCCACGGCATCGCTCACGATGTCACAGAGCGCATGCAGGTGGAGAGGGCACTGGATAAGCGAACGAAGCGGATGCACGCCTTGCGGGCCCTCACCCAAGAGATCACACGCGAGCTTGACCTCAAGACCCTCCTGGGCCTCATTACTCGAAAAGCGGCAATGCTGCTCGGGGCCTCGTCGGGCGCGGTCTACCTCTGGGACGAGACGGCCCAAGTCCTCTCTGCGCAGGCTGTATATAGTCTCGGGGAGTGGACGAGGGGGAAATCCCTCAGACTCGGGGAGGAGATCGCCGGGACCATCGCCCAGCGCCGCGAGGGAATGATCGTGAACGATTATCAGAAATCGCCGTACGCGGGATCACTCTTCCATGAGCGAGGGGGATTCACCGCCGTGGTCGCCGAGCCGCTCTTGTACCACGACCGCCTTGTCGGGGTGCTCACCGTCAACAACGAGGGGACTTGGCAGCAATTCAGCGAGGAGGACCGCGATCTGCTCGGCATCTTGGCCGTGGACGCCGCCATTGCCATCGAGAACGCTCGGCTCTACTCCGCACTCGCCGATTCGAAGCGGCGGCTCGAGGAGCTGTACGAGCTGGGCGTCGCCATGCAGGAACACCGAACGCTGCGTGCAGGTCTCGACCTCATCCTCAAGGGGGCACAAACGGTCCTGAGGTTCGACCGGATGAACATCCTGCTCGCCGACCCCGACGGGACGCGGCTCAGTGCCCTGGCAAGCCTAGGCACCGAGGAACCGATTGAGCAGATTTACGTGCCCCTGGGACCGAAGGGAGGGGGAATCGCGAAAGCCTTCCTGGAGCGGAAGGATATCGTGTGGGAGGGCATAGGCCCGGTGCCAGAGGAGTTGCGCCTCGCTCACCCCTATTCGGAGATCAAGGCCTTTCGCTCGAGATGCTTTGTGATCGTGCCGCTCATCGTGAGGGGGGCCGCGATCGGGGTCCTTGGCGCCGACAGGAAGTTCAGCCAAGAGGCTATCCCGCCGGAGATGATCCACCTCCTGAAGATCTTCGCCGCTCAAGCCGCCATCACGATCGATGATGCCCGCCTCTACGAGGAGGTGACAGGGCACGCGAAGGAGCTGGGAAGGAAGGCAGAGGACCGGACCTAGCGGTGAAGGGGGCTCTGGTCCGGCTTCCCGGTGCATTCAAGAGCCGTGCCCCGCGTAAACGGTTTCCCACGTCCCATCCGGCCGATAACCCGTGAACTCCCGGGTCTCGGGGTCCCAGGCGATCAGATGCGCCCACTGATGCTTAAACAGGTTCTCAAGGACTTTGTGCCGCTCGACGATGGAGGCCACCTTCGCCGGCGATGATTCGATCATGATCTGCACGCGCATCGGCTCATGGAGGGGAGCTACACCTTGGAAGGGTAACCCGGGCTTCAGATCGCCCCCAGCCCCCTGCATGACCCCGATGAGACCCACCACGTTGTGGATGGTCTTCGTTCCAGAGCCAAATACGCCGGTAATCCCGCTGTCAACATAGGAAAAGTAGTAGTCCAAACTGATCCCTCTCACGACCGGGATAAACGCGGCCATGATCTCCTCTAAGATGGCCCCATCCGGATCTTGATCAGGGTCGTAGGACTGGAGGTAGGCGCGCCGGTCCAGGTAGACGCCCCGGGTCAGCTCCCTTCGGCCGATCAGCATCAACGCACACGTGGCATGGCCCCATTCGGGATACACCTGTGCCCAGTCGAGCGTTCTGGCGTGGACATGGAGGAGGGCCTGTTCAGGCGTCGGACCTTTTGGAGCGAGGGGGAGGCGCCGGCATCGTTCCTGGGCGTGGAGCGAGGCGGCGTGAGACAGATCGTGCGTCAGACGCCGAAACTCCTCTCGATGGGTGGAAGGGATCTCCTCGGCATCGAAATAGGTGAAGTGATCTGCCGCGGTGTCGTGTTCTGCCCCGACGACATACGTGTCGTTGGGGATGTCCATCCCCCGCCGCCGCAGCAGCGCCCGCACCGTGGGGCTATTGGCCATGGCGGCGAAGGCGCGACCATTAGGCCCACCCCGATTACCACCACAGGCGCCGCAGTGATAGGCGGCTGCGTAGGGATTATTTTCTGTCGTCGAGCCATGCCCACAGAACAGAATCAGCCGCGCAAAGTGGCCGGTCAAGCCGACCATGCGCAACTGCCCTTCCACAAGATCGGCCTGCTCTTCCAGCGAAAAGCCCAAGGCACGGACCTGCGCAAGTTGCGCAGCGTGGTGGCGGAGTTGCGATCCCTCCTGTTGTAGCTCATCTCTCGGGGCGAGTTCCTCTCGCGCCTCGCCTTCGGGGTGTCCCTCCAACAGGAGGGAAGTCCGAACGGGGTGGATG
>Ga0302046_10006710_pt1 | contig 10023 bp, 9 predicted proteins | sample RVTome_11_FD_200261 | JGI IMG/M metagenome (GOLD analysis project Ga0302046, IMG submission 200261) | Soil microbial communities from uranium-contaminated site in the Upper Colorado River Basin, Wyoming, United States - RVT147D111 (version 2) ... | reverse complement strand
CGCGCGCCAGCACCGGGCGTGGTGGCGGTTCGGGTTCGCGCTCCTTCTGCTCTCGGCCGGCAGCATGAGCTGGTTGTTGCTGTCATGAGCGGCGGAGCAGGGGCCCCATTCATGGGGATGCGACCCGCGAATGAAGCGGGGCCGCCGACGCGACGTTCCGCGAACTGCGTTTGCGTATCAGAGGCGGCGTCATGAGCGTTATCAACCAGGTCCTGCTCAATCTCGAACGGCGGCCTGTCACGGCTGTCGAGCGCGCCGTGATCCCTGCCCATGTGAAGGCGCTGCCGGAGAGCCGCCGTTCGCGCCACTGGGGCTGGGTCGCCGGAGGGGCTGCCTTCGCTGTGGCGGCGCTGACAGGCTGGGTCGCGCTCACGGCAACGATCGCGGGCCCGTCCCGCTCGCCCGAGGCGTCCGGTTCCGAGGACCTGATCGAACGAGTGGTGTCCGCCACCACGGCCTGGAGCCGCGCGACTCCACCCGGTGATGGCGATGGTGCTTACTCTCAGGAGAACCGGACGTTTCGCCTGAGCTTCGAGCTTTCCAACCCGCCGGCTGCGCCTGCATCCCGGCAGAACACGTCGGACCTGCAAAAACCCGACCGGAAGGAACTCTTGAGCTCAGCGCGGCTGATCGGCCGCAAGGGCGGAGAATCCGGCGCGGAGCCGAAACCGGCCAGCGCTTTCGCGCCGGCGAAGGCCGCCGCCGCTTCGGGCGAGCTTGTCGCGCTGGCCAAGCCGGTGCCCGAGGCCGTGCAGCCCGATATCCGGAAGCAGATTCGCGAGCCTACCCCGCGCGAGCTGGCCGATTACCAGTACCGCAGGGCGGTCATGCTGATGAATCAGGGCCGCCCGGCCGAGGCCGAGGACGGCTTTCGCGAGGCACTGATCCTTTATCCCGACAATCACCGGGCTCGCCAGGGTCTCGTGGGACTCCTGGTGCAGGGGAGAAAGCTCGAGGAAGCGGAGCGCGTGCTGGAGGAGGGCGTCAAGCTCTCTCCCGACCAGATCGGGTTCAACGTGACGCTGGCGCGCCTGCTGGCCGACCGCGGCGAGGGCGCCCGGGCGATCACCACGCTGCAAAACGGGCTCGAGCATGCCCGCGGCAGTCCCGAATATTCCGCGTTCCTCGCCGCGCTCCTTCAGCGCAAAGGGCAGCACGAGCAAGCCATCGAGCATTTCCAGTCCGCGTTGCGCACGCGGCCGGGCTCCGGCGCGTGGTGGGTGGGGCTCGGCATATCGCTGCAGGCGGCGAACCAGCCTTCGGCGGCCCTGGACGCCTATCGCCATGCTCGCGCGTCGGGCAACCTTCATCCCGACCTGACGGCGCTCGTCGAGCAGCGCCTGCGCCAACTGCAGTAGTCGCTGCCGCGTTAGCGGGGGACGGTCCGGGCCAGGACGCAGCCCGTCACAGCGGCCGCGCCCGCGGTGCGCAGCACCCGGGCCAGCTCGTCGAGGGTCGCCCCAGTGGTCAGGACATCGTCCACTACCGCGACGCGCAATCCCCTCAAAGGCACATCGCAGACGAACGCACGGCGCACGTTCTTCGCGCGCTCGCGCCAGGGCAGCGCCGCCTGGGGCGGGGTATCTGCCACCCGTCGGCAGGCGCCCGCCAGGATCGGGATGCCGTGCCGCCGCGACGCGAAGCGCGCAAGCTCGAGCGCTTGGTTGAACCCGCGCTCGCGCAGCCGCCGCGGCGCGAGGGGCATCGGCACGAGGACATCGGCCGCGGGCGCGCCGGCTGCCGCGAAAACCTCGCCCAGTGCCGGCGCGAGCCCAAGGCGCCCTCCGTACTTGAAGGCGTGAATCAGCGCGTCGACGGGAAACTCGTAGGCAAAAACAGCCGAGACGCGATCGAACGTCGGCGGGCGGTCGAGGCACGCGCCGCATGTCGCCGCGGTAGCGAGCGGCACCGCGCACACCGCGCAACGCGCGGTCGGGAGCCAGGGCAGCTCGGCCTCGCACCCGGCACAGACCCACCCGCCCGTCGTCGGTGCGTCGCACAGGATGCAGCGCCGCGGCCAGAGTTGCTGCAACCAGGCTGCGCAGATGTTTAAAAAGGGCCGCATCAGATTTGACAGGCTTGCCCGGACGGCCGAAGATTCAACCGGTTCAAAAAGCACGAGTTTTTTGATCGCCTTACGGAAAACGACGCCATGGATACCACTCCCCTTAACGCGCCGGGCACCGAACTCGCTGACACGCCGCGCTGGAGCCGCGCGCAGGTCGAGGCGCTCTATGCCCTGCCGTTCAACGACCTCATCTACCGCGCGCACGCCGTGCACCGTGAGCACTTCGATCCCAACGCCGTGCAGCTCTCGACGCTGCTTTCCGTGAAGACCGGGGGCTGCCCCGAAGATTGCAGCTATTGCCCGCAGGCGGCGCGCTACCACACCGGCGTCGCCAACGAGGAGACGCTGCCGCTCGAAGAGGTCGTTGCGGCCGCCCGCCTCGCGAAGGAGAGCGGCGCCACGCGCTTTTGCATGGGCGCGGCGTGGCGCGGACCGAAGCAGCGCGAGCTCGAGCGCGTCCTGGAGATGGTGAGGGCGGTGCGGGCGCTGGGGCTCGAGACCTGCGCGACGCTCGGGCTGCTCAGGGAAGGGCAGGCCGAGCAGCTCAAGGCGGCCGGGCTCGATTACTACAACCATAACCTCGACACCTCGCCTGAGTTCTACGGCGAGATCATCACCACGCGCACGCAGGATGACCGGCTCGAGACCCTTCAACGGGTACGAGCCGCGGGCATCCACGTCTGCTGTGGCGGGATCATCGGCATGGGCGAGACGCGCGCCGTGCGCGCCGCGCTCATTGCACAGCTGGCGAGCCTCGATCCGCAGCCCGAATCGGTGCCGATCAACAACCTCGTGCAGGTCGAGGGAACGCCACTTCACGGCACCGAGCCCCTCGACCCCCTCGAGTTCGTGCGCACCATTGCCTGCGCGCGGATTACGATGCCGCGGGCCATGGTGCGGCTCTCGGCCGGCCGGCAGGACATGAGCGAGGCCGTCCAGGCGCTGTGCTTCCTGGCGGGCGCCAACTCCATCTTCTACGGCGAGAAGCTGCTGACGACGGGCAACCCCGACGTCGAAGCGGACCGCGCGCTGTTCGCGCGGCTGGGCATCCGGCCGATGCCGATCGGCGCGAGCGGCGAAGGGCGAGAGGAGAGAGGCGGCGACACGTTGCGTTGATGCGCCAGGCCGCTGCGCTTCTCGTTACCTACCCACTGGCGGCACCCCATGCCGTTTTCCGCTCTGACTGCCGAACTGGCGGGGCTCGAGGCTCAAGGCTTGAGGCGTGCGCGGCGTGTTCTGCAAACACCGCAGCGACCGCGCGTGACCGTCGATGGCAAGGACTATGTCGCGTTCTGCAGCAACGACTACCTCGGGCTCGCCAGTCATCCGGAGCTGATCGAAGCCGCGCGCGAAGGCGCTGCGCGCTACGGCGTCGGGGCGGGCGCCTCGCATCTCGTGCTCGGCCATTCGTCGGTGCATCACGCGCTGGAAGAGGCGCTCGCATCGTTTGTCGGACTGCCGCGGGCACTGCACTTTTCCACGGGCTACATGGCGAACCTCGGCGTCGTGAGCGCGCTGGTGGCGCGCGGTGATGCGGTGTTCGCCGACCGGTTGAACCACGCTTCGCTGAACGACGCGGCGCTGCTCGCGCGCGGGGAGTTCAGGCGCTACGCTCATCTCGATCTCGCAGCGCTGGAGACGCAGCTCGCCGCATCACGCGCGCGCCGAAAGCTCATTGCCAGTGATGCCGTCTTCAGCATGGATGGCGATCAGGCCGACGTGCCCGGTCTCCTCCGACTGTGCGAGCGCTACGACGCGTGGCTCCTGCTCGACGATGCGCACGGCTTCGGCGTCCTTGGGCCTGGCGGCAGGGGCACGCTGGCCCACTCCGGATTGAAGTCCCCGCGCGTGATCTACATGGCGACGCTCGGCAAAGCGGCGGGCGTCTTCGGCGCGTTCGTCGCGGGCGCGCCCGAGTTGATCGATACGCTCGCCCAGCGCGCGCACACCTATGTCTATACAACCGCCGCGCCGCCGCTGCTCGCCCACGTGCTGGTCCGCAGCCTGGAGTTGATCGAGCGCGAGGAATGGCGGCGCGAGCGGCTGCAGGAGCTGGTGGCGACGCTGCGCGAGAGTTTCAACCCGCGGCGCTGGCGCCTCGCGCCGTCCGCGACACCCATCCAGCCGCTCGTCATCGGCGGCAACGAGGAAGCCGTGGCGGTTTCGAGCGCGCTGGCCGGCAAGGGCCTTCTGGTGCCGGCGATTCGCCCGCCGACGGTGCCGCCTGGCACGGCGCGTCTGCGCATCTCGCTCTCGGCGGCGCACGAGGTAGCGGAGGTCAGGCGACTCGCGCAGGCGCTCGCGGCGTTGCAATGAGCCTTCATTACAGCACGCTCGGCGCCGGCCGCGAGCTGGTCCTCCTGCACGGCTGGGGCACGCATGGGGGCATCTGGTCGGCGCTGGCCGAGCGCCTTGCGCCGCACTTCCGCCTGCACGTGGTCGACCTGCCGGGCTGCGGCGCGAGCGCGGACTGCGAGCCGTACAGTCTGCATCGCGTCGCAGGTCTCCTCGCGGACGAGATGCCGGAGCGTTGTGGCGTCGTCGGCTGGTCGCTCGGCGGCCAGGTCGCGCTCGCCTGGGCGGGGGCGGCGCCGGCGCAGGTCGAGCGCATCGCGCTCATTGCGACCACTCCCTGTTTCGCGCAGCGGCCCGACTGGCCCCACGCGGTATCGAGGGAGACGCTTCAGGAATTCGGGCGCTCGCTCGCCGCGGACGGCCCCGGGACGCTGCGGCGTTTCTTCTCGCTTCAGGCGCTCGGCGATGAGTACACGCGCGAAGCGGTTGCACGCCTGCGCGGCTGCCTGAAGTACCACGGGGCGCCCAGTGCCGCCGCGCTCGCGGGCGGGCTCAATGTTCTCCTCGAGGCCGATCAGCGCGATGAGCTCGCCGCCATCCGTCAGCCGGTGCTGGTGCTCCACGGCGAGCGGGATCGCGTTGCGCCCCCGGCCGCGGGCAGGCATCTTGCCCGCAGCCTGCCCGATGCCGAGCTGGTGTTGATTCCGGGTGCCGCGCACGTGCCGTTCGTGACCGCGCTGCCGGAAGTGAGCGCGCACCTCTCCCGCTTCTTCCAATGAGCGCCGATCCGGACTTCGACAAGCGCGAGGTGCGGCGATCTTTCGAGCGCGCGGCGGCGACCTACGACGAGGGCGCGGTGCTGCAGAACGAGATCTGCCGGCGGCTGCTCGAGCGCCTCGACTACATCAAGCTCGCGCCCGACTGGATCATCGATGCGGGCAGCGGCACGGGCAACGCCGTTCCCGGCCTGCTCGCCCGTTTCCCGAGAGCGAGCGTGGTTACGATCGATCTTGCGCTGGCGATGGCGCGACGCGCGCGCATGCGGCGCGCGCGGTGGCGCCGATTGCTCGGCTGGCGCGGCGTCCGCCTCGTCGCGGCATGCGGCGATATCGAGCAGATGCCGGTTGCGAGCGGCGCGGCCGGGCTCGTCTGGTCGAACCTGGCGCTGCAATGGGTCAACCGCCCGCAGCGCGCGTTCGCCGAGATCGAGCGCGTGCTCGCGCCCGGCGGCCTTCTCATGTTCAGCAGCTTCGGGCCCGATACGTTGAAGGAGCTGCGCGCCGCGTTTCAGGGCGCCGACCGCCACACGCACGTGGGCCGGTTCATCGACATGCACGACGTGGGCGATGCGCTGATCGCGCAGGGTTTTGCCGATCCGGTCATGGACATGGAGCACGTGACGCTCACCTATGCGACGGTCCGCGATCTCATGCGCGATCTGAAGTGCATCGGCGCCCGCAACCTGACGCGTGGCCGGCCCATGACGCTGAGCGGCAAGTCCCTCATGGCGAAGGTCGCGCGGGCCTACGAGGCGTTCCGCAAGGATGGCAAGCTGCCCGCGACTTTCGAGGTGGTCTACGGCCACGCGTGGAAGCCGACACCGCGCGTGACGGCGGACGGGAAGCCGATCATTTCGCTCAAGCCGGCGCGCTAGGGAGCACGAAGGATGAAGGCGGAAGGCGGAAGGATGACCTGGTTTTCAATCCTGCACTGCAGGGTCATCCTTCATCCCTCATCCTTCATCCATGTCGACAACAACTGTTTGGACCGACCCGCCCCTCGACCGATAGCGTGACCAAGGGCTATTTCATTACTGGAACGGACACCGGCGTCGGCAAGACCCTCGTCGCCTGCTGCCTGCTCCGGGCATTCGCCGCGCGGGGGTTGAAGGCGGTCGGCATGAAGCCGGTTGCCAGTGGCGCCGTCGCGCGCGCGAACGGCCTCGTGCAAGACGACGTCGAGCGGCTGATGGCGGCCGGGAACGTGACTGCCCCGCGCGAGCTCGTCAATCCCTACTGCTTTGCGCCGCCGATCGCGCCGCACATCGCGGCGGCCGAAGCTGGAATGAAGATTGACCTGGACTACATAAGGCGTTGCTTCAGTGCGCTCACCGAGCAGGCGGACGTCGTGATCGTGGAAGGGGTCGGAGGATTTCGCGTGCCGCTCGGTCCCGGCGCCGATACCGCGCAACTCGCTGCACGGCTCGCGCTGCCTGTGGTGCTGGTGGCCGGCGTGCGGCTCGGTTGCCTCAATCACGCCCTGTTGACCGCGGAAGCCATCGCTGGTCGCGGCCTCACGCTCGCCGGCTGGGTCGCCAATCACCTCGATCCGCAGATGGCCGCGGCGTACGAGAATGTGCGGGCGCTGGAAACGCTCATTACTGCGCCGCTGCTCGCGCGCATCGCGTTTACCGCAACGCCCCAATCCGCGGTGAGCGCGGCCCTGCTGGACACCCGCAAACTGCTCTGACGTCATAGGGCAAGCCCAAGTTTTTTGGAGGGTTTTTCCGATTGCCTGGCGAGGGGCGCATATGATACATTCCCCACCCTCGACGCGGAGGTCGGTGCCGGAAAAGATGGCCGCAGTAACGGAATTCAGCGATCAGTCACGCGCACGCGCGACCGAGTTCAAGCGGGTCGCCAAGCGCAGCAGCTCGCTCAGCTCCACCGGACGGCTTCTCGTTTTCGCTTTCATCTTGGTCGTTTCGGTCGGCATCGCTGCGGGCGCGGCGCGGGCCAACCAGTACAACCTGCCCGAACCACAGACCATCATCGCGCGCGAGATCTACGATCTGCACGCGCTGATCATGTGGATCGTCGTGGGGACCTTCGTGGTGGTGTTCGGCGCCATGACCTACGCCATCATCCGGCACCGCAAGTCGGTGGGGCGCGAGGCCCGGCAGTTCCACGAGAACACGATGGTCGAGATCGTCTGGACCATCATCCCGTTTCTCATTCTGATCGGCATGGCCTACCCGGCGATCAAGACCCTCATCGCGATGAAGGAACCCTCCCGCCCCGAGCGGACGATCAAGGCCGCGGCGGACCCCGCGAAGCGGTGGACGCTGGTCGAGCTCAAGGCGCGCGGCGAGAAAATCTACTCCGGCAACTGCGTCGCCTGTCACCAGGCGTCCGGCCTGGGCGTGCCGGGAACCTTCCCGGTGCTGTCGGGCTCGAAGGGGGTGACGGGCCCGAAGCAGGCGCAGATCAACGTGGCGCTTTACGGCGTGGTGAAGGACGGCAAGCGCGCGGCGATGGTCTCGTTCAAGCACCTGTCCGACGCGGACATCGCGGCGTTGATCACCTGCACGCGCAACAGCCGGGCCAACAGGACCGGCGACGCGGCCACCCCGGCCGAAGGCAAATCTTTGCGGAAGTCAGCACGCGATAAACAGGCAGCCTGGAGAAACATCGAATGGTCGTAGGAATTGTATTGATATTATTGATCGTTGGCTCAGTCCTGTTTCACTTCCTGAGCCCGTGGTATTTCACACCGATCGCCTCCAACTGGGGGGCGATGGACGACACGATCACCGTCACGTTCTGGATCACGGGCTTCGTCTTCGTCGCCGTCAATCTTTTCATGGCGTATTGCGTGGTGCGCTACCGCCAGCGCAAGGGCAGCAAGGCGGCGTACGAGCCCGAGAACAAGAAGCTGGAGTCGTGGCTGGTGGGATTGAGCTCGCTCGGCATTGCCGCCATGCTGGCCCCCGGCCTGTTCGTCTGGGCGAAGGTGGTCGACGTGCCGCCGGACGCGGCGGTGTTCGAGGTCGTGGGCCAGCAGTGGCACTGGACCTACCGCTTTCCCGGCAAGGACGGCAAGCTGGGCACCGTCGATTCCCGGTTCGTCAACGACAAGAACCCGTTCGGCATCAATCCCGACGATGCCGACGGGCGGGACGACGTCCTCGTCTCGAGCCCCGAGGTGCATCTGCCGCTCGGCAAGCCGGTCAAGGCGCTGCTGCGCGGCAAGGACGTCCTGCACAACTTCGCGGTACCGCAGTTCCGCGTCAAGATGGATCTGGTGCCGGGCCTGGTCTCCTACATCTGGTTCACGCCCACCCGGGTCGGGAAGTTCGACCTGCTGTGCAACGAATTGTGCGGCGTCGGGCACTTCGTCATGCGCGGCAAGGTCGTCGTCGAAGAGGAGAGCGCGTTTCAGGCCTGGTTGAGCAGCCAGCCGACGTTCGCGCAGCTGTCGGCGCAAGCGGCCGGCGGGTCTGCTGCGGCAGGCAAGGCGCTCTATGCGGTGTGTGCCAGCTGCCATGGCGCGCAAGGCGAGGGCAATCCGGCGCTGCATGCGCCGAAGCTGAGCGGGCAGAACGACTGGTACCTGACGCGACAGCTGAAGAGCTACAAGCAAGGTGCGCGCGGCACGCACGACAAGGACGTGTTCGGCAAGACGATGGCGCCGATGGCCGCGACGCTGGCGGACGACGCGGCCATCGCCAACGTCGTCGCCTATGTCGGGACGCTGCCGGACAAGCCCGCCCCGGCCACGGTGGCGGGACGCGCGGGCAAGGGCCAAAGGGACTATGTGACCTGCGCTGTCTGCCACGGGCCCGAGGGGCGGGGCCTGTGGTCGACCAATGCCCCGGCGCTGGCCGGCATGAGCGACTGGTACCTGGTCACTCAATTGAAGAACTTCAAGCAGGGCATTCGCGGCACCCACGCAAAGGACATGTACGGTCCGCAGATGGCATCCATGACCGGAATGCTGACCGACGATCAGGCCATCGATGACGTCGTTGCCTACATCAACACCTTGCGCTGATAATGTTGCGACCGACAAGGCACTCTGAAGAATCAGCGAGCAGGAGACTTCCATGAGTTACGTCGCGCACGATGCAACCACTCTGGTCCCGCCCGCGGAAGTCGAAGAGGTGGAGCTCTACCATCCGAAGACCTTCGTAGGCAAGTACATCTGGAGCCAGGACGCGAAAATCATCGCCATCCAGTACGCCATCACCGCGATCGGCATCGGGGTGGTGGCGCTCGTGCTGTCGTGGCTGATGCGGCTGCAGCTGGGATATCCGGACACCTTCTCCTTCATCGACCCGAGCAACTACCTGCAGTTCGTCAGCCTGCACGGCATGATCATGGTGATCTACCTGCTCACCGCGCTGTTCCTGGGGGGATTCGGCAACTACCTCATCCCGCTGATGGTCGGCGCCCGCGACATGGTTTTCCCCTATGTCAACATGGTGAGCTACTGGGTCTATCTGTTCGCGGTGCTGCTGCTGGGCGCGAGCTTTTTCGTGCCCGGCGGGCCGACGGGCGCCGGCTGGACCCTGTACCCGCCGCAGGCGATCCTCGCGGGCACGCCGGGGGCGACCTGGGGAATCATCCTGATGCTCGTTTCGCTGGCGTTCTTCATCATCGGCTTCACCATGGGCGGCCTGAACTACGTGGTGACGGTGCTGCAGGCGCGCACGCGCGGCATGACGCTGATGAGAATGCCCCTGACGGTATGGGGCATCTTCACCGCCACCATCCTGGCGCTGCTCGCCTTTCCCGCCCTGTTCGTCAGCGCCATCATGCTGCTGCTCGACCTGCTGCTGGGCACGAGCTTCTTCATGCCCGCCATCGTCTCGATGGGCGAGCAGGGCGGCCAGACGGGAGGCAGTCCGGTGCTGTTCCAGCACCTGTTCTGGTTCTTCG
>Ga0302046_10006709_pt1 | contig 10024 bp, 14 predicted proteins | sample RVTome_11_FD_200261 | JGI IMG/M metagenome (GOLD analysis project Ga0302046, IMG submission 200261) | Soil microbial communities from uranium-contaminated site in the Upper Colorado River Basin, Wyoming, United States - RVT147D111 (version 2) ... | reverse complement strand
CCGCCCCTCCGCGGTCGCGGCCTGCCGCATGGAGATGTACAACGCCGACGGCAGCCGGGCGGAGATGTGCGGCAACGGCATCCGCTGCGTCGGCAAGTACGTCTTCGATCGCGGCCTCCGCGAGAGCCCGCTCGCGATCGAGACCGACTGCGGGGTGAAGACGCTGGTGATGGACGTCGGCCCCGACGGGCGCGCCCGCGGCGCGACCGTCGACATGGGGGTGCCGGTCCTCGACGGGCCGCGCATCCCGGTCGCGAGCGAGGGCCGCGTGATCGACGCCGCGCTCGAGGTCGACGGGACCGCGTACCGCGTCACCTGCCTCGCGCTCGGCAACCCGCACTGCGTGGTCTTCGTCGACGACGTCGACGCCCTCGACCTGCCACGCCTCGGGCCCTGCTTCGAGCACCATCCTTTCTTTCCGAACCGCGTCAACACCGAGTTCGTCGCCGTGCGCGCGCGCGACGAGCTCGACTTCCGCGTCTGGGAGCGCGGCTCCGGCGAGACCATGGCGTGCGGCACCGGCGCCTGCGCCGCGCTCGTCGCCGCGGCGCTCACCGGCCGCACCGACCGGCGCGCGCGCGTCCACCTGCGCGGCGGCGACCTCACGATCGAGTGGCGCGCCGACGATCACGTGCACATGACCGGCGAAGCGGCCGAGGTCTTCACCGCCGACGTGGACCTCGACCAGCTCTACGCCGCGACGAGGAGCTGAGCGATGGGAACGCCGCGATTCGCGGGCTCGATGGTGGCGCTGGCGACGCCGTTCCGCGACGGCGCCATCGACTGGCCGGCCTTCGGGCCCATGATCGAGCGCCAGATCCAGGAGGGCTCGGCCGCGCTCGTCCCGTGCGGGTCGACGGGCGAGTCGGCGACGCTGTCGCACGACGAGCATCGCGACGTCGTCCGCTTCGTCGTCGAGCAGGCGCGCGGGCGGGTGCCGGTGATCGCCGGCACCGGCTCGAACGCGACCGCCGAGGCCATCGCGCTCACGCGCGCGGCGCGCGACGCCGGCGCGGCGGGCGCGCTCATGATCTCGCCCTACTACAACAAGCCGACGCAGGAGGGCCTGGTCGCGCACTACCGGGCGGTCGCCGACGCCGTCGACCTGCCGCTCATCCTCTACAACATCCCCGGCCGGACGGCCTCGCGCATCGAGGCGGAGACCGTCGCCCGCCTGGCCGAGCACCCGAACGTCGTCGGCCTGAAGGAGGCCGATCCCTCCCTCGACCACGCGCTCGACGTCGTCCACCTCTGCGGCGACGCGATCGAGCTCTACGCCGGCGACGACTCGGTGACGTTCTCGCTGATGGCGCTCGGCGGCACGGGGGTGATCTCGACCGTCGCCAACGTCGCGCCGCGCGCCATGGCGGACCTGGCCGCGGCCTGCCGCGCCGGCGACTGGACGACCGGCCGGGCACGCCAGCTCGCGCTGCTGCCGCTGATCCGGGCGTGCTTCACCGAGACCAACCCGATCCCGCTCAAGTACGCCCTCGCCCGCCTCGGCTTCTGCCGCGACGAGATGCGCCTCCCGCTCACGCCGCTCGCCGACGCGGCGAAGCGCGACCGGCTCGACCGGACGCTCCGCGACCTCGGCCTGCTCGTGCCGTGACCGCGATCGTCGTCTGCGGCGCCGCCGGGCGCATGGGCCAGCTCTGCGTCCGCCTGGTGGCCGCCGAGCCCGGCGCCCGCCTGGCCGCGGCCGTCGAGGCCCCGGGACATCCCGCGCTCGGCCGAGACGCCGGCGAGGTCGCCGGCCTGCCGGCGCTCGGCGTGCCGCTGACGGCCGACTTCGCGCCGACCGCCGCCGACGTCGTCCTCGACTTCACCGCTCCCGCGGCCGCGCTCGCGCACATCGCGGGCGCCGCGGCCGCCGGCGCCGCGATCGTCGTCGGCACCACCGGCTTCAGCGCCGAGGAGCGCGCGCGCGCCGAGGGGCTCGCGCGCCGCACCCGCGCCGTCATCGCCCCCAACATGTCCGTCGGCGTGAACGTCCTCGACGGCCTGGTGGCCGCGGCGACGCGCGCCCTCGCCGGCTTCGACGTCGAGGTCGTCGAGATCCACCACCGCCAGAAGCGCGACGCCCCGAGCGGCACCGCGCTCAAGCTCGCCGAGACCGCCGCCGCGGCGCGCGGCGGCACGCTCGCCGAGCGCGCCCGCTTCGGCCGCGACGGCGAGCCCGGCCCGCGCACCGACGCCGAGATCGGCGTCCTCGCCGTCCGCGGCGGCGACGCCGTCGGCGACCACACCGTGCTCTTCCTCGGCCCCGGCGAGCGCCTCGAGCTCACCCACCGCGCCCAGAGCCGCGAGTGCCTGGCGCGCGGCGCGCTGCGCGCCGCCCTCTGGGTCGCGACCCAGCCCGTCGGCCTGTACACCATGCGCGACGTCCTCGACCTCGGCTGACGGGTCGACGCCGTCCTGGAATCCCAGTGCCCATTGGGCAGCGGGTCCCAACGGCGGGGACGGTGGCCCTGGATCATGCGACCAGGTTGCCGTGCATGCACTTGTCGCCTACTATGCCTGCATGGCATCGAAGGCATCAGGACGTCGCCCGACGCGGCCGGGCCGCGCCAAGAGCGTCCAGTACACCGTCCGCGACGTCCCCGCGCACGTGGACGTCGCGCTTCGGCGGCGTGCCCGCCAGGAAGGCAAGAGCCTCAATCGCATCCTGCGCGATGCGCTGACCCATGAGGCCGGAATCTCCGACGGCGAGGTAGTGCATCATGACCTCGACGAGCTGGCGGGCCGCTGGGAAGACGATCCCAACTTCGATGCGGCGGTCGCGGAGCAAGATCGCGTCGATCCCGATCTCTGGCGTTGAGGATCCTCCTCGACACCAACCGCTATACCGATTTCGCGCGCGGCGATGCCGCCGTGGTCGATCGTGTCCGCCGCGCCGCGCGGGTGTTGCTCCCATTCGTTGTCGTTGGCGAGCTGCGTGCCGGCTTCCTGTGCGGGTCGCGCAGTGAGCGCAACGAGGCGAATCTCGTTCGCTTCCTCTCGGCGCCTCGCGTCGACGTGCTGTTCGCCGACGAGGAGACCACTCACCACTACGCCCGGCTCTTCCGTCAGCTCCGGTCGCAGGGAACGCCGATCCCAACCAACGATCTATGGACCGCCGCGCTCGCCGTACAGCACGGACTCCACTTGTTCGCTCGCGATCGCCACTTCGATCATCTCCCGCAGATACCACGCACGTGAAGGTGCCCGCCCCGCCGGGCGCTCCCGCCGGCCCGTGAGGCCGCTTCGCCCTCTCTCACTCGACCGGCGACGACGCGTCCGGTGTTGACGCCGATTCGCATCTCGATCGGCGCGCCCGGCAGCCCCGCGGCGCTCAGCTCGGCGAGGCGGCTGCGCATGGTGACCGCCGCGTACACGGCGCCGAGCGCGTGATCCTCCCGGGGATACGGTGCGCCGAAGGCGGCCATGATGCGGTCACCGATGAACCTGTCGTCAAGGCCGTCTACCCGAAGCTGCGAGAGCGCTGCGGGAACCGGCAGTACGAGCAGGTGCGTCCGCGCGTCGTCCGAATCTTCGAGAAGATCGGCCACGACCACGCCGCCGCTACTCGAGTCCAGCCATGGCGTCACAGCCGTTCTGCCCCGCTCGTCTTCGGCGTCGCACGTCTCGGCCTGCTTGGCTCGTGGGCAGATTAGGGCGCCGGGGTGTGGGGTACCAGACCGTGATCAACGAGACCCTGCTCAAGGCCAGCGCCTGAGCGATTGTCCACAGCTGGCGACCGGGGTCGAACCGGCGACGTCCAGCTTGGGAAGGCTACTGCGACCGCTTATCGCTCGACGCGAGCGGGAACTTCGGGCTAAACAGGCGCGTCTTTTCATCCGTCGCCTGCACCGTTCACGTTCGCGGCGGTCGCGCGACCAGGGGGAACCAGGACGGTGCCCGTAAGTATTCGTCCCGCCGAGAGAATTCGACAGCTCCCGCCGTATCTCTTCGCCGAGATCGACCGCATGAAGCGGGAGGTCGCGGCGCGCGGCGTCGACATCATCAGCCTCGGCATCGGCGACCCCGACACCCCGACGTTCCCGCACATCCGCGCCGCCCTCTGGGTCGCGACGCAGCCCGTCGGCCTCTACACCATGCGCGATGTCCTCGACCTCGGCTGACGGGTCGACGCCGTCCCCTGGAATCCCAGTGCCCATTGGGCAGCGGGTCCGAACGGCGGGGACGGTGACCCATCGGATCGGGGCACTCAGCTCACCCTCGTGGGCTACAGATACCGAAGCACGGCACCTACCGTCCGGGGGGTACCTGCTCACGGCCTGACGGCACTGAAGATGACCGCCGCGCGTTTCAGGGCGGGTGGCCCGGATGATGCCGGGCACGCGTCGACCTACTTGCGGATGCTGCTCGCCGACATGCGGTGCGCCAGTGTTGTGGCCTTGGCGGACACGGAGTTGACGCGTCGGGTCGTCTCACCCGTCAATCTAGCGTCTGCGCCAGCAACTCCAACGCACGCTCCGAGGTATCGTCGGCCGGAATGAAGCATTCGATGCGCAGCTCCTGCACGGTGATGTCGCGCGGCGCTCCCACAGTGGTGACCGTGCTGAAGAGGCGGAGGTCGAGGGCGTCCCTCGCTACATGCATCGGAATGACGACGGATGGCGCTGAGTGGACGTCGGGCGCGGCCCAGCGGCTCGGAACTCCAGGATAGGCGAGCAACTCGTCGAGTAGTTCCCGCATCCGGACATCTGGGCCCACCGGAGCCGCCTCCCGGTGCATCCGGTTCAGCAGCGCACGCGCCACCTCCTCCCAGTTGACGATGAAACGCCGAAGGCCATCCGGGTGGAGGGCGAGACGCACGTAGTTGGGTCGTGCTTGATGCCAGGCCGGGAGCTCACCGAGGAAGGCACGCAGAAACCGGTCCATCCCGCGATTGCTGGTCGCCACGTCCTGGTAACGGTCGAGGACGAAGGTGGGGTTCGGCTCCGAGCCGTGCAGGATATAGTCGAGGACCTTTCTTACCTTCGCCATCTCGGGCGCGTCGAGATTCGTCTCGGCGAAAACGGTAGCGTAGCCAGCCGCCTCCAGCAGCGTGTTCCGCTCGCGCAGGGGCACGTCGAGCACCTCGGCAAGGAGCAGCACCATCTCGCGGCTGGGGACTGAGCGGCCCGTCTCCAGGAAGCTCACGTGACGCGTCGAAACATCGGCGGCAAGGGAGAGGTCGAGCTGGCTCATCCGTCGTGCGGTTCGCCATTCCCGCAGCAGGGGACCGAAGGGGCTTGGGTGCACAGTCCCGCCAGGCTAGCGCAATCCGCCGGTCGGCGGCCATTACCTCCGAAGTAATTGCTTATGGCTGCGGCCTGGGGGAATTGTTTTGCGAACCAGCGGACCGAACGAGTGGTGAGGCCGCAGCAAGATGAACGCCGGAGAGGACGCCCCAATGGAGATGAAGGACTACCAGCTGAGAAGCGTTAAGGTTCGATACGTCGAGGCCGAAGGGCCCTCCCCGCCAATCGTCTTCCTGCACGGGGTCACCGACTCGCTGACGAGCTACCTGGCCCCGATGAGCATGCTTGGCGGTGAATTTCGGATGCTGGCTCTGGACTTCAGAGGACACGGTCTCTCGGGTCACACGCCTGGGGAGTATCGTGTTCGCGACTACGCTGCGGACGTTCAGGAGTTCGTGGAGGGCGTGGTCCGTGAACCAGCCTTGGTCGTCGGACATTCTCTCGGAAGCTTGGTCGCCTCCTTGTTGGGTAGCGTCGCAACGGGTCTCGTCCGTGGCGTCTTCCTTGAGGACCCCCCATTCTACAGGGCGCAGATGCCAGCGTTCAGGGACACGTCCGACTACCAAATCTTCGCGGGACTGCGGGAAGTGCTTCGCCAGCACCAAGAGGCGGCCCAATCCGTAGACGCGCTCGCGCAGTTAGTCGGGGCTTGGCCCATTCATCCGATGCTCTTCGACGGTCGACCGCTGCTCGACATTGCCGGGCCGGAGGTCGTCAGGGCCCGCGCCGAATCTCTTCACCGGATGGACGTTGAGGCCCTTCAACCAGTTCTCGATGGCACGCAGTTCGATGGGTTCAATCCGGACGAAGTGCTCGCCAAGATAGAATCCCCGGTACACCTCCTTGCCGGAGCGGTCCGCCTCGGTGGGGCAGTCGAGCAACGCGATGTCGAGCGGCTCGCGTCCGTGGTCCGGCGCTACACACATCGGACGTTACTGGGAGTCGGGCACATGATTCACCACACGGCTCCGGTCGATTACGTCCACGAGGTTCGCGCCTTTGCCGAAACGTGCCGGTGAGAAAGAAACAGAGGAGGGCCGACGATGACGGTGTATGAGAAGCTTGACGTGGTGTGGTACCCCGTGACCGATTGGCAGCGGGCCAAATCCTTCTATCGGGAGGCGCTCGCGCTCCAACCGACCTTCGGCTCGGACGAGATGGGTTGGCAGCAGTATGCCGTAGCGGAAGGGTCACCGGACATCGCCATCGCGCGGGCGCAGCCCAGGCAGAAGGTAGCTGGTGACGGCGGAGCGGTCGTCGTGCTCGCTGTAATCGACATTGAGGCAGGGCGCCAGCGGCTGTTGGCGAAGAACGTCCGTTGCGACGAAGTCACGGTCATCCCGAACATTGTGAAGCTCTGTACGTTCTACGACCCCGACGGCAACCGCCTTCAGCTCGCTCAGCCGCTGAGATGACGATGCCTGCAGTTCTCGTTCACGGCGTGCCCGACACCTATCGCCTCTGGAATCCGCTGCGCGCGCACTTGCAGCGCAGCGACGTCATCGCCGTCTCGCTGCCGGGGTTCGGCAGTCTGGTTCCGAGCGGCTTTCCGGCGACGAAGGAAGCGTACGTCGATTGGCTGATCGGCGAGATCGAGCGGGTTGGCGAGCCGGTCGACCTCGTCGGGCACGATTGGGGATCGTTGCTCGTTCAGCGCGTGGTGTCGCTGCGACCAGATCTGATTCGCACGTGGGCGTGCGGAGATGGCCCGGTGGATCGAGAGTACGTCTGGCACGACTTGGCGCAGCAGTGGCAAACGCCCGACGTGGGTGAGCAGGTCATGACGTTCATGACACCCGAGGCCTCCGGCCAGGCGTTCGCGGCGGCCGGCATCCCATCCGACGTGGCGCGCGAGACGGCGCGTTACTTCGACGACACCATGAAGGACTGCATTCTCCGCCTCTACCGCTCCGCAGTAGACGTCGGCGCCGAATGGCAGGCGGGGGTCGAGAAGATCACTCGCCCGGCCCTCATCATCTGGGGCAAGGACGATCCGTACGTCGCGGCAGTATTCGCCGAACGCCTGGCGCTACGCGTCAATGGCCAGCTGCTGCTGCTCGAAGGCTGCGGCCACTGGTGGCCGCTCGAACGCCCGCAGGAGGCCGCGGTGGCGTTGGAACGCTTCTGGGTCGCGCAGAAGGGCGCCCAGGCGTAAGCAACGCCGCCTCGTGCCATTGCTCTGGGATCGGCGTCGATAGGGCTGTGTCCACGAAATCGGGGGAAGCTCACTGACGCGTTGGGCGCGTCTGGCGGGTGCTACGCGGCTCTCGCTCGCGTCTTTCCTCCCTTGCTCGCGTGCTGAATGCCGTCCACGAAGCCGATGCCCGCTCGCACGAGCGGCAGCAGGTGCGCGCCGTCGTTAGGGACAATGGGAAGAAGTCCACGGGAGGCGCGGAGGTCCGATAAGAGCGGGTTACGTCAACAAGAGCGGTAGTGCTTCCTCGACCCACTACCCGCTGACTACCCGCCGGAGCCGGTCAGAGGCCTTCGCCCTTCCAGGGATCGCCGCGCAGCTTCGCGATCAGATGCTCGCGCACATGGGCGTCAGCCACGGCGACGTCGTAGGTCGTGTCGGTGGGCAGGAGCGGTTCGATGTCCGCGAGGAACTGCTCCGACCTGAGCTTGGCCGCGAGGTTCGCCTCGAACTCAGCACGCGAGACAGGAGTGCCGCCGTGGTCCATGTAGCGGTCGAAGCACTCGATCACCTTCGTGACGTCGGCGTCCAGGGTGGTGAGCGCGAGCCACAGGTCGTACAGGTCGCGCCCCTTCTTCCTCTGGTAGAGCGCGCGGAGCGCTTGCGTTGCGGTTCGCCGAGCCAGGGATCGAGAGTCCCGCGAATGGCGTCGAGCGCGGAGCCGATCGGACCGGCGTCGATCTGGACCAGGTCGATGTCCTCGGAATAGCGCCCGGGCGGCACCAGGAAGAGCTTGTGCAGCGCGGTCCCCCCACGGAGCGCCATCGTCGCCGCGACTGTCGGGTTGCCGAACAGCTCCACGACAGCACGCGATAGAACGAGATCCTGTTCCACCTGCTCGTCGGTCGGCCACGGGGCGGTGCCGCGCCAGGCGGTGATGTGAGCGCGCGGGATCACAGGTCCGCCTCCACAGTCGCGTTCGCGATGACGCGCCACCGGTCATCGGGCGGCTCGCTGCTTCTGCCTTCACCCGGAGCCAGTAGGATCGGCCGATGCCGCCTTCGCTCGAGCGCCTTCGCGAGGGGCTCGGCGAGGTCCTGCTTTCCCACGAGATCCAGAAGGTAACCGAGCCGCTGCACGTCGGGTACAGAGTACTTTGGGGCGAGCTCGGCCAGCTTCGCGGCGTCGAGCTTTTCGGCGAGCTCCCCCAGCACGGTGGCCACGTTGTTCAGATGGCCCGCGGCCGCGGGGAGGCGCACGAGGTCATAGGCGGTGACCTCCGGGGTCGACACACGCATCGAGCCGGTCTCGGTCTGGACCTCGACCACCGGAGCATCGTCGATGGACCGGCTCATGTGGAACTCGATGCGGACCCGCCCTGCTCGTCCTCCGCGAGTCGGCCGGTCGGTGACGACCTGGAACACCATCGGCTGCTGGTGCGCCGCGCCGTGGATCGCCGCCGCGCTGAGGAGCCCGACGTAGTACGGCTGCCCGAGGAAGCGCATCAGGTTGTGGATGAACCAGCTCGCAGGCAGGCAGCCCGCCGCCCGGTACTCCGCCGGCACGATCACGAAGAAGCCCCGCCTCGGGGTCGCGAGCCGTCCTTGCTTCTTGAGCCGGCGGACCGCGGCCTCGAGAGCGACGTCGGATCGCTGGTTGGCGGCGATGTCCTGCCGGGCGAAGGTGTACTTCCCGCGTGACTGGAACTCGTCGACCAGGGTGGCGACCCGCTTCGAGCCTGAGAGGTCTTCTGCCATTACGATTTCGTAACCTAACACTATCCGTTAGCTTACGCAATCCAAGTGGCGCCCATCCAGCACCTCCGGTGGGCCAATCCGTTTGCAGAACCTGGCATCCGAACGAGTAGTTCGGTATATACCGAAAGTGAAATTCGACTGGGATGAGCGGAAGGCAGCGGCGAACCAGGCAAAGCACGGCATCTCCTTCGCGGAGGCGATCACGGCCTTCGATGATCCCTTCGCTCTCGTCGCACCCGACGCCGCTCACTCGACGCCGCAAGAGGAACGGAGGTGGCTGATCGGCGGGTCCGACTCCGGCGTCCTCGTGGTGGTCTTCACCATCCGCCATCCTGGGAACGTCCATCGAATCATCAGCGCCAGACCCGCCAATCGAAAGGAGCGGCAACGATATGCCGAAAGTAAAGAGCTTCCCCTTTGAAAAGGCACGGCGCGTGACCGCTGGCGAGATCGAGGCAGCACGCAAGGCGATCGAGAAGAAGCTCGGCACCAAGCGCCCGCAACGAGGTCGGCCGCCCAAGGGCACCGAGAAGTATCAAGCCATCTCGATCCGCTTGAGCCCGAAGGCGCTGGCATGGGCCAAGAAGGAGGCCAAGCGCCGGGGTGTGGGGTACCAGACCGTGATCAACGAGACCCTGCTCAAGGCCAGCGCCTGAGCGATTGTCCACAGCAAGCGACCGGGGTCGAACCGGCGACGTCCAGCTTGGGAAGGCGCGAATCGATGCACGCCCCCCGGCCCTTGTAGAGCCGGGACGCTTTCGCTAAACAGGCGCGTCTTTTCATCCGTCGCCTGCACCGTTCACGTTCGCGGCGGTCGCGCGACCAGGGGGAACCAGGACGGTGCCCGTAAGTATTCGTCCCGCCGAGAGAATTCGACAGCTCCCGCC
>Ga0302046_10006707_pt1 | contig 10026 bp, 9 predicted proteins | sample RVTome_11_FD_200261 | JGI IMG/M metagenome (GOLD analysis project Ga0302046, IMG submission 200261) | Soil microbial communities from uranium-contaminated site in the Upper Colorado River Basin, Wyoming, United States - RVT147D111 (version 2) ... | reverse complement strand
CGTCCCTTGCGCAGGCCTGAATCCTAGCACCGGCCAAAGGGCCGCGGAACCCGACGCGCCTTGACCTGGGGCCCGAGCCGCCGGAGAGTCGGGGGCGTGGCCTGCCGGAGCATGGACCATGGACGACATAGAGATCTCTCGACTGTTGGACGGTACGAGCCTCGGCCACGGCGCGCATCCGAGCCGCGCCGCCGGCATGTGCGCCATGGAGTTCGTCTCCTACATCGCCGGCGAGCCGCACAGCTACGATCCGGCCTGCGTTTCGCCGCTGCTGACGGGCTTCACCATCCGCCTCAACGACCATATGAACGAGTCGGTGCGGCAGCGCCTGAAGCCCTTCCTGCCGCGTCTCGTCGGCACCAACACCGGCGAGGAGCGGCGCCGTTTCGAGGCGATGGCGCGGACCGCGGTGACCGTCCTCGTCGCGCCGATGCTGGCCGACCAGGGCGCGACCGGCTTGGCCAAAGCGCTGCGTCGGCACGCGCAGGCGCCGCTCCGGGAGATCGCGGGAAGGCTGTGCCGGCCAGAGCGGGATGCGGTCGGTGGCCGCTTGCGACGCTTCCTGTCGCGCGATCTCGGCCGTGCCTTCGAGCTCGCGGTGGTGGCCTCGGAACGTCGTCAGTACGGTTTCCAGCCGAACTGGAACTGGTGCGGCGGCGAGCTCGGCAACGCCGTTTCCGCGGTCGCGCGCCTCGGCGGCAATGGCGGCTGGGCGGCCGCGCTGCAGGTGCTGGAAGCCGGCATCGAGGCAGTCCTGCCGGATGCCGCCGAACCGCCGGCTACGGCGGAAGCCACGGTGGACGCCGGTCTGCTTGAGGCGCTGCCATGACCGAAGCGACGGGCGACGACGGCATCCCGATCTGCGATGCCCATCATCACCTCTGGGACCTGGATCACTACCACTATCCCTGGCTCTCGGACTCGCACGACGATTTCTTCCTCGGCGACCGATCCAGCCTGAAGCGAAATTATATGCCGCCTGACTATCGCCGCGATTCGACCGGCCTTAACGTGTTGAAGACGGTGCATGTCGAGGCCGAATACCGGCGCGACGATCAGGTCGGCGAGACCCGCTGGGTGACCTCGATGGCCGAGCGGCACGGCCTGCCGAACGCCATCGTCGCGCATTGCTGGTTCCACACCCCGAATTCCGAGGCGGTGATGGCGGCGCAGGCGGCGTTCCCGTTGGTGCGCGGCATCCGCTCGAAGCCGGTGACCGCCAGCCGCCCGCGCGAGAGCGTCGCCGGCGAGGCCGGCGCCATGGACGATCCGAACTGGCTCGCCGGGCTGCAGCGGCTCAAGTCCTACGGCCTCTCCTGGGACCTGCGGGTGCCGCCCTGGCACCTGGAGGAGGCGGCCCGCGTGGTGGCGCAGATTCCGGACACGCCGGTGGTGCTGAACCACACCGGCTTCCCCTGGTACCGCTACAACGAGGGGCTGGAGGTCTGGCGCCGCGGCATGCGCGCGCTGGCGGCACTGCCGAACGTCCACTGCAAGCTCTCCTGCCTCTGTACCCTCGACGGCTGGCCCTACGAAGAGAACCGCATGGCCGTCCTGGAGACGATCGACATGTTCGGCACCGGGCGCTGCATGTTCGCCTCCAATTTCCCCGTCGACTCCCTGCGCATCGGCTACGGCCGGATGTATGCCCACTTCCAGCGCATGGTGGCCGACTTCCCGGCCGAGGAACGCCAGGCGCTCTTCCACGACAACGCCGTCCGCTTCTATCGCCTCGCCTGATCGCCCTCGGGCCTTGCCCCGAGCGCGGCGGTGTTGGATAGATGTGCCCGGTGTGACACCGACGCGCGAGTACGGGGCCGGGGAGACGATGGACTTCAACTTCACCGAGGAGCAGGACTCGATCCGCGAGGCGATCGAGCGGCTCTGCCAGAAATACGACGCCGAGTACTGGCGGCGGCGCGACCGCGAGGGTTCGTTTCCCGAGGACTTCGTCAAGGACATGGCCGACGGCGGCTGGCTCGGCATCGCCATGCCGCCGGAGTACGGCGGCTCCGGCCTGGGCGTCACCGAGGCGGCGGTGATGATGCAGACGGTGGCGCGCTCCGGTGCCGCGCTCTCCGGCTGCTCGGCGATCCACATGAATATCTTCGGGCCGATGCCGGTGGTGGTGTTCGGCACCGACGAGCAGAAGCGGCGCAACCTGCCGCGCCTGATCCGGGGCGAGGACCGCACCTGCTTCGGCGTCACCGAGCCCAACGCCGGCCTGAATACCGCCAAGGTGGAGACGCGGGCCGAGCGCAGCAACGACGGCTGGGTAGTGAACGGCCGCAAGCTCTGGACCTCGACGGCGCAGAGCGCCAACAAGATCCTGCTGCTGGCGCGCACCACGCCGGTCGAGAAGTGCGCCAAGGCGATGGACGGCCTGTCGCTGTTCTACACCGATCTCAACCGCGACTATGTCGAAATACGTGAGATCGACAAGATGGGGCGGATGGCCGTCGACACCAACGCCGTCTTCATCGACGGCCTGCCGGTGCCGAAGGAGGACCTGATCGGCGAGGAGGGCAAGGGCTTCCGCTATCTCCTGCACGGCCTCAACCCGGAGCGCGTGCTGGTCGCCTCCGAGGCCGTCGGCATCGGCATGGTGGCGCTGGAGCGCGCCGTCGCCTACGCCAAGGAGCGCGTCGTCTTCGACCGGCCGATCGGGCAGAACCAGGGCATCCAGCACCCCCTGGCGCGCTGCTGGATGGAACTGCAGGCCGCCAACCTGATGGTCTTCAAGGCCGCGGCACTGTACGACGCCGGCCAGCCCTGCGGCGCCGAGGCCAACTCGGCCAAGTATCTCGGCGCCGAAGCCGGCTTCAACGCCTGCGAGACCGCCATCCTGACCCACGGCGGCATGGGCTATGCCAAGGAATTCGACGTCGAGCGCTACCTGCGCGAGGTGATGATCGCCCGCATCGCCCCGGTCAGCCGCGAGATGATCCTGAACTATGTCGCCGAGCGGGTGCTCGGCCTGCCGCGTTCGTATTGAGGGAGGAAGTACCTGTGCCAGGCCCGTTGGACGGTATCCGCATCATCGACGTCACCACGGTGCTGCTCGGCCCCTACGCCACCCAGCTGCTCGGCGACATGGGCGCCGACGTGATCAAGGTGGAGGCGCCGCCGACCGGCGACATCGCCCGCAACATGGGCACCGTACGCCACGTCAACATGGGCGGCATTTACCTGAACGCCAACCGCAACAAGCGCTCGCTGGCGCTGGACCTGAAGCAGGACTCGGCGAAAGAGGCGCTGCGCCGGTTGATCCCGACCGCCGATGTCTTCCTTCACAACATGCGGCCTGCCGCCATCGAGCGCCTGGGCTTCGACTACCCGGAAGTGCGGAAGATCAAGCCCGACATCGTCTATGTCGGCGCCTACGGCTTCGGCCAGGGCGGACCCTACAGGCACAAGCCGGCCTACGACGACGCCATCCAGGCCGCCTCGGGCCTGGCCAGCCTGTTCTCGCGCCAGGACGGCAAGGTGCGCTACGTGCCGACGGCGATGGCCGACAAGCTGGTGGGCATGACCACCAGCCAGGCGGTGGTGACGGCGCTGTTCCACCGCGAGCGCACCGGCGAGGGCCAGTTCGTCGAGGTGCCGATGTTCGAGACGCTGGTCTCCTACCTCTTGTTCGAGCACCTGAACGGCCACGCCTACGTGCCGCCGATCGGGCCGATGGGCTATCAGCGCGTCACCACGCCGGCCAGGCGGCCGTTCCCGACCAAGGACGGCTTCGTCTGCATGCTGCCCTACACCGACCGGCACTGGCGCAACTTCTTCACCGCGATCGGCCGGCCGGAGCTGATGGACGATCCCCGCTTCTCGACCTACCGCGCGCGCATCGGCAGCGTCGACGACCTCTACGGCTTCGTCGGCGACACCACGCCGACGAAGACCACGGCCGATTGGGTGGCGATCTGCGAGGAGGCCGAGATCCCGTGCATGCCGGTGATCGACGTCGACGACCTGCAGGAGGACGAGCACCTGAAGGCGGTGAAGATGTTCCACCGCATGGAACACCCCACCGAGGGGTCGACGGTGATCGTGCGCTCGTCGGTCAACTTCGAGAAGACGCCGAGCAGCATCCGCCGGCACGCGCCGCGCTTCGGCGAGCAGAGCCGCGAGGTGCTGGCCGAGCTTGGCTACGCCGAGGCCGAGCTCGACGCCATGGAGGAGTCGGGCGCGCTGATCGCCGACCGGGGCCTGGAGGCGGACACGTGAGCGCGCCTGAGAACGCCGCCGCCGGCGGGCTGCCGTACGTCGGCCTCGGCCTCTACTGGAACGACCTCGAGATCGGGCAGAAGTTCCGCACCGTCGGCCGCACCGTCACCGAGGCCGACATCGTCAACTTTATCGGCTGCACCGGCATGCTGGAGGTGCTGTTCACCGACATGGAGTATCTGGCGCAGCACGCGCCGATGCAGGGGCGGGTGGCCCCGGGGGCGCTGGTCTACGCCTTCGCCGAGGGCCTGTTGACCCAGGCCACCATGCAGCACACCGGGCTCGCCTTCCTCAACATGACGCTGGACGTGCACGACCCCACCTTTGCCGGCGACACCATCCACGTCGAGGTAGAGGTGACCGAGATCCGCCCCACCTCGAAGGGCAACCGTGGCATCGTCCGCACCTTCAACCGGATCGTGAACCAGAAGGGCGAGACGGTGATCAGCTACAACCCACTCCGCATGATGGCGGGCCGGGAGAAATAGGCCGCCTTCACGGCCCCAGCCAGTCGAAGCTGGCGTAGTGGGCGTTGCGGTTGGCGTTGTTCCAGTCGAACGGGCCGCCCTTGAAGAAGCCCTTGACGGCATGGGCGATGGCGAGCCGGCTGGAGACCGGGTGCATGACGTTGTCGAGCCAGGTCTCGGCGCCGCCGCGGCCCTCGACGCCCTCGACCTCGATCTCCAGGACGCCCGGGATCTCGGCCCGGCGCGTGCGGTTGCCGCCCTTGAAGAAATGGATCGCCGCCACCTGGGTCGGCAGGCGGGTCGAGACTGCGGCTGAGAAGCGGCCGAGCGGCCCGCCGGCATGGCCGCCGAAGATCTGTTCCAGGGCCTCGCGCTGGCCTTCGTCGGCGCGCTCGTCTAGGTAGAGGCCGAAGCTCCAGTCGCCGAGTCCCATGGCCTTGGGCGTGTAGATGGCGAAGGCGACGTTGAGGCCGTCGAGCACCGTCTCGCCGTAGCGGCCGCTCTCGATCTGGAACACCATCGGCACGTCGCAATGGCCCTCGGTCGGCTCCGCCAGCGGGCCGCCGGTGGCGCTGCGCGGCCCGACGATGCAGGGGCACAGCACCTCGCAATTGCAGTTCTCCAGATACTCGCCGCGGACCTGCCAGGGCATCGCCGCCATCGTTCTTCTCCTTTCGACTTGCCGTAGCGGAACTCTATCACGGCCGGGCCAGTGCACTATCCGAACGTGCGGAATCATCCGTCTCTCTTCCGTGTCGTCCCGGCCGAAGCGCGAAGCGCGGAGAGCCGGGATCAACGGACAGCGTTTTTCGTGTTGCCGATCGCCGATCCCGGGTCGCGCTGCGCTTGCCCGGGATGACGTCGTTTCCATGCGAACGGAAGGCGGACTAGCACCGCCGCCGAGGCTGCCGCTAGACTGCCGCCTGCGACCGGCGAGGGAGGGCCGCGCGGCATGCCAGAGTCCGAGTCCGCCAACCGCGCGGTGGTGTTGAAGGCCAAGCCGCCGGCGCGCCCTTTGGCCGCCGCCGACCCAAACAACTTCGAGATCGTCGAGCGGCCGCTGCCGCCCTTGGCCGAGGGCGAGGTGCGTCTGCGCAACATCTACCTCAGCCTCGACCCCTATATGGCGTCCTACATGCTGGGCCAACACCCGGTCGGCGTGCCGATCGAGGCGCGGGTGGTGAGCCAGGTGGCGGAGTCCCGCAACCCGGCCTTCGCGGCCGGCGATCTGGTTTGGGGCTTCTTCGGCTGGGAGCTGTTCACCACCCTGCCCGCGAGCCTCGCCGACCGCAAGGGCTACGCCGTTACCGCCAACCGCATCGACCCGGCCGCCTGGCCCAAGGGAGCGCCGATCAGCCATGCCGTCTCGGTGCTCGGCATGCCGGGGTTGACCGCCCATGCCGGCCTGGTCGACATCGGCCGGCCGCGAGCAGGCGAGACCGTCTACGTCTCCTCGGCAGCGGGCGCGGTCGGCCAGATCGCCGGGCAAATCGCCAAGCTCAAGGGCTGCCGCGTGGTCGGCAGCGCCGGCGGCGACGACAAGGTCGACTACTGCCTGTCGCTCGGTTTCGACGCCGCCTTCAACTACAAGACCGTGCCCAACGGCATCGAGGCAGCGTTGCGCCAAAATTGCCCCGACGGCATCGACATCTACTTCGACAACGTCGGCGGCGAGACGCTGGAGGCGGCGCTGAACCTGATGAACGCGCACGGCCGCGTGCCGATCTGCGGCATGATCTCGACCTACGGCCGGGACGACGGCGTCCGCAACCTGTTCCGCGCCGTGCGGCAGCGCCTGACGCTGACAGGCTTCACCGTCTACGACTACTTTCCCCAGCGGATGCCGGCCTTCCTGGCAGAGATGGGCGCCTGGTTCGCCGCCGGCCGCGTCCGCTATGCCGAGAGTATCGTCGACGGTCTCGACAACCTGCCGCTGGCCTTCGCCGACATGCTGGCGGGGCGCCAGGGCGTCGGCAAGTGCCTGGTGCGGGTCGCCGATGACCCCCTGCCGGCCGCCTGAGGCCGGGGCGCTGCCGCAATGAAGTTCGGCATCTTCGGCGGCGTGCACGCGCCCGCCGGCGGCCCGGAGAGCGAGCGCCAGGGCTACATGCGCTATGTCGACACGGTGCTGGCGGCCGAAAGGCTCGGCTATCACTCCAGCTTCCTGGTCGAGCACCATTTCAGCGGCACCGGCCAGGTCTCGGCCTCGCTCAACCTGCTCGCCTATCTTGCCGCCCGCACCTCGCGCATCCGGCTCGGCACCGCCGTGGTGGTGCTGCCCTGGCACAACCCGATCCTGGTTGCCGAACAGGTGGCGACGGTCGATCTGCTCTCCAACGGCCGTTTCGATTTCGGCGTCGGCCGCGGCTACCGCTACATCGAATTCCACGGCTTCTGCATTCCCATCGAGGAGGCCTCCGAGCGCTTCGAGGAGGCGATGGCGGTGATCCGCAAGGCCTTCACCTCCGAGGGCCGGTTCTCGCACCACGGCAAGCGCTGGCATTTCGAGGACGTGACGATCGAGCCGGGCGTGGTACAGAAGCCGCATCCGCCGCTCTGGCTGGCCGCCGGCCGGCCGGACTCGCTGCGCTACGCCGCCGACAACGGTTATCGACTGTTCCTCGACCAGTTCCAGACCTTCGAGGTGGTGCTGGAGCGCCTGTCGGTGTACCGCGCCGCACTGGCCAAGGCCGGCCGAGACTACGATCCGCTCGGTGCCGCCGTGGCGCGAGGCGTCGCCATCGTCAACGACGAGGTCGAGCGCGAGGCCGCCATCGCCCGGCGCATCGCAATGCTCGAGGTGATGAACGCCTACGGACGCTCGCCCGACGGCAGGGAGAAATCCTCCATGGTCTCCGACGACGACCTGCGCAAGGCGGCGGTCGAGGGCGTGCTGATGGGCACCGCCGGCGAGATCGTCGAGCGATTGCGCCGGTTGGAGGCCGAGGGCGTCGGCTACGTGCTGCTCTCGACGCGGGACCCGGAGGCGCTCAGGGTCTTCGCCCGTGACGTCATGCCGGCATTCACATGAGGTCGATCGCGACATGACGCTCGCCGCCCCTTTGGCGGCCTTCGGAGTCAGGAGCTTCCGCTTTCAATGGCCGGCCGACCTGCTGACCTCCTGGGCCTTCGAGATGGAGACGATCATCCTCGGCTGGTACGTGCTGGTCGAGACCGACTCCGTGCTCTGGCTTACCGTCTTCGCCTCGCTGCAGTTCCTCGGCACCCTGCTGGCGCCGATGCTGGGCGTCTTCGGCGACCGCTTCGGCCGCCGCTATACGCTTTGCGCGCTGCGCGCCTACTACGCGACGCTGGCGGCGGTGCTGATGACGCTGGGTCTCGTCGATCTGCTGTCGGCCGGCGTCGTCTTCGGCGTGGCGTTTCTCGCCGGCCTGGTGCGGCCTTCCGACCTGGTGATGCGCAACGCCCTGATCGGCGACACCATGCCGCCGGCGCTGTTGATGAACGGCATGAGCATCGCCCGCACCACCATGGACTCGGCGCGCATCGCCGGCGCGCTGGCCGGGGCGGGGCTGTTCTCCACCCTCGGGCTCGGTCCCGCCTACGTCGTCGTCACCGTCTTTTACGGTCTCGGCCTCCTCTTGACGCTGGGTGTCGCGCCCGGCGTCGGCGCCGCAGTGGGCGGCATCGAGGTGCGGCCGCCGGCCTCGTCCTGGCGCGACCTCAAGGAAGGCCTGGTCTATGTCTGGCGTACGCCGCAGGTGCTGGCGACGATGTGGCTCGCCTTCTCGGTGAATCTCACCGCTTACCCGATGACGCACGGCCTCCTGCCCTATGTCGCGCGCGAGGTCTACCGCATCGACGAGATCGGCCTTGGGCACCTGGTCGCCGCCTTCGCCACCGGCGCGCTGGTCGGCTCGATCGCCATGGCCGTCGGCCTGCGGTCGGGGCGTCCGGCGCGGCTGATGCTGCTGACCGCTCTCGCCTGGTACCTGCTGCTGCTGCTCTTCGGCCAGGTGCAGAGCAAGCTGCCGGGCATCGTTCTGCTGCTGGCGATCGGCCTGGTGCAGAGTTTCGCCATGGTGACCATGGCGGTGACGCTGCTGACCGCGGTGCCGCAGCAGTTCCGCGCCCGCGTCATGGGCGTGCGCATGCTGGCCGTCTATGGCTTGCCGGTGGGCCTGCTGGCCTCCGGTGCGGTCGTCGGCTGGCTCGGCTATCCCGGCGCCGTCACCGTCTATGCGCTTCTCGGAATCGGCATCCTGTTGGCCATCGGCATTCGGTGGCGCACCAGCCTCTGGCAGGCCTAGAATGAGGTCTCGGTCGCGACCGAGTGGGAGGACGGCAATGGCACTGGACCTATTGATCAAGAACGGCACGGTCGTGGACGGCACGGGCGCGCCGCGTTTCGTCGCCGATGTCGGCGTCCGCGAGGGCCGCATCGCCGAGATCGGCCGCATCGCGGAAGCGGCGGCGCGTACGATCGATGCCGACGGGCTTATCGTGGCGCCCGGCTTCATCGACGGTCATACCCACATGGATGCACAGGTCGCCTGGGACCGGCTCGGCAGTTGCTCTTGCTGGCACGGCGTCACCACCGCGCTGATGGGCAATTGCGGCTTCGCCCTGGCGCCCTGCAAGCCGGACCAGCGCGAATGGTACGCCCGTTGCCTGGAGGCGGTGGAGGACATCCCGACCGAGGCCATGCTGGTCGGCATCGACTGGACCTGGGAGACCTTTCCCGAGTACCTGGCCAACGTCGAGCGCCTGCCCAAGGGGATCAACTACGGCGCCTATCTCGGCCATTCGGCGCTGCGCATGTACGTCATGGGCGAACGCGCGTTGAGCGAGGCCGCGAGCGAGGACGATATCCAGGCCATGCGGGCGGCGCTGAAGGAGGCACTGCGCTGCGGCGCCATCGGCTTCTCCACTTCGCGCGCCTCGACCCATGTCACCCCGGACGGTTCGCCCGTGGCCAGCCGCATCGCCGAATGGGAGGAGATCGACGCGCTGGCCGGCGCCATGGCCGAGCTCGGCGCCGGCACCTTCCAGATCGGCCCCGACGTCTCCAGCGGCGCCGCGCACCGGGCCTTCTTCGCCAGGTTGCGGGAACTGGCGCTGGCCTGCCGCAGGCCGGTGATGTTCGGCACCATCTCGACCCGCCAAGGCGACGATCCGAACAGCTGGCAATACCAGACCGACTACATCAGCGCATGCTGCGCCGAGGGCGCCTCGATGTGGGGACAGACGACGACGAAGTCGATCAACGCCATCTTCTCGCTGAAGTCGTACCTGCCGTTCGACGTGCTGCCGCACTGGCGCGAAGTCCGCGGCCTGCCGCTCGAGGAGCAGAAGCGCCGTCTGGCCGATC
>Ga0302046_10006704_pt1 | contig 10027 bp, 11 predicted proteins | sample RVTome_11_FD_200261 | JGI IMG/M metagenome (GOLD analysis project Ga0302046, IMG submission 200261) | Soil microbial communities from uranium-contaminated site in the Upper Colorado River Basin, Wyoming, United States - RVT147D111 (version 2) ... | reverse complement strand
TGCTGAATCTCGTCAGCCTTGTGGTTCAAGACCTCTTGCAGTTGCCGGAGACCTAGTCCAAGCACAGTTGTCGACCTCCGAAAGCGCGTGGCTCAAACAAGAAGTACGATTGCGACACAAACCCACAGCCATGCGCTTGGAGACCGTTTCCCTCCGCTCCGCGTGACCGGCGCAGACCGACGATCAGCCTCGAGGCCTTAGGCCGCGCCGGGGGTTCTGAAAGTATAAAGAAGCGGCCATTCTTCGTCAAACCCAGCGCCGATTTGACGCTGCCGATTCGCCTCACTACAATCAAGAACCGAAGCCCGAATAGGAGCAATGTATGGGGCGTATTGAAGACCTGCACTGCCTGGACATCCACGAAACCGGCAGCCTGGTCCAATTCGGGATTGCCAGCACCGACCGCCTGCTGTTGGTGGCTGCTCGCAAACAAGGGCGCGAAGACCTGGCCCAAGAGACTGGCATCGCCGAAGAGAAAATCCTGCGCATTGTCAATTTGGCTGATTTGCTCCGCGTCAAGGGCGTCGGCGCCGAGTACGGCCACCTGCTGGCTGAAGCCGGCGTGCACACCCTCAAGCAGTTGGCCCGCCGGTCGGCCGACCGCTTGCATCAGGATCTGGTTGGTCTCAACCAACACAACGCCCTGGTGCGCCGGCTGCCTTCGGTCGTCGAGGTCGAGAGCTGGGTAAATGGGGCCCAGCTGCTCGACCCAATCGTTCGACACTGACGATCGTCTATTTCGTGGCTCCCATCAACCTGCGGACGTGTTCCGGCTCGACTTGATCGAGCCGGTGATGCAACGTCCGCTGCGGGAACGGGGTATCGATTCCTGCTTCAAGCAGCGCTTGATAGGCGGCTGTGTTGACCCGATCCACGATGCGCCGGGTGTCGACGTAAGACTCAATCCATACACGGATGCGGAAGATCAATGCCGAGTCCCCCATTTCCATGAACAGCGCCTCGACCTCTCGCTCTGGCCAGACGCCTTCGACTTGGCCCGCCGCCCGCTTCAAGGTGCCCCTGGCCAGTTCGATATCGGTACCATAAGCCACCCCAACGTGCACATCCAGCCGGTAGTGCGAATTGGGGAAAGAGTGGTTGACGATCAGGCTCTTGCCCAGCACCGAATTAGGGACGATAACCAACCGATTGTCCTGCGTTCGGATCCGGGCGCTGCGCAGGCCCACGTCGACCACGTCGCCCCACGTGCCCAGCTCGAGGATTTCAATCCGATCCCCGATGCGGAAGGGCCGGTCGATCATCAGCACGAAGCCGCTGATTGTATCCGCCAGAGCGGCCTGCCCAGCCAGCCCGATCACTAGTGTCGAAACGCCCAAAGTCGCCACCAGCCCGCTCACTTCGACCCCGAAGTGGCCAAGCACAATGATCAACATCAGGATCAACAGGCCAAGCAAGGCGATCCTGCGGAAAAAGGGCAGCAGCTGTTCATCCAGCTTGCTGTCTGACAGCTGGGCCGCCTCCCGCCCGTACCATGTGGCCAGGGCAGAGACCAGCCGCCACAAGAACAGGAAGGCAATGCTGGCGTAGGCCACAAAGAACCCGCTCTCGAGCCCCGGCCGCCAGCCATCCGGTAATACGCTCAAACCATCAACTGCTGCATCCAATATGGCGGCGATCAGCGCCAGCTGCAGGGGCAATCGGATCACATCGAGCAGCAGATCGTCCAGGTCGGTCGAGGTTCGTCCGGCAATCACCCCCGCCACGCGACGCAGGATGAAATCGGTCAGCAGCCGGATAAGGACAACAACAAGTGCCACGCCGGCAAGCGTGAGGCCAAGTTGTGTCCACTGGGCTTGCGTCCATCCGAATAACATGACTGACCTCCTAGACTGATGCAGCGCGTCGAAAAACAAGGCTACTGTCTCCTGCTATAGTAGGCACACGTTTGAACATGGGCAAATCACCGCCGGCAAAGGGACTCAGCCAATGGAAGACTTTTCGGAGCAAGTCGTCGTCATCACGGGCGCTGCCGGTGCGCTCGGCGGTGCCGTGGCAAACGCTTTCCGCCAGGCGCGGGCCAGCTTGGTGCTGGTTGACATCGACCAGGAGAAGCTGCGCTCGCGGTACCCTGAACCGGATGAGGACGGCGCTCCTCTCCTGACCATCGGCGCCGATTTGTCGAAGCCCGAAGATGTCGAGGGATTACGCCATCAGATTCGCGCACGGTGGGGGCGGGTCAACGTGCTGGCCAACATCGCCGGCGGGTTCCGCGCCGGACAGCCAGTCCACGAAACCGACCCTGAAGACTGGGCCCGCATGCTGGATTTGAATGCCACCAGCGTCTTCCTCATGTCACGGGCGTTGGCCCCGATGATGCTGGAGCTGGGCGCCGGCAAGATTATCAACGTGGCCGCCCGTCCTGGCCTCCAGGCCGGCGCCGGCAACGCCGCCTACGCCGCCAGCAAGAGCGCCGTCATCCGGCTGACCGAAAGCCTGGCGGCCGAGCTGCGCCACAAGGGCATCAATGTCAATGCCGTCATGCCCGGCACGATGGACACCCCCGGCAATCGGGCCGCCATGCCGGAAGCCGATCCGGCCTTATGGGTGCCGCTGGAGGCGGTTTCCGACGTCATCCTGTTCCTTGCCAGTGACCGTGCCCGAGCGATACATGGCGCGCTGCTCCCAGTGCTTGGTTTGTCATAGCGCCGGTGAAATCCATCCGCCAGCATTTGTTATCCTGTGCGACGAAGATTACCCAACGGAACGAATGCCGATCGAGGAGGCAGCAATGCCCACCCTGAAAGACCTGAGAAACCTGGGCCAGTCCGCCTGGCTCGACTTCATCGAGCGGGACTTCATGGCACGCGGCGAATTGAAAGCACTGATCGACCGCGGTTTGAGCGGGGTGACGTCGAACCCTTCGATATTTGCGGGGGCGATTGTCGACAGCCAGGCCTACGACGGACAGATCCAGAACCTGGCCGAGGCTGGGAGCAGCGTTCGCCAAGCCTATGAGTCCTTGGTGATCACCGATATACAACAAGCCTGCGATCTGCTGCGCCCGGTTTACGATGAGACCGCCGGCGTGGACGGCTATGTCAGCCTGGAAGCCAGCCCCGATTTGGCCGACGATACACAAAAGACAATCGAAGAGGTGGCCCACTTCCACCAGGTCGTCGCCCGTCCCAACCTGATGGTCAAAATCCCGGCGACCGAGGCCGGCTATCCCGCCATCCAGGACGCCATCGGTCGAGGCATCAATATCAACATCACCTTGATGTTCTCCCTCGAGCAGTACGACCGGGTCGCCGAGGCCTACTTGGCCGGTCTGGAGGCCCTCAATGCTGCTGGTGGCGACGTGGCCAACGTTGCTTCGGTCGCCTCGTTCTTTGTCAGCCGGATCGATACCAAGCTCGACAAGCAGCTGGACGAAATCGGGGAGACATCGATCCGCGGCAAGATTGGCATCGCCAACGCCAAGATGGCCTATCAGCGCTTCCAACAGACCTTCCACGGGGACCGCTGGCAGCGACTGGCTGTCCGCGGCGCCCGCTTGCAGCGGGTGCTGTGGGGCAGCACCAGCACCAAGGACCCGGCTTACCGCGACACGATGTACGTCGACGGGCTGATCGGCCCGCACACCATCAACACACTGCCGCCGGAAACGCTGGAGGCGTTCGTCGACCACGGCACGGCCAGCCGGACGGTGGACCAGGACCTGGAAGCGGCCCAGCAGCACCTGGAACGGCTCGAGGAAGTCGGGATCAGCCTGGACCAAGTGACTGGCGAACTGCTTGAGGAAGGTCTGGACAAGTTCGCCCGCTCTTTCGACGACCTGATGTCCAGCCTCGAACGGCAGCTTGATCGGGCCAAGAGCACGCCGGCCAAAGCCGGCTAATGTCGTCCTGGCTTAAGGCGATGGCTCACCGCCCGTTGCCGCAACCGGCAGTCAATTGGAGGCAGCCAGCATGCAGATAGGGATGATCGGGCTTGGCCGGATGGGGGCCAACATGACCCGCCGGCTACTGCAGGCCGGCCACCAGGTAATCGCCTTTGATCTCGATCATCAGGCCGTCCAGGCCGTCACCGAGGACGGCGCGGCTCCGGCCGGCAATCTGGCCGAACTGGTCGAGCAGCTAACCCAGCCCCGTGCGATTTGGATGATGGTTCCGGCCGGCGGACCAACCCAGGCCACAATTGACAGGCTGTTCCCCTTGCTGGCCGAAGGCGATACGCTGATTGACGGCGGTAACAGCAATTACCAGGAAAGCCAGGCGCGGGCCGCCAGCGCCGCCGAGGCCGGCGTGCACTACCTGGACGTCGGCGTCAGCGGCGGCGTCTGGGGCCTGAAGGAAGGCTACGCCTTGATGATCGGCGGCCCAACCGATGCCGTCACCAGGCTGACAACCATCTTTCAAGCCTTGGCCCCGTCGGCTGACATGGGCTGGGCCCATGTCGGGCCAAGCGGTGCCGGCCACTTTGTCAAGATGGTGCACAATGGCATCGAATACGGCATGATGCAGGCCTACGCCGAAGGTTTTGCCATCCTGCAGGCGAAGGACGACCTGAATCTCGACCTGCACCAGATCGCCCAAGCCTGGCGCTTTGGCACAGTCATACGCTCCTGGCTGCTAGATCTGACCGCCCGCGCCCTCGAGGCAGACCCTGGCCTGGACCAGGTCGGCGCCTGGGTGGATGACTCCGGCGAAGGCCGTTGGACGGTCAATGAAGCCGTGTCTCTGGGCGTCCCGGCGCCGGTCATCAGCCACTCGCTCTTCGCCCGCTTCCGCTCACGCCGGCCCGACAACTACGCCGACAAGCTGCTGGCGGCCATGCGCCACCAGTTCGGCGGGCACGCCATCCACCCGGACGACAGCAGCTAGCCACCTTTCGGTCTGGCAGACCATCAGCCCGCTTTCAGTGACATTTATCCTCTTGACCGCCATCCGACTGCGCTTATACTTGGGCTAACCCCCACCCCCTGGGGGGCGGGGTGAGCGACAGGCTTCAGGAGAGGTGGCTGACATGCAGCGCGACCCGGCAATGAAAGAGGATGTCCTGAACCGTTTGCGGTCGGTCAATGGCCACCTGCAAGGGATCCTGCGCATGGTGGAGGAGGACCACTACTGCATCGACGTCCTTCATCAGGTGCAGGCCGTTCAGTCCGCCCTGAACAAGGTCAACTTGATGGTGCTCGATGACCACATGCATTCATGTGTCACCGAAGCCATTCGAAGCGAAGATCCGGCCGAGCGCGAGCGCGTCCTGGGTGAGATCCGACAGGTGTTCGACAAGCGGAGCAAGCTCTAGGTGCCTGACCCCACGCGCTGGTCGCCAATCTTGTTCAGTCGTCTTACCTGTCCTGCATGCTCCGCCGAGCACGAGGAGACCATGGCGACCGACCGCTGCCAGTTCTTCTACGAGTGCTCCGCCTGTGGTGCGCTCTTGCGACCGGCCATCGGAGATTGTTGCGTGTACTGTACCTATGGAACCGTAGCCTGCCCCGACAAGCAACTGGAGAATCGGGCGCTTCGGGCTTGATTGGGCGACCTACATTGAAGGGCAAACCAGCGTGACAACTGCTGAAACAACCTTGGCGATCACCGGCATGACCTGTGCCAACTGCGTCAGTACCGTTGAGAAGGGGTTGGGCAAGCTGGCCGGGGTTGATTCGGTGGCCGTCAACCTGGCGACCGAGCGGGCCGCCGTCCGTTACGATCCCGCTCAAACGCAGCCAGCCGACCTGGTAGCCCAGATCGAGCGCGTCGGTTACGGCGTTGCCGTTGGCCAGGCCGACCTGGCGATCACCGGAATGACCTGCGCCAACTGCGTTGCCACTGTCGAGAAGGGGTTGGCCAAGCTGCCGGGCGTCCTCGATGTCGCTGTCAATCTGGCGACTGAGCACGCGCAAATTCGCTATTTACCGGGGGAAGTTGACCGGCGCCAGTTGATTGAGCAGGTCGAACGCATCGGCTACGGCGTGGTCGAGGTCCAAGGCGAGGAACTGGAAGACGCCGAACGGCTCGCCCGCCAGCAGGAAGTCGATCGTCAAACACGCCTGCTGACCGTAGGCGTCCTCTTCAGTCTGCCGTTGTTCCTCTTGAGCATGGCCCGCGATTTTGGCTTGCTCGGCATGTGGGGACACCAGCCGTGGGTGAACTACCTGATGTGGGTGATGGCCACGCCCGTCCAGTTCTATGTCGGTTGGCAGTATTACCAGGGCGGTTTCAAAGCCCTGCGCAATGGGTCGGCTAACATGGACGTGCTGGTCGCCTTGGGGTCCAGCGTCGCCTACCTGTACTCGGTGGCAGTCGTTCTCGGGCTGGCTCCCGGCCACGTCTACTTCGAAACCGCCGCCGCCATCATCACCCTGATCGTGCTGGGTAAGCTGCTCGAAGCCCGCGCCAAGGGACGGACCAGCGAGGCGATCAAGAAGCTGTTGGGGCTGCGGGCCAAGACCGCCCGGGTCGTGCTCCAGGGCCAAGAGGCTGACATACCGGTTGACTCGGTTATCGTCGGCGATCTGGTTATCGTCCGACCCGGCGAGAAGATCCCGGTCGATGGGCTGGTGCGCCAGGGGCACAGCGCGGTCGACGAGAGCATGATCACCGGCGAGAGCCTGCCGGTTGACAAGGGCCCGGGCGACCGCCTGGTCGGGGCCAGCCTCAACAAGCAGGGCTTGCTGCAGTTCGAGGCGACCGCCGTTGGCCGCGAGACGGCCCTGGCTCAGATCATCCGACTGGTCGAGCAGGCCCAGGCCAGCAAGGCGCCGATTCAGCGCCTGGCCGACCAGGTTGCCGCCATCTTCGTCCCGGCCGTTGTCCTGACCGCCCTGCTGACCTTCGGGGTCTGGTATTGGCTGGTTCCAGGCGCCGGGTTTGTCGACGCCTTGGTGCGGCTGGTAGCAGTGCTGGTTATCGCCTGCCCGTGCGCAATGGGTCTAGCAACCCCGACGGCCATCATGGTTGGCACGGGCAAAGGCGCCGAGCGCGGCATCCTGTTCCGCAACAGCGCGGCCCTCGAGCGCGCCCACCATTTAACGACCATTGTCCTCGACAAGACCGGCACCATCACCACCGGCCAGCCAGCCGTAACCGACGTCATCTCCAGCGGGGGGCATAGCCATGACGAGGTCCTGCGGCTGGCGGCCAGCGGTGAGTGGGGGTCCGAGCATCCGCTGGGCGCGGCCATCGTGCGCGCCGCCCAGCAGGCTGAGCTGGCCCTGTCGGACGTGGCCGAATTCACCAGCCTGACCGGCCGCGGCGTACGCGCCACCGTCGACGGACGGCAGCTGCTGATTGGCAACTTGCGCCTGATGAATGAGGCCGGCGTGCAGCTTAACGGACTGGAGGCCAAGGCGACGGAACTGGAGTCCGGCGCCAAGACTACCATGTGGCTGGCGCTCGACAATCGGGCGGCCGGCCTGATCGCCGTGGCCGACACCATCAAGGACAGCAGCCAGGCAGCCATCGACGAACTCCGTCGCATGGATCTCCAGGTCGCCATGATCACCGGCGACAACCAGGCGACGGCCCAAAGCATCGCCACCCAGCTCGGCATCGACCGCGTCTTCGCCGAGGTGCAGCCGGGCGAGAAGGCAGCCTACGTCGAGCGGCTGCAAGCCGAAGGACAGGTGGTCGCCATGGTCGGCGATGGCATCAACGACGCCCCGGCCCTGGCCCAGGCTGATATCGGCATCGCCATTGGCACCGGAACCGATGTTGCGATGGAGACCGCCGACGTTACCCTGATGCGCGGCGACTTACGCAGTGTGCCGGAGGCCCTGCGCCTGAGCCGGGCGACGATTGGCACGATTCGCCAGAACCTATTCTGGGCCTTCGGCTATAACACCATCTTGATCCCAATCGCCGCCGGCGTGCTCTACCCATTTGGTTGGGCGCCGGCCTTCCTGCGCCAACTGCATCCAATCTTGGCGGCCTTCGCTATGGCCTTCAGTTCGGTCAGCGTGATCGCCAACTCCCTGCGCTTGAAGCGGGCCAACCTGGTTGCACGAGACCCTAGTCCATGGAGCTAACAGATGACCAGCACCTATGATGTGGTATGCGGCATGATCGTCGATCCGGCCTCGGCGCCCAGCGCCGAGTACCAGGGGAATACCTACTACTTCTGCTGCCACGGCTGCCAGGGCGCATTCGAACGGGCGCCTGAGTATCACTTGCAGTCATGGGCAGAAGAGCACCCGGACGTCAATCCAACCCCGGCGTAGAAACCGATCTGCGCATAACACCAAGACACCAAGAACACAAAGGGATCCCTTTCTGTTTTTGCCATATATTGAGTCTTAGTGTCTTCGTGTTATTGGCTTTTCCTGCCTCGAACACCTGTTTCGCCCCAGGGCCCCCTTCGGTATAATCGCCAGCATGTCCAGCAAGGAACAGGAACGGATCCTGGCGCCCGACAAGCGCGTCGACGACTGGGGCGAGCTCAGCCTGCGACCGCAGATGTTGCGGGAGCTGATCGGCCAGGACCGGGTTAAGGAGAACCTCGGTATTCTGCTCGAGGCCGCCCGCCAGCGGGGCGAAGCGCTCGACCACGTCCTGTTCTACGGCCCGCCGGGGCTGGGGAAGACGACCCTGGCCCATATCCTCTCTCGAGAAATGGGCGTCAGCCTCAAACCGACCAGTGGTCCGGCCATCGAGCGCGCCGGTGACCTGGCAGCCGTGCTGACGAATATGGAAGCCGGCGATATCCTGTTCATCGACGAGATCCACCGCCTGGGCCGGGCGGTTGAAGAAGTCCTGTATCCGGCGATGGAGGAATTCGTCCTCGACATCACCGTCGGCAAAGGTCCGAGCGCCCGCACCCTGCGGCTGCAGCTGCCCCGCTTCACGATTGTCGGGGCCACCACCCGGCTGGCTTTGCTGTCGGCGCCCCTGCGGGCCCGCTTTGGCGCCGTTCACCGACTGGAGTTCTACGACGTAACCGCCATGGAAGCCATCGTTGACCGCGCCAGCCAAATTCTGGCGGTCAAGATCGACCGGGACGGGGTCAGCGAGATCGCCTGCCGCGCTCGAGGCACGCCGCGCGTCGCCTTGCGGCTGCTGCGCCGGGTGCGGGATTTCGCCCAAGTGCGGGCCGATGGGGTCATAACCCGCCAGGTGGCGGCCGATGCCCTCCAACTGCTCGAGATCGACGACTTAGGGCTGGATGATTCGGACCGGCGCGTGCTGGACACGATTATCGTCAAATTCAACGGCGGACCGGTCGGCCTGCAGACCATCGCCGCCTCGATCAGCGAAGAACCCGACACGATCATGGATGTCGTCGAACCCTATCTGCTGCAACTGGGTTTCGTCGACCGTACACCTCAGGGCCGCGTGGCGACTGCCCGAGCCTATGAGCACCTGGGCCTGGACAAACCGGCCAAGCCTCAGCCTCCCCTGCCTGAGTTCTAGGGAAACTCGCCAATGACCGCCCAACTCGCCAAGTGGATCGTCGCCGCCGGCCTGGCCCTGGTGGTGCTCGGCGGGTTGGTCTGGCTCCTCGGCCGAGCCGGCCTGCCTCTGGGCCGGCTGCCCGGCGACCTTCGCTTCGAACGCGGCAACCTGACTTGCTTCGCCCCGTTGGCAACCATGCTGCTGCTCAGCCTGCTGCTCACCCTGGCCGTCAACCTCCTGCAGCGGTTCCTGAAGTAGGTCGGCTTGCACACCGACCAATTCGACTATCAACTGCCCACGGCGTTGATCGCCCAACGGCCGGCGCAGCCGCGCGACAGTTCCCGGCTGCTGCTGCTCGACCGCGTTAGCGGCCGGGTTGAACACCATCGTTTCAGCCAACTGCCGGACTTGCTGTCCGCCGGTGACATCCTTGTCGTCAATGAATCGCGGGTGCGCCCGGCGCGCTTGCACGGCACGAAGACCGACGGTGGCGGCAAAGTTGAACTGCTGTTGCTCGAAAAGCAGTCGACCACTCGCTGGTTGGCCATGGTCGGCGGACAAGGGCTTCGAGTGGGCCGGCGCATCAAATTGCCGGACGACCTGCAGGCGGAAGTCGTTGCTGAGTTGGACGGACCCAGGCGGCTCATCGAGTTCTCCCGGCCGATTGA
>Ga0302046_10006703_pt1 | contig 10028 bp, 6 predicted proteins | sample RVTome_11_FD_200261 | JGI IMG/M metagenome (GOLD analysis project Ga0302046, IMG submission 200261) | Soil microbial communities from uranium-contaminated site in the Upper Colorado River Basin, Wyoming, United States - RVT147D111 (version 2) ... | reverse complement strand
CTGGACCGAGGGGTGGCCGGGAGGCGTGGAAGCAATTCCACGACACCTTCCTCTCCTACGGTGGACCGCCGATCCCGCTGGTGCGAAAGGCGATGCTGGGAAGGTAGGCGGGGAAGGCGGCTTACCTACTATCCACTCAGTCGACCGTGGCCGGATAGTCGTACGCGTAATAGGGGTTCCCGAAACGGCCGACCACCCCGTCCGGGTCATTCAGAACCGCTCCAAACACTCGCCCGCCGGCGGAAGTCACCCGCTGGCGGGCGAGCTCTGCTGCCCCCCGGTCGGTCTGTCCCGCCCGAACCACTAGTATGACCCCGTCCGCCGACGCCGCCAGGGTAGCCGCATCCGCACTCACCAGCACAGGCGGAGTGTCCAGCACGATGACATCGAACTCGGCTCGTAACTCGTGTAGCAGGCCGCGAAGAGTGGCGGGCTCCAACAGCTCCGGAGTGGTCTGAGGGTCCGCACCGCAGGGCAGAACGGAGAGCCGATCGATGGCCGTTCTCCTGACCGCCGCCAGGCGAGAATTCAGGGCGGCCTTCCTGGCAGTCTCCCAGTGCAGGCCACTGCCGTCTGCCCGAAGCAGATCCATGAGCCCGGGCGCCCGGGCAACGTGAAATACCCGGTGCAGGCGCGGGCGGTGGATATCGCAGTCCACCAGGAGGACGTGGGCGCCACCGCGGGCGAAGGTGGCGGCCAGGTTCGTCGCGATCAGGGTCTTCCCCTCCTGCGGCGCGGCACTGGTCACCACCAGGGTGCAGGGACGGTCGCCCCAGGAGAACGACAGCCCGATGCGCAGCGTCCGGAAAGCTTCCGCCTCCAGAGACAGCGTCCCGGATTCCTGGAACAGTATTTCCGGCGAAGAGATTCCGTCCTCCCCGCTCCCGATACCGTTGGTGAGCAGCGGGCGCGGGGCCGCGGTCCCGGAGAGCTGCTGGATCCGGGGGATTATCCCCAACTCCGCGGCTCCGATCATCCTGGCCAGCTCCTCCGGTTGCCGAACCGACCGGTTCGTCACTTCCGCCAAGACCGACGCCCCGACTCCGAGGAGAAGCCCTAGCAGCAGCCCGAAACCGAGCTGGACCGATCGAGGAACGCCGGCCTTGCGATAAGGCAGAGGCGCCAAGTCGAGGATCTCGATATCGGCCGCTCCCAGTGCCTCGGAGATGCGGGCCTTCTGATACTCCTGGCGCAGCGCGCCGGCAGTGGCCCGCAAGACCTCGACCCGCCGGTCCAGACCCGCCTCAGCGGCCTGCTTGGCGGGCAGGGTTTGCATGGATTGATTGCTGCGCGCGATCTGGTTCGACAAGACGGCCAGCCTCGCATCGATCGAGGCTAGCCGAGCCGTGACGGCCTGGACCAGCTCGACCTGGGTGGACTGTACCAGCGTGGTGAGCTGAATTACGTCGGGATGAGTCGCGAGGCTGCGCCAGGGTCCGGTGGTGAGCGAGTCGAGTCGGGTGCGATAGGAGATCAGCCGCTGCTGAAGATGCCCGAGCATCGGGTCGGAGGAAACTTCCGGCGAATAAGCCAGCGCCTGAAAGCCGGCATCCGATTGATCGCCTGGCCCCTTCACTCTCTCGAGCAGCGCCGCAAACACCCGGCGATCGGCCCGCAGATCGGCCCGTCGCGCCTCTAGAGTGGCGGCACTGGCCTGCTCTGCCGATAGATTGTCCCTCGAGCTGCCCATCTCCTGCCTGCTCTGGAACTCGCTAAGGCTCGCCTCGGCGCTGAGCAGCAGCGAATCGGTCACCCGCAGCTGCTCGCCCAGAAACTCGCGCCGCCGCCCGGCCTGCTCCTGGGCCGAGTGGCCGTTGGCGGCTTGAAACAGTCGAGCCAGGCGGTTGGCGAACTGCTGTGCCACCGCCGGGTTCTGGTCTATGTATCTCACGTCGATGACGTCGGTGCCCGGCCGGGGTGAGACCTTGAGCTTCCGCACCGCCCGGTCGATGGCGACGTCTCGAGGCTGCACCACGGCCATGGTAAAACCGATTGCCGGGGGGTTAGGCACCGTAAGCCGCACCGGACCGAGGCGCAGGGGCCGTCCATAGGCAGCCGCAGCCTCTCCGCCCCGAGACCGGACCACGACCTCGTCGTCGAAGAACCGTAGCACCAGCGTATCCACCGGAGCGCCCGGGACGACGCTCACGTCCTGGATGGCCCACACGGGCAGACCGCGACCAATGAGAGGCGCCCCGGGCCGGATGGGAACGCGAGGCTGGAGGCGCAATCCGAGCGAGTCGACGACCGCACCTACCAGGGTTCGACTGGTGAGAACCTGGACCGCGGAGAGGAGAGGATCCACCGGCCGATCCAGTGCCTGGGGTATGGTCTCGACCCCGCTGGTGAGGGCGCGTCGCTCGCTGGCCATCCGAATCACGGCGCGCGCGCTATAATCCGGGGGGGTGCCGAAGGCGACCAATGCCGTCAAAGCGAGTGTCAGCCCAACAATGACAAGGAACAGCGGTCGGTTGTGGCGAAAAGCTCGGCGCAGCTCGGCGGGGGTGATACCGTCGGCCAAGGCCGGTGAGGCCTCATCTGAGCGCCTACTTCCGCCGCTCCGGGGGGCCGAAACGTGATCAGACATTGGCTGGATACCGGGCGGGGCCCGCAGATGTCGGGTTCATACCACAACAATGAGGGGTGCCGTGGGGGGGCCGGGCAACATGGCGGAGTGGAGGTTTTTGCACCCTCAGGCACCCTTCTCGCACGGGTAAGGTCCTCCGGCCCAAGGACTCCCGACCGACGACCGTTTTGGAGGCTGTAGCCGCATGGCTATCAGTCGCTTGACTCACCTCATAGCATCGCTCATGCCGCTGGCGGCCTGCGCCGAGGCCCAGGTCAGCGACCAGAGTGCCAGGCCGGGTCTGCCCACCCGCTACTATGTGTCCCCGGCCGGTTCCGACCAAAATCCGGGTTCCGAAGGCTCCCCCTTCAGTACCATACAGCGCGCCGCGGACGTGGCCGGGCCGGGCGATACGGTCATCGTCGGCCAGGGTGTCTACACCGGAGCCAGCCGCCTCGTGTCTCTCAATAAGGGCGGCACTCCCGGAGCCTGGATCACCTTTCGCTCCCAACCCAAAGGCGCAGCGATTCTGGATGGGCGCGATGGTAAGAGCCTCGAGGCGTGGTATTTCGGCAGGGCGGTGGGATACGTCAGGGTGGAAGGCTTCGAGATCAGGAATTTCGGGGAGCACGGCTTCGATTCCTACGGTGGTGGTGTGCATGACCTGATGATCGTCGGAAATCACGTACACCACATCGGGCGCAACTGTACCGATACCAGCAACGGGCGAACCGGCGCCTCGCTGGGGGCGGGCACGCGTCGCGTAACCTTCGATGGCAACGTGTGGCACAATATCGGGCGGTTTGCCCCGGGCGAGCGCGGCTGCCTTCCCCGCACCAAGAACTATCAGAACCATGATCATGGCATCTATGTCGCCGATGCCGACGAGATCACGATCATGAACAACGTCTTCCACGCGTTCGCCCGGGGGTGGGCGATTCACCGGTACTCCTCGGCCGGCGCACTGTCGCACGGCCTTGCCATCCTGAACAACACCTTCGTGGGGCAGAACCCGTACCGGCCGGGTCAGATCATACTGGCCACGCCAACCGTCGGGGTGCGGATCGAGAACAACATCTTTGACGGACCGATGACCGGAGCGATCTACTTCGAGAGCCTCCGGCTCAACGGGGCAGCGGTACGGAACAACCTGGCTCGTGCGGGATCGATCAAGGTCGGCAGGCCCAAGGGGGTGAGCTTCTCCCGCAACTGGGAGAATACCGATCCCCGGCTGGTGGGGGAGAACGATTTGAGGCTGCGATCCGACAGCCCGGCCATCGATGTGGGGCTGCCGCTGCGGGAGGTGACCCATGACGCGGACGGCCTGCCGCGGCCTCAGGGAAAGGGCTACGACCTGGGGGCCTACGAGCGCTAGCTGACCTCGAACGCCCGCATCCACATCTCCAGCGCCAGAACCCGAAACAGCCCGCCGTACGCTTCCGCATTCGCCGTCCTCGACGCCGCCGACCGGTACCACTCGCGCAAAGGCACCGGATCGACGAACCGCTCGCACCGAAGGTCACCCTCAATGAGCTCGGTTACCTGCGGCCTCAGGTCGCCGTCCAGCCAGCGCCGGTCGGCTCCGGCAAAGCCGAGTTTGGTCCGCCGGAGCCGCACCGTTTCCGGCATCAGCCCACGGGTGGCCTGGCGGACGGCAAACTTGCTGAACCCTCCCTGAATCTTCAGATGGTCGGGCAGCGACAGGCCGTACTCCACCAGCTTGTGATCCAGCAACGGAACCCGGGCCTCTATGGAAAAGGCCATCGAGGATCGGTCTTCCATCCGGAGGATGAAGGGGAGCGTGTCAACCTGAATATCCTCCACCTGGACTGCCTGCATGGTCGTCCAGGAGGAGTCGTGTCCCGACTTGCCCGCCGCGTGCCGCCACCAGCGTGTGGCCGGCGTGCTCTCGTCGCCCACCGCGCGATCCCAGTCGGCGCGAAGGACCCGTTGCAGCAGCGAGTCCACGCCCAGGAGGCGGCGGAGCCGATTCGGCAGATAGCGATATCCGCTGCGCAGGTCGAGAATGTAGAGATCCCGCTGGAGCACGCTCGCCCATCCCTCGCGCGCCATCGTGCCCAGCCTGCCGGACCGCAGCAGGGAAGCCAGATAGGCATAACGGAACTTGGCGTATCCTCCGAACACTTCATCACCGCCCTGCCCGTCGAGCAGCACCTTGACGCCCGCCTCCCGCGCCGCGCGCATGACCCGCCACTGGGCGTAGAAGCTCATGCCCGAGAACGGCATGTCCTGGTGCCAGGCCATTCGCCCGAAGACGTCCCAGAAATCCGGGGCCGAGGGGAACACCAGGTGTGAAGTGGCCCCGATAGCCTTGGCCATCTCCAGCGCGTACTGCCGCTCGTCCAATTCGGGGTACTCGTAGCAGGACGTGAAGGTCTTGAACTCGTCGCCTACGGCGGTGGCCGCGTCGGGTTGCTCGCGCCAGATCTTGCCAATGAGGGCGACCACCGCAGAGGAGTCGAGCCCACCGCTCAAGCAACTGCCGGCGCGCACATCGCTGATCAGGTGAGAGCGGGTGGTGCGCAGCAGAAGCTCGCGGAGTTGCTCGACCCGCTCGTCGTCTCTGAGCCCATCCCAACCCTGCCCCGGACTCGGCTCCCAGTAGCACCAGCGGTCGATGCGACGGGTCGCCAGGTCGAGCGTCAGTGCGTGGGCGGCCGGCAGGGCGGTCACGCTCCGGAAGATGGTCCGCTCCCGGTAGTCACAGTTGCCATGGATCAGGAAGCCGAGCACTGCCTCATCATCGGCTGCCGCGTCCACGCCCGGAAAGGGAAGCAGCCCTTTGATCTCCGAGGCGAAGACGAAGTGATCCCGTGGCGTGGCGTAATAGAACGGCTTGATGCCGAGCCGGTCGCGGGCACAGAACAGCCGGCCGCGCGCGCCGTCCCAGATGGCAAAGGCGAACATTCCTTCCAGGTGCTGCAGGCACTGCTCACCCCACTCCAGGTAGCTCTGGAGCAGGACCTCGGTATCGGTGCGGGTTTCAAAGAACCGGCCCCGAGTCTGGAGCTCCTCTCGCAGCTCGAGGTGATTATAGATCTCTCCGTTGAACACGATCCAGGTACCACTGGCGCCCGCGGTCATCGGCTGCAGTCCGCGCTCGGAGAGATCCAGGATCGCCAGGCGCCGGTGACCCAGCGCGACCTGCGGCGGCGGAGTGGCGCGAGCCTGCCCGGTGTGCCGGAGGAAGGTGGAGCAGAAGCCGTGGGCTTCAGGCCAGCTGACGACAAACCCTTCGCCGTCGGGGCCCCGGTGCGCCTGCACGTCGTTCATCCGCTGCAACACGTGGAGGTCCACCGGCCTTCCGTTCAGTGCCACTATTCCTGTGATGCCGCACATCTCGCGGTACTCCCTGCGTCAGGACGCGTGCGCGAAGCCCGGCCGGTAGGCCGGGGTCTTCGTGCCGGGCAGTACCGACCGATAGATATCGATCAATCGCCGGGTGAGAATCGACTCGTCGAGGTCCTGGACCGCCAGGCGACCGTTGCTCCGCTTTCCCCTCCGAAGCACCTGCTCGAGGGCCGTGGCGATGGTTTCGACCCGATCATCCCGGCAGAGCTCAGATCCCTCGACCCCATGCAGCCGGTGGGCAACGTCTCCGACCGGGACCGAGACTACCGGCAGATTACACGCCAACGCCTCCTTCACGGCGTTGGGAGAGCCTTCCTGCATCGAGGTGCATACGAGCGCGTCACAGGCGTTCATCAGAGTCGCGATTTCCTGATGCGGCTTCTCCCAGCCTGTCACCAGCTGCGTGGGTAAGGAGCGGTTGACTATATCCACGGCCAGCCGGGCCAGACCGTACCGCTTCCGCGCCAGCCCGGGATCGCCTACAAACAGGACGAGGCGCCGGTCGGCCGGAAGACCCAGCCGGAGGCGAGCTTCGTCCTGGGGAGCGGGGCGAAACAGGTCGAGATCGAGCCCCGACGGGAGGACGTGAGCATTCACCGACCGAGGCAACCACCGCTTCATGTGCTCGGCCACGACAATGGCTGCATCCGCCCGTCGCGCGACCGCTCTCGAAATCAGGCGCAGCAGCCATCCTGCGGGGATGTACCGGCCGCTGTCTCCTATGATCCCCTCGAGGTCGTCGCCCCTGAAGGTGACCACCAGGGGCACGCGCTTGGGAAGGGCGGTGATTCCGCTCTGGCCAAACTGGGCGTGCACCAGATCGTAGGACCCCCGCTCGAGACGGCGCTGCACCTCCTGCCAGGCCGCATAGTAGTTTCGCGGCTGCCGAGCCCCACGAAACGGAAACAGATCCACCTGAACTCCTTCGCGTCTCAGAAACTCGGCCTGGCGGGCGATGAACACCGCCGGACCACCCCAGCTGTCCCACAGCCAGTCGCTGGTCACCATCAGCACGCGGATGCCGGCTGTCATGCGGCCCTCTCGCAGCGGTGAGACATGATCCGGCCTAGCGTGACAAGCGCATCTCGCCGGACCGGGACGCCGTCCGCGCGAGAAAGTGATGGTAGATGCCACGGAGGAACCCGACCCCATAGCTGAAATGCAGAGTCGGGAAAACACCGGCGAGGGCTATTCCACAGCGGATCCCCGCCGTACGAGCTGCCCGAACGGAGCAGCCGAGCACGACTGCGGCATAGGTGCCGGCGATGAGCAGGAAGAGCAAGCCCGCCGGGAGGAGCCACGGGCTCAGGGCGGCAGAACCCAGGAGGCTCACGATCAGCAGGGCCGGGATCAGTTGTCGCACAGTCATGACCCGCCCGACCTTTCGAGCGACGAGAGGCTTGAAGTACCCATACTGGTAGTACATCCGGGCGACCTGGCGCAGTGACCGCCGGGCGAAGTAGCGGCAGAGTACATCCGGCAACAGCAACACCCGCCCACCCCGGCGGATCAGCCGGAAGTTGAACTCGTCATCCTGATTACGGATGAGCTCCTCGTCGAACCAACCGATTCGATCGAAGATCTCCCGCCGGTAGCAGCCGAACGGGACGGTGTCGACTTCGCGCCGTTCGCGGACACCGGTGCGGAACCGGGAGTTGCCCACGCCAAAGGGGTGCGACAGGCCGATCGCGATTGCCCGGGCCGCGGGTGTATCGTCGGCCGGAACCGTCTGGAGGACGCCACCGACGTTATCCGCCCCACTCTCTTGGAGGGCCTCGACGAGCCGGAGGACGTAATCCTTGGGATAAAGGACGTGTGCATCCATGCGGATGATGATACTGCCGGAGGCTTGCCGGATGGCCAGGTTCAACGCGGCCGGTGTGCTGCCGGTCGGGTTGTCCAGCAGAACGATCGCCGGGTGGGTGGCCGCGTAACCTGAAAGGATCTCGCGCGTGCCGTCGTTGCTGCCCCCCTCCGCCACCAGAACCTCGAGTCGATCCTGCGGATAATCGTTCGCGAAGACGGAATCGAGGCAGGCGCCGACATACCCCTCCTCGTTCCGGCAGGCAATGACGATCGACACCAAGGGGAGAAGGGCGGGCGGAGGGCTCACCAGGTCAACTCCTGATCCCGCATCCAGTGCTCGAGGGCCAGCAGCATGAACACCCGCAGATACAGCCCCTCACGGCTGATGGTGCCCCCAACGGAACCGTTCGTGGCTTCTCGAAACCGTCGCAGCCAGCCCGCCACCAGCTGACGGTCGAGGAAATTGGCGGTACGGGAGTCGGCCGCGCCCAGCAGGTCACCCGCTGCGTCGTGAAAATCCGCCCGGACCAGGACATCGAGCGGGATGGTGAAGCCGTGCTTGGGGTGACTCGCCACTTCTGCCGGCAACCAGTCCGCTGCTATCTCACGCAGAACCAGTTTCCCAACCCTTCCATCGGTCTTCTCGCGGTGGGACAGCGAGAGGGCCAGGCCAATCATCTCCTCGTCCAGCATGGGCACCCGGACCTCGATACCGGCGCGCATGCTCATCATGTCCACCTTCCGGAGCATGTCCGAGGGTAGGCTGACGTCGAAATGCTTGCCGGTCAGCTGGCCCGATAGTGCTTCGATGTCGGAGACACCGGCACCAAAGGTGCCGAAATGCCGATAGACACTCTGAAGCCCCTCTCTGGCGCTCGGTTGGACCAGCTCTTCCTTTTCGGCCTCGGTCAGGTAGTTGAACAGCCCGGCGACAAGAGCCGAGCTTCGGGTGCGCCCCGCCTGCGCGAGCTGGACGGCCTTGGCGACCTGGCGTCCGGCGTCGCGGGTCCAGTGGGCCAGCGGGCGCGCCACGCCGCCCGCGGTTGCGAGCATCCATCGGGGAGTGGAGGCGAGTCGGGTGAGACGCTCGGCTCGCCAGAACTCGGAATAACCGCCAAACGCCTCGTCGCCGCCGTCGCCGGTCAAGGTGCAGATGATTCCGCGTTGGCGCACCGCGCAGGCCACTCGGTACATCGGCACCAGGCTCGGATCGGCGAAGGGCTGGTCAAAATGCCGCAGCAAGGCGAACACCGAATCCACGGTGATGTCCTGCTCGTCGAAGCGGATGGTGTGATGGTCGGTTCCGTAGCGGTTTGCCGTGGCCAGAGCCATGGCCGTCTCGTCGTGGGCCCGGTCCGGAAAGCTCACGTTGAACGTGGTGATAGGGCGGCGGCTGGAGCGGGCATGGGCCGCCACCACCAGGGAGGAATCGATGCCTCCGCTGAGCAGCGCTGCCACCGGCACGTCGGCCACGGCCTGCCGTTTCACCGCCGCCAACAGCAGCTCGGAGACGCGCTCGGCGACCCCGCTGCGGGGAGCCGCTGGTGTAGGTTGGACCCCGGCCGCCGCGAAGGTGAGGCCACGCGACCCTCTCTCGTCGAGGACGAGGCCCGTTCCCTTGGGCAGCGCGAAGATGTTGGCGAAGCCGGTCGCCGGTTCTGGGATGTAGCTGAGGCCGAGGAAATCGTAGCAGGCCTGGCGGTCCAGCTCCGGGCGGAAGCCCGCCAGGGCGAGGATCGCCTTCATCTCGCTGGCAAATACCCACTGACCATCATGAGTTGCGCAGAAGAGAGGCTTGATCCCGAACCGGTCGCGCGCCAGGAATACCCGGTTCCGCGGACGGTCGAGGATGGCAAACGCGAACATGCCGCGCAGCCGGGAAGCCATATCCGGGCCGTGCTCCTCGTAGAGGTGCACCAGCACTTCCGTATCCGAGCTGCCGCGGAATGCGTGGCCCCGGCTCCTGAGCTCGGATCTCAGTTCCTGGTGGTTGTAGATCTCTCCGTTGAAGACAACCTGGATGCTTCCATCCTCGTTCGGCATGGGCTGCGACCCGGTATTGGTCAGGTCCAGCAGGGCGAGCCGGCGGTGCACCAGCTCGCACCGCATGTCGGCGTAGTGGCCCTGCCCATCCGGGCCGCGATGCGCCAGCAGCGTGTCGACCCGCGAGCCCCACTGCGGATCGGGGGGCAGCGCCACCGGGTGAAAGCGTCCGGCCAGGCCGCACATGGCTCAGCGTCCTCCTGCCGCCGAGGGGAGCGACATCAGCCGGCGCTGCGGGGTC
>Ga0302046_10006702_pt1 | contig 10030 bp, 8 predicted proteins | sample RVTome_11_FD_200261 | JGI IMG/M metagenome (GOLD analysis project Ga0302046, IMG submission 200261) | Soil microbial communities from uranium-contaminated site in the Upper Colorado River Basin, Wyoming, United States - RVT147D111 (version 2) ... | reverse complement strand
TTGGAAGAGTATAGCGAGGTTAATTCACCCTATAATACCTACCTCAATTTTGGGTTGCCGCCGGGTCCCATCGCCAATCCCGGCGCGTCCTCGATCAACGCCGCGCTTCAGCCTGAGCAAACGCCCTATCTCTTCTTGATGGCCTGCGGGGGCGATGGCCAGCACTTGTTTACGGCTGATTTCGCTATTCACGAAACCAATGTCGCGGCCTGTAGTGGGGGCCAATAAGCCGGTTTTTGATTCTGCTCTGCTTCAAAAGGATACTATCACAATGCCCGATGAACTGTTGGTCCTGGGTTCTGGGTCTGCCATTCCGACCGGGCAGCGCTTTACCTCCGCTTATGCCCTGACCGTAGCCGGTAAGCTTTTTCTGCTAGATTGTGGTGCGCCTGTGAGCACGCTGTTGTTTCGATATGGCTATGATCCGATCGATATCCAGGCTGTCTTTATCAGCCACTGGCATATGGATCATGTTGCCGGGCTGGGACTTTTTCTAACGCAGAATCATCTCCGGCAGCGGCCCGGCCCGTTGCTGGTCTATGGTCCACGTGGTACCCGGGGTAAAGTTCGCCGTTTATTGAATGACTCCTTCGTGCTGCCGGAGGAGCTCCATTACAAGTTGGATGTGACCAACATCAAGCCCGATTCGAAATATAAGGTGGCCCTCATTCGGGTGACCTACTTTAAAACTCAACATTTGGAACAGTCAAAGGTTAAGACCAATTTTGGGAGCAAGGCCGTCGCTTGTGGCATGATCATTGATGGTCCCGGCTGGCGTATCGTGTATAGTGGTGATCTTCACTCGTCCGGCGAGTTAGCTCCCTACGTAGGCCGATGTGATTTGTTGATTCATGAATTGGCCCATCATCAACCGGTCGAGGTGGCGGAATTTGCCGCCAAAGCCAAAATCCCCCATGTTCTCATCAGCCATATTGACCCCGAATTTGATGACGCTCCCGAGAAAATCAGCCAGGCGTTTGCGGATCACTATACGGGGCGGCTGACGGTGGCCCAAGACGGTACAAAAGTACGCTTGAGTAAAGCCACCAAAACTAAGTAAACTGGTCGAGGAATAGTTTCCACCACGACTTTCTATCCCCGGAGGCGATAATCGATGGCTAAAAAGTCACTGGGCTATGTCGAGCTAGAATGGACCTGCCCCAATTGTGAGACCAGGAATCCCGGCCCGCAGAAAGTTTGCTCCAGCTGCGGCATGCCCCAGCCAGAAAATGTCGAGTTCCAACAGCCCGCTCAGGAAGTGTTGATCGAGGATGAAGCCGAAATCGAGGCCGCCAAAGCCGGGCCTGATGTGCATTGCTATTTTTGTGGGACGCGAAATCCGGCCGATGCTGAAGCGTGCAGCCAATGTGGGGCCTCCCTGGAGCAGGCAACGGCCCGCGCCACCGGACAGGTGTTGGGGGCGCATCGTAAGGGACCGGCCCAGCAAGTTGCCTGTGCGGCTTGCGGCGCCATGAATGAACCGGATGCGGCGAAGTGCGTTCAATGCGGGGCCAGTCTGGCTCAACCGGAAAAAGCTCCCGCGCCGGAAGCAGCGGCTAAACCCGCTCAAGCCCGGGGTCGGATGCCCGCCATGTGGCTGCGCGTAGTTGGTATTGCCGCCGCCTTGCTGGTCTGTGCCGTCTGTATCACGTTCGTCGTGCTCTCTCGCCAGACCGAGGACCTGAATGGCAGCGTCGAGCGGGTGACCTGGACCCGTAATATTACTATCGAGGGCCTGGTCCCGGTCGAATATGAAGATTGGCGCGATGATATTCCGGGCGAGGGTGTGGTAGGGTCGTGTTCACCCAAATTAAACCGCACGGTGGATAATCCGGTCGACAACGCCCGCGAAGTGTGCGGCACGCCCTATACCGTGGATACGGGCAGCGGCCGCGGCGAGGTGGTGCAAGACTGCCGTTACGAGGTGTACGAGGATTGGTGTGAATATACGCTCGACGAATGGCGTGAGGTTGACAAGCTCGAACTGAGCGGCAACGATTATCAAGCTCGTTGGCCCAATGCCAGCTTGCAGGCTGCTCAACGTGAAGGCGAACGGGATGAGGAGTACACCATCGTGTTTGATACCGAGCAGGGCGCCTATACCTATCATACCGGCAACGCCGAGTTGTTCAACCGCGCTCAGATTGGCACCCGCTGGGTTTTGAAAGTCAACGCCTTTAACGGCGTCACCGCGATTGAGCCGCTGCAATAAGGCGGTCTATTGCTCGCCCGGCGTCCAATCCTTCAGACTGGGCAAGATTGTCACCCTGGTGCCAACCTCGGCCCACTCGTAGAGCTTGACGATTTCCTCATCGCCTAAAATGACGCAGCCGTAAGAAACGCGCTGGCCCAGATAGCCATCCCACAATTTATAGCCGGTGTGTTTGACCGTGGGCAGGCCGTGGATGCCGTTTTGGAGCGGCCCGGCCCAATAGATGCCCATCCAGTAAGGCATATCCAGGTTCCAGGTGCTGGCATAAGCCATATCGAGCTTATTTTGTATTTCGAAATTGCCGAGGCCGGTATCGCGACCCGGTTCCCCGGTCGAGACAACAAAGTCAAAAACCAGCCGTTTGCCCTCATACACGTGCATACGCTGTTCGGCAATCCCGACCACAATCGTCTTTTCGATGCCAGGTGGCAGGGGAATGGGAACCGTCGGCGGCGTTTCGGGAGCCAGAGCGTACTCGAGCTCGGCGATTTTCAAACGAAGATCAGACAAATCCGGGCGTAGGACTAAAGCGGCTTCGAATGCAGCCGTGGCCTGAGTTAATTCGCCCGCTGCCTGCTGTGCCAGCCCATGATTATAATAGGCACTGTACAACAGATCCTTGACGTTGCCATACGCCGGGTCCTCGGCCCAAACGGCTTCCAGTCCGGTTATGGCTTCTGTCCATTGGCCGGCCTGATAATGCTGTGTCCCGGCCAGATAATCGGAGGCCAGTTGAAGCTCGGCCTGGGCTCGTAATAACTGCGGCTCGAGGGCCAGGGCTTGCTCAAACGTAGTCAGAGCCTCTTCGATGAAGCCCTTGTGGCGTAGGGCGACTCCTTTTTGGACGTTAGCTTCGGCCAGGCGTTCTGCGATGAGTTGGGAGTCCGGCTCGGCTTGCTGTAAGACTTCCAGAATGGCGATCACTCTGGGCCAATCTTGCTCGGTTCGGGCGGTTTCTAAGGCGGCGCCATATTGCTGAAGATAACTTTCCACCGCGTCTCCGGTCAGGGTTTGATTTTGAATCAGGCGTCTGGATTGGGCCGTGGCGGTCAATTCCAGACCCAGGCCCAGGAGCAGCACAGCCAAACCGATCAGCATCGCCACGGCGACCACGCCCAGGGTCAGTTTGTTAAAGAGCCCCATGAGGTTGGTCGATTGTTGGGCCGGAGCCGCTGGTGGGGTTGGGACGGCCTTACTTTCTTTGGTAGTGGGTTGAGGCGAAAACCGTTGAACCAGCCACTGTTCGGCGCTGATCAAACTGGGATGAGTCGGGTTGATTTTTTTAGCTTGCGCCAGCGCCGCTTCGGCCTCGGCCTGTTCAACTGCCAAACCCGACAGCCACAACCAGGCGGCCTGATTGACCGGCTGGAGCGCCACAACTCGACGCAGGATGTTGCGGGCCTCGATTTTGCGACCGGATTTGGCCAGATGAATGGCATGTTCCAGGCGATCAGCCGGGGGAGCGGGTTGGGTTCGATGATCGGTTTTGATCTGGTCCATCATGGTTGTAGGTAAGCTTCCGGAGACACGCTGTTTCTTGCCGGATGAAGACCCTAAGGGTTTCTAAAAACCCTTAGGGTCTGGAAATACTACAAAGCTTGCTTATCTTATGTATAGCCATTATATCCAACTTCGTAGCCATTTGCAATAGTCGATGTCTCTTACGCTCTGTCTGACACAGGCGCCCTAGAATCCCTTAAGCCTTATGTACCATTGATACTGATCATGGGGGATGATATAATTTTTAGAAGTCGTTAGCCTGGCAAATTTTCTACGAGTTTGTCGGTTCAGCAGGTCATTAAAAATGCAAATAATCGATGAAATGGCGGCGCAAAATCAGGTCGTCGAAGATAGCCTACTTCGTATCCCCTTTTTCCGGAGTCTGCCACACGAAGCGCTGTTGGCCATATCTGAAAAATTAAAAAAAGTTCATTTTGAGCAAGGCGAGGTCGTTTTTTTTGAAAACAGCCTCGGCGATGCCATGTATTTGATCGAGTCGGGTCAGGTCAAAGTATCGCTCATTGCGGAAGATGGGCAGCAGGAAAAAGTCATCAACTTCCTGGGGCCGGGCAACTTTTTTGGCGAGATGGCGCTCCTGCTCGATCAACGTCGTTCGGCTACGGTAACCGTGACCATCGATGCTGATTTATGGATGCTGCGCAAAGCAGACATGGATGAGCTGTTGGTCGATCATCCGGAAATCGCCCTGCAACTCACACGTGAGTTGAGCCGCCGTCTCAGTGATGTGGTGACAGAAACGAAAAGGCGCCCCGGCTACCGCCTGATGGCGGTTTTCGGCCAGGAGAGCTGGCGTTTAGCCGAACAGGTCTATCATATCACCAATCAGCGGGTGGTATTGCTCGATGCAACCGGACGTGATTTGGCCAGCCAGGCCGGCTCTGATTTGCAAAGCCAGAAGCTGGTCATCCTGGAGGCGATGGCCGATATTTCCAGTGAGACTCTGGTCGAAACACTGAGCATTTTGGCTGATGGCTATGATTGGGTGCTGATTGCGCTGCCATCCGGGTACAATGATGTCAACGCTAAAGCCCTGCGCCTGACCGAAGCTGTGGTTCTTCTTGACATACCGGAGGAAACATGGATGGCACCCTCAGCCCGGGGTCCGGTATTCCATTCTGACAGATCCGATTACCAAATTAGCCGGACGGCTCGCAAGATCACCCACCGGCTGGTCGGGCTGGCCTTATCCAGCGGCGGCGCCAGAGGCATCGCCCATATCGGCGTTTTGAAGGCGCTCGAAGCGGCCAATATCCCGATCGATATGATTGCCGGAACCAGCGCCGGTTCGCTATTTGGCGGTTTATACGCCTGTGGCAAACCTGTGGCAGACTTACGCGATTTTGCCACGAACTTAACCAAGACTATCGAGTTCAAAAGTGGGTTATGGGACCCCAAGCTCAGGCTGCCATGGGATGGCTTGATTAAGGGCAACGCGACATTAAAGTTTTTGGATAAGAAATTCGATAGTGCCACATTTGCCGATACCAAAATCCCGCTTTATGTTGTCGCGGCTGATGTGTTATCAGGCGAAGAAGTTGTCTTTAAAGATGGGCCGGTTGCCGAGGCAGTTAGAGCCAGCATCGGCATGATCGGCATTTTCTCACCGTATCAACTCAATGGCCATCACCTGATCGATGGCGGCGCGGTCAATCCGGTGCCGGCCAGCGTTTTGGCTGAAAACGGCGCCAACATCATTATCGCCTCCAGCGTGATTCCTTCGATTGAAGAGGAGCGCGCCCGAGGACAAGCCGCGGCCCACCGTAACGAGCGCACGAATTTCTTAGGCGTCCTCAGCAGCATGATGGCCATCATGGAACGTGAAATCGTCAAAACCCGGATGAATCCGGTTGATATCCTCATCAGGCCCAAGGTGGAAATCTACACGGCTATGGATTATGACAGAGTCGAAGATTTTATTCAATTGGGAATCGAAGCAACAGAACAACAACTGCCCTTGCTTCAAAAAGTGTGTAATAATTAGCCCATTTCGTTAAATTAAGTTAGGATTAGGCGATATACCAAGTGCCGGCTTTTTTAAACTAAAGAACTAATTCGATTATTGCGCCCGGATGTTGGGCATCATTGGCTAAAAGAGGGCACCATTGTAGGGGCGGAGACTTGAACAATCCTAATCAACTAACAGAGATAGAACTACTTAGAGAGCAGGTTCAGGCCTTACAAATAAAATTCGAGGAGGCACAACAGCGAATTGCCGGGCTGCACGTGGTGCATGAGGTGGCCGGTTCGCTTACCTCCGAATTGAATTTGGGCCCTTTGTTGCACAAGATAATGGGAGCAGCCGTCGAAGTCATGAGCGCCTCAGCCGGTTCGCTATTATTGCTCGATGAGCTGACCGACGAGTTGGTTTTTGAGGTCATCAAAGGTGGCGGCGGGGAAAGTTTGAAAGGGGTGCGAATGTCCCGGGATAAAGGGATTGCTGGGTGGGTTGCGACCCATCGCAAACCTCTGATCGTGGATGATGTCAATAAAGATAATCGATACTACCAGAGTATCGCCAGTTCATTTGATTTCAAATTGACATCATTGCTGTGCGTTCCGATGATTTCACGCAATAAATTGATCGGCGTGTTGCAGGTGTTGCATAGCACCCCTGGACGCTATTTTGGCTCGATGGAACAGCAACTGTTGACTACATTCGGCAATCAGGCTGCCATTGCGATTGAAAATGCGCGTTTATACGAGAGCTTGAAAGATGAACGGGATCACTTGTTGGTCGTTGAAGATGAGATCCGTAAACGGTTGGCGCGAGACCTGCATGATGGCCCAACCCAGCTTTTGGCTGCTATCATCATGAGCCTCGGCTTTACCAAAGAATTGATAAAACGCGCCCCTGAACATGCCTCGTCCGAAATCGAACAAAATGTCTCTGTTGCCGAGAAAGCGCTGAAGCAGCTCAGAACCTTACTGTTCGATCTGCGCCCCATTATCCTCGAGACCCAAGGACTCGTCCCGGCGCTGGAAGTATATACCCAACGGCTCAAGGAAACCGATAATTTGAACATCATCTTATCAGTTGAAGATGAATTCGAACGGCTTTCCGGTAAAGCGGAGGTGGCTGTTTTTGCGGTGATTCAAGAAATGGTTAACAACGCCAAAAAATATGCTCAGGCGTCGCGTATTGACATCATCCTGCGTCCTGACGAAAGCCAGGATACATTAACCGTTCTCATTAAGGATGATGGCGTTGGGTTTGATGTGCATGCCGTCATGTCCGGGTACGACGAACGTGGGAGTCTCGGCATGATCAACACTCACGAAAGAACCGAGGCGATCAACGGGACTTTTAAAATTAGCTCTGAAATTGGGCACGGTACTGAAGCAAGCTTGATTTTGCCGCTGCGAGAAAACCTTTTAGACGACCAGAAGGATGATTTACACTAGTATGGCCTTATCTTTCTTTTTGAGCTTTGTGCTCGGCCATCTCATTGGTGATTTCGTGTTGCAACCATATTGGCTGGTTCTTGCCAAGAGGAACGGCTGGCGCGGGCTATTTATCCACGTTGGAGTGGTTACGTTTATCACGGCCATTCTAGCCTGGGGAACTATTCCGAATTGGTGGGTTTGGATTATCGTTTTGTTTATCGGCCATCTTTTTATCGACCAGTTCCGCACTTTCATATTTACAGACAATACCAGGGGTAAAGGCTTATTGCTGCTCGTTTTGGATCAACTGGCCCATTTTGTCTTAATTGTGCTCATTGCCTGGGGTGCAACCGGCTGGACGTTTGCAGACTTGCAGCTTCTGTCACTGGATGATGTGACGGTCGGCCAATATCAGATGGTGGCTTACCTCATCGGTCTGGCTACTATGATCGGCGTGGTCCCGGTTTTGGAAGCTGAAATAACCGTTGCCGTGTGGGCCGCTCAAGGTCATGAGGTCAATAAGACCGTCGAAATAGCTTCTTCCGATAGAATCTTAGGCGCGCTTGAGCGGATTTCGGCCGTAATCCTCATTCTATCAAATTTGGGCTGGATCGCTCCCCTGATTTTCTTGCCAAGGCTGGCTTTAATGATCCATCAGGGCCAGGCCCGGGCTGACCGAACCGCCGTGACCGTCAAGGTTGTGACCAGTTTCGTTATGGCAGCGACGGTTGCCCTGATGCTTTACAATGTGCCGCCCCCGGTCGTCTCGCTGGTGAGGGCATTCAGCTAATTTTAGCGCACTTCACAACGGGGATAGTCCCAAAAATGCAGTAGGGGCAGGTCTTAGACCTGCCCCAACTGGATAATGATGTGAGACAACTCCAGTCACAACTGCTCATCCTCGCCCAAGATAGCATCGAAAATTGCCTGTAACTCCTCTTGAGAATAAAAGTGTATCGTGAGCTTGCCGGCTTCCTCAGCCGTGCGGTTTAACTCCACTTTTGTGCCCAGCTTAGACTCAAACCTGGCGACCAGGCTCTTTTCGTAGGGGGTCAGGGGTTGGGGTCGAGGTTTAACGGTTTCATCAGCATCGGCGGTCAGCCGCCGGACCAGATCTTCGGTTTGGCGCACGTTGAGGCCCTGCTGGATGATCTTGGTCAGCATGGTCTCTTGATCGCTCTGTTTTTTGAGACTGAGCAGGGCCCGGGCATGCCCCTCTGAAATTTTATCTTCGGCCAGGTATTGCTTGCATTTATCCGGCAAATTCAACAGCCGAACCGTATTGGCAACGGCGGTCCGGCTTTTGCCCACCTGTTCGGCCACGGCCTCCTGCGTCAGGCCAAATTCGGACATGAGTTGGGCGTAGGCCGCGGCCTCTTCCAGAGGGTTGAGATCGGCTCGTTGAATGTTTTCGACGATGGCCAACTCGAGCATTTGTTGGGGCGTGGTCTCTTTGACGATGGCCGGTACGCTGGTTAACCCGGCCAGTTTGCTAGCCCGCCAGCGGCGCTCACCCGCAATCAATTGATACCCGGTTTGGGTCTGGGTCACCACCAGTGGTTGGATCAAGCCATGTTCGTCGATGGAATTGGCCAGCTCCTGGAGCTGGACCGGGTCTACATGCTGCCGGGGTTGGTGAGGGTTTGGTGATATCTGGTCGATGGGTATCTCTAGTGCCCCGGCTTGCAGCTCTGGGCTTACCGGTTTTGTTGAAGCAGCAGGGGGGATGAGCGCGTCTAGCCCTTTGCCCAAACCTCTTTTCTTAGCCATCTACAATACGTCCTTCAGTGTCTATTTATTTATCGACGAGTTTGCGACGAACCCGGCTCAAAAACTCCTCAGTCAGGTCGTGATACGCTTTGCTGCCGACCGAACCGGGCGCATACGCCAGAATATCTTCACCGTAACTGGGGGCCTCACTCAAACGAACGTTGCGGGGGATAATGGTCTTGAAGGTTTCAATCGGAAAATGCTCACGCACCTCGTTGACGACCTCTGCGGCCAGGTTGGTCCGGCCATCGTACATGGTCATTACCACTCCGGCGATGTGCATGTTAGGATTGAGGTTTTCCTGAACGAGCGCAATCGTATGGGTCAACTGGCTCAACCCTTCCAGTGGCAGATACTCACATTGCACCGGAATAATCACGCCATGGGTCGAGGCGGTTAAGGCGTTGACCGTTAACAGACCCAGGCTCGGCGGCGTATCGATGAAAATAAAATCGTAATCAGCCACAACGGGTTGTAGGGCCTTTTGTAAGAATCGTTCGCGAGCCATGACCTGGATCAATTCGACCTCGGCCGCGGCCAATTCAGGTGCGGCCGGCGCTACAAACAGACGCTTCCGACTGGCTGGCCTGATAATCTCGGCCAGAGGCACATTATTGATCAGGACATCGTATAAAGAAGGCATATCCTCATCCAGTTTTGTGCCTAGACTGGACGTGGCATTTGACTGAGGATCGGCATCGACGATGAGAACCCGGGCTTTTCGAGCGGCCAGAAATGCCGCCATGTTTACGACCGTGGTGGTTTTGCCTACCCCGCCCTTCTGGTTAGCGATGCTATGAATGAATGCAGATTGGTTGGCCATGGTCAGACATCACTAACGCATCTGCATAGCCATCAACAGATGCGTTCATTAGAATTTTTCAATTGTAACATGGCATAAGATGACGTACAAAATAATCATCAAGTACGGCGATCCGGGCCGGTCGCTGCGCTTGATAGGGGCGGAAATTCAGGTTCGATGAAACGATTCGGCGGGCGCCCTGGCCGGATTTTCGACCACATAGGCTTCAATTTCAGTTCGGCCTGGCACGCCTTCCGGCCCTGAACGTTCGATAGCCATCGAGGCGGTGACATTGGCAAAGTAAGCCGCGTCCCATAATTGATTTGTTTCGTGAAAACGAA
>Ga0302046_10006701_pt1 | contig 10031 bp, 10 predicted proteins | sample RVTome_11_FD_200261 | JGI IMG/M metagenome (GOLD analysis project Ga0302046, IMG submission 200261) | Soil microbial communities from uranium-contaminated site in the Upper Colorado River Basin, Wyoming, United States - RVT147D111 (version 2) ... | reverse complement strand
CGAACCCCGGAGGCGTGATGCCGACGACAGTGAACGGGTATCCGTTGACGCGGATCGTGCTGCCGACGAGGGCGGGATCGGAGCCGAAGCGCCTCTGCCAGCAAGCATGACTCAGGACCGCGACCGGATGCCCTCCGGTGACCACGTCGTCGCTCGGGGAAAGGAGCCTTCCCTGAAAGGCCCGAATTCCGAGAAGATCGAAATAGCCGCCGGTCACGAGGTATCCCCAGAGGCGGGCTTTCTCGCCGCCGCGGTTCACGTGCATCGGCATGACGCGGAGAGCGGCGATATCCGTGAAGACGTCGTTCGCCTCCCGGATGTCCCGGTAGTTCGGAAATGAGAACCCCGGCGCGCGCCCGGTATGGAGGCTCACGACGGTCTCCGGATCGGAGATGGGCAGAGGTCGAAGCAACAGGAAATTCACGAGGCTGAAGACCACGGTGCTGAACCCGATTCCGAGAGCGAGTGTGGCGATGGCGGCGAAAGAAAACGCAGGCTTTTGGCGCAATCGACGGAGCGCGTGGCGGAGTTCCGGGGTCATGACGGTTCCTCCGGGGCGTATACTTTCGTAGGAACGATACCAGAGAGCGCCAGGTTCGTCTTTTCGGCTAGAATCCTTTCGGAGCCGAGGACAAGCGGTGGCGCCAGCGTAGCGGGCTCCATTCCGCGAGTCGGCCTCGGCTTGGCCAGTGGTCCAAAGCCTGACCGCCTCCGTTCGGAAGCTCGGAGCTCGCTCCCGTTCGAAAGGGCCTTGCGGAGGCTCGCGAGAGTCTCCCCGCCCGACGAGCGGCGACCGGACGGAGGCGGATCATCGAAAGAGCGGTTCCGGGTGACGTTTCTGTACGTGCTCCTCGGTCTGGTGATCCTCTTGCTCTTCGTGCCGTGGCTCCTGCGCCTGCGGGTCACGGTTCACGAGTTCGAGCGCGGCGTCCTCTTCACCCGCGGCCGGTTCGTTCGCGTGCTGCCCCCAGGCGCGTACTGGGTCCTTCGTCCCTATCATACCGTTCGAGTGATCGACGTCCGTTCGAGCCTCGTCTCCATCGGGGGGCAGGAGATTCTGTCGGCGGACCACGTGGCCGTGAAGGCGACGCTCGCACTTCGAGTTCGAGTCGTGGCGCCCGACGTCGCCGTGCTCGCGGCCAAGTCCTTCGAGGAAGTCCTGTACCTCGAAGCTCAGCTCATTCTTCGCGACTCGGTTTCGGCCCTGCTGGTGGACGACCTGCTCCAGAAACGGGGCGAGCTGGCCGAGCAGATCCGCGCGCGGCTCGAGCCCAAGGCGGCCGAGCTGGGCGTCGCGCTCGAGACGGTCGGCGTCAAGGACATCACCTTTCCGGGAGCCCTGAAGCAGATGTTCGCCCAGGTGGTCGCCGCGCGTAAGGACGCGCAGGCCGCGATCGAGCGCGCCCGGGGCGAGACCGCGACGCTCCGGCACCTGGCGAACGCCGCGAAGCTTCTCGAGGGAAATCCCGCCCTGATCACGCTCAAGACTCTGCAGGCCGTAAGCGGTGGAAAGAACACCCTCGTCCTCGGGCTATCCCAGCCGGTTCTGCCCATCGGGCGGGACGAAGCCGGTCATTCCCCGAAGCCGCTGAAAGCCCCCGCGGAGGACGAAACGCCATCCGGCGGGGAATGAACTACCCATGGATCTCGTACAGGAGCCGAGGATCGCGTATGACCCGGCCGCGCTCGGAGCGACAACCCTGCTCTTCGCGGTATCGATCCCGCCCGCGCCCTGAAGGAAGAATGATCGGAACCGTTGCGCTCAATTTATTGAACATGTTAGATTCTCGCTGAAAGAGGGTGATGTCATGGCCACCACGAAACCCGGACTCGATCTCGACCTCGAAGCCTTCTGGATGCCGTTTACCGCGAACCGGCAATTCAAGGCGAATCCTCGCCTTCTCGTCGCGGCCGAGGGCATGTATTACACTGCGGAAGACGGGCGCAAGATCTTGGACGCGGTTGCGGGGCTCTGGTGCGTGAACGCCGGACATGGGCGGAAGAAGATCACCGAAGCCGTCCAGAAGCAGGTGGCGGAGCTCGACTTCGCGCCCGGCTTCCAGATGGGACACCCGGGAGCGTTCCGGCTCGCGCATCGGGTGGCGGAGATCGCTCCCGCGCCGCTGAAGCACGTCTTTTTCACCAATTCGGGCTCCGAGTCGGTCGACACCGCTCTCAAGATCGCCCTCGCTTATCACCGGCTTCGCGGCGAGGGCGCCCGCCAGAGACTCATCGGGCGCGAGCGCGGCTACCACGGCGTCGGCTTCGGCGGGATATCCGTCGGCGGGATCGCGAACAACCGGAAGTTTTTCGGCAGCCTCCTGGCAGGGGTCGATCATCTTCCCCACACCCACGACCTCTCGCGAAACGCTTTCAGCCGGGGCGAGCCCGAGTGGGGAGCCCACTTCGCCGACGCCCTCGAAGGCCTCGTCGCGCTCCACGACAAATCGACCATCGCCGCGGTCATCGTCGAGCCCGTCGCCGGCTCGACCGGAGTCCTCATCCCGCCGAAGGGCTACCTCAAGCGGCTCCGCGAGATCTGCGACAAGCACCAGCTGCTTCTCATCTTCGACGAAGTCATCACCGGCTTCGGTCGACTCGGCGCGCCCTTCGCCAGCCACTACTTCGACGTCGTTCCCGACATGATCACTCTCGCGAAGGGCCTCACCAACGCCGCTGTGCCCATGGGGGCGGTCCTGGTCCGCGACGAGATCTACGACGCGTTCATGAAAGGGCCCGACGGAATCGAGCTCTTCCACGGATATACCTACTCCGGACACCCGCTCGCCTGCGCCGCGGGAAACGCCGCACTGGACATCTACCGCGAGGAGGGGCTCTTCACCCGCGGCACCGAGCTCGCAGGCTACTGGGAAGATGCCCTCCACCAGCTTCGCGGTTTGCCCCACGTCATCGACGTTCGCAACCTCGGTCTCGTCGGTGCTGTCGAGCTCGAGCCGATCGCGGGAAAGCCCACCGAGCGGGCGGTGAACGTGTTCCGCCAGGCGTTCGACAAGGGAGTCCTCATCCGCACCACCGGCGATACCATCGCCCTTTCTCCGCCGCTCATCGTGGAAAAGGGGCAGATCGATCGGATCGCGGACACGCTGCGCGACGTCTTGAAGGCCGCTTAGCGGCAGGGAAGCTCGAGAGCGTCGAGCCCGAAACGATAGAAGTCTCCGGGCGGCCGCTCGCCCGCGGAGACCGCGGGCACGATTCCGGGCCTCTCGGAGGTGAAGATCAAATGGCGGCCATCGGGCGTGAGCGAGGGCGCGAAGTCGGCGAAGTGCGAATTCACCGCATCCCCCAAATTCCGACCGGGAATCCAACCCGACTCCGCGAGGCACGTGGCGTAGAGGTCGGAATCCTGAGCTCCCGGCCGAGCGGCGACGAAGATCAGTAGCTTCCCGGAGGCCGAGACCCAGGGGTTGCTCGCTCCGCCCTCGAGGTTCATCGCGAACGGAACGACCTGCGGCGGTTCGTACTCGCCTCCGATTCGACGGCTCCGCCAGATCCGCGAGGCCCCGTCGCGATCCGACCCGAAGTAGAGCGTCCCCTCCCGATCCGCCGAGACGAAGGTCTCCTGGCTCGCCGTGTTCAACGGCTCCGGGAGGAGGACCGGCTCCGACCATCCGGCACCCTGCCTCTGGACGAACCAGCTGTTGAAATCCGGCGTCTCGTCGCCGGGCCCCGTAGGCCGCGAAGAGCTGAAGTAGAGCCTCTCGCCGTCGGGAGCGACGAAGGGATCGACGTCGCGATGGGTTCCGGAAAAGGGTGCGGTCTCGGGAGCACCCCAGCCACCTTCCCCGGAGGGCGACACGAGGATCGCGAGCCGGCTCCGATCGGCGGATGCGCGATTGAAGAAAAAGCTCGTCCCATCGGGCGAGATCGAGGCGGCGAACTCCGGCTCCGCCGTCGAGAGGATGCCCGGGGCGAGGATTTCAGCAGTCGATTGGAGAACGGAGAGGCCGAAGAAGAGGACCCAGTTCATCCGGGGCCGAACCGTTCGAGCGCTCGGGCGCGCGCTTTCAGGGCCTCCTCCTCCCGGTCCCGGGGCGGAGCGGTGGTCTCGAGGTTCTCGATGAGCTTCCGCGCGACTCCCGCGACTTCCTCGATCGCCCGGTTGAAGCTCTCCTCGTTCGCCTTCGAGGGCTTGTTGAAGCCGCTCAATTTGCGGACGAACTGCAGGGCGGCCGCCCGGATCTCCTCTTCGGTCGCCGGAGGCTCGAAGTTGAAAAGCGTCTTTATGTTTCTGCACATGATTGGAACCCGAAACCTGAGCGGATGCTACGCCGCCCGCCGGGCCCGCGCAAGACCGCCATCGAGTACACTACGCCCCTTCGCTATGAGGGTAAGCTTCGCGCTTTCCGGGGGAGTCACCGCCATCTTTTTCGCCATGGTGCTGGTGATGGCGTTCCGGCCGGAGATTCTGACGGCATCCCGCGGTCTCGTCTGTTCTTTGGGATTCATCCTCCTCACCCTGGTCGTGATGGGGGGCTACTCGTTTTGGAAGGTCCGAAAGCTCGATGAGTGAGACCGCGGCCTCCTCCTCCATCGTGGTCGTCTCGACGTTTCTACTCTTCCTCGGGGTCACGCTCGCCATCACCTGGTGGGCCGCCCGCCAGACGAAAGGCACCCGGGATTTCTACGCCGCCGGCGGACGCATTACCGGGTTTCAGAACGGTCTCGCGATCGCCGGGGATTTCATGTCGGCCGCCACTTTCCTCGGAATCACCGGGCTCACGTATCTCGCGGGGCTCGATGCGGCGATCTACGTCCTCGCTCCCATGGTCGGCTTCTGTATTCTGCTGATGCTGATGGTCGAGCCGTTCCGGAGGCTCGGCCGTTTCACCGTTTCCGACGTCGCCGCCCACCGCTTCGAGACGAAATCCGTGCGGGTCTATGCCGCCCTCACCTCGCTGGTCGTCGTTCTTCTCTACCTCGTCGCCCAGATGGTGGGAGCGGGGGCGCTCGTCCAGCTCCTCTTCGGGGTTCCCTACGGGCGGGCCGTCGTCGCCATCGGCGCCTTGATGGTCTTCTACGTGTCCGTGGGCGGGATGATGGCGACGACCTGGGTCCAGATCATCAAAGCGGTGCTCATGGTCTTCGGAATCACCGTCCTCGCGGGAGCGACGCTCCAGTCCTTCGACTTCGATTTCTCCCGTATGTACGCCGAGGCCGCCGCAGTGCACCGGCTCGGTGCGGGTATCTTCGCGCCCGGAGGACTCCTCGAGGACCCCTGGTCCACAATCTCGCTCTCGCTCGCCCTGGTCTTCGGCTTCGTGGGACTTCCCCACATCGTGATGCGCCTCTACACCGTGCCCGACGAGAAGGCCGCTTACCGTTCGGTACTCTTCGCGAGCGTCCTCATCGGCTTCGTCTTCATCCTGGTGTTCTTCGTCATCGGCTACGGCGCGATCCCGCGGCTCCACGAGCATCCGGAGCTCTTCGGCCCTTCGGGGGCTCTCGTCGGCGGAAGCAACATGGTCGCCGTCCACCTCGCCCGAGTGGTCGCCGGCGACGTCTTCGTCGGGTTCATCGGCGCCGTGGTCTTCGCCACCATCCTCGCGGTCGTCGCCGGCCTGACCCTCGCGGGCGCCTCGGCCCTTTCGCACGATCTCTTCGCCAGAGCTCTCCGCGACGGCCGCGCGACCGAGACCGAGGAGCTCCGGGTGACGCGCATCGCCGCCGTCGCCCTCGGCGTCGTCGCCATCGTGCTCGCGATCTTCTTCGAAGGTCAGAACATCGTCTACATGGCGAGCATGGTGTTCGCGATCTCCGCGAGCGCCAACTTCCCGCTTCTAATCCTCTCGGTCTATTGGCCCGGTCTCACGTCCGCGGGCGCCATCGCCGGCGGAAGCATCGGTCTCGCGCTCTCGGTGGGGCTCATGTTTTTCGGCCCCACGATCTGGGTCGATATTCTGGGAAACGAAGCACCGGTGTTTCCCTACAAGTACCCCGCTCTCTTCTCCATGCCGGCGGCGTTCGCCGTCACCTGGCTGGTCTCGAGTCTCGGTCGAGCTACCCCGAGATCGTGACCGTCGTTCCGTCGAACTTCCGGAGCGAGTAGCCCCGGAACGACGTTGTAGCCCCCGGCTTCGTCCGCGAGGAGCCCCATACTCACGGTTTCGCCGAGCCAGTTCCCCCCGGAAGACGTCGCTCCGAAAGCGTATTCCCGCGAACACCCGGCCCATGCCGATGTTGAACGCGAGCTTGTTCAGCTCGCCTCCGACGGTGAGCGGATCGGTTTTCGGCCAGTATGGATCAGTACCCGAGAGCGCAGCCGTCCTTGCGCGGATCGGAGCCTCCGATGAGGACCCCGTTCTCCCAGTCGATCTCGATCGCCTGGTATCCGCCGTAGACGGCCATGCGGGTCATCGGACGGTGGCCCTTCCCGATCAGCGCCTGGAGAACGTCGATGTCGACGTCGGATTCGAAGGCGACGGCACCTTCGGAGAAGTGGCGGAATCGCGCCGCCTCCCCCGCCTGCTGCACGTTCATCCCGAAGTCGATGATGTTCAGGAGGACCTGGGTGTGCCCTTGCGGCTGCATGTCGCCCCCCATCACCCCATAGCTGATCCAGGGCTTGCCGTTCTTGAAGACCATGCCCGGCATGTTGGTGTGGAGGGCTCTTTTCCCCGGAGCCATCTCGTTGGGATGGCCCGCCTCGAGAGAGAAGCCCGCTCCTCGATTCTGGACGGCGATTCCCGTTCCCGGCACCACCCGGCCGGATCCGAAGTCGTCGAAAACGCTGTAGATGAAGGAGACGACGTTCCTTTTCTCGTCGACCACGGTGAGGTACACCGTCTCCGTCGTGTCGATGAGCCCGGGCGGGACTTCCGTCGCCGCGCGCTCGGAGTCGATGAGGCTGCGCCTTTCCGCCGCGTACTCTTTCGAGATCAACGTCTCGAGGGGAACCCGCGCCTTCTCCGGGTCGGCGAGGTATCGATCTCGATCGGCGAACGCCAGCTTCTTGGCTTCGATGAGACGGTGGAGATACTCCGCCGAGTTGTGCCCGAGATTCGGAAGGTCGAAGCCTTCGAGGATGTTGAGCATCTCGAGGGCGACGAACCCCTGGGAGTTCGGCGGGATCTGATAGACCGTGGTGCCGCGATAGGTGGTCGAGATGGGCTCGACCCAGTCGCCGTGGTGATTCGCGAGGTCCTCGTGCGTGAGGAGCCCTCCCTCCGCTCGCACGAAGTCGACGATTCGGCGCGCGAGCTCGCCGCGATAGAAGACGTCGGGCCCCTTCTCGGCGATGAGGCGGAAGGTGCGGCCGAGGTCCGGGCTCTTGAAGATCTCTCCGTGCCGCGGGGCTCTTCCTTCCACGAGATAGGTCGAAGCGGAATCGGGATTCCGGGCGAGCTTGGGAACGCTCGAAACCCAGTCGGTCGCGATGATCTCGGAGACCGGGAACCCCGACTCGGCGTAGTAAATCGCGGGCTCGAGGAGCTCCGCGAGCGGTCGGCTCCCGAAGCGGGACCGGAGCATCTCCCATCCCTCGAGGGCGCCCGGGACGGTGACCGCGAGGATGTCGTCGTAGGGAACGCGCTCCAGGCCGCGCTCGCGAAGCTTCTGGGCCGAGGCGAGCGACCCGGCGCGGCCGGTCGCGTTCAGTCCGTAGAGCTTCTGCGAGTCCGCGTGGTAGACGAGGGCGAAAAGGTCGCCCCCGATTCCCGCCATCATGGGCTCGACCACGTTGAGGGTCGCCGCGGTCGCGATCGCCGCGTCGACGGCGTTTCCTCCGTCCTGAAGCACGCGGAGCCCGGCGGCGGCCGCGAGAGGCTGACTCGTCGCCACCATCCCGCGCGTCGCGAGGACCGGCGATCTCCCGAGCTTCGCGTCGGGCGCGGGGCGATCCGAAGGGGCGGCGACGGAGGAGAGCGCGAGGACTGCGAGGAGACCGGCTGTCTGCTTCATACGGAATTCTAGCATTTGATCGCGGCATTGATTATGGTGTCGTCGAAATTCAGGAGAATCACATGTCGTACTCTCGAATCGCCTTCGCTTCGTTCTTTCTGTTCGCTACCGCCGGCCTCGCCCAGCCGCCTCCCCAGGACGAGCCGTCCTGGAAATGGCCGGAATCGCGCTGGCGCGCCGCGGTCGACAAAGTCCGCGCCGGCAAGCGTCTCCTTCCGCCCTCCTGGCCGGGCGGCGCCAGGGTCGCCGTCGCCCTCTCTTTCGATTTCGACAACGAGACTCTCGCCCTCCGGAACGGCCAGACGCTGCCGTCGCTCCTCTCGACCGGTGAGTACGGATCCCGCGCCGCTCTGCCGAGAGTGCTCTCGCTCCTCGAAAAGTACGAGATCCCGTCGACGTTCTTCATCCCCGGAGTCGCGGCGAAGCTCTACCCCGAGGACGTGAAGCGCATCGCCAAAGCCGGCCACGAGATCGGGATCCACGGCTGGATTCACGAGTGGACCTCGAGCCTCGCCCGCGACGAGGAGCGGATGCTCATGGAGCGCTCGCTCGCGACCATCGAGGAGCTCACGGGAAAAAAACCCGTCGGAATTCGGACCGGATCGTGGGAGTACAGCGCGAATACCGCGGAGCTCATCGCGGAGCTCGGGCTCCTCTACGACAGCAGCCTCATGGCGGATGACATGCCATACGAGGTCATGAGCGACGGCAAGCCCACCGGCGTCGTCGAGCTCCCCGTGGAATGGCTCCTCGACGACTATCCCTACTTCAACATGGACCGCTTCGCGGGCCTTCGTCCCCACACCCCGCCGAGCGCCGTCTACGAAATCTGGGCCTCGGAGTTCGACGTCGCCTACGAAGAGGGCGGGATGTTCCTTCTGACGATGCACCCTCAGATCATCGGCCACCGTTCACGGATGGCGATGCTGGAGAAGCTGGTCCAGTACATGAGGGCGCGCCCCGGCGTCTGGTTCGCGACCCACGAGCAGGTCGCCCGCCACGCGAAGGAGAACGGAGTCTCGGAGAGCGGGCGTTAATCGGGGAATCGCTCGCGGGCGGAAAGCGCGAGAAGACGGAGCGCATCAGGCTAACTTCAGCTTCAAGAGTCGGGCGGCGGTGGTTCCGAGAAGCATTTCTCTCTCGGATTCATCGAGCCCCGAAACGGCGGCGATGTCTCCGCGCGGGTCGCGGCTCGCGACCGGAAACGGATAATCCGTGGCCATGACGATGCGATCGGCCCCGACGTGATCGATGAGATGGCGAAGGACCCGCGGCGAATAGACCAGCGTGTCGAAATAGAGCTGCTTCAGGTACTCGCTCGGCTTCCTCATCATCTGGCGGCAGTGGGGGTCGACCGTGTGGCAGTTGTCGGAGCGGCCGATGTAAGACGGGAGATAACCGCCGCCGTGGGCGGCGACGATTTTGAGGCTCGGGAACCGATCGAGAAACCCGTCGAAGATCATGTGGGAGAGCGCGACCGTGGTCTCTAGAGGGTTTCCGACGGTATTGCCGAGAGAGCCCGCGCCCTGGAATCTCTTCGCTCCCTCCACGAAGCTCCTCGGATGGATGAAGACGACGCAGTCGAGCTCCTGCGCCTTCGCCCAGAAGGGATCGAACCGCGGGAGAGAGATCTCCTCTCCCAGAACGCTCCCCGTGACCATGAACCCGGGAAAGCCGTGGAGCTTCACCGCCTCGGTCACCTGCTCGGCGGCGAGCTCCGGAAGATGGAGCGAGACCGCCCCCAGGCCCACGAGCCTCTTCGGATGAGTAGCGCACATCTCCGCGAGCTTCCGGTTCTGGATGCGCACCACCTCCGCCGAAAGCGCCCGCTCGGCCCAGTAGTGGTACTGCCCGACGTAGAGGCTCAGCGCCTGAACGTCGACCCCCTGGCGATCCATCTCCGCGATGCGGGCCTCGACGCTCACCAGGTTCTCGAAGTAGGGCGCCTTGACGAAGGTCTCGAGGTCCTTCGCCTCGGGCCGATTCCGGAGAAGGGGCCAGTCGTCCCCCACGAACGCATGCGCGTGGAAGTCCACGGTGAGGGGTTTGTTCGCTCCCTGAGCAGCAAACCGCGGCGTGCGCGCGAGACCGCACCCGCAGAGCGCGGCTCTAAG
>Ga0302046_10006700_pt1 | contig 10032 bp, 6 predicted proteins | sample RVTome_11_FD_200261 | JGI IMG/M metagenome (GOLD analysis project Ga0302046, IMG submission 200261) | Soil microbial communities from uranium-contaminated site in the Upper Colorado River Basin, Wyoming, United States - RVT147D111 (version 2) ... | reverse complement strand
CCCATTACAGATCCGTTACCGACCCGCATCTACTGTCGTCCCGCCGCCTGATTCGCCACGGCCGCCGCCTTGCGCTCGGCCTCCTCGGCGTCGCCCAGGTAGTACTTCTGCAGCGGCTGCAGATCCTCGTTCAGCAGGTAGACCAGCGGAATCCCGGTGGGAATGTTGCGCTCGACGATGTCCTCGTCCGACGTGCGCTCGAGGTGCTTGACGAGCGCCCGCAGACTGTTGCCGTGCGCCACGATGATCACGCGCTTGCCGGCCTTGATGTCCGGGGCGATGGTCTCGTGCCAGTACGGGAGGAAGCGGGCGACGGTGTCCTTGAGCGACTCGGTGAGCGGCACGTCCTTCCGCCCCAGGGCGGCGTAGCGGCGGTCGTGGAGTGGATGCCGCGGATCCTCCAGCGTGAGCGGCGGCGGCGGCGTGTCGTAGCTGCGGCGCCAGATCTTGACCTGCGCCTCGCCGTGCTCGGCCGCCGTCTCGGCCTTGTTGAGCCCCTGCAGCGCGCCGTAGTGCCGCTCGTTCAGCCGCCACGAGCGGTGCACCGGGATCCACATCATGTCCATCTCGTCGAGCACGAGCCAGAGTGTGCGGATCGCGCGCTTGAGGAGCGAGGTGTACGCGACGTCGAACTCGTAGGTCTCGCGCGTCATCAAGCGCCCGGCCTCGCGGGCCTCGCTCACGCCCCGGTCGCTCAGGTCGACGTCGGTCCAGCCGGTGAACCGGTTCTCCTTGTTCCAGGCGCTTTCGCCGTGACGCAGCAGGACGAGCCGATGCATGCTCTCTCTCCCCCGAACGTCTACCCCGCCGCCTGGCGCAGGGCGGTTCGGCCGGCGTAGCGGCCGGCGGATCCGAGCTCTTCCTCGATGCGGAGGAGCTGGTTGTACTTCGCCGTGCGATCGCTCCGGCTGGCCGAGCCGGTCTTGATCTGGCCGGCCGAGGTGGCCACGGCAAGGTCCGCGATGGTGCTGTCCTCGGTCTCGCCCGACCGGTGCGAGACGATGCTCGCATAGCTGGCCTCGCGCGCGATGGCCATCGCGTCGAGCGTTTCCGAAACCGTGCCGATCTGATTGAGCTTGACGAGCACGGCGTTGCCCACGCCCTCGGCGATGCCCTTCCGCAGGATCGCGGGATTGGTGACGAAGACGTCGTCGCCCACGAGCTGCACGCGATCGCCGAGCGCACCGGTCAGCGCCTGCCAGCCGGCCCAGTCCCCCTCGGCCAGCCCGTCCTCGATCGACGCGATCGGGTACTGCCGCGTCCAGTCGGCGTACATCTCGATCATCTGGTCCGAGGTACGCGTCGTCTCGCCGGACTTGCGGAAGGCGTAGCGCCCCTCTTCCCACAGCTCGCTCGAGGCCACGTCGAGCGCCAGGACGAGGTCGCGGCCGGCTCTGAGCCCGGCCTTGGCGACCGCCTCCAGCACCACGTCGAGCGCCTCGCGGTTGGATCGCAGGTTGGGCGCGAACCCACCCTCGTCGCCGACGCCGGTGGAGTGGCCCGCCTTCTTCAGGATGGCGCGCAGCGCATGGAAGATCTCGGCCCCCCACCGCAGGGCGTCCGCGAAGGTGGGCGCGCCCACCGGCATCACCATGAACTCCTGCAGATCGACACTGCTGTCGGCGTGCGCGCCGCCGTTGAGGATGTTCATCATCGGCACCGGCAGCACGTAGGTCTCCGGAGCGCCACCCTGGAGCCCCGCGAGATGGGCGTAGAGCGGCACGTCCGCCCTCGCGGCCGCCGCGCGCGCGACGGCCATCGACACGCCCAGCAGCGCGTTGGCGCCGAGCCGGCTCTTGGCCGTCGTGCCGTCGAGCGCGAGGAGCGCGTCGTCGATCGCCCGCTGGTCGAGCGGGCGGCCCTGCACGGCGGCGGCGATCTCGCCGTTGACGTGGGCGACCGCCGTGCGCACGCCCTTGCCGCCGTAGCGTGCCGGGTCGCCGTCGCGAAGCTCGAGCGCCTCGCGCTGTCCGGTGGACGCGCCGGAGGGCACGGCCGCCCGTCCGAGAACGGTCCCGGCCCAGACATCGGCCTCGACGGTGGGATTGCCCCGGGAATCGAGGATCTCCCGGGCGTGCACGCGCGTGATGGTCATCGTCCTGGTCCTTAGGAGTCCCTTACGGGGTCGGAAAAACTCCGGGAGAGGCGTCGATCGTAGCACGCAGACCGGGCTCTTAAGTGCTCGTGAATCGTTTGACTTGCCAGGGGCCGCTGCCTATGATCAGTCGATTCGGATTCTTGGATACCGCCGGGCTTTGCGGCTCGCCCGCCGCGGGAGCGAGGCAGTCATGTTCGGCCGTCGCGTTGCAGCCTTTCTCATCGTGCTGGCCTACGTGGGTCTGCCTCTCGTGGCCCGCGCGCAGACGGCTACGCCCGAACAGCGCCGGGACATCGCCGCGCTCGTGCGGGTTGCCGACGCCGCACTGATGGCCGACGTGGGCATCGGCGAGGACGCCGCCGCGACTGCGCCGACGCCGCTGCGCTTCGGACAGCAGGACCGGCGTGACGGCGCGATTTCGGTGAGCTGGCTGTCGGCTCACTTCGTCAAGGGACAGCAGGGACGCACGTACATGCCGTTCACGGTCAACGTGGACCGGGCACGGCTGGCCGGCGGCGCCAGCTTCCTCGTGCGGATCGTGTCGGCCGAGCAGGCCGCCGCTTTCGCCAGGGCGCGCGCCGCGACGCCCGAGGCGGGAGCGTCACCTCCGGCGCCGCCCAGCTACGCGTGGGATGAGGCGTACTTCCTCGACGTCCCCGGCGACGGCCAGTTCGCGCGCGCCGTGGAGCTGCCCCCGGGGCGCTACGTCGCGTACCTGGCCGTCAAGCCGACGTCGGACGCGGCGGCCGCTGCGGCCACGCCGGCCGCCGACGGGCCCACCGGGCTGCTGCGACACGAGCTGACGGTCCCCGACTACGCGGCACGGGGGCTGAAGACCAGCTCGATCATCCTCGCGCGGTCGATCCAGCAGCTCGACAAGCCGCTGCCGTCAGCGCAGCAGGCGGAGAACCCGTACGTGTTCGGGACGCTCCGCATCGCCCCGTCGGTGAGGGGTTCCTTCTCGACGGCCTCGCAGTTGAACTTCCTCTTCTGGGTCTACGGCGTCGAGGCAGGCCCGACGGGCAAGCCCGATGTGACGCTCGAGTACAGCTTCCACCGGCGGCTCGAGGAGGGGGAGACCTACTTCAACAAGACCGAGCCGCAGAGGCTGAACCCCGAGACGCTGTCTCCGCAGTTCAGCCTGGAGGCCGGACACCAGCTCACCGGGGGGCTGGCGATTCCGCTGGGCAGTTTTCCCCAGGGGGAGTACCGCCTGGAGATCACGGTGACCGACAACGTGTCGGGTAGCGAGGTCGTCGAGAGCGTCGGGTTCACGGTCGTGCCGGCTTAGGGGCCCTTCGTGAGGCGCTCCAAGGTGGTTTTGCGTTACCCTGGGCCGAGCCGGGTGCAGCGAGTTGCCCGTCCCGCATGCCGGGATCGGGAGAAACGAGAGCGATGATGCGGATTCCTTCCTGGTACTGCATCGGAATGCTGATGTGGACCGGCGCCGCTGCCGCGGCGCAGGGCCAGTCCGCCCTGCCCACCCGTGTCGCCCTCGGTGCGCAACAGGCGCCGCTCGCCAGGAGCGAGCCGGCCGCGCCGGCCACGCTGCACGGCGTGGTGACCGACGCGAGCGGCAAGCCCCTGCCGGGCGTCTTCGTCTCCGCCCTCGGGAGCGACTCGGCCTTCGCCGTTTCCGACGACGAAGGGCGCTTCACCTTCCGGGAGCTCTCGCCGGGCGAGTACCTCCTCCGCGCGCGCCTGCGTGGCTACCTGCAGCAGCGAGAGCGCGTCGTGCAGGTGAGCGCCGGCGGGCAGCGCGCGCCCGCGCTGCATCTCACGCGCAGCCTCGAGGCGGGCGTGGTGACCGCCTCGGTCGGTGGGGGTGGCACGACGACGGTGGCCGAGCCCGGCGAGGACGAGGATCAGCACGGCCACGACGAGGTCGCCTGGCGTCTCCGCCACGCGCGACGGAGCGTGCTCAAGGAGGCCGGCCAGGCGATCGAGGGGCTGGGCGAGGAGTCCTCCTACGGCGGATCGCTGGCGAGCCTGAGCCGGGCCGTCGGCACGCCCGCGAGGCTCGCGTCGGCCTTTTTCGCGGAGCTGCCGCTCAGCGCCCAGATCCACCTGTTGACGACCGCCTCGTTCGAGCGGCCCGAGGACCTGTTCTCGTCCGCAACCACCGCGCCGCACGGCGTGGCCTATCTCTCAGTCGAGGCGCCGGGGGCGAGCGGACAGTGGACCGTGCGCGGCGCGCTCACGCAGGGCGACCTGTCCTCGTGGCTCCTGGCAGGGTCGTACGTCAAGCAGGGGCCGGCCGCGCATCTTTACGAGGTCGGACTGTCCTACGGGATCCAGCGGTATCTGGGCGCCAACGGGGAGGCGCTGGCGGCGATTCGCGACGGCGGACGCAACGTGGGCGTCATGTACGCCTACGACGACTGGACCGTCAGCCCGCATCTGGAGGTCGGCTACGGCGCGAAGTACGCGCGGTACGACTACCTCGAGGAGCCGTGGCTGCTCAGTCCCCGCGTGAGCGTCGCCGTGCGGCCGAGCATGCGCGACAGTCTCCGTCTGCGCGGCACGGTGTCGCACCGTGAGATCGCGCCCGGCGCCGAGGAGTTCATGCCGCCGAGCTTCGGGCCGTGGCTGCCACCGGAGCGTACCTTCTCGCACGTCTCTCGTGCGAGCTTCCGTCCCGAGCAGCACGACTACCTCGAGCTCGCCATGGAGCGCGAGTGGGCCGGCGGCGTCACCGTCGGTGTGCGGGGCTTCACCGAGCGCGTCGACGATCAGCTCGTCACGCTGTTCGGCGTGGACGACTCGCAGCGCGGCCTCGGCCACTATCAGGTCGGTTCGGCCGGTGACTACGCGGCCAACGGCTGGGGCGTGTCCGTGCGCCGGGATGTCGGCAGTCACGTGACGGCCACGGTGGACTACTCGCGAGCGCGAGCGGAATGGCAGCGCGTCTCGGCCGATGCGGAAACGCTGGCGCTGCTGGCCACGTCGGTCCTGCGCGAGGACGAGGCCATCCACGATCTCACCGCCTCGGTCCAGGGCGTGGTGGCGCCCACGGCGACTCGCGTCCTGGTGATCTACAAGGTGAACAGCGGCTTCGCGCAGCAGTTGGCCGAGGTGGATCCGTCGTCGGGCGTGCGCTTCGACGTGCAGGTCAACCAGGCGCTGCCGTTCATGAACTTCACCAGCGGGCGGTGGGAGATGCTCGTGGCCGTGAGCAACCTCTTCCGGGAGGACCTGGCGGAGCTCTCCACCTACGACGAGCTGATGGTGGTCCGCCCCCCCAAACGGGTGGTGGGGGGCGTGACGGTACGGTTCTAGCTGGAGCGTTGGCTGGCCGGGGGCCAGCCGAGGGGTGGCTGGTAGTACACGGCGCGTTGCCGGCCTGGAATCCGAGGCAAGGCGGGTGCGGTGGGCTGCCAGCCATTTTTGGCCCCTGTTTCTGGTCCATTTTGTTGGATGACTCGTTCTGATCGTTGGATCGCTCTTCGGGTGCCGGCAGGATTGAGCCGGTGGACGCGGCCCGCGCTGCCGGTGGTCGTCGTGTCGGCCCTGCTGTGCCTCGGCATTGCCAACGTCACCTCCCGGGCCACCTGGCAGGAGGTCGAGGACGGGGTGCTCTGGGTCGAACGGGCTGAGGGCGTGCTGGCCGACGAGATCGCGGCCGGGTCGCCGGCCGAGGACGCCGGCGTCCGGCGCGGCGATCTGCTCGAGGCGATCGACGGGGCGCCCGTGCGATCGGTGGACGACGTGGTGGATGCGCTGCATCGCGCCGGCCGCGAGTCGGCCACGCTGCGCTACACCGTCCTGCGTCTCGACACGCGGGACGTGATCGATGTCCGTCTGGAGCCGGTGCCGCGGGGAGCCGGGGCGCTGTACTTCGTCCTGGCCGCCGTGGGCATCTTCACCCTGCTCGTGGGAGGCGCGGTCCGCCTGCGGCGGCCGCGCGACCCGGCCACGCTGCACTTCTTCTGGCTGGCGGTTGCCTTCGCCGGCATGTTCATCTTCTCGTTCAGCGGCCGGCTCGATCGGCTCGACTGGGTGTTCTACTGGGCCGACGCGATCTCACGGCTCCTGCTCCCACCGCTCTTCCTGCACTTCACCCTGGTCTTCCCCGACCGGCGTCGTCGATGGACGGTCGGGCTCGCCGGCCGCACGGTGCTGGTCGCGCTGTACGCGCCGGCGCTGGCGCTGGGCGCGGTGACGGTGTACTCGGTGGCCACCAGCGCGCAGGACCCCGAGCGGTTCGTCCAGCTCACGCTGCTGCTCGAGCGCCTGGGCCTGCTCTACTTCGCCCTCTGCCTCATCGGCGGGATGATCGGGCTGCTGCGCGTCCGGTCGCAGCTCAGCAGTGTGACGGCGCGGCGTCAGCTCCGCTGGATCGCGTGGGGCACGGGCCTCGGGGCGGGGCTGTTCGCGCTCGGCTACGCGCTCCCGTACGCGATCGGCGTGCGCCCGTCGCTGCCGATGGAGCTGTCGGCCATTCCGCTCAGCATGATTCCGCTGGCCTTCGCCAGCGCGATCGTGCGCTACCGGCTGATGGACATCGAGGTCATCGTCAAGCGGGTCCTCGTGTCCATCGCGGTGTTCGGGGCGGTGGTCGGCGTCTACGCCGTGCTGCTGGCGGCGGTCGAGCGCGTGTTCTTCGGCAGCGGGTCGGCCAACGGCTGGGTGCTCGTCCTGCTGGCGATCCTGGTGGCCGTGCTCGTCGTGCCGCCGGTGAAGGACTTCGTCCAGACGCTGCTCGATCGCGCCTTCTATCGCGACCGCTACGACTACCGCCGCGCGCTCGTGGGCTTCGCCCGCGACCTGAACAGCGACCTCGACCTGCACCGTCTGGCCGACCGGCTCGTGGCGCGTGTCGTGGAGACGCTGCTCGTCGATCGGATGGCGCTGATGCTCGAGGACGAGGTGGCGCCGCACTTCGGCTCGATGCGCGCCTCGGGATTCGGCGACGGTCACCCCCCGGCCCTGCCCAAGCGCTCGGCAGTGGGGCGCCGCCTGGCCGACGGCCACGTCGTGGCGCTCGACGATCCGGCCGCGGTCGGCCGCTTTCCGGCCGAGGAGATCGAGTTCTGGCGCGATGCCGGCCTCTATTACTTCGTGCCGTGCGTGGTGACCGGCGGCACCATCGCCGTGCTCGCCGTGGGGCGGAAGGACACCGGGGAGCCCCTCAGCAGCGAGGACACGGGTCTGCTGGCCGCCGTGGCCGGCCAGATCGCCACCGCGCTCGAGAACGCCCGTCTGTACCGGCAGTTGCACGTGAAGGCCGCCGAGCTCGACCGGATGCACGCGTTCAACGAGAACATCCTGGAGTCGCTCGACGACGGGCTCCTCGTGCTCGATCTGAACGATCGGGTGGCCCGCTGGAACCGCGCCTTCGAGCGGCTCCACGGCGTGTCGCGGGCCGAGGCGGTCGGGCGCCCGGTGGAGGAGCTGTTCGACGCCGGCTTCGTCGAGGCGGTCCGCTCGGCGCGGCGGGACACGCCATCGGGTGCCACGCTGTCGCGGCTGCCGCTCGCGGCGCGAGGAGACCGGACGGGCGAGACGCTCGTGACCAACGCCACCGTCGTGCCGCTGCAGACCTCCGGCGAGCACGGCGCGGCCACCGTGGGCACCATCGTGATCGTGGAGGACGTGACCGAGCGGGCGCAGCTCGAGGAGCAGCTCCGCATCTCGGACCGCATGGCGTCGATCGGCCTGCTGGCCGCCGGCGTCGCGCACGAGGTGAACACGCCGCTCACCGGCATCTCGAGCTTCACGCAGATGCTGCTCGAGGGGGCCGATCCGGAGGACCCGGGGACGCGGCTCCTCGAGAAGATCGAGCGGCAGACGTTCCGTGCCGCGAAGATCGTCAACGGGCTGCTGAACCTGGCCCGTCCCGTCGCGGGCGACCGCGTGGCCTTCGATCTCAACGTCGTCATCAACGACGTACTGGGACTGGTGGAGCACCAGTTCGAGACGAGCAGCATCCGCGTGCGCCGCGAGCTGAGCCCCACGCCGGTGAGCGTGCTGGGACAGGAGCACAAGCTGCAGCAGGTGTTCCTCAACCTGCTCCTCAACGCCAAGGACGCCATGCCCAAGGGCGGCTGGCTCACCCTGCGGACGCGGCAGGCCGAGGGCCGGGCGGTGGCCGAAGTCCTCGACACCGGGTCGGGCATTCCGAGCGAGTACCTCGCGCGGATCTACGACCCGTTCTTCACGACCAAGGCCATGGGTCGGGGCACGGGCCTGGGCCTGTCCATCACGTACGGCATCGTCCGCGAGCACGGCGGCCGCATCGATTGCGAGAGCGCCGCGGGTCAGGGCACGCGGTTCACCCTGCAGCTTCCCGCCGCCGGCGGCGCCGCGGCGCCGTCGATCGTCGCCGGCGAGCCCGGACGGACCGCCCGGGGGCCCGCATGAGCGAGCGCGCGGCCGCCGAGCAGGCCGCCGCCGGGCAGCGAGGCTCGATCCTCGTCGTCGACGACGAGGAGATCATGCGCGAGATCCTCGAGGCGCTGCTCACGCGCGAGGGGTACGACGTCCGCCTGGCGGCCAGCGGGGCCGAGGGGCTGGAGCTGGCGCGCGCCTACCCGCTCGACGCGGCGATCGTCGACGTGATGATGCCCGGCATGGACGGGCTCACGGTGCTCGAGGAGCTGAAGAAGCTCGACGACGAGCTGCCGGTGCTGATGGTCACGGCGTTCGCCTCGGTCGAGACCGCCATCGCCGCCATGAAGAGCGGAGCGTTCGACTACATTACGAAGCCGTTCAAGAACGACGAGGTGCTCGTCGTCGTGCGCAACGCCGTGGAGCGCCGGCGGCTGATGGCCGAGAACCTGGCGCTGCGCCAGAACCTGCAGGCGCAGTACCAGAAGTTTGCCGGCATCATCGGCCGGAGCCCGCGGATGAAGCAGGTCTTCGACCTCATCATCCAGGCCGCGCCCAGCCGCTCGACGATCCTGATCACCGGGGAGAGCGGCACCGGCAAGGAGCTCGTGGCCCGGGCGATCCACTCGAACTCGTCCCGCAGCGACCGCGCCTTCGTGACGGTGAACTCCGGCAACCTGCCGCCGGACCTGCTCGAGTCCACGCTCTTCGGGCACGTCAAGGGCGCCTTCACCGGCGCGATCAATCCGAAGAAGGGGCTGTGCGACCTGGCGGATCGCGGCAGCATCTTCTTCGACGAGATCGGCAACATCCCGCCCGACACGCAGGCCAAGCTCCTGCGCGTGATGCAGGAGCGCGAGTTCATGCGTCTCGGCGGGATGGAGACGATCAAGGTGGACGTGCGGATCATCGCCGCCACCAACTGCGACCTGCACCGGATGGTCGATGACGGGCGCTTCCGCGAGGACCTGTACTACCGGCTGCACGTCATCAACATCGTCCTGCCGCCGCTGCGCGACCGGAAGGACGACATCCCGTACCTGGCGCACCACTTCCTGGAGAAGTACGGGACGGAGAACGTGAGGCCCGACCTCGAGCTGACGCCGGACGCGCTCGACCTGCTGATGGAGTACGACTGGCCTGGCAACGTGCGGGAGCTCGAGAACGTCATGGAGCGGGCCGTCGTGCTGAGCTCGGGCGGGCAGATCGGCCCGGATCTCGTGCCCGATCACGTGCGATCGTCGCCGTCGTTCCGGATGCCGAAGTTCGTGGTGCCGCCCGAGGGCATCTCGTTCAAGGACGTCATCACCAACGTCGAGAAGCGGCTCATCGAGTCGACGCTCGAGGCGGCCGGTGGTGTGCAGAAGAAGGCGGCCGAGCTGCTGCGTATCAAGCCCACGACGCTCAACGAGATGATCAAGCGCTACGAGATCGGCACGCGGCGCAAGAAGAGCTCCAGCGCCTCGTCCGGCCAGTCGGCGCAGTCCGGCGAGGGCGGTCCGTCGGAGTCGGGGAGCAAGCCGATCGGCTCGGCGGCGCTGACGCGGGAATGAACGGGGGCGGTGACAGTTTCGTAATGGGGTCGGGCGTCATTGCCGAATGAC
>Ga0302046_10006699_pt1 | contig 10032 bp, 8 predicted proteins | sample RVTome_11_FD_200261 | JGI IMG/M metagenome (GOLD analysis project Ga0302046, IMG submission 200261) | Soil microbial communities from uranium-contaminated site in the Upper Colorado River Basin, Wyoming, United States - RVT147D111 (version 2) ... | reverse complement strand
GATGACCTGTAGGTTGGCCTGTCACCCGGCGGCGTGATCGAAGGAACCGTGCTCGACGCATACGGCGACCCGGTCGTGGCGGCCAGGGTGCAGGCGCTGCGCGCGGAGTACCTCCGCTTCCCCGGGATGAGCGCGACCGGACAGCGTGCGAGCGACCGGCGCCTGATGGCTCGAGGGCTGACCCAGACCGACGATCGCGGCCGCTTCCGTCTGTATGGGCTCGAGTCCGGGCAGTACTACGTGATGGCCGAGCGAGGGGCGGGAAACCGCGGCCTGCTGTCGGGTCTCGACCAGCCGTCTCCGACCGTCATGCTGGGCGGCAGCGGCTTCGCGCCCACGTTCTATCCAGGAACGGCGTCGATTGCCGATTCGCAGCCGCTCGACGTGCGAGCGGGCACTGAGACAACCGGCGTCTTCTTCGACCTGACGGCGGAACGGCTGAGCCGCGTCTCGGGCACGACCGTCGATTCTCGCGGCGCTCCGGCCGCGGGGACGGGCGTGTACCTGATGCCCGCCCGCCCGGGTGTGTCCCTTTTCGTGGAGGCGCACTTGGTCGAGTCCGGCCCGGATGGCCGCTTCGTGCTGGACGGCGTGCCCCCGGGGAGCTACCGGGTCGTCGTGGTGTCGCGGGCGGCCATCGAGGCCGTTGCCGAGTCCGGCAACTCGAGCAGCCTGGCCAACGGCGAGATGGGAAGCCTGCTCCTGACCGCCTCGGGGCAGGACATCGACAACCTCGTCATCGCGACGTCTCCGGGTCATGCGGTGACGGGCCGGGTGCGCGTCGAGGGCGACCCCACGGCGCCGGCTTCGGCGTGGCGACTGGGGGTCGGTGCAATCGATCTCGCTGCGGGCGAGACGGTGGCCGGCACGATGCTCCACCGGAGCGGCGTCGTGCAGCCCGACGGCTCTTTCACGGTGGAGGGCGTGACCGGTTCCAGGCTGTTCCGTGTCAATGGCCTGCCGGCCGCGTGGGCGTTGAAAGCGGTCCATGTGTACGGCCGTGACGTTGCCGACACAGGCTTCGAGGTGCAGCAGGACATCAGCGGCGTGGATATCGTGCTGTCCACGCGCCCGGCCGAACTCCAGGGGCGTGTCGGTGGCGAGCGGGCGCCGTGCATCGGCTGCGCGGTCATCGTGTTTCCGCAGGACCCCGGCCTCTGGGAAGGCCGCTCCAATCGATTCATCCGTGGTGTGGAAACCGCAGACGACGGCACGTTCAGCGTCCCGGCAATCCCCGAGGGGCGTTACTACGCTGTGGCCGTCGACGCCCTCCTCGACGGCGTGTGGGCGGAACCCGGGTATCTCTCCCGGATGCGGAGTCGAGCGGTCGCATTCGCGGCTTCGGAGGGCGAGGTCACGAGCGTCGAGCTCCCGATCCCGGAGGCGGCCTTCTAAAGGCCCCTCCTGTTCTCGGCGCTCGCGTCGGCGGACCGCGCCAGACCACAATGCGATTACGGAACTCGCGCGGGATCGCCGAATTCGTAACGGGCATCGCGTCCCTCGCTTTCACGGATGCGCCGGCCCGCCCATCGCAGCCTGATTCCACGCGGATCGATGCGGTCCGTCGGTTGCACTGGCAGAAGAAGGGGCAACAGGGATGACTCTGCGAGTGGTCAGCGAGGAGCCGTCGGCACGGCAGGACGGGTTCGGAACCCGCACGGTGGTGCAGGTGCCGGGGCTTGGCCGCGTCGAGCGCCTCGTCCTCTCTCCGCCGCTCGCCACGCCCGCCTCGGAACAGGCCATTCGCGCGCGGGCGGCGTACCTGACGGGGGTGGCCGACGGGCCGCTGGTGCAGGTGCTGCGCATCGAGCGCGGAAACGCCAGCCTGTCCGTGCTGACGCCGGCGCTCGACGGCGTGACGGTCTCGGAGCTGCTCGCCGCGCTGGAGTTCGGCGCCCTTACCCTCTCGGGCGAGGAGCTGCTCGAGCTGCTGACGTCGATCGTACGAGCAGCCGGCGCGTTGCATGCCTCGCTCGGCACCCTCTGTCACGGGGCGCTGGCGCCCGAGCACGTCGCGGTGATGCGCGACGGGTCCACCCGGTTCACCGGTGCCATCTTCGGCGATGCGATCCAGGCCCTCCAGCGCAACCGGGAGCGGCTGTGGCACGAGTTCGGCCTGGCGCTGCCGGCCTCGGCCGGCATGCCGCGCGTCGATCGGCGCGGCGACGTCATGCAGCTCGGCATGCTCGTCCTGGGCCTCATCGAGGGCCGGAGCCTGGGCCGCAACGAGTTCCCGATGGGCTTCGAGGAACTGGCGCGCGCGGCCTCGATCGACATGCCCGGCTCCGATGTCGTCGGGCTGCGGCGCTGGCTCGCCGGCACGCTCCACCTGAACGGCCGCGTGGTCTTCGACTCGGCCGTGGCGGCGGCCCGCGCCTTCGAACGGCTGCTGCCGCCGGGCGGCGGCGACGGCGGCGCGGCGCTCGCGCTGCGCACGGCCGTCCGGCAGCTCTGCGGACATCCCGACTCGCGATCGGGCACGTCGGCGGGATCTTCCTGTGAACAAAGTACTTCCGTCCAGGCTCCAGGGTTGCTACCATTCCGGGACGCCGCTCTCCGTTCGGAGGCCGCGCCACTGTTCCTGGATGGGTCGATTCATCTGCGCTCTGGCGGCGGTCACCGCGCTGGCGGCGTGCGGGGGTAGCGCGGATCCACCGCCGCGACCCGCCGGGGCCGACCTCGTTCTTTCTCCCGATTTCACCGTCTTCGCGGGCGAGGTTCCGGCCGACAGCACGCTCGAAGTGCTGCTGAGCGACCAGGGGCTGGATACCGCCCTCGTGCACGAGGTCATTGCGGCCGCCCGCACCGTGTTCGACCCGCGGCGGCTGCGGTCCGCCCAGCCCTTCACGCTCGAACAGGCCCTCGACGGAACCCTGCGGCTGTTCGAGTACGAGATCGACGCCGACTCGTTCCTGCGCGTCACCCCCGCGGGGCCGGACGCCGGGGGGCTGGTGGCCGAGCTGGTGCCGATCCCGAAGACGCTCGAGTACGGCGAGGCGTCCGGCTCGATCGACGAGGAGACGCCGTCGCTCTTCCAGGCGATGACGGCGACCGGCGAGCGGCCGGAGCTGGCGCTGACGATGGCGCAGGTGTTCGCGGGCGAGATCGACTTCAACACCGGGATGCGCATCGGCGACGGCTTCATCGTGGCCTTCGAGCGTTTCGTGCGCGAGGGGCGGCCGGACTCCTATGGCGCCCTGACGGCGGCCGAGTTTCGCAACGACGGCCGCGTGGTGCGCGCCATCCGCTTCACGCCCGAAGGTGGCGAGCCGGGCTACTTCGACGAGAACGGCCGGTCCCTGCGCCGCTTCTTCCTGGCCTCGCCGCTCAAGTTCGATCCGCGCATCACCTCGGGCTTCTCGCGGAGTCGCATGCATCCGGTGCTCAACACACCACGAGCGCACAACGGCGTGGACTACAGGGCACCGACCGGCGCCGAGGTGGTGGCCATCGCCACCGGGCGCGTGGTGGGCGCCACCTTCGACAACGCCAACGGCCGGATGGTGCGCATACGGCACCCGCAGGGCTTCGAGTCGTACTACCTGCACCTGTCGGCGTTCGGAAGCGGGATCAAGGCGGGTGTCCAGGTGGAACAGGGGCGGATGATCGGTCGCGTCGGCTCCACCGGACTGGCCACGGGCCCGCATCTGCACTACGGCCTGAAGCAGAACGGCTCGTGGGTCAACCCCCTCACAGCGCACCGCAACATGCCGCCGGGCGATCCGGTGCCCGAGGGTGACATGGAGGCCTTCGGCCTCGTGCGCGACGAGGCGATGGCCTTCTTCGCGCGGCAGCAGCCCGACGGCGACGCCCCTCCGGGCACCGTGGCCGCGCAGTAGCGGCGCGGAGGTCGCCTGCCATGGCCGCCGTTTCTCCCTTCCGTGCCCTCCGTCCGGCTCCGCTGGCCGCCTCGCGCGTGGCCGCCGTGCCCTACGACGTCGTCAACACGGCGGAGGCCCGGGCGCTGGCTGCCGGCAATCCCCTGAGCTTCCTGCACGTCTCGAGAGCCGAGATCGACCTGCCCGAGGACACCGAACCGTTCGCCGACGCGGTGTACGCCCAGGCGGTACGCAACTTCCGCCGGCTGTCCGACGAGGCGCCGCTCGTCCGGGAGGACACGCCGAGCCTCTACGTCTACCGTCTGCGCCACGGCGACCACGCGCAGACCGGCGTGGCGGGCACCTGGGCGGTCGACGAGTACGACGACGGCACCATCCGCAAGCACGAGCACACGAGGCGGGACAAGGAAGACGACCGCACGCGTCACGTCATCGACTTGCGGGCCCAGACGGGGCCGGTCTTCCTGACCTACCGGCAGGTGCCCGCCGTGGACGCGGTCGTCGCCCGGACGATGGAGCGGTCCGCACTCTACGACTTCAAGGCGCCCGATGGCGTGCAGCACGCGGTGTGGCGGGTCGAGGCAGCCGACCTCGACATGCTTCGACAGGCCTTCGAGCCGGTGCCGGCGCTCTACATCGCCGACGGGCACCACCGCGCCGCCAGCGCGGCACGCGCGCGGCGGGAGCTGGCCGGGCCCGGCGGCGCCTCGGGCGCCTGGGACTGGTTTCTCGCCGTGGCCTTCCCGGACGTGCAGGTGCGCATCCTGCCGTACAACCGCGTGGTGACGGACCTGGGCTCGTCCACGCCGCAGGCGCTGCTGGCCGCGCTGGCCGCCAGGTTCACCGTGCGCGACGGGCCGGCCGTGCCGGAGCGGCGGGGCGAGGTGGCCTGCTTCCTCGACGGCGCGTGGCGCACCATCGACTTCGGCGGGGCGCCAGCGGAGGCCTCGCCCGCCGACCGTCTGGACGTCTCGCGACTGCAGAACGGCGTGCTGGCGCCCATGCTGGGAATCGAGGACGTCCGCACGGACCGGCGCCTCGACTTCGTCGGGGGCGCGCGCGGCACCGGGGAGCTCGAGGCGCGCGTGCGATCGGGCAGGGCTGCGGTCGCCTTCTCGCTCCATCCGGTGAGCGTGGAGGAGTTGATGGCGATCTCGGACGCGGGTGGGACCATGCCGCCCAAGTCCACATGGTTCGAGCCGAAGCTCCGCGACGGCCTGCTGTCGCACGCGATCTGAGGGCTACCGGCTTCAGGCTACACCTGCAGCCCGTAGACTAGAACCATGAATCGCGTCTTCAACTTCTCCGCCGGCCCCGCCACGCTGCCGCTGCCCGTCCTGGAGCAGGCGCAACGCGATCTGGTCGCTCTTCCCGGCGTCGGCATGTCCGTGATGGAGCTGAGCCACCGCTCGAAGACCTTCGAGGGCATCCTCGCCGCGGCCGTCGCCGGTGTCGCGGAGCTCGCCGGCGTGCCGTCCAACTACAAGGTGCTGTTCCTGCAGGGCGGCGCCAGCCTGCAGTTCTCGATGGTGCCCATGAACCTGCTGGGCACGGGCACGGCCGACTACCTCGACACCGGCTCGTGGGCCGCCAAGGCGATCAGCGAGGCGAAGCGCGTGGGGAAGGTGAACGTCACCGGCTCCACGAAGTCCGAAGGTTACGGCCGGATTCCCGCGGCAGCCGAGATCGCGCTCACGCCCGGGGCGTCGTACGTGCACGTGACGACGAACAACACGATCGAAGGCACGCAGTGGAAGGCGCTGCCCGAGACGGGCGGGGCGCCGCTCGTGGCCGACGCATCCTCCGACATCTTCAGCCGCCCGATCGACGTCGGCCGCTTCGGGCTGATCTACGCCGGCGCGCAGAAGAACCTCGGGCCCTCGGGCGTCACGCTCGTCATCGTGCGCGAGGACCTTCTCGCCCGCTCTGGCGATCACCTGCCCTCGATGCTCAGCTACAAGGTGCAGGCCGGCAACGGCTCGCTCTACAACACGCCGAACACCTTCGGCATCTACATCCTGGGTCTCGTCATCGAGTGGCTGAAGGCCAACGGTGGGCTCGCCGGGGTCGCCGCCGTCAACGAGCGCAAGGCGGCGAAGCTGTACGCCGGGATCGATCGCAGCGGCTTCTATCGCGGCACGGCGCAGCGCGAGAGCCGGTCGCTGATGAACGTCACGTTCCGGCTGCCGGACGAGGAGCTGGAGAAGGCCTTCGTCAAGGAGGCCACTGTCGTCGGGCTCGACGGGCTCGAGGGGCACCGCTCGGTTGGCGGCATGCGCGCCTCGATCTACAACGCGTTCCCCGAAGCCGGGATCGACGCGCTCGTCTCGTTCATGCAGGAGTTCGAGCGCACCCGCGGCTGACTGCCGGCTACCCGTCGGCACCGGTGGGCGCCGGCCGCCGCCGTCGCCGCCGCCGTCGCCGGCGGCGGGCCGGTCGGGGCTCGTCGGCCGTCTCGCCCTCGTAGGTGCCGGCGGCCTCGATGAACCCGCGCCAGTGTTCCACCAGGTCCGGCGCGTCGCCGTGAATCTCGAGCCACGTCATCGCCTCGGCGAACGGGCCGCGGTGCATCAGCGCGCGTCTGGCCCTTGGCGAGAGATTCGTGTCGCGCAGCCGCCGCTGCAGCCCGAGGATCTGGCGCAGGCGCTCGACGTCGCGCCGCGCGAACGGCAAGATGCCGAGCAGCAGCCGTGGCTCGCGCGTGGCGGCGGCGTCGCCGTCGGCCGCTGGCGCCGTGGCGCGCCGTGGCAGGTCGGTCACCGGCAGGACGAGCGAGCCCAGCAGGATCGCGTTGGTGAGCGCGCCGGGGACGTCGGCAGACCGCTTCCGGTACGCGTCGAGGGCAGCCAGCGACTGCCACAGGCGATCGCCGGCCCGCTTCTGCAGTTCGCCGGCCATCGGCTCGAGCAGCCGCCGATCGGCCATCATCCGGAACGCCTGCTCGGAGGCGCCCGAGCGAAGCAGCTTGTAGAACTCTTCGACGAGCCGCGCGGGCGCGCTCTGCGCGACGAGCTCCCGGCAGCCGGCGATGGCCTCGTCGATGGGCGGGTCGATCGTGAAGCCGAGCCGCGCGGCCATGGCCACGGCGCGCAGCATGCGCACCGGGTCCTCGTGAAAGCGGGTGGCTGGGTCGCCAATCGATCGCACGATCCCGGCGCGCAGATCCTCGAGCCCCCCGGTGTAGTCGATCACCGAGAACGTGCCGATGTCGTAGAACAGCGCGTTGATGGTGAAGTCGCGCCGGAAGGCGTCCTCTTCGGCGGTGCCGAAGGTGTTGTCGCGATGCACGAGTCGATCGATCGGCTGGTCCCCCGCCGGCCCGTCGGGCGCACGGGGGTCGGCGGCGGCCCGTTCCGTGCTCTCCGTGGCCGCCAGCTCCTCGGCGCTCACGTGCCGGCGGAAGGTGGCGACCTCGATGGCCTTGGGGCCGAACCGCACGTGGGCGAGCCGGAAGCGCCGGCCGATGATCCAGCAGTTCCGGAACAGCTTCTTGACCTGGTAGGGGTGCGCCGACGTGCCGATGTCGAAGTCCTTGGGCCGGCGGCCGAGCAGCAGGTCGCGCACGCTGCCGCCCACCAGGTAGGCGATGTACTGGTTGTTGTGCAGGCGGTAGAGCACCTTGAGCGCGTCCGGGTCGATCTGCTGGCGCGAGATCGTGTGCCCGCTGCGCTCGACGACGACTGGCGCTCCCATCGAATGCTGATTGTAGGCTGGCCCCCGCCAACTCCAAAGAACGCCCCCGAAATGCGCTAGGATTCGAGGATGCTCCGGTGGCGTCTGCCTGCGGTCGTGCTGGCTGTCGTCGCCTGCGCGGGAGTGGCGCGGGCGGAGGAGCCGGCGGCCCTGGCGCGCGCGCGTGTGGCGTACAACGCCTCCGACTACGCCGCCGCGATCGACGAGGCCTCGGCGGCCAGGCTCGAAGCCGAGTACGCCGACACGGCCACACTGGTGCTGGCGCGCGCCCATCTCGAGCAGTACCGGCTGGGAGGCAATCCGGCCCATCTCTCCGCGGCCCGTGTCGCGCTGGGCGGCGTCCGGGCCGGCGCGCTCGATCCGCGCGACCAGGTGGATCTGTACATCGGGCTCGGGCAGTCCCTGTACCTCGGCGAGGTGTTCGGGCCGGCTGCCGATCTGTTCGACCTCGCGCTCGCGCGCGGGACGCTGCTTTCCACCGCCGACCGCCTGATGCTGCTCGACTGGTGGGCCACGGCCCTCGACCGCGAGGGCCAGACCCGATCGCCCGATCGCCGAGCGCCAGTCTACGAGCGCATCTCCGACCGGATGGACGCCGAGCTCCGCACCGACCCGGGCAGTGCCGTCGCCAACTACTGGCGCGCGGTGGCGGCCCGTGGCGCCGGCAACCTGGACGACGCGTGGGACCTGGCGGTGGCCGGATGGGTGCGGTCGAGGCTCTCGCCCGAGGCGACGGAACGGTTGAGGACCGACCTCGATCGCCTCGTGACGCAGGCCCTGATTCCGGAGCGCGCGCGCACGATCGTCGCCCCCGACCGGCAGGAGGCGCTCTCGCGGCTGCGCATGGAATGGGCGCTCGTCAAGGAAAGCTGGCCCTGAGTTTACTGACGCCCGACCCCCTTACGTTCCTGTAATCGGGCGTCGTTCGCACAATGTGGTCGGTCGACGCGTGGGTGATGGCGAGGCCGGCGCGGGCGTTCGCGGCGCTGGCCGCCGCGCGTCCGGGCGATGGCTGGTGGGTGGGCGCGCGCAGGCCGCTGATGCTGGCCGTCGCGTGCGGCTGCCTGATGTCGCTGTGCACGACCGGGACGCTCACCGCGCGGCTCGTGGGCCCGGCGACGGTCTACTGGGCGTTCCTTCCGCTTGTCGAGCTGCTCGCCCTCCTCGTGCTGATCGCCGGACGACGGCAGCGCCCCGTCCTGCCATGGGCGATCGACACGTTCTTTGCCGGGCACGCCCCGTGGACGCTGCTGCTGCTCGGCATTGCCGCGACCTGGGCGTTCCTGCCACCGCAGCGTGCCTGGGAGCTGCTCACGAGCGTGTGGGTGTGGACGGCGCTGGCCGTCGTCGCCTGGTCGGCGCGGATCGATTTCTGCTACTTCCGCTCGATGCTCGGGGCGTCCCGGTGGGGCGCACTGCGTGACGTCGTCATCTGTCGCGCGCTCGTCTGGACGGCGGTGCTGGTCGTCTTCGCCTGGCCGTCGCTGAATGGCGACGGCGCGCGGGAGGTGTGGACGGAGTTGACCGCGCCCATGCCAACGGCGTCGTCCGTCCCGCAGCGTCCCGCGGGGCCGGCGCCGTGAGCCGCCATCGGATGGCCGCGGGCCTGATCGCAGCAGGACTGCTGGCCGGTACCCTGTCGGACCGGTCAGTGCCGCCGGAGCAACGTGAGATGGGCGGCTACCAGGTGCTGGTTGGCGACTTCCACGTCCACAGCTTTCCGGGAAGCTGGGGGCTGCTCGCGCCCTGGGACGAGGTCATCGAGGCGCGCCGGCAGGGGTTCGACGTCATCGCCATGACGCCGCACAACCACGTCTGGGTGGCGAAGCTGGGACGCTGGTTCGCCGAGGCGACCGGGGGGCCGATCGTCATCGTGGGCGAGGAGATCGCGCATGCCGACTACCACCTGATTGGCGTGGGGATCGAGCACACGATTCAGCCGGCGCCGCGCGCGGCCGACGCCGTCGACGCCGTGCATCGTCAGGGCGGTGTGGCCATAGCCGCGCATCCCTACGCGGGGTTCTGGGAGGCGTGGGACGCCGAGGCGCGAGAGAAGCTCGACGGCGCGGAGGTCGTGCGTCCGGACGCGCAGGCCATCGAGGCGCTTGCCGAGGACCTGCGGCGGTTCTACGCCAGCGCGCCGCTCACGGCGATCGGTTCGTCCGACTGGCGGGGCCTGAGCCGCCTGGGCAACACCCGGACGTACGTCTTCGCGCGCGAGCGAAGCGAAGAAGGGGTGCTCGAAGCGCTGCGCGAGGGACGGACCATCGTCTACGATCGCGGCCGCCCGTACGGCGATCCCGCGCTGATCGGCCTGGTCGAGCAGAACGGGGGGTTGCCGGGTGATGTGCCCGTGATGCCCGAGCCCGGCGCCGCACGGCTCTTCAGCCGCCTCGCTGCGGTCCTCGGCCTGCTGGCGTTCGTGCTGCTGAACAAGATGGGGTCTGCTGACGGATCTGTAGTGGGGTCGGGCGTCATTCGGCTGGCGTCTCACTCCGAA
>Ga0302046_10006698_pt1 | contig 10032 bp, 7 predicted proteins | sample RVTome_11_FD_200261 | JGI IMG/M metagenome (GOLD analysis project Ga0302046, IMG submission 200261) | Soil microbial communities from uranium-contaminated site in the Upper Colorado River Basin, Wyoming, United States - RVT147D111 (version 2) ... | reverse complement strand
CCGAGGCATCGGCCCGCGGACGCCCGTCGTCCGGCACCGCGGCGTGCTCGAGGAGGATCCGGCGCACCTCCTCGATGGTCTCGGGCTTGCCCTGGCACGAGTGGGCCGACCGCACCACCTTCTCGGAGACCGCCTCGTCGATGTGGGCGCTCGTGTACGCGACCACCCCGTCGTTGCCCTTCTCGGGCGGGCCGTCGCCCTTGACGGCGATGATCGAGTGCGCCGGCGTCGCGGGCGGCACGGGAATGGAGGCGACGATCCGCAAGGCCGGATGGCGCGGGTTCATGTTGTCGACCGCCGTCGGAGGATTGCGGAGCGCCGCCGCGAGGCGCTCGTCGCGGGTCGTCGTCGCCGCCAGCGCGACCTGGCCGAGAAGGTTGGTCGGCATGCGGATCAGCGCAGCGGCGATCGCGCCGATGCGTCCGGTGGCGAGGAGGGCCCCGCGGTGGGGCGTCGAGATGAAGACCACGCGCGAGACGAACGGCAGGGGCGTGAAGAACATCGACTGCCGCAGGAGCGCGCGGGTCTCGGGCTCGAGGTCGGCCTCGTCGAGCGGCTCGTCGCTGATGCGGTCCCACAGGCGCGAGCCGGTGTCGATCGCCGTCAGCTTGGTGAGGAGACCGCCCTGGCTGTGCCCGATCACCACCATGCGGCGGAGCGCCGCGTCGGTGCCGGCGGGGTCGAGCTCCGCGACCGCGGTCGTGAGCGCCGCCCGCAGCCGTCCCGCCGAGTAGCCGATGGGATTGCCGCTGTCGTAGAGGAAGAGCCAGATCTGATAGCGCGCCCGGATGCGCGGATCGCCGCCGAGCTCGTTCACCAGCTCCGCCCAGCGCGTCGGGCTCGACGCCGTGCCGTGCACGAGCACCACCGGGATCTTCCCGCGCTGGTAGGGCTGCAGCGTGAAGATGCCGTCCTGGGCGCGGTCGCGCGGCAGGAGCCGCGACCCGAAGAACCCGCCGCGGAGGAACGCGGTGAGCTCGAGGGCGTAGAGCGGGTTGTGCTCGAGCTGGTAGGCGAGCGCCGCCGTGGGGTCGACCTCGAGCGGCTGCTCCTGCCCGTCCACCGTGACGGTCGCGGCCCGATCCGCGGCGTAGAGCTCGAGGCGCCCGTGGATCCGCCCGCTCGCGAGCCTGGCGCGCGCGTGCTCGAGGCGGACGAAGGCCGTCACCGGCACCTTGGTCCGCGCCCCGATGCGCTCCGCGCCGACGATCTTGTCAGCGGTCGGGCTCGCGGCGAGGCTCGCCGCCAGGGGCGCGCCGAGGCCCGGACGGCGATAGCGGTTGCGAAGGCCGCGCACGCCGAGCGTCGTCGTCGAGACGAAGTGCTCCAGCCCGTACCCCGCCCACGTGAGGCCCGACTCGTCGAGCTCGAGCTCGAGCGTGCCGAACGGCAGCCGGCGGGCGCCCGCCTCGAGCCGCACCTCGGCGTGCTCGTTGCCGCGCGCCTTGCGGGACGTGCCGGCGGCGTCCGCTGCCGCGCGCGGCACCGTCAATCCCTGGGCGAGGCCGTGGTTGTAGAGATCGTACGCCAGCCGCAGCCGCGGATCCGAGCGGTGGAGCCGAACCCGGGCATCCGCACCCGGAAAGAGCAGGGCGTAGGCGTACACCGCCGAGGCCAGGTAGTACGTGCGGTCGCCGCTGCGCTCGGCGTGGAGGAACGACAGCTCGGCGAGCGTGAACAGGCGATCGTCGTCGCCGGAGGGCTCGAGGCCGCGGTGCAGATCGCGGAGGACGGCGCGCGGGTCCTCGTCGAAGCGGTCGAGGAGGCCGAGGCGCCGCAAGACGATCTGCGACGGCTCGGAGGGCTGGCGCGTCGAGAGCACGCTCATGGTCTGCACGCGATAGGCCGCCTGCGGGCTCAGGCGCGAGACGCCGACCGGCGTCGCGCACGCCGACGCCAGGAGCGCGATCGCGATACCGGTCGCGGTGCCGGCGCGCACGCGCGATCGGTGCACGCCCGCCCGTCCGCCCTCGTCGACATCGGCTACGCGCACACGACCATCTCCCGGACCGAGCCTGTAGCGTGCCACCGGTCGCGCCCGCAAACGTTCGTGGAGCGGGTGCACGGGCATTCGGGCCACCTCCTGTGATGGAGTCAAAGCTGCGCCAGGCGGGCGATCGTCCAGTAGGCCGCGGTGCAGCCGATCGCGTAGGGCGGCAGGCGCCAGCCCCAGGCGGGCCAGGCGAGGGGGAGCCGGGCCGCAAGCCCGCCGAGCGCGAGCACGGCGGCGACGAAGGCGAGCTGGCCGAGCTCGACCCCGACGTTGAAGCACAGGAGCGCGAGCGGGATCGCCTGCGGCGGCAGGCCGACCTCGGCAAGCGCGCCGGCGAAGCCGAGACCGTGGAGGAGGCCGAACACGAAGGCGACGAGCCACGGGCGGCGCGCGGTGATCCCCGGCCGGCCGGCCGCGTCGTGCACGATCTCGGCCGTGACCAGTACGATGCTGAGCGCGATCACCGCCTCGACCGGCGCCGCCGGCACCCGGACGACGCCGAGCGTGGCGGCGGCCAGGGTCAGGCTGTGGGCGACGGTGAAGGCGGTGACGGTCGCGACCAGGCGGCGGGCCGCGCCCACGAGCAGCACGAGCGCCAGGACGAAGAGCAGGTGGTCGACGCCGCCGAGAATGTGCTCGACCCCGAGCGCGCCGTAGGCGCGCGCCACGCCGAGGGCGCCGGGCGCGGGCGCGACCGTGAACGCGGGCGCCGCCGGCGTGAGCCGCGCCATCTGGACCGAGCCGTCGGCACGCGCGACACGCGCGAGGACGTCGACGGACGTAGCGGCGAGGCCGTCGACGGCGATCGGCTCGCCGTCGAGCCCGCCCGGGCACGCGAGGACGGCGCGCTCGACGTAGGCGTCGCCCGTCCAGGTCGCGTGCGGTTCCCCCACGGGGGCGCAGCGCGGGGGCAGCACGGCGCGAATGCCGAAGCGGAGGTCGCCGCGCGCCGGCACCTTCCAGAGGAGCGCGAAGCGCTCGGGGGCCTGCTCCCGGAGCTCGAGGTACCCCGGCCGCACCTCGTGCGCGGCGGCGCCGCGCCCGAGCGCGAGCGCGACGAGCGCGAGACCGGCGGCGGCGAGGCGGCACGGCCGGCGGCGGGTACGCGGCATCAGCGGGACTCGGAAGGAACGTCGACGGTCGTGGCCGCGATCGTGGTGCCGGCCGGCCGCTCCACCACGACCTCGTAACGCGCCCTGAGCTCACGATAAGCGGCAGCGGCCATCCGCGCCCGCCGGGCGGCGAGCACCTCGCGTGTCACGACCGGCCGCACCTCGTCGAGCGCCGGCAGGCGTCCCGCGTCGCGGCGCCGGAGCAGGACGACGTGCAGCCCGTAGCCCGACTCGACGGGCCCCGCCCACCGTCCCGGCTCGAGCCCGTCGAGCGCCGCCGCGAAGCCGTCGCCGAAGAGCCGGGCGACCTCGCTCGCCGGCATGGCCTCGACGTCGCCCGGCACCATGAGCCCGTCGCCGGCCGCGGCGAGGTCGGCGTCGGGCCCGGCGGCCGCGAGGCGGACGCGCAGGACGCGGGCGTCGTCCGCGGCGCCGGCGCCGCGGCGGTCGCGGTTCAGGTAGACCTGGCGGAAGCTCAGGCGCGGCTCCTCCCGGAAGCGCTCGGGATGGGCCGCGAGGAATGCCGCGAGCTCCGCCTCCGACGGCGGCGCGCCGGCGGTCGCGTCCTCGATCAGGAACTCCATCTTCTCGCGCAGGCGGCGGCGCACGACCTTGTCGTCGCGGTCGAGACCGAGGGCGAGCGCTTCGCGGGTGTAGATCTCGTCGCGGATCCAGTCGTCGACGAGGCCGTCGAGCTCGGCCGGCGTCGGCGGGCGCTGCCACGAGCGGGCGAAGCCGGCCGCGAGGCCCTCGATGCGGCCGGTCGTCACGACGATGCGATCCGGCGCCGCGCCGCCGCGCTCGCCGCCGAGCCCGGCGGCGAGGAAGATCAGCGCGCCGCCGAGCGCGAAGTGCAGCAACGGCTCGCGGAGCACCGCTCTCATCGCGGTCGACCGCCCGGCGCTCAGGAGCGCCCGCCCGGCGTGTACCAGATCGGCGACGTGTAGGCGCGCTCCTGCCCCGTCATCGGCGCCGCGGGCGGCATCTTCACGCCCAGCCGCTTGGCGTCGTAGGCGGTCCAGCGCGGGGTCGGGATCTCGAGCACGCGCGCGTAGTAGACGGCGCGGAGCTTCGGGTCGAAGTCGGGGTCGGTCCAGACGGCGATCAGCTCGGGATCGCCGATGGTGTTGGTGTACGTCACCTCGGCGACGTCGACGGTGTTGCCGACCGGCGGCAGCTTGCCGTCCGCGCCCGGCTCGCGGTCGTCGGACCAGGCGACGTCGTACACCCGCTCGTGGCGTGCGCCGCCGGCATCGACCCAGCCCTTGACGACCTGGATGCGGTCGAGGTTGCCGCCGATCGGGTCCTTGAGCGCCGCCACCAGGAACGAGGGCGCCGTGGCGCCCTTCGGCGCCGCCGGCAGGTCGCCGCCCATCGGCACCCCCTTGGTGTAGCCGGCCTCGGCGGGCATGCGCGTGTGGGCGTCGACGGCCGCGAACGTCCAGCCGCCGAAGAAGCGGACCATCATGCGTGGCCCCGTGGTCGCGTAGGTCTCGCGGCGCTTCATCGCGTCCCAGAGCGCCTCGCGGGTGTTGTCCGTGGCCCAGACCGCGGCGTAGCCGGACGCGACCATCTGCCAGCCCATCAGAAAGACGTCGCCGTTCCGCATGAACTCGTGGGTCGCCCGATGCGGGCTCGGCTCGGCGCCGGCGTGCTTGCCGAAGAAGTTGTCCTCCTCCGCGGTGCTGAGCGACGTGTGGCTGTCGGTCGAACCGATCAGGCCGACCTTGTACGGGTTGACCCCGAGCTTCTGCTCGAGCTGGAGGCCGATCTGGAGCGCGCTCCGCACGTACTCGTGCTGCAGCATCTCGGGCTTCTTGACCTCGCTCAGGTTGAGGTTGCCCTTGTCCCAGAGCTCGTAGCCGGCGAGCTCGTCGTTGGGGGAGAGGAAGGGATGGCTCTCGCCGTCGCCCTTGATCTGCGTCGCCTCGTAGAGCGGCTCCCAGCGAGCGCGCGCCGCGGCGTAGGCGCGCGTCAGCGGCGCGCCCGACGCCGGGTTGATCTCGGACGGGAACATCATGCCGTTCGAGAGGTTGCCGTTGTGGGCGATCGCGAGGACGCGCCCGCCGGTCTTCTCCTCGTACGCCTGCAGCACCGTCCAGAGGTCCTCGGGATTGGTGCTCCCCTGCGGCGGATAGGTGGTGAAGGGCTCGGTCTGGACCGCCTTGTCACCGCCGTCGCGGTAGAGCACGACGCGGTGCAGGTTGTTGCCGGGCGGCACCTGCGACGTCCACTCGTAGCCGATGATGGCTGTGAAGTGCCCCGGGTCGTTGTACTTCTCGGCGGCGGCGATGATCTCCTGCCAGGTCGAGCGATACGCCGGCGAGCCCGGCAAGGACATGAGCGCGTCCGGAAACGTGCCGCGCGAGAACCGGTCGATGATCTCCATGGCCGCCTTGACGCCCTCGTCCCCTCCCTTCTTCACCATCTCGTGCCAGCGCTTGCCGGTGGGATCGGCCAGCATCTCGGGCTTGCCCACGAAGAGAGCGGGAAAGAAGCCCATGTTGTCGGAGTGGTCGGTGATGGCGAGAAAATCGAGGGGCCGGGTGAGCCGCACCCGCTGGCCCGTCGACGACGCGAGCTCCTCGCCGCGGGCGAAGCGATAGGCCTCCTCGAAGCCGAGCCGGTTGCCGAAGGCGCCGGCGTCCATCGAGGCGCTGGTGTGGAGGTGCGTGTCGCCCCAGTAGACGCGCCGCGGATAGTTCCAGGACGCCCCGGGCGAGTAGGTCTGCTTCGCCTTGAAGGGCTTGGCGACGCGCGCGGCGTCGATGGTGCCGATGTCGGTGGTGACGGTGGTGGTGGCGGCGGCGGCGAAGGCCAGCGTCGCGCCGAGGCACGGCGCCACCAGGCCGGCGAGCTGCCCGAGTCGCTTCATCATCGGTTCCCCCTGTGCCTTCCTCTAGAAGTTGAATCCCAGCCCGAGGGCCGGCCCGCGGAGCTGGATGTCGAGCGCGCGCTCGCCGCCGCCGGCCCCGGTCTCGTAGTCGAGGTCGTAGACCTTGTAGACCGCGAACGCCGCGAGGCTGGCGGCGCCGAGCCGCCACGGCATGTCCCAGCGCACGCCGCCGAGCGCCAGCCAGGCGAGCTCGGAGCCGGCGCCGAAGCCGCCGACGTCGCCGCGGGCGACGAGCGACCATTGCTCGGCGAGCCGCACCCCGCCGCGGAGGCCGAAGAAGGGATCGACGAACTCCTGGCTGGTGTCGCGACGGCGCTCCTGGAGGGGCCCCTTCACCGTGACCTCGGAGTACCAGTAGTTGTAGCGCCCGCCGGCGAGCCCCTCGAGATCGAAGCGATCGCGCGCGAGGAAGCGGTAGGCGGCGCCGAACTCCGCCGTGACGAAGTCGGCGTCGAGGTCGACGTCGACGTCCTGGCGGGCGATCTGCCCGTCGGTCTCGTCGTCGACGACCGTGCCGACGACGTCGGCGAAGAGCGCCAGGCGGCCGCTGCGGGCCTCGAAGTGGCCCATGGCCCCGAAGAGGTCGCCGTCGCCGAGGAGATCGAAGACGTCGTCGAAGCCGACCTCGAAGTCGGCGCTGCGATCACGGATGCGGACGTCGCCGTGGATCTCGGGAAGCCAGATGTAGGGCGTGACCTCGAACCGCCACCCGCCGGCACGGCCATCGTCGTCGGCGGCGGCGACCGGGGCGCCGGCCAACCCGCCCGCCAGGACCGCGACGAGAAGCAGCGACGCTTTCGACACCCGATTCGAACCCCTCAACAGCACCCCTCCCCCCTCAGTAGGGCGGACGCACGACCTGATAGGCGACCTGCCCGCCCTGGTAGACCGGCTGGTACCAGGTCGAGCCGCACTGCGCGTAGGTGACGCCGTTCACCACGACCTGCGTCATGGCGCAGCCGGCGGCCTGCGCCTGCGACTGCGCCTGCGCCGACGTCATCATGGCGCCGATCGCCATCCCGGCCGCGAGACCGACGGTCGCGGCCGCCGCCTCGTCGCCGTGGTAGTAGACGCCGCCACGGTAGTACCCGCCGCCGTAGTAGCCGCCGCCGTGGTAGTGGTCGTCGTAGTAGTCCTGCCGATCCTCCTGCATGTCCCGTCCGTAGGCCTGGCGGTCGTCCTGCTTCTGTTCCCCGTAGTCCTGCCAGTCCTCGCGATTGGCGCCCTGCGCCGCCTGCCGGTTGGCCTGATTCTCCTGCGCCGAGGATTGCCGGGCTGCCTCATTGCTCGAGGCCGTCCCCTGCCGATCCTGGGCGGCGCCCTGACGGCTCGCCTGGCCCTGTGATCTGGCGGCCTGCGCCTGCGCGGCACCCTGTCCCGATCGCGATCCGCCGAAGTTGCCGCCGCTCGCGGCGCCGCTCCGCGAGTACGATCCCGAGCCCGATCCCCCGCGCGCCGCCGAGCCGCCGAACGAGCCGCCGCGCGCGGCGCCGCCGCCGTAGCCGCCGCCACCGCCGCGGGAGAATCCGCCGCCCCCGCCCCGACCACCGCCCCCGCCCCGACCACCACCACCCCCGCGCGCCTGCGCCACGGCCGCGGAGGCGAAGACGACCACGAGCGCGATCGCGAGCCGCGACATCCAGGCCCGCCGCCGGAGCGCCCTCACTGCCGGTCTCCCGCCGGCTCCTGCGGAGCCTGCGGACCGAGCCGCCGGGGCCGGAAGGCGATCTTCGCCGCGCCCTCCGGCGGCGTGAACGCGAAGGCGGAGTCCTTCACGCGCGGCGCGAGGTCCCAGCTCCGGAGCTGCGCCCAGAACTGGGGCCTGCCCTCGGCGCGGGTGTAGGTGACCACGATCCGCTGCGGCAGCGGGCGGTCGCCGCGCGCGATCCAGAGCTGCACGTCCTCCCAGTCGCCGCGGATCGCCACGTGATCGCAGGGCACCCCGGCGATCGCCGAGGCCTCGACGTAGCGGATCTCGCGCGCCCACTCGGGGGCCTCGCGCGCCAGGCGGCCTTGCAGGATCGGCGCCATCGGCAGCCGCATGCCGAGATCGTCGACGAAGTGGGCGATGGTGTCGTCGAGCGAGCCCGGCTGCGGCGCGGTCGCGTAGACCTCGTCCTTCAGGTCGAAGGCGGCGATCTGGCTGCCGTCGAAGACCACGCCGCTCCTGGATCCGTCGCGGCTCGTGGTGTCGACGCGCAGCCGGTCCGGGCGGCGCACCTTCAGCACGCGGGTCTCGCCGAACTCGATCTTCTGTCCCCACTCCTGGACGACGTCGTAGCCGACGTCGATGGTGACCGTGAGCTCCTGCGTGCGGGCGAGGAGCTCGCTCATGCGCTCGAGGCTCCGCATGGCCTCGGCGTCGACGTTCGGATCGGCGGCCTCGCCCTCGGGGGCGCTCACGGCCGCGCTCGCCAGCGCCAGCAGCAGCAGGGCGGTGGCCGAGACGATGGACCAGCGCGGCGGTCTCGATGATGTGAAGCTCATGGCATCTCCTTGTCCGTGGCGGACATGTCGTTCGTGCTGACGGCGGTCGAGAATCGTCGCCGTCGCAACCGGCTAACCGGCATCCTTAGCCTTGCCGGCGCCGCGAGCGAAAGAGTATGGTGCGCCAATAGATGGTCATTTCGTGCCACGCGCCCTGAGACGACTCTCCGAGGGCCTGCCGATGCCGGCGAGCTACTTCGAGCTGGTGCTGCGGCACCTCGGGACGACAACGGGTGTCGCGGCCCGGCTGCTCGCGGGCACCGGCGTCACGCGCGCCCGCCTGACGGAGGCCGACGCCGAGATCACCCTCGGCCAGCAGCTCCGCCAGCTCCGGAACGCCAACCGGACGTTCGCCCCGGGCTGGGCGCTCGGGGTCGGGCGCGCGCTCCACGCCGCGACGCACGGCCCGGTCGGCTTCGCGGCGGTGAGCGCGCCGGCGCTCGGCGCGGCCCTCGAGGTGCTGACGCGCTTCTGCCACGTCCGCAACCCGAGCTATCACGCGCGCACACGCCAGGACGGTGGGGAGGTGCGCCTCGAGATCGAGGAGTGCAGCGCGCTTCTCGACGAGGAGCGCGTCCCGCTCCTCGAGACCTTCCTCCTGAGCTTCCAGGGCATCATCGAGGCCGTCCTCGGGCGGCCGATGGCGGAGGGCCGCTTCGAGATCGCGGCCCCGGCGCCGTCCTGGGCGGAGCAGTACGGCGAGTACTTCCACGCCGCGGTGCGCTTCGCGGCCCCGGTGACGGCGATCGTGATCCCCGCGGCGTGGAGCGCGCTCCGCTGTCCGTGCGCCGACCGGATGATGTACGCGGCGGCGCTCGGCAAGTGCGAGGGGCTCGTCCGGCGCCGCGACGGCCACGACCTCACCGCCGCGCGCGTCGAGCAGGCGATGGTGACGAGCGACGATCCGAGCCTGCCGCTCGCGAGCGTCGCGCGCGCGCTCGGCGTCTCGCGCCGCACGCTGATCCGGCGCTTGCAGGGGGCGGGCACCAGCTACCGCGCGCTCAGCGAGACCCACCGGCGCCGCTGCGCCGAGGAGCTGCTACGCGAGGGATCGCTGACGGCCGCGGAGATCGCCTACCGCCTCGGCTACGAGGACCCCGCGAACTTCGGGCGCGCCTGCCGGCGCTGGTTCGGCACGTCGCCGGGATCGCTCCGCCGGACGCGCGCGCGGGGCGCGGCGCGGACGGGCACGCTCGGACAGCGGCTCCTCAGCCGTGCGGCGCGGGTCGCCGGCACGGGCCGCGACGCCCACGGATAGCGCGACCCGACGCCAGGCCGAGCTCGGCGCGGACGGCGCCGAGGGCGGCGGCGTCGAGCTGCCGTCGGCCCTTGGCGGGCGAGGGCATGCCTAGAAGGTGGCCGAGATTCCTCCGATGACCACGTTCGTCTTCCCCTGCAGGGTCGACAGCCCCGTCGGGTCGCTCTTGTTGATCGGACCGGCATCCGCATACAGATAGCGGTGGAGCGACACCGGCGACTGCGGCCGGCCGCCGGACGGATCGCGCGAGAAGAAGCGTCCTTGCGCGGGATCGTAGGAGCTCTCA
>Ga0302046_10006696_pt1 | contig 10034 bp, 9 predicted proteins | sample RVTome_11_FD_200261 | JGI IMG/M metagenome (GOLD analysis project Ga0302046, IMG submission 200261) | Soil microbial communities from uranium-contaminated site in the Upper Colorado River Basin, Wyoming, United States - RVT147D111 (version 2) ... | reverse complement strand
CCATAGGTAACACCCCCAGTCGCTGCGCGACAGCCCCCTCAAGGGGGCGGTTTGGGGTGTTCTCGGCCGTACGTCGTGCAAATTGTCGTGCACCCGGTCGTTGGAGGCACCCTTACGTTTCACGTTTCACGATGGTGCTAAATTGCTTACGGACTTTCGCCCAGCGGTACTAGCGTTCCAAAGCCGACCTTTCATGCTGTCGCCTTCCGGAAGTGTTGGTTGATGATACGGAGCACGACGATAGCGAGCGTAGTTCTCGTCATCGGTACCGCCTCGGTGCCGTGGGCGGATACGGGCACCTCCGAACCCCCGCGCGACGTCGCTGCAACGTCCGCTGTAGAACCCGCGCCGCAGGCGTCGCCGGGCGATCTCGGCTACCAATTCGTGCGCGTCCGGTATCAGAGCTATCCCGGGCGCCGGAGAAACGCCTGGGCCACCGACTATCCGACGGCGGAGGAGAACCTGCATGAAGCCATCGAGCGGACGACCCTCCTCTATCTCGAAGGCCCGCCCCTCGTACTGCCGCTGACGGACGACCGCATCTTCGAACATCCCGTCCTGTACCTTACCGAGCCGGGTTACTGGATGACCGATGACGAGGAAGTCGCCTACCTGAAGAAGTATCTCGACCGGGGCGGCTTCCTCATCATCGACGACTTCCACGACTACGGCCGCGGACGCGTCGGACCGCAGTGGAACAATATGTACGACAACATCAAGCAGGTCTTTCCCGACCGTGAGCCCGTCGAACTGACGGCCGAGCACCCCATCTGGTCGATTTACTACGACATTGATCCCGACGCCGCCATCTCCACGAAGAACGGGGGCGGGCGCTTCGGGATGCGCTTCGGGCCGCTCGACGACGTCTACTACGGCATCTTCGACGACACCGGGCGGATGATGGTGGTGATTTGCTACAACCAGGACATCGGCGACGGCTGGGAATGGCCCGGCGGGCGGAACCTGGGCGAAGCCTCCACGGTCAGCTTTCAGATGGCGATCAATTTCATCATCTACGCCCTCACGCATTAGGCCAGCCACGTGATCACATTGCCCGCCTGAAGAGCATTGGGCAATGCTGAAGCAAGGCGTGGAAGTGTGGAATGCATGACGTGTGGTAGGACTTACGCTCCAGCCTCTGAGCTGGTCATCCCGGTCCGGGATGACAAGGGTGAGCGTTTGCGTACGTTTTGTGAAGAAAAAAATCGATACAAGCTGCTTACCCATCGCGTTCGGTCTGCGTGGGGAGCCGGTAGGCCTGGGCCTGGGCTTGCAGGGCCAACTCGGTCGCGAGAAAGCAGTGCGCCTGCGACATGGCGGTTTCCGTGCGGTTCAGGATGTCATCCACGAATTGTTCGCCGTAGGGCAACGCGACGTCCTCACAATCCATGTGCTGTACGCCTTTCTGGTCGACCAGGAACAGGTGATCACTGCCTTTCCGCCCGGCGATGTCGACATTCTTCCGCACCTCGATGTAGCCGTCGGTCCCGATGATCGTAAGCCGCCCATCGCCCCAGGTCGGCAGTCCGTCGGGGGTAAACCAGTCCACGCGTACGTAGCCCACGCCACGATCCCCTCGGAGCATCACATCCCCGAAGTCTTCGAACTTCGGATGCTCCGGGTGATGCAGGTTGCCTACCTGTGAGGCCACGATCTCCGCCTGGGTGGATCCGGTAAAAAAGAGAAACTGGTCGATCTGGTGGGATCCGATGTCGCAGAGGATGCCGCCGAACCGATCCCGATCCCAGAACCAGTCAGGGCGAGACGGCGCATTGATGCGATGGGGCCCCAGGCCGATGGTTTGAATCACGTCCCCAATCGCGCCGGCCATGACCAGTTCGCCCGCCTTCACGGTGGCCGGGTTGCGGAAGCGCTCGCTGTACATGATCGAGTAGATCCGCTGCGTCTCGGCCTGTACCCGTCGCACGTCGGCCAGCTGGGCCAGCGAGGTGATGCCCGGCTTGTCCGCCATGTAGTCCTTGCCGTGCTGCATGACGCGGATGCCGAGGGGAGCACGCTCATCCGGGATGGGGGCCGCTACGACGAGGTGGAGCGAGGCGTCTTCCAGGATTTCCTGCTCACTCTGTGCGAGCCTGGCCTCCGGGTAACGCCGGGCATACGCGGCCGCGAGCTCCGGCTCTCTGGCATAGAAAGAAACCAGTTCGCCGCCGCCCTCTATGACCGCATCGGTCTGCCCGTAGATATGGCCGTGGTTCATCCCGATGGCGGCAAAACGGATCCGTGCTGCGTTGCCACGCCGGTGTACACCGGATGCCGCCTCGGCAGGCGCCCGAGGGACCACGCGGGATAGAGCCCACCCTGCGGCGGCGCTTACCGACGCTTTCATCAGTTCTCTACGACTCAAGGGTTGCATGGAGATTGACCGGGTTAGGGGAGAGGCCAGGTTGCGGGAGATCCCCGTGCGTGAGCGCGGGGGTATCTATCCCAGAAGATACGTTCTCATCCGCCCAGGATAAACACACCTTTTCGCTTTCTCGGCCTAGTACATCGCGGCAGAAGTTCGTGATCGGTTAGGCAGGACGTAAAACGTAAAACGTGAAACGTAAAACGTGAGGTCACTTCGTACGGTCGTTGGAGGCACCCTCACGTTTCACGTTTCACGATGGTGCTAAACTGCTTACGGACTTTCGCCCAGCGGTACTAGGCGGCTTCTACCGACGACCTTGTAGCCTGCTGCTGCAACGGCTCGCGCCATCGGGGCGTACGCTTTCGGTTCCACGAGCGCTCCCGGATAGAACAGCAACCCGACGGTAGCAGTGTCGGTCGTAGGGGTGAAGGTCAGAGTCGCCGCTGAGCGGGACACGCGGACATCGGGATCACTTTCAAGGACAGCGGGATCCACGTCGTGAGCCTGCATATTTAGAAACAGCCACGCCATCACGACGAGCCCGGTCAGCATATACACGGTGCGGATCCGTTAACTCCAGGGGCCTCACTTCGACCCGCACCAGGGCCTCGGCCTTGTTGCGCATCTCCTCACCGGCATCGTTAATCAGCACAGGCAAGGGCACGTCAGGTTTGCTCAGCGGTGCCGCGCCAGGAACCCCAGGACGGCCGCGTTATAGGCCGATGCGTTGTCCTCATGCACGCTGTGCAAGGCATTCGGTATTTCGACGCGTTCGGCATGGAGCAGCAACGCATCGAGCCGGTCTGTCAGACGGTGAAATAAATCGACGCTGCGTGCGCCGGTGACCAACAACGTTGGGGCCTGAACGCTGCGTACCTGATCCGCGCGCAGCGCCGAAAAACCCGACCCGAGCAGTTCCGCATAGGAATGGCCTACGAGATGGGCGGGGGCAGCGTCGAGCAAGTGCAGCAGCGCCTTCAGGTCCTCGACGTGCCCGGCCATCGAATAATCGACGCCCGCGGGGATCGGCTCATTCGGCCAGTGGTAACGCCGGCTGTAGACGATGGTGCGGAAGTGCCGGGCAAAAGCCGCATGCTGGCCTTGCCACGTTCGGTAGTCGCTGGCCGAGCCGTGGACAAAGACCAGGGGTTCGCCGCTGCCGTCTTCGCTATATTCGAATCCGGTACCATGAAGCGCAACGCTTGCCATGTCTTATTCGCCTGTCAGGTTGAGATGCCCTGCCAATTCCGTGTAGGGCATTGCAGTAAGGACGTTACTACCGGCAGCAGCAGGTGAGGCAGGGCGAGAAGCCTACGGTGTTTCGCATCGACTCGACCGGAAAGGCCGTGCCTTCCAACCGGAGTGCTCCCACGGTTGCGCGGATGCCGATGCCGGTGACGTTGCGGTCACACCCAAAAAACAGGGGTCCCCGGGCGGTTGAGTGTTAGGGTGTTTTGGTGTTATCGTGCAGAGAAGCGTTCAGCCGTCCGCGGTCCGCGATCCGCTTTTTTTGAGACGGATGGCTGAATGCCGATCGCTGAAAGCCCTACTTGCTCGGCGCTACCCTGTTCCATGCACCTACAGCCCGGGTGCTGCGGATACCGACTACGCGAACCCATCATCGCCATGCCCACCAGCCGCCGCCAGTTTCTCGCCGCCTGTTCGTCCCTGGGCCTTTCGGGGACCCTGTTGCCGGGTGCGCTCTACACGCTCATCACCCAGGGTGCGGACCTGACGACGAAGACGCTCGCCTGTGCCGAGGAGATCGCCGGGCTCCAGTTCACGGAGGCACAGCGCGAACTCCTCGTCGAAGACCTCACCGAGCAACTGGAAGACTACGCCGCGTTGCGTGCCGTCGAGCTACCGAACAGCGTCGCGCCCGCCCTGCTCTTCGATCCTCGCATCGCCGGGGTGCGGCCCTCGCCGTCGGGCAAGGTGCTGCGCTGGGAGCCGCCGCCGGTCGAACGCCCGGCCGGCGACGAAGCGCTGGCCTTCATGGGCGTCGCCGAACTGGCCTCGCTGCTGAAGGCGCGCAAGGTCACCGCGACGGCGCTGACCGAGTTGTACCTGGGACGCCTGAAACGCTACGATCCCGTCCTGCAAGCCGTCGTCACGCTGACCGAAGAGACGGCCTACGAGCAGGCCGCCCGCGCCGACGTCGAACTCGACGCAGGCATCTGGCGCGGGCCGTTGCACGGGGTGCCGTACGGGGCGAAAGATCTCCTCTCTGCCCGAGGCTACCCGACCACCTGGGGCGCGATGCCGTACAAAGAGCAGGTGATCGAGGCCGATGCGGCGGTCGTCGAAAAGCTGGCAGCGGCCGGCGCCGTGCTCGTCGCCAAGCTGACGTTGGGAGCGCTGGCCTGGGGAGACGTCTGGTTCGGAGGGACCACCAAGAACCCGTGGAACCTTGAGCAGGGATCCAGCGGCTCGTCGGCAGGGCCGGGCTCCGCAGTGGCCGCCGGGCTTGTCGGCTTCGCCCTTGGATCCGAGACGCTCGGCTCCATCGTCTCGCCGTCGACGCGCAACGGGGTTACCGGGCACCGTCCGACGTTCGGGCTTGTCAGCCGCCACGGCGCCATGACGCTCTCCTGGTCGATGGACAAGCTTGGCCCGATGGCGCGCTCGGCGCTCGACTGCGCCCTCATCTTCGACGCCATCCGGGGCGCCGATCCGCGCGATCCTTCCACCCTCGACGCACCTTTTCCGTTTGATCCGTTGATGGACGTGACCGGCCTGCGCGTCGGCTACCTCGCCGAGGCGTTCGAGGAGGACGAATACAACAATCAGGCGGCCGACCGGCAGACGCTCGATGTGCTGCGGGGCCTGGGCGTTACCCTGCGCCCGATGACCTTGCCCGGCAACCTGCCGGTGGGGGCCATGCTGCTGACCCTCAACGTCGAAGCCGCGGCTGCCTTCGACGCGCTGACGCGCACCGGCGGGGTGGATCAGATGGTGCGGCAGGGAAAGAACACGTGGCCGCATTCGTTCCGGCAGGCACGCTACGTCCCGGCCGTCGAGTTCTGGCAGGCGAACCGCGCCCGCACGTTGCTGATGCAGCAGATGGCCGCCGTGATGCAGGACGTCGATGTGTTCGTCTCGCCGTCGTTTCGCGGCGGCACGTTGCGTATCACCAACCTCACCGGGCATCCCTGCGTCTGCCTGCCCAATGCCTTCCATCCCCTGGAAGACGACCCCGCCTCGCCGCGCCGCCAGCCCGGCAGCATCACGTTCGCCGGGGGCCTCTACAAAGACGCCGAGGTGCTGGCGCTGGCGCACGCTTACCAGCAAGCCACCGACTTCCACCGCCGCCGTCCGCCTATCATGTAGGTTACGGGTTTTCAAGTTGCAGGTTGTTTTTCCTCATCCTACCCTGCCAATCCGCAACCTGCCGACCTGGAACCTGCCAACGTTACCACCCCATGCGTATCGTTTCCTTGTTGCCTGCTGCGACGGAATGGGTTTGCGCCTTCGGGGCGGAAGCGATGCTGGTCGGCCGCTCGCACGAATGCGATGATCCGGCTTCGGTGCGAGCCCTGCCCGTGGTTACACGGCCTGTGGTTCCCGTCGAGGGTGACTCGGCCGCCATTGATGCCCGGGTGAAGAGGCGGCTGCAACAGGGACTGAGCCTGTATGAGGTCGATCTCGACCTGTTGCGGCAGTTGAAGCCGGACGTCGTCTTGACCCAGGCGCAGTGCGAGGTATGCGCCGTCTCGTTACCGCAACTCGAGGCGACCCTGGCGGCCTGGACGGAGGGGCGTCCCCAACTCTTTTCGATGGAGCCGCAGTCGTTCAAGCAAGTGCTCGACGCGGCGTTGCGTCTCGGCAGGATGCTGGGCCGTGCCGGGGCGGCGATGGCGTGGATCGGCGAGGCCGAACAACACCTCCAGATGCTTCGGAACCGTCTCGGCCTGCACAAACGAGCCGACCCTTCCGGGTGGCCTACGGTGGCCTGCATCGAGTGGCTGGAGCCGCTGATGATCGCCGGGCACTGGATGCCGGACGTCGTCGGCCTGGCCGGTGGCCGGGCGGTCCTGGCCGAGCCGGGCATGCGTTCTCAGTATGTCGCCTGGGAGGCGTTGCGTGCCGCCGACCCGGATGTGATCGCTGTCGTTCCGTGCGGCTTTTCGCTCCGTCAAACCGAGCGCGAGTTGTCTTTTCTGACGGAACGGGCCGGTTGGTCCGACCTCCAGGCCGTCCGCAACGGGCGCGTCTGCTTGTTCGACGGCAATGCCTATTTCAACCGCCCCGGGCCGCGCCTCTACCGCGCCGTCGAGCTGCTGGCCGCAGTGCTGCACCCCGCATCGATGAAGGCCCTGGAGGTGGCGGGTTGGGAGATGGCGCCTTATCCGTAAGGCGCCTGCGTTTTCGGGCCGTCATCGTCCGTTGGATCCGTAGTTGCCCGGACAACTACGGACGTCTTGACATTGCTTCTGGCGATGCCATGGAAGCGGAGATGCTGTGCGAGGTCGAGGCCGACGATCGCACCCGGCTGATGCAGGCGCTCCTGGTCTGCATATGCGCCCTCCAGGGAGGCTTCGACAAGTTATGAGCCATTTTTCAAACCCGGTCGTAGCATCGCCGCGAGCCGGTGCCGTGGTTACGCAGCGCCTTTGAACCCTTGCAGCCTGAATCGACGAGGATCCCGATGTCAACGGTGAACCCACCCTTTCGCGCCGATCACGTGGGCAGCCTGATGCGGCCCCGCGCGGTTCTGGAAGCGTGCCGGCAGCACGAACGCACACACCGTAACTCAGGCAAACCCGGAAAGACGGGTCATCGAGCAGGTATCAGCATGTCCAAGGTTATCATTACCGCCGCTGTGAGCGGGTCGAACCCGACCCGGGCCATGAACCCGGCTGTGCCCTACACGCCCGCCGAGATCGCCGATGCCGTCGTGGAAAGCTGCGAGGCCGGGGCCGCCGTCGCCCACATCCATGTGCGGGACCCCGAGACGGGCGCACCCTCACACCGGCTCGACCTGTTCGCAGAGGTCGTGGAGCGGGTCCGTGCCCGTTGCAATGTGGTGCTGAACCTGACTACCAGCGGTCTGCATCTCAGCGGCGATGACGTAACGGAGCAACGCCTGGCGCCGATCACCCTGAGGCCCGAACTCGCCTCGCTGGACATCGGATCCGTCAACTTTAGCACGGCCACGTTTCACAACCCGCCTGCGTTCGGAGAAGTCGCCGCGCGCCGCATGTGGGAACAGGGGGTGAAGCCTGAAATCGAAGTGTTTGACCTCGGCCATATCGAACAAGCCAGGGACCTGATCGAGAAGGGCTTCTTCGCAGCACCGCCGTACTTCCAACTGTGCATGGGTATCCGGTGGGGCATCCCCGCCACCCCGGCCAACCTGCTCGCCATGTACCATAGCTTGCCGGAGGGTGTGCCCTGGTCGGTGCTGGGTGTGGGCAAGGCCCAACTTCCGATGATTACGATGGGTCTATTGCTCGGCGGCCATGTGCGGGTCGGCTTTGAGGACAACCTCTACCTGCGAAAAGGCGTTCCGGCCCGGAGTAATGCCGAGTTGGTCGAGATGGCGGTGGACCTGGTTCGTATCTTGCACCGTGAGGTGGCAACCCCGGATGAGGCCCGCGACCTCTTGAACCTGCATAGCTGAGGCCATTGTAGGCATCAACGCCTGTACCGCGTCGTCCTGCACGCAGTGAAGGCACTCGCCGCACCGGTCTGCCAACCCCGATAGGGTGCGGTGCTTCGCGGCGTTCAGCATGACGTCTTTGCAATGCATGTTGCCTGACTTTGCACAAAGCCGACAGCGATGAACAAACGTCGATTGCTTGCCCTCTGGCCCGCTGCATTTTTGTGGCTCGCGCTGATGCGCTGCGATGCCCCGCAACAAGCCCGGGAGCTGGAAGCGCCCTCTCGGGACTTCCAGCCCAACATCCTCTGGCTGGTTGCCGAGGACCTCAGCCCGGTGCTCCCGCCGTTCGGCGACTCCACGATCACGACGCCGGCACTCAGCCGGCTGGCCGCCGAAGGCGTTCGCTACACCCATGTTTTCTCTCCTTCCGGGGTCTGCGCCCCGAGCCGAGCCGCCATTGCCACCGGGATGTATCAGAATCATATCGGAGCGCACCACATGCGCAACGGAGGGTTGCCCCAGTATCTACCTCCCGGCGTCATTCCCTACGAAGCCATGCCCCCGGCCGGCGTTAAGATGCATAGCGAGTATCTCCGCGAAGCCGGCTATTACACAACCAACAACGCCAAAGAGGACTACCAATTCCATAAGCCCGTCACGGCCTGGGACGAGAGCAGCCGGCAGGCCCACTGGAAAAACCGGAAGCCGGGCCAGCCCTTTTTCGCCATCTTCAACTTCGGCGTGACCCACGAATCACAGATCTGGGCCAAAGCCGACGATTCGCTCTGGGTCGATGCCGACCTGGATGTTCCGGTGCCGCCCTATCTGCCCGACAACGAGGTCGGCCGGCGCGACGTCCGGCGCATGTATTCCAACATCAAAGAGATGGACGCGCAGGTCGGCGAAATCCTGGCCGACCTGGAGGCCGAGGGCTTGCTGGACAGCACCATCGTTTTCTGGTACAGCGACCACGGCGGCCCGTTGCCCCGGCAGAAGCGGCTGTTGTACGACTCCGGCATGCGCCTGCCCCTTATCATTCGGTTTCCCGAGCAGTGGCGCGCCGGCGAAGTGGACGGCCAGCTGATCAGCTTCGTCGACTTCAAGCCGACGATTCTCTCCCTGGCCGGCATCGAGCCGCCCGAATACGTCGATGGGCAGGCTTTTCTGGGACCGTATGCCGCCGCTACGCCGCGTACGTACGTGCATGGCGCCGCCGATCGGTTCGACGAAGCGTACGACATGATCCGCGCCGTGCGGGATCATCGGTTCAAATACCTGCGCAATTTCCAGCCGGAGAAGAGCTACTACCTGCCCGTGGCGTATCGCGAGCAGATGCCCATCATGCAGGAACTATTGCGCCTGCGCGAGGCGGGCGAACTCGATGCCTACCAGGCCCAGTGGTTCCGGCCGACCAAGGATCCCGAAGAGCTGTTCGACACGGAGCAGGATCCGTACGAGTTGCACAACCTCGCCGGAGACCCGGCCTATGCCGACAAGCTCGCCGAACTACGTGCCGAGATGGATCGGTGGATGGACGCGATCGACGACGCCGGCCGCATGGCCGAGAAGGAGTATATCGCCTCGATGTGGCCGGGCGGCGAGCAGCCCGTCACCCAACCTCCGGTAGCCCGTACCGATGCGAATGACCGTTTCGTCCTGCATAGCGAGACGGAGGGCGCTTCCATCGGGTATCAGCGGCTGCGGGCCTCGGAAGAGCCGGGCGACACATGGCAAGTCTATACGGAACCCGTGGCCCTGGAGGCCGGCGAACGGCTCGTCGCGATGGCCCACCGCATCGGCTTCAAGCCGAGCGAGCCGGTCGAAGTACAGGGACCGTAGGGTCTGCCTCCAAGAGCAGCAGGACTTATGCAGCAGCTTCTGTGCCTGTCATCCCGGCTCCCCGAGCCGGACACAAAGCGACACGAGCGCCAGCGACCGACGACGCGAGGGCGCAGCCCGACTGACGCAAGTAAGTAAGCCGACGGGCCGAACAACATCTACAACGTCTCCGCTTCGTCACCCTGAACGAAGCATCGCATCGTGAAGGATCTCGCCGAGACG
>Ga0302046_10006694_pt1 | contig 10036 bp, 6 predicted proteins | sample RVTome_11_FD_200261 | JGI IMG/M metagenome (GOLD analysis project Ga0302046, IMG submission 200261) | Soil microbial communities from uranium-contaminated site in the Upper Colorado River Basin, Wyoming, United States - RVT147D111 (version 2) ... | reverse complement strand
CCGGAGCCCGAGGAGCAGGTCGCGATCCTGGTCCAGCCGGACTTCGAGATCGTCTTCCTCGCACCGAACCCCGCGCTGGAAGCCTCGATCACGCGCTTCGCGGAGCGCATCGGCCAGGGCGTGGGCGCGCTCTTTCGCCTGACGCGCTCCTCCGTCCAGTCCGCGGTACGCGCCGGCTTGACGAGCTCCGAGATCCTCGCCACGCTGCGCGAGGTCGGCAAGGCGGCGCTCCCGGACAACGTGGAGCACGAGATCGAGGGCTGGTGCTCGAGCAGCATCCAACTCGCCTGGCAGCCCGCGCAGCTCCTGCGTTGCCCGGACGAGGAAACGGCGGCGCGCGTCCTCTCGGCCGCGCGCGGCAAGCTCGAGGCCCTGAGCCCCACGGTCCTCGCGCTCGCCGACGAGAAGCAGTGCAACGCGATCGCCAACGCTTGCCGCAAGCAGGGCGTCTTCCTCGACCCGCTCGTGAAGGCGCGCGCGAGGAAGCCCAAGCAGCGGCGACGTCGCTGGGGTTGGTGAGCTCCAGCGTCTTCGCGCTCGGGAGGGATCAGGGCAGCTCGCGGATGCGCAGGTCGCGGAACTCGACGCGCGCGCCTTCCGCCTCGAGCGCGAGGTAGCCCGTGGCGGGCGAGCACTCGGTCCCGGCGTTCACCTCCTCGCCGTTCACCCATAGACGCACTTCGCCGCCGACGGCGCGCACGTCGTAGTGGTTCCACTCGCCGGCGCGCCGGACGAGGCGCTTCGCCGGGAAGCTGCGCGAGCTCTGCGGGCTACCGACGGTGTAGCTCGTTCCGGAAGCGTCCACGTAGTCGATCCGCGGCGTGCGCGCCGTCATGGTCGAGGCTCCGACCGGGAACAGGTCGCCGTGGCTCGTGAACCAGTCCGACGGCGCGCCCTTCTCCGCTTGCCAGTCCTCCTCGTAGCCGAGGTCGAGCACCTGGACCTCGATGCCGCTGCGCGGGAGCTGGCCGGGCGCGAGGTCGGTGAAGGCGGACTCGGGGCACCACAGGAAGACGCCCGAGTTGCCGGCGTGCTCGAGGTGACGCCAGTCGAGGGAGAGCTCGAAGTCCGTGTAGGTCCGCTTCGTGCGCGCACCGCCGAGGGGCTTGCCGGTGCAAACGATCACGCCGTCGCGCTCGGACCAGGTCGCAGCGTCGCCGTTGACGTTCACGAAGTCGGCGAGCGTGAGAGTCCGCCAGCCGTCGTCGGGCGACGACGAAACGGCCGGGCTCGCGCAGGCGAGGGGGAGGAGAGCGAGAGACAGGGGCAGGGGCCGGAGGGTGGACATGGGGTGAATCGTAGCGGGGAGTACGGAACCAGGTTCATCCCCCAACAGCGCCGCCCAGCCGTCACGTTCCTCGCAATCGATTCGCGGCGCTGTTGGGGGATGAACCTGGTTCCGTACTCCCCGCGCGAACCTTGTGGCCCTGGCCCGCACGCGCATAGACTGGCCATCGGAAGGAGCCCGATGGCGCACCCGGACCGCTTGGACGGATCGAGCGACCCCTCGCCGGCTGACTGGATCGGCCAGCCCGCGGAGGTGGTGTATGCCCGGCTCCTCGAACGGGACGAGCTGGGGATAGAAGCGACCTGCAGAAGCGTCCTACGAGACCGAGCTCTGCTGCTCGAGCTGTCCGTCGTGTACGCGGAGGCTTTGCGCGAGGTCGCCTTCGAGTGCGAGATCGCCTCGCTCGAGGACGCGACGGACGGCTGGATCGAGCACTCCGTCGTCCGAGCGACCGACCGCCTTCTCGATCGTCAACGAAGCGAGGAGGATGCAGGTCTTCCGTTCGACCCCGAGGACTACCGGATCCTGAGGGGGATCTTCGGCCTCGCGCCTGCGGAGGGACGCAGGGCCTCCGTCCACTTCCATGCGCTCCCGACGCGCCTGCGCCGCGTCTTCCAGGTCCTGATCTTGGACGACAGACCGCTCGCCGACGCCACGGAGCTGGGCCTAGGCAAGACACCCGAGCTTCTGCAAGCCATCTTGACCGCGTTCGAGGCGGTCGGCGCTACGATCTCTCCTGAGAGAATGCCCCTGGGACTGAGAGGAGAAGGATGAGCGAGCAAGGTTTCTCCCCCGAAGTGGCCAAGCTGCTCGCCGAGGCGCTCGAGGATCCGACGAGCGGCCTGCTCGCGCTACCCAAGCTCGGCAAGAAGATCCGACCGTCGGAGGAACCACTTCAACCGCACCAGCTCGACACGAGCCTCGAGCGGTTCCTCGTGGAGCGGCATCGCGAGGAAGTCGCGAAGCTGTTGTACAGGGCCTCCCAGGAAGGGTTGATGCGAATACCCCTGGTCGAGGACCAGGGTCACTGGAAGGTGGTCCTGTCGATGGACCGCTGCCGGCGAAGGAGGGAACGGCTCCGCGCGGAGCGCGCAGGCGTGGAGGATCTGGAGCTGCTGGATCGACACTTCGGTACGACGTCCGGGTTCCCACCGACGCCCTACGAGCTCGCCAGGGCCTCGCACGCCCTCCACCCGCACTGGTCGAGCCGGCTGCAGGTCGCCCTGTGTCTTCGCTCCGAGGATCGGCCGCGCGAGGCGCTCGTGCTCGTCCGCCACACCTCGACGTCGGCGAGCAACGAGCAGCGCTTCTTCGAGCATACGGCCAGGGGAGCGATCCTCCATCGACTCGGGAAGATCGCCGAAGCGCGGGACGAGTACCGCCAGGCGACCCGCAGGACGGAGACGAGGCCGTTCGCGGCGGTCTGCTGGCTCAGCAACTCGATCCTGCTCGCCGACGAGCCCGAGGCACGCGCGGCCTCCGAGTCCCTGGAGGAGGTTGCCCCATGGGATGTCGGAGAAGTCGGAGAGTCGAAAGTCGTTCTTCGCGCGCTGATCGACGAGCGGACCATCGTTCCCGGCGCCGCCAGCGTCCGCCTCGCACGGAGGCTCCGAACCAAGCTCCCACCGACGTCGATCGAGATCCTAGATATCCTTTCTCAAGGGCAAGCCTGGGCGACGCCCAGGTGGTCACGAGAGTCGCGACCCAGGATGGGCGCCGGAGGACACGGAGGCACTCCGCCTGCGTCTGGGGATCCCCCGAGAAGGGGCAGGGTCATTCGTGCTTCCCTGTTGAAGTAGGAGGAGGCGCGCACATGCGCAGGTCCGTCCTCCTCGCCTCCTTCGTCTTAGCCGTCGCCCTCGCCCTCCTCCTCGTCGAGGATAGACCGCGAGGCTCCACTCCCGGTCATTCGCCGTCCCCCGAGGAATCCGAGTCGCGTCCGGGAGCGTCACCGCTTCCGAACCCCGACACGACGTCTGAGGCACGCCGGCCCCAGCCCTTCCATCGGGTCACGACCACGGACGGCGTGCCGGTCGAGGACGCCGAGGTCCGCTGGGTGGAGCTCGCCGGCGGCGACCTCGCCGTCGATCCCGTCTGGCGCGAGGACGACTGGGGTCCGCTCGAACGGAACATCCTTCGGACGCGCTCGGACTCCGGCGGATTCTTCGCCTTCGAGCAGGATCCGACCGCGGAGTTCGGCGCTCTTCTGTGCGCCTCGAAGCCGGGGTTCGTCGCGGGCCTTCGCTTCGTACCACCCGGCGAGCCGCTCGGTCGTGAGCCGCGCGTCCTCACGCTGGATGCCTCCCCCACGACCGTCGTCCGTGTCGTCGATGCAGCCGGCGAGCCCGTGGGCGAAGCGACGGTCCATCAGTACGGGATCGTGCCGCGCTGGATCCCCACGGACTCCGGCGACGCGCGGACGCACCTCCTCCTGCGTCGCCTGCTCGAGGCGCGAGCCGTCACCGGCCCCGATGGAACCGCACGCTGCGCGGCTTTTCCCGGCGATCAGGTGTTCGTCGCGTCGACGGCAAGCACCTGCTCCAGGCCGTGGCGCGGAGCGTCGCGCGAACGGGTCGAGCTCGTGCTCCAGGACGGCTTCACGGTCGGCGGAACGCTGACGCTCCCGGCGGGAAGCGACTCCCACGCCGAAGGGCGACGCATACTCATCGTGTGCAAGGTCGGCGGCGTCTCGCGCACCCTCGTCACGTTGCGCGGCGTAGAGGAAGGTGCCTGGGGCCCGCTCCTCGTCCCTGACCTTCCGCGCGCCGAGTACGCCGCGCAGTTCGAGGGCGCGCCCCTCTTCCCCACGGTCCGCGCCTTCGAATCACCGGGCGTGGGCGGACACGTCACCCTCGACTTGCGCGGCGAGCTCGGCGCGGAGCTGACTTTCCAGGCTCTGAACGAGCTGGGTGACGTCTTGAACGACGCCGAGGTGCTCCTCAAGTGGACGCAGGGCGACACGCGCTGCCGACAGCGCCATCGCGCCGGCGACGACGGAATGATCCATTGCCGCGGAGTCGCGTCGGGATCGATCGCCTTCGAGATAGGCGCACCGGGCTATCGGACGCACCTCGCCGATGTGGAGGTCCAGGTCCCGCAGGATCCGGTGGAGACGATCCGGCGCCGGCTGGATCCAGCCGGTAGCCTGCGTGGCGTCGTTCTCTGCGCGGGCGATCCCGTTCCGGACTTCACGCTGTGGGCCTGGAACCGGGACGTACCGGGCAACGCGCTCTCGCGCACGTTCATCGACCGCGAGGACGGCGCTTTCCTGTGGGACGAGCTTCCCATCGGCGAGGTGTGGCTGACCGCCACGGGCGAGGAAGCCGTCGCGAACGCGCCGCTCGCGCTCCAGGTTGAGCGGGAAGCGGGAGAACCCGTGGTGATCGAGCTACCGCGCTCGCTCAGCGGAGCGGGACGCCTTGTGTCGGGCAGCACCGGCGTCGCCATCGAGGGCGGTACGGTCGAAGCGTGCCGCCTGGTGGGGAACGGCGCACCGGCGGCGAGCCAGGGACGGCGCGTGCGGACGGGAGCCGACGGTTCGTTCGAGGTCGAGGGGTTCGGACCGGGACGCAACTGGGTGTTCACGACGGCGCCGGGACATGCGGAGGAGATGGTGCCGGTCGACGTTCGCCTGGAGGAGGGAAGCCCGGTCCGGGTCGGGACCATCCGCCTCTGGACCGAGCAGACCCTGACAGTGGAACTCGTCGGCCCCGCCGACGGCTTCGACCCCACGCCCTATACGGTGGACATCGGAACGGGCGATCCGCCGCAGGCCATCGATCGGGAGGGTCGAGCGTTGTTCGAGGCGGTGCGGCCAGGACAGACGCGCGTCTCGCTCAAGCGCCCCCAGGGTGGTTGGATCTCGATCGACGTCGACATGCCGGCGGGTCGCGACCTCACCCTGCGGCACCGCATCGACCTCGACCGCCGGCTCCTGCTCGAGGTCGAGCCGGTCGAGGGCTACGACGCCTCCGGCGGCTTCTCCGCCTACGTTCTCTACGACGATCCGCGCGGCGGCCGGGTCGTCACGGGGCTACCGCTGAACGCTTTGGGCGTCACGTCGCTCGAAGGCATCGAAGGCGACCGGGTCTTGGTCAAGGTCCTGCGCAAGGGCGACTGGGCCGTCGTCGGAACGGCGCGCGGCTCCTTCGGGGGCCGGAACGAGCTACACCTCGTCGCGCGCGCCGGCGAGAACCTGCTCACGGTCCGAGTGGTCGACCGGGACGGTGCGCCAGTCCCTGGAGCCGAAGTCGGGTACGGCCAGCCTGGCCCTCCGCCGCTCGCCCTCACGGCGATGACGGACGGGGATGGTCGCGCCCACCTCCACGCGACGTCCGACGCCGGCGTGATCCGCGTCGAGCACGCGGATGTGGGGACGCTCGAGGCGCTGCCCTGGCCGGGCGGGCCGGGCGAGGTGGAGGTGCGTCTCGTCGCGGACGCCGCGATCGAGCTCCTCGTGCGCGACGGTGCGGGTCCCCTCGCCGACGCGAAGTGCAACACCACGTGGATGCGCGGCTACCGGCTCGGGCCCACGAAGAGCACGGACGCCGCGGGGCGCGTGCGCTTCGAGGACCTGACCCCGGGCAAGGCCTGTGTCCGCGTCACGCACCACGACCATTGGCCGAGGGAAGTCGTCGTTCCGGCGGCGACGAGTCCCGAGCCGGTCGTCGTCGTGCTGCCAGCGCTAGGCGACCTCGTCCTGCGGCTCGTCGATTCCGGCGACGTGCCCCTGGCGGGTGTCGAAATCCGCCTCGAGAGCGTCGAGCTCGGAGAGTCCGTCTCGCTCTGGCTCGACGCAGGCCGCGTGCGTGGCTCGCTCCGCACCGACCGAGCGGGAGAGGCGCGCCTCCAGGGCCTGCCGGAGGGAGAGTACGAGTGGAGCGCGGACGGCCCCGCGCGTGGTCGCCTGCGGGTGATGCCGGGGACAAGGACGGAGGTCGATCTGCGGTGAGGCGGGGAGTACGGAACCAGGTTCATCCCCCAACAGCGCCGCGATTCGCTTGCGAGGAACGAGACGGCTGGGCGGCGCTGTTGGGGGATGAACCTGGTTCCGTACTCCCGTACGCCGTCGCCAAGGACTCCCCCAGTGCGCGGTACTCGTCGCCACGGGGCGAGTTCGAGCGCCACGCCAGGCCCACGACGCGCCCGGGGCCGTCGGCGCCGAAGGGGATCACACGCAGGCGGGGCACGGCGGCGGCCTCGCGCTCGACCGCGAGTTCGGGGAGCAACGTGATTCCGAGCCCGCTCGCGACCATCTGCGTGATCGTGCCCAGGCTCGAGGCGCGGAAGCCGCTCAGCTCGTCGGCGCCCGCGGAGTCGCACAGCGGCAGGGTCTGCTCGCGCAGGCAGTGTCCCTCGTCGAGGAGCAGGATGCTGCGCCCCTCGAGGTCGGACAGGCACACCTCCTTCGAGTCCGCTAGCTCGTCGCCCGGGGGCACGGCGAGCACGAAGGGGTCCGAGAACAAGGGCAGCGTCGTCACCGCGCCGAGATCGACGTCGATCGCCAGCAGCAGGAGATCGAGCTTGCCCTCCGCGAGCTGCTCGAGCAGGCGTGCGGTCGTCTCCTCGCGCAGGAAGACCTGGAGCTCGGGGTAGGACGCTGACACGGCCGGCAGGACCTTGGGGAGCAGGTAGGGTCCGATCGTGGGAATGACGCCGAGGCGGAGCGGACCCGTCAGCGGAGCGCCGAAGGACCCCGCGAGCTGGCAGAACCGATCGCAGGACGCGAGCGTCTCCCTCGCGCCCAGTACGAGCGCCTCTCCGGCCCGCGTCAGTCGCACCCCGCGACGATCGCGCTCGAAGAGCTTGACGCCCAGCAACGCCTCGAGCTGCGCGATCTGCGCCGAGAGCGACGGCTGGCTCACGAAGCACGACTCGGCGGCTCTCCGGAAGCTCAGCCGCTCGACGAGTGCCACGAAGTACTCGAGCTGGCGCAGCGTGGGGCGTTCCATCGGGGCGACTATTAAAGGAAGGGCCCCCGCGGGGTCAAGGTCCCCGCGGGGGCGTGGCGGTCCCCGGCGGACCGACGCGTGCGCCTACCGGCCGAATCGATCGAGGTCCATCACCTTGCTCCAGGCGGCCGCGAAGTCCTCGACGAACTTCCGCTTCGAGTCGTCGCCGGCGTAGACCTCCACGATGGCTCGCAGCTGCGAGTTCGAGCCGAAGACGAGATCGACGGAGGTGGCGGTCCACTTCCGCTCCCCAGTCCTGCGGTCCGTTCCCTCGTAGAGGCCCTCGCCCTCGGCCGACCTCCTCCAGACCGTGCTCAGGTCGAGCAGGTTCACGAAGAAGTCGTTCGTGAGCACTTGCATGCGGTCCGTGAAGACGCCGTGCCGCGACTTCGCGTGGTTCGCGCCCAGGACTCGCAGGCCGCCGACGAGGACGGTCATCTCCGGAGCGGAGAGCGAGAGCAGGTTGGCCCGGTCGACCAGCGACTCCTCCGCGCGACGGGAGTGCGCGTCGCCGACGTAGTTGCGGAAGCCGTCCGCGGTCGGCTCGAGCGGCGCGAAGGACTCCGCGTCGGTCTCCTCCTGCGACGCGTCCGTGCGACCCGGCGTGAACGGGACCCGAAGGTCGTGTCCGCCCCGCTCGGCCGCCGCCTCGACCGCCGCGCACCCGCCCAGGACGATCAGGTCCGCGAGCGAGACCCGCTTGCCGCCGGACTGCGAGCCGTCGAAGTCGGCCTGGATCCGCGCGAGCGTCTCGATCACCGTCTCGAGCCCGACGTTCGCCCTCCAGTCCTTCTGGGGAGCGAGGCGGATGCGCGCTCCGTTGGCGCCGCCGCGTTTGTCGCTGTCGCGGTAGGTGGACGCGGAGGCCCAGGCGGCCGAGACGAGCTCGGAGATCGAGAGCCCCGAGTCGAGGATGCGGCTCTTCAGGGCGGCGACGTCCTCACCGTCGATCAGCGGGTGATCGATCGCGGGGACCGGATCCTGCCACCGTTGCGGCGGAGCGACCTCCGGACCGAGCAGGCGCGAGGCCGGACCCATGTCGCGGTGCGTCAGCTTGTACCAGGCCTGGGCGAACGCGTCGGCGAACTCGTTCGGATGCTCGTAGAAGCGCTCCGAGATCGGCCGGTAGATCGGATCCCGGATCAGCGCCAGGTCCGTCGTGAACATCATCGGGGCGTGGTACTTCGAGGGAACGTGCGCGTCCGGCACGTTCCTCGGCCCGTTCCTCGGAGTCCACTGCCATGCCCCGGCCGGGCTCTTGGTCAGCTCCCATTCATAGGTGAACAGGTTGGCGAAGTAGCTGTTCGACCACTTCGTCGGCGTGGAGGTCCAGGCTCCCTCGAGACCGCTCGTGATCGTGTCCTCGGCGTTGCCCTTGCCGAAGGAGCTCGTCCAGCCGAGACCTTGCTCCTCGAGCGCCGCGCCCTCGGGCTCGGGGCCGACGTGCCCGGCGGGAGCGGCCGCGCCGTGCGCCTTCCCGAGCGTGTGTCCGCCGGCGATCAGCGCCACGGTCTCCTCGTCGTTCATGGCCATGCGGCCGAACGTCTCGCGGATGTCCTTGGCCGCGGCCAGCGGATCCGGCTCGCCGTTCGGGCCCTCGGGGTTGACGTAGATCAGGCCCATCTGCACGGCGGCGAGGGGACCCTCGGGCTTGCGGTCGTCGCTGGAGCGTTCGTCCGCCAGCCATTCGCTCTCGGGCCCCCACCAGACGTCTCGCTGCGGCTCCCAGACGTCCTCGCGTCCTCCGCCGAAGCCGAAGGTCTCGAGGCCCGCCGACTCGAGCGCGCAGTTGCCGGCCAGCACCATCAGGTCGGCCCAGGAGATCCGCTGGCCGTACTTCTGCTTGATCGGCCAGAGCAGCCGGCGCGCCTTGTCGAGGTTGGCGTTGTCGGGCCAACTGTTCAGCGGCGCGAACCGCTGCGTTCCGTCGGAGGCGCCACCGCGACCGTCGGCCACGCGATACGTGCCGGCGCTGTGCCAGGCCATGCGGATGAAGAGCGGTCCGTAGTTCCCCCAGTCCGCCGGCCACCAGTCCTGGGAGGTCGTCATCGCCTCCGTCACGTCCTTCTTCAGCGCCTCCAGGTCGAGCTTCGCGAACTCCGCTCGATAGTCGAAGTCCTCGCCCATCGGATTGCACGCGGGCGGATTCTGATGGAGGATCGAGAGGTCCAGTTGATTCGGCCACCAATCGCGATTCGACATGTCCGCTGCCTCCTCGGGCTCGTAGGTCTCGCCCGTCACCGGGCACGTGTTGTTGGTTGCGTTGCTACCTCCGGGAGCTCCAGGAGTCTGGGCGAACACGGAGGGGGCGATGCACAGCACCCCCAGGCTCGTCACAGCGTGCACGAGGTGAGTGGAATGGCTCATGGGTTCTCCTTGGATTCCGGTGGGATCGAGGGCCGGTGCTCCCAACGGTGCTCCCCGGCCAGGCACGAAGCCTCGCCCAGTGATCCGTCGGACTCCAATCGCAAGTGCCGATGGGCCTGATAGGTGGCGACGATGCAAGGGCGCGGGCTCCGTCGCGCTCGGTCCGGGCCAACCCTATTCTGGAGCCCTACGTCCACGGGGGACAGCCGGAGGAGCATGGCGAGCTTGGAGCAAGCGATGCGCGCGTCGAACGCGTTCCGTAGGCACCCGAAGTGTCTCGTGCCCCTGGCCTCGGGCACCTTCGTCGCGGTCGTCGCCCTGGTGCTCGTGCACGCGCTGGGGTTCGCCGGCCGACAACCCGCGCGGACCTACCTTGCCTATCGGTTCGGCACGAGCGGCGAGCTCTTCGCGCGTCTCTTGTGGGGCGCCG
>Ga0302046_10006693_pt1 | contig 10037 bp, 10 predicted proteins | sample RVTome_11_FD_200261 | JGI IMG/M metagenome (GOLD analysis project Ga0302046, IMG submission 200261) | Soil microbial communities from uranium-contaminated site in the Upper Colorado River Basin, Wyoming, United States - RVT147D111 (version 2) ... | reverse complement strand
GCCGGCCCACGGCTCGACAACGCGCGCAGGCAACCGCGCTCGCGCGTCAAATCGCGGCGCGTGCCGAGCGCAAAGCCGGCTAGGTCGCTTGCTGCTGATTCTGGACTCAGGCGCCGTTAGCCGACTGGCGCGGCCATCTCGGGATTCGTTGGCATTGATCGCCGCACTACGGGAAGAAGGCCTCTGGCCCCCTCAAGTGCCATCGGTGGTTCTTGCCGAGTGTCTTCAGGGGCACGCCGGTCGGGACGCGAACGTGAACCGATTCCTGAGGGCCTGCGACATCGTGGAAGTCGTCCCGGAGTCTCTGGCCCGCAGGGCCGCTCTGTTGCGACGCCTCGCTCGGCGCGGCTCCGCTGTCGATGCGCTGGTCGTAGCGGGTGCGGAACCCGGCGGAACGGTGCTGACCTCGGACGCCGACGACCTGGAAGCGCTCGCGGCCAACGCGGACGACGTTGCGATCGAACGGGTCTGAGGATTTACGGCGTCGCGAGGCTCGTTCTATTCATCCACGGAGCTGCCTGTCGGGGCCGGGCGGTTGATCCTGGTGGGGTCGGCCATCAGGTAACCAAACTCCCACGGTTTGCGGAATGGGCCCATCAGCGCCGCAGTCCCGTCCATGCGCCATTGCACCGAATAGATACGCAGCCTGACGGCGTCGGGCGGCAGCGCCGCTTGCAGGTCGAGACGCGTGTCTTCAGGCAACTCAGCCGCTTCCGCTTCGGCCTTCCCCACGGTGCGGTCCTGGCTGTCGAGGAAGTCCACCGTCACGGCCACGTCGCGCAAGGTTCTCTCGTTGGTATTGACGAAGGTCCCCTCCCAGGTTCGTCGACCCGCGGCGTCCGTCACCACCTCGTTGCGGATCAGTGCCAGGATCTCGTCATGCTGGTGCACGACACTCCACCACATGACCAGGATCGGCAGGATGACCAGCGCGGCGAGGATCTTCCACACCTTGATTTCTATGGTCCAGCTGCTCCATCGTTTGGGCTTGTCTTGTCCGGTCGTCATGCGTCGATCCCCAGTGGCAATGGCAGTGCTCACGCTGGCACGCCTTGCGCTGAATGACATGAGCAAACCCTGAGGAAGTGGTGAATGGCCGTTAGCCGCTACCAGTTCGACCGTTTCAGCCTCGACCCTGTCGAGCGCCGCCTGCATGCCGGAGAGGCGCTCGTCGAGCTCAACAGCCGTTACTTCGACGCGCTGCTGTTGCTGCTGCAGCACCCCGGCACGCTGCTCAGCAAGGAACGCTTCCTGAAGGAAGTCTGGCAGGGCATCCCGGTCACCGACGAAGTCCTGACGCAGTGCATCAAGACCTTGCGCCGGCAACTCGGCGACAGTGCGACGCGGCCGCATCTGATCGAAACCGTTCCCAAGCACGGGTATCGCTTCATCGCAGCGGTGAGCTCGGTCGCGGACAGCGACGCTGCACCCGAAGATGAGAACCTTGCCCCGGCATCAGAGGCGGTGGCGACTGCCCGTGCTTACGACTGGCGCCAGTGCTGGCTGACGCTTGGCGCCGGCACCACCGGCGGCGGCGTGGCCGGCTTGCTCGGCGGTCTGGCGTTCGGCTTCGCCGCGGCGGCGCAGGCGCAACAGAACGGCATCGGGGCTTTGTCGGCGCTGCTGGTGCTGGTGTCGTTGGCAACCCTGCTGGCCCTGATCGGCGCGGCCGGCGTCGTGGGCGGCATCGCGGCGGCGCGACTCGTGGCGCGCGACTTCACTCTCGCAGGGCTCATGGGCGGAGCGGTGGGCGGTCTGCTCGTGGGCGCGTTCGGCGAACTGATCGGCCACGACGCCTTCCTGCTGCTGTTCGGCCAGCCGCCCGGCGACATCACGGGCGCTCTCGAAGGCCTGTTGCTGGGTGCGGCGGTGGGACTTGCAGATGACCTCGGCCGTCGCTTCGCCGCGGACTGGAGTATTCAGCGCAATGTGCTGCTGGCGGCGGCCATCGGTGCACTGGCCGGGCTGCTCATTGCCATGACGGGAGGACAGCTGCTGGGCGGCAGTCTCGCGCTGCTGGCCGAAAGCTTCCCCGACGCGCGCCTGCATCTCGATCCGCTCGGCACGCTGCTCGGGCCGTTCGCCGCCGGCGTGACGAACGCGCTGGAAGGGGCATGGTTCAGTCTGTGTGTGGTCGGCGCGCTGATGGTGGCGCGGCGTTGAGTCGCGCGAAGCGTGCTACCCTGCGGGCCGCGCGGAGAGTGCCGATGAAGAGTCACGACGACGACAGATCCTGGCCGCAGGCCGGCCGCGAGCGCATGATCCTGCCCTCGCCGATCGGCCGGATCGGCACGGGCGCGCCGGATCCGGAGCCCGGGCTCGTCGCCCGCATGGACGCCGACCACGTGTTCATGATGGGCGATAACCCGGCGCTGCCGCGCATGCCCGAGAAGCCCACGCTGCTCGATTTCTTCCGCTATCGCCTGGGCCCGATCACCGTGCGCCATCTGCTCGGCGCCGCGAAGCGCGCGCTCGACGACGGCCGGGACGACGCGGTCGTCATGGCCTGCCTGCTGCACGACATCTCGAACGGCTGCCTGATCCGCCCCGATCACGGCTACTGGAGCGCGCAGCTCGTGGCGCCCTACGTCGCCGAGGAGGTCGCCTTCGCCGTCAAGTACCATCAGTGCCTGCGCTATTTTCCGGACGAGTCGGTGGGCTACCGCTATCCCGAGAGCTACCATAAGTTCTTCGGGCCCGACTACGAGGTGCCGGAATATCTCCGCCGCGACGCCGAGTACGCGCGCAGCCACGAGTGGTACATGACGGCGCGGCTGGTGACGCTCTACGACATCTACTTCTTCGACGACATGGCGCAGGAGGTGCCGCCCGAGCATTTCGAGGATCTCGTCGCGCGCAACTTCCGGCAGCCGTCCGAGGGCCTCGGTTTCGACGACTCGCCGTCCTCGCACATGTGGCGCACGATGATCTGGCCGAACAACTTCCTCTGATGGTTGAGACCTGCGCGGCCGCTGGCCAAGAGAAAGCAATGGCGCCGGCCGCGTTGCCTGCGCCTCCAATCGTCAGAGCCAGTGAATCCGGTCGGCAAAATCGCCTGATTCGGCCTGTTTCGTGAGGAGGTCATGAAGACCTTGAACGAACCGCCCGATGGTTCCGCGCGTTCGTGGCAGGCCGGCGTCGGAGGTGAAGATCAATCCGGCGTGGGACTGGCCTTGCACGGACCAGCGCCTGGCGATCTCAACGAAGTCGGCAACGTTGTTGGTCAGCAGCGCTCGCTGCTCGGCCAAGCAGAGCGTGAGGAGCGGTTCGTCATTCTCCTGGTCCCAGCCCCGCTCGATCGCTGCAACTACATCGTGTCCCCTGGCGCGAAGCTGTTCCGCGATGTCGCGTGAATAGTGATGGTCCAGCGCAAGCTTCACTGAAGCGCTTGACGTTCCCGTTCCCAGCGAGCCCTTTCCTCTCGCTCAAGTCGGTCAGCCGTTGCCGCATCGTCGTCCACTTCGTCGGCGAAATCTGCGTAGTAGGCGAGCGCTGCCTTGATCAATTGCGGGCGGAGGCCGAAGTATGTCGCGGTCTCGTTCACGTCGCCGTCATTGGCGCGGAGCGTGGCGATGATCTGGTAGACATAGAGCCGCGTGCCGACCAGCATGGGCTGGCGGCGGCCCGCGGCGCCTGTGTGGAACCGAACCAGGGGATGAGTGTCGCTCCGGAGCGCCTCCCCGAGCAGACGATCCGCCAGGGCGTTGCGGGATCCACCGGCGTTTCGCGCCTTTCGGTCCAGGAGGTCGAGCGTGCGGCGCGACAAGCGGAACGAACGTTGGACAGTCGTGTCCTTGGTCTTCATGTGACCCATTGAATCACATTAGAGTCTATTGGGCAACTTCCTGTCTCTCGGGTGCTTCTCCAGATCCGCCATGACTTTTCGAGGATCGTCTACGTGATGATCACTCCGGCACGTGATCGAGATACCGTGCCGCAACCTCGTCGTCGCAGGCCTCTGAAGGCGGCGAGAAGTCGAGGTCGGGGCGGTGGTCCCACTGCTGTGCAAGTGCAGCCGGCCCGGTGAGATACACCGGATCTTCGACGCTGATCTCGTAGCGCAGCCGGAGGCGATCTTCCGTGAGTGTCAGCCGCTCGACCGTGTGCTTACTCGCGCTCGACGGCACGTTCGCGCCGTTGCCGGAAAGGTTGGGCTCGTAGCCGATCGTATCGATCACGAGCGTATCGCCGTCCCACCGCCCGACGGAGTGCCCATGGCGCGAGGGCTGAACGTCGGCCGGATGCTCCGCGTTCATATGAACCGTGCGCACGACATGGTCGCCCGTGTTGTCGAAGTGCAGCACGACCTCGTCCTCGCCGATCTCGATCGAGCGCATCTCGTCGAGCACCGCGAGGAACGGCACCGGTTCTACGAAGCAGAGCCCGTCGGCGACCAGCTCCCGCTGAGCGGCACGGCCTTCCGGCGTGACCGGGAAGCGCGCCATGGCCCCGAAGCCGGCACCGAGCGCCTGCCGGGAGGGCGCCCAGCGGCCCTCGAGGCTCGCGGCCGGCGTCAGCGTGCGAGCCCGGCTGCTCGCTGCATAGAATGGATGTATCTCGCCGTCCTCGGTCGTGATGTCGAGAATGCGGACCTGCTTGCCCCAGCCGCCGCGATTGGGATTGGCGCGCACGACGACCGGGGTGCCGGGCTCGAGCGCCTCCCGGTCGAGGCCGTCGACGAGCGCCTGCGTGATCCCGAGGCCTTCGCCTTCTACGAGCGCCGGCTCGCCGTCCGGGCCCACCGTCTCGACGGTCAGGTACATGTGCGGGTTCACCCAGTCGAACCGGGCGACGGTCCCTTCGAGCAGTATCTCCTCCGACGTATCGAACATGGACTGGCTGTGATGCGCGAATGCGGGGGCGCAGAACGGCACGGCCGCTGCGAGAACGCGGATAGCCGTCGACTGGATTCTCATGTCGGAACCTCTGAGCAGGCAGGTACGAAGGATGATAATGACTTCAGGGGCGGCGTCAAAGCTTTGTCGCAAAGGCGGGCGGGCCGTGAATTGCCGAAGGCACCGCGGCGTACCTGGCCGCGAATCCGGGCTGGATCAAGAGGATCAGGCGATATTCGTGACGAAGAAATAAGCGATCCCGAGCAGCACGGCCATCTGGCCGAGCACCGAGGCGTACATCTGCCTCGCGAGGCTGCTCACAGAGGCGTGGATTTCGGCCTTGAGCTCACCGCGCAGCTCCGCCATCTCGTGGCGAAGCCCGCTCCGCACGTCCGATATCTCCTGACGCAACACCAGGATATCGTGCTTGGTAGCCAGCGTGTCCCTGGCGCCCGCGATTTCGATCCCGATGGCGTGAGCGATCGCTCGCGCCTGGCCCGACGGCACGTCGGCCTTCTCGAGAACCTCGAGCGATTCGGCTTGCATGGACACGATGATAATCCCCGCCGCGGGTTCCTCAAAGACAGGCTGCCAATTCTGAAGGGGCCTTGTCCGGCAATAAACGGCTGAAATCAGTCAATTCGCCCGGTTACGGCAACGCCAGCGCCACGAGCTCCCCGGGATGATCGCTGCCCGAGACGGCAACGACGATGTACTGCTTGCCGTCCGCCATATACGTCATCGGCGCGTTGCTGACCCCCGCGGGCAGCTCCATCTCCCAGACGATCTCTCCCGTCGCCTTGTCGAAGGCGCGGAACACGTTGCCGCCGTAGCCGCCGCCGGGCGGGAGACCCACGCCGGCGTCGCTGCCGTCGCCCATGAAGACGAACGATTTCGTCACGAGCGCGGCCAGGCGCTCGGGCTTGCCGAGCGGCGGCAGGTCGAGACCCTCGAACGCCGGGTGGTTGCTTAAGCCCTCGCCGTTGGCGACCGACCAGCGGATCGTGCCCTCGTTCAGATCGATCGCGACGAGGCGCGAGTAGGGCGGCTTGAACGGATCGGGCAGGCCCTGCGGGCCGAAGGGCCACGGCACGCGGTGCTTGACGTAGGGCAGCGTCGACTCGGGATGCTCGGACGGCCCGAGCGCGATCACGGTCGGCATGCGTGCCGACGGCACGTAGAGCATGCCCGTCTCCGGATCGAGCGCGGCACCGCCCCAGTCGGCGCCGCCGTTCGTGCCGGGCACGAGCAGCGTGCCCTTCGGCGTCTCGGGATTGCCGAGCAGCACGGGCGGCGTGTAGAGCGGTCCGTAGGCGTAGCCTTCGAGGATCGCCATCGCCTCGGCTCGGAGCTCGGGCGTGTAGTCGATGATGTCGTCCTCGGTGACCCCTTGCTGGTCGAAGGCCGGCGGTTTGGTCGGATGGGGCTGCGTCGGCGAGTACCACTCGCCGGGCACGTTGCCCGCGGGCGCCGGGCGTTCCTCGATCGGCCAGACCGGCTCGCCCGTCTCGCGGTCGAGCACGTAGACGAAGGCCTGCTTCGACACCTGCGCGAGCGCCTTGATCTCGCGGCCGTCGACGGTGATGTCGGCGAGCACGGGCGCCGCCGGCAGGTCGTAGTCCCAGAGGCCGTGGTGCACGGTCTGGAAGTGCCAGACGCGCTCGCCGGTCGCCGCGTCGAGCGCGACGATGGATTCGGCGAAGAGGTTGTCGCCCGGGCGCGTGCCGCCGTAGTAGTCGCCCGTCGCCTCCTCGGTCGGGAGGTAGACGTGGCCTAGCTCCTCGTCGGCGCCGAGCAGCGTCCAGACGCCGCTGTTGCCCGAGTAGGTCCAGGAGTCCTCGAGCCAGGTCTCGTTGCCGAGCTCGCCGGCGCGCGGCACGACGTGGAAGGTCCAGAGGTGCTCGCCCGTGCGGACGTCGTAGCCGCGGACGTCGTCGGGCGGCATCTCGCGCGGCGCGCGGGCCGCCTCGTTGAGGATGTCGGTCGCCGGTGACGGAACGCCGGCGATGACGATCACGTCGCGCACGACGAGCGGGCCGCTCGACCAGCGCCAGCCCGTGACGGGCCGCTCGAAGCCCTGCGTCAGGTCGACCTGACCGCCGTCGCCGAAGTCCGCGTAACGCTCGCCGGTCTTCGCATCGAGCGCGACGAGACTCGCGCCGACCGTGGCGACGATGCGGGCGTCGGTGCCGTCGGTCCAGTAAGCGAGGCTTCGCGTGGGACCGCCGCGTGTGCGCCCGTTGCCGTCGGCCCGCGGCGGGAGACGGTCGTACCAGACGGTTTCTCCGGTCGCCGGATCGAGCGCGACGACGGCGCCGACGGCGGAGCTCATATAAAGGAGGCCGTCGACCATGAGCGGCGTGTGCTGGTAGTTGCGCGGCCCGCCCGGCACGTCCGGGAAGTCCTCGCGCAATGCCTCCGGCATTGCCGACTGCCGCCAGGCGACTGCGAGATCGCCGATCGTGTCGCGATTGATCTGATCGAGCGGCGAGTATTTGGTGCCGGCCTTGTCGGCGCCGTAGGCGGGCCATTCTCCGGCGGGGGCTGCAACGTCGGCCGTGCATGCCGCCGCGAGGGCGGCGAGGCTTACGACTGCGGCGAAACGGGCGAGCGGTGTGCGGTGCATAGCGAGATCCCCCTTACAAGGAGGAGTGTAGCGGAAAGCGGGAGGCGGACGGCCTTTCAAGGCGGGACTCGCCAGGGGCGTCGGGCCTATCGACGCCCGCAGCTCTCCGGCCAGCCGAGATCGCAGGCGCGTGCGTAGAGCCGGGCGGGATCGGGGTCCTCGATCGGGGCCTTGCTGCCGCGCAGGACGTACCGGTAATCGACGGCGCTCGGAGCGTCGCGGCGCAACGTGCCGCTGCTGGCAAGGGCGAGGGCGTTGTCGCAGCCGGCCGCATATTGCACCAGGCACGCCCGGTCGAAGGCCTGCGCGGCGCGCGTGCGATTGCCGTAGCGCTCGGCCAGCTCGATGCCGACTTCGTTGCACGCCCACGGAGACCCGTCCGTGCAGTAGTCTTCGAGCAGGAAGTACAGGTTGAGGCAGGCGTTACGCCTGCCGTCCGCGCAGGCCTGCTCCCAGTAAGGCGTCCACTGGCCGGGATGCCGGTCGCCGAGATACCCGGTCGCGCTCATCGCGCCGAAGGCGGCCACCCACACGCCCATGTAGGCCAGATGGCGGCGGCGCGGTGCCCAGGCCCGCCCCCACGACGACGGATCGATCGCGTTCAGCCTGCGGGAGGCTGCGAGCCGGTCGAGCCATATGACGGAGAGGTTCAGCAGCGGGACCTGGAGCAGCTTGTCGTAGAAGAGCGGCATGTTCGTGCTCAGCAGCACCTGGGCCAGGCCGATGGTCGTGAGCCCGTACAGGACGCCGAAGAGCAGACGCCCGGCCAGCGTCCGAGGCGAGGTCGCGGGGTCGGTGAACAGGAGGTGCATGCCGAGGAAGACGGCGATCGGTATGTGCGCATCGACGAAGTAGAAGCTGCCGGTCACGGCGTGGTAGACCCAGCTGAACACGAACGTCGTCGTCACGGCCGCGAGGGTCATCGGCGCGACGCCGAAGAGGTATTGCCCGGGCAGCGCGATGAGGAAGATCACGAGGTAGATCTGCGGCGGCCAGTACTCGGTCTCGGCCACCAGCAGGCCCCATGTCATGTCGGTTGCATCGAAGAGCAGCAGACCGGCGGAGACCACGGCGAGCGGGAACGAGGAGGGGTTGAAGATATGCGTGTTCCTGCCGTCGCGATTCCAGCGCAGGAACTCCTTGGCGGCCAGACCGATCGCGACCATCACGAACTGCCAGTAAAACCACGGGTCCTTGAACCAGAAGAACAGCGTGATGCTGAAGATGATGGGGAACGGGCCGAAGCCGAGAGCGAACTTGCGGCGGTGCGTCCAGCTGAGGAGGCTGTCGAAGCCGTAGACGAAGAGAATCTGCGCCAGGATCAGCGGGGCCGCGTTGTACACCTCCCGCCAGTAGTAGCCCCAGTAGAGAATCAAGAGGCCTTGCAGGCACGCCTGGAGGTAGTGCTGGGGGCGCAGCGCGATTTCGAGCGTCACCGGTTGCCCGCGCCGCAGGACGCCGAACAGCAACGCGCTCCATGCGAAGAGCACCAGCGCGGCGCCGGCGATGGACGCGCGCACCACGGGCCGTGACTCGAGCAGCGGCAGCTGGCTCAGCACCAGCAGGGCGCCGACGAACGAGGCATTCAGCAGAAACGCGCCGCGGGAGGACAACCGGGCGCTGTAGGTGCGCGGTCCCGCGGCGGTGCCCGCAGGCTGCTCGTTGATCGTCGGCGTCGAGGGCATGCGTAATCCTATACACCGGACCTGTGGATTCAAGCTCGGGGCGCGACGCCGCAAGCAGGGCGTCGCTGCCGTCCGTCCAGCAGGCGAGGCTTCGCGGCCCCGGCGTCTACGCGATCGGGATCGTTTTCAGGTGGGCATCGATGGCTTCGGCTTCTCGCCTTCTGTCTCGCCTGGACTTGACGACATCCTCTGTCAGCGTGCGCAGGTCGCCTCGCCGCGCAGCTCGAAGCCGAGCCCCTCCATCTTGCCGGGCAGGCGACCCTGCACGCCCGAGACATGGGCGAGCTGCTTCGCCAGGGCGTGCTCGTCCCAGTGTGGAATCTCCGCATGATTGCGGAGATTGGTGCTACTCCCAGCCTCCGGACCGGAGCTCCACCGGCAGAATCCTCATGAACGCCTCGACGGCGTGGATCTGCCCGTCGTACACCTTGAACGCCTCCCAGACGGTCAGCTGGTCCCCGCCTTCCTCGCGCACGCCCCAAGCCATGCGCAGCCAAACTATCCCTAAGCGCTCGTCGACGCCGATCACGCGCGTCGACACGTCGCCGAGCCGCTCGAAGATGGCCAGCGACTGCGTCGCGATGTCCTCGCAGCCCGGCGCGAACGTGCAATCGGGCCCCGCCATCATCTGGCCGTTCTCGTAGCGATAGGCGTCCGGCGCGAACGGCGCGTTCACGGCCGCGAAGGTCTCTGCGGCGTTGAGCCCTTCCGGATAGTGCAGCGCGGCCTCGATCGCGTCCTCGCGCGAGTCGAGCTGCTCCGGCCGCGGGGCGTAGCTCATCTCCCTGCTCGGCGCGCTCAAGCCTTCGATGTTGAAAATGAGACCCTCGGCGGCGCTGCGCGTCGCGACGGTCTCGATCTCGGTGATCCCGCCGTCCTCGACCTCGAGGC
>Ga0302046_10006692_pt1 | contig 10038 bp, 6 predicted proteins | sample RVTome_11_FD_200261 | JGI IMG/M metagenome (GOLD analysis project Ga0302046, IMG submission 200261) | Soil microbial communities from uranium-contaminated site in the Upper Colorado River Basin, Wyoming, United States - RVT147D111 (version 2) ... | reverse complement strand
CAACCAACGTCCCCGGCTGCCGCCTCCTGGAGCCGCTGGGCCTCTGCGTCCTCGGTCACGTCGCTGTGGCACACGGCTTTTTCACCCCGATTTGCGTGCATGGCGTGGCGGGTCTTGCTGGCCAGGCGGTGGATCTCGGCGGGCGAGAGCACGCCGCGCCGCTCGAGGATCTCGCGCTGCTCGGCGGTCAGCGCGGCCGAGACCTGGGGCGCGTCCCAGGCGTAGGCCTCGTCCTTCCCCGACACGAACGCCGTGATCTCCTTGCTGATGCGCACGCTGCACCAGTCGTGGCCGCACATGGCGCAGAAGTCCGTGTCCACGTCGAGGTCCTCGTCGTGGTAGGCGCGCGCCGTATCGGGGTCGAAGGACAGCTCGAAGTGCTTCTCCCAGTTCAGGGCGGCGCGCGCCTTGGTGAGCTCGTCGTCGCGGTCGCGGCTGCCCGGGATGCCGAGCGCCACGTCCGCTGCGTGGGCCGCGATCTTGTAGGCGATGCAGCCCTGCTTCACGTCCTCGCGCTTGGGCAGGCCCAGGTGCTCCTTGGGCGTCACGTAGCAGAGCATGCTGGCGCCGTGGTAGGCGGCGGCCGTGGCGCCGATGCAGCTGGTGATGTGGTCGTAGCCCGGGAACATGTCGGTCACGAGCGGGCCGAGCACGTAGAAGGGCGCGCCGTGGCAGAGCCTGCGCTCGAGCTTCATGTTGTACTCGATCTGGTCGAAGGGCACGTGGCCCGGCCCTTCGATCATCACCTGCACGCCGTGGCGCCAGGCGCGCTCGCACAGCTCGCCGAGCGTCTGGAGCTCGCGCAGCTGGGCCTCGTCGCTGGCGTCGGCCAGGCCACCCGGCCGCAGGCCGTCGCCGATGGAGAAGGTCACGTCCCAGCGGCGCAGGACCTGGCAGATGGCGTCCCAGTGGGTGTACATGGGGTTCTGCTGGCCGTGGGCGATCATCCACTTGGCCAGCAGCGAGCCGCCGCGCGAGACGATCCCGATCAGCCGCTTCACCACGAAGGGCAGGTGCTCGCGCAGCACGCCCGCGTGGACGGTCATGTAGTCCACGCCTTGGCGGGCCTGGTGCTCGATCCCGGCCAGGATGAGCTCAGGCGTCAGGTCCTCGATGCGCCGGCCCAGGATCATGGAGTAGATCGGGACCGTGCCGATGGGCACGCTCGCGTGCTTGATGATGGCCTCGCGCGTGGCGTCCAGGTCGCCGCCCGTGGAGAGGTCCATCACCGTGTCGGCGCCCCAGCGCTCGGCCCAGCGCAGCTTCTCCACCTCCTCGTCGGTGGAGCTCGAGACGGGCGAGGCGCCCATGTTGGCGTTGACCTTGGTGCGGCTGGCGCGTCCGATGCACATGGGGTCGAGGGCGTGGGCGAGGTGCGCGTGGTTGGCGGGGATCACCATGCGGCCCGCGGCCACCTCGTCGCGCACCTGCTCGGGGGTGAGGTGCGGCTCGCGCTCGGCCACGCGCCGCATCTCGGGCGTGACGGTGCCGAGGCGGGCGTGCTCGAGCTGGGTCGAAGGGCGGAAGCCCGCGGGGGGCGACCAGCGGCCGTCGGCCGCGCGCGTCCAGTCGGCGGGCATGAAGTCCCAGGCCGTCCTGTCCGAGGGCGCCGGCATGCCCGGCGCGTCGGGCGAGGAGTAGGCGAGCGGGCCGCCCACCGCCGGGCGAGAGGCGAAGCTGCCGGGGTTGGTGCCCCGGGCGCCGCTCGAGGGGTTGCCGCCGATGGGGGGGAGCTCGAAGCGCTTCTCGAAGCTCTTGGCGAGGGTCATGTCGCTCTCCACGTCTGGAGAGCCGGGGGTCAGCGGCCTTCCCTCAGCTCGCAGGATGTTGCGGCGAGCTCAGGTTCGGAGGGTCTGTTCTCAGGTCCGCCGCGCCCGCGACGGACCACCCCTAGGCTCTGCGTTTGGCGCCCAACCTAACACGCTCGGTGGGTCGGGTCGAACAGACGATCAGCCGGCAGGCTCGGACTCCGGCGTGTCGTCGCGCGGGCGGAGCTTGTCGAGCAGGTCCTCGAGCCCCTCGTACTCCTGGCCCGCGAAGGTCGAGCGAGCGTCGGGGCGGAGCTCGAGCCACAGCCGCCGCCGCGGATAGTCGATGCGCACGCGGAACATGGCGAGCAGCTCGTAGCCCAACGCCGACTCGCCCGGCAGGCCGACGTTGTACCAGCCGTACGGGTTGACCACCGTGGCGAAGCCGGCGAAGGCGAACGGGCCGACCCGCAGCTCGTCGATCATGCGGATCTCCGAGACCATGGGTCCGACCGTGCTCAGGGTGCGGAAGCGATCGGCCCCCGAGGGTGGAACCAAAGCGGCCTCCGCGACCTTGCCCGAGAGCACCAGCGGGAACGGAACGCCCGTGCCGATCATGAAGGGCGTCGGCACGGCGTTCACCGCCAGCTCCACGGCAGGGCGGTTCATGACGATCGAAAGAGGAGACACCCATTCGGTCGGACCCACGGCCTGCTCGGGAGCCTCGTAGCGATCGGGATCGAGGAACCGCACGCGCCGGGCCGAGAAGTCGAGCTCGAGCACGTACTCGGCCAGGAACTCGCCGCCCAGGACCGCGTACTCCCAGCCGGTCTTGGAGCCGGTGTCGCTCGAGCTCACGTCGACGTAGATCTGGATGTCGCGGCCGAGGCGGGTCTTACGGCGGTAGGGGTCCTGCTTGTGGCGTCGCACCTGGATGCCGAGCTCGCGCGCGGCCAGCGGCGTAGCGGTCGTGAGGTTCGCGCCCGTGTCGATCATCAGCCGCAAGGGCCGGGCCGCGCCCTCGGGCGCCAGGTCCACCACGATCCGGTGGGGCTCGGGGTACGCGAGGAACGGGAGCTCGGCGAGCACCGCCTCGGGCGGCGGCTCGTCGGCGTCGCAGGGAACGGCGAGCGCCAGGAGGCAGACGATGGCCAGCCAGGGCTTCACGGCCGGGATGCTACCGTCACCGGCCCATGGACGGTGCTGCAAGCTCCGTTGCGCCCGGCGCAGCGCATCCGGCGCTCTCCTGGGACGCGTTGCTGCCGATCCTCGCCGAGGCGCCTCGCGAGAACGGGACGGCGGCCCTGGCGCTGGCCGCCGAGCAGCTCGAGGCGGCCCTGCGCGCCGCCGGCCTCGAGCCCGTCCTGATCCCCTTCGCCGCCCATCCCTACGCGCTGCGGCTGGCGGGCGTCGTAGCGCTCGCCGGAGCCGTCCTCTACGGGCGGCTGCTGCGCGGGGGCCGGGCCGCGCTCGCGCTGCTCGTGGCCGTGGCCATTCCGGCGGCAATCCTGCTCGATCTCGAGCGCGGCTGGCCCGTCTTCTCCTGGCTCCACACCTGGCCGCAGCACCACGTCTCGGCCACGGTGCCCGCGGCGGGCGAGCCCGTGCAGCGCCTGCTCGTGACCGCCCACTACGACACCAAGACCGACCTGCTCGACCACGTGGCACGGGCGCCGGTGGAGGCGGCCTCGGCGCCGGTGACGCTGCTCATGGTGCTGGCCGCCGTGCTCGCCTGGCTCGGGCCACGCCGGCGGCGCGGCGCCGAGCGAGCCCGCCGCGCGCTCGTGGCCGCGACTCCCTGGCTGGCGCTCGCCTCCGGCCTGGCCTTCTTCGCCACGCTCTCGGCCGGCGCCTTCCTGCCCGAGCGCAGCCCGGGCGCGCTCGACGACGGCGGCGCCTGCGCCGTGGCCGCGCGCCTGGCGGAGCGGATCGCGCGCGCGCCGCTCGCGCGCACGGAGCTCGAGGTGCTGCTGCTCTCGGGCGAAGAAGTCGGCACCCAGGGCGCGCTCGTCCTGGCGCGCGAGCGCTTCGCCGTGCCGCCGGCGCTGCCCACCGCGGTCGTGAACCTCGAGATCCTCGGTGCGGCGCCGGACCTGGCCGCCCTGGCGACCGAGCGCTTCACGTTGCGCTCGTTCCGCGCCGATCCACGCCTGGTGGCGCTCGCCGACGAGGTCCACCGCGAGCGGCGCGGTACGCCGCTGCACCTCCTGGGCGGTGGCGTGACCGACGCGCGCGCCTTCCTGGCCCGCGGCGTCGCGGCGCTCACGCTGGTCAGCGACGCCCCGGGGCATCCCCCCGCGCGGGGCCTGCACTCGGCGGCCGACGACCGCTCGCGCCTGGACACGGCGGCCTTGGAGGAGCACCTGGCCTTTCTCGAGGACCTGGCGCGCCGCATCGATCGCATCGGTCCGTGAGCCAGCGGCCTGGGCTACCGTCCCGGCCTCATGTCCCGACCCCTCCTCGTCCTGCTCGCGGCGTTGCTGGCCGGCGATCCGGGCTGCGACCGGCGCATCGAGCCCTTCGATCCCGACGAGCAGGTGGAGGCGCCGGATCTCTCCCGGATCTTCCCCGAGGGCGCGCGCACCATGGAGGAGCGCGATGGCACCGAAGTCTCGTTGCCCACGTCCGCGGGCGGGCGCGGCGCGCCTCCTGTGGTGGCCGGCGCGGGCGAGCCGATCCGTGGCACGCTCCAGCTCGCGCCCGAGCTCGAGGGCAGCGTGCCGCGCGGCGGCGTCGTGTTCCTGGTGGCGCGCGGTCCGGGCGGTGGCCCGCCCATCGCCGTGAAGCGCATCCCCGACCCGAGCTTCCCGCTGGCCTTCGAGATCGGCCCCGAAGACCGGATGATCCAGGCCATCCCGTTCCAGGGTCCGCTCCAGCTCTCGGCGCGTGTGGACGCCGACGGCAACGCCACCTCGCGCGAGCCCGGCGATCTCGCGGGCGAGGCCGGGGCGCCGGTCGAGCCGGGCGCCGCCGGCGTCACGATCCGGATCGACCAGAGGCTCTAGCAGGCTGCTAGCCCTGATCCGAGAAGACAGAGCGGGAGCGGATGGGGCTGGGGCGCCTGTAGCCGAAATAAAGCGCAGCCGAGCCGCCGTGCTCCTCGCTGCTGCTTGCGGCCACAAGCGTGACGCTGGCCTCCGACTCAGCGGCGATGGCGAGCCATTCGGCGGAAGGCGCCCCAGCCCCATCCGCGTCGAGCTGGCTCGGTGCGGAATGTCGGATCAGGGGCTAGAGCTGGCGCAGGTCGTGGAGGCGCTCCACGGCTTCGCGCGGGCCGGCCACCACCAGGCGGTCGCCGAGCTCCACGCGGTCGGCGGCCCGGGGCACGCGCGGGCTGCCGTCGGAGTGGCGGCGGATCAAGAGCACCTGCACGCCGCTGCGTCGCGCCACGTCGAGCTCCGCCAGCGAGCGACCGAGGAAGCCGGCGGGCGCCTGCATCTCCTGGAGCACGAAGCCGCCGCCGAGCTCCACGGACTTCACCTTGGCCAGCGCGCTGAAGGTGTGGGAGACGCCGCCGGTCAGGTCGCGCTGGAGGATGCCCTGGTTGTAGGCCTCGATCACGTCGCGCTTGTGGACGCTGCCCACCAGGCGCGCGTCGTCGTCGAGCACCGGGATCTCCTCCCAGGTGTCCTGGCTGAAGATGCGCATGGCCTGGGCGAGATCGTCGTCCTCGGTGACGTAGGGGCAGTCGGTCTCGAGCAGGTCGCCGGCCACCACCACCTCGCGCAGCACGGTGATCTCCGGCAGCAGGCGGCGGAGCTCGCGCAGGTAGATGGTGCCGAGCAGCGTGCCGCGCGGGCTCACCACGAAGAACTCGGTGTGGTCGGACTGCACGATGCGGTCCACGATCGTCTGGAGGTCGGCGGAAGCGGGCAGGCGCTCGGGCTCGCGGTCGATCAGCTCGGTGATCGGGCGCCCGTGCAGCACGTCGGGGTGCTGGTCGGTGTCGAGGCTCACGCCGCGCCGCCGGAGCTTCGCGGTGTAGATGGAGTCGCGCGCGAGCGCGGTCGTCACCAGCGTGCTCACCACGCAGGTGGCCATCAGCGCCGGGACGATCCGGTAGTTGCTGGTCAGCTCGAAGATCATGATGATGGCGGTGATCGGCGCGCGCGTGGTGGCGCCCACGAAGCCCGCCATGGCGACCAGCGCGTAGGATCCGCCCGTGGCCGTGGAGTCCGGGAACCAGGCGTGGATCACGCTGCCGAGCGACCCGCCCAGCATGGCGCCCATGAAGAGCGACGGCGCGAAGATCCCGCCCGAGCCGCCCGAGCCGACGGTGATCGAGGTGGCGACGATCTTGGCCGCCAGCAGCGCGAGCATCGTGAGCGCCGGCAGGCCGTCGGTCATGGCGCCCGTGATCGAGCCGTAGCCGACGCCGAACACGTGGGGCAGGCCCGCGGCGCCGATCCCGCCCACCAGCAGGCCGCCGAGCGAGGCCTTGGCCCAGGGCGGCATGGGCAGCCACTCGAACGCGTCCTCGGACGCGTACACGGCCTTCTGGAACAGGAGCCCCGTCAGGCCCGCCGCCACCCCGACGAACGCATAGGGCACGAGCTCCCAACCCGAGACCAGCTCGTACTGGGGTACGGCGAAGGCGGGCTGATCGCCCAGGATGCTGCGCGAGATCACCGTGGCCACCACCGACGAGATCACGATCGGCGTGAACTGGACCGCGGCGAAGTCGGCCAGGATCAGCTCCACGGCGAACAGCGCGCCGGCGATGGGCGCGTTGAACGTGGCGGCGATGCCGGCCGCAGCGCCGCAGGCCACCACCGTGCGCAGCTCGCGCGGCGGCAGCCGCAGGAGCTGGCCGAACACCGAGCCCACGGCCGAGCCGATCTGGACGATCGGGCCCTCGCGGCCCACCGAGCCGCCCGAGCCGATGGAGAGCGCCGAGGCCAGCGTCTTCACCACCACCACGCGGGGGCGGATCACGCCGCCGCGCAGGGCCACGGCCTCCATCACCTCGGGCACGCCGTGGCCCTTGGCCTCGCGCGCGAAGTACCAGACCAGCGGCCCCACCAGCGCTCCACCGGCCGCCGGCGCCAGGAGCACCCACCACCAGGGCCTCGCGCGCGCGATCTCCACGAGATCGTCCGCGGGCGGAGCCGTGCCCGCGAAGAAGCTCGCGACGCCGGCCGCTCCGCCGAAGAACAGCGCCTGGGAGAGCTCGATCAGCTCGCGGAAGACCACGGCGCCGAAGGCGCCGGCCACGCCGCAGGCGATCGCGATCATCACCATGAAGAGATGTCGCCGCGAGAGGCTGCCCCGCGCGCCGGGCGTCATGCTAGCTTCCAGCGCCATGTCGTCTCCGCGGCCGTGGACGGTGGTCGAGAGCGCGCTGCTCCAGGATTGCACGGTCTTCCGCGTGAGCCGCACGCTCTCGCGCTCGCCTCGTACGGGCGACGTGCATCCCTTCTACCAGATCCGAGCCGACGATTGGGTCAACGTGGTCCCGGTGACGCCCGACGGCCACGTGGTCATGGTGAGGCAATGGCGGCACGGCTGCCAGGAGCTCACGCTCGAGATCCCCGGCGGCATCGTCGACCCGGGCGAGGCGCCGGCCGCGGCGGCCGCGCGCGAGCTGCTGGAGGAGACCGGCTTCCAGGCCGAGCGCGTGGAGCCCGTGGGCTTCGTCAATCCGAACCCTGCGCTGTTCGACAACCGCTGCCACACCTTCCTCGCCACGGGCTGCCGGCCGGTGGCGGAGGTCCGCAACGTCGCCACCGAGGAGACCGCGGTGGAGCTCGTGCCGCGCGCGCAGCTCGACGCTCTCGTGCGCGAGGGACGCATCCACCACGCGCTGGTGGTGGCGGCGCTCTTCCAATGGCGCCTGCACCCCCACGCCGCGGCCGGGGCCGACGCGCGTGGCTAGCCGACGGCGGAAGGCGCCCGCGCGCCGCCGGGCTCGACGCGGGAAGCCGGCCGCGCGCGGCGTCTCCACCATGCGGCCGCACATGGCGCTCGGCGACTTCCTGGTGGCCTACCTGAAGCGCGCCGGCGTGACCCACATCTTCGGCCTGCCGGGCGACCTGGTGCTCGGGCTCTTCCACCGCTTCGGGCGCGATCGGGGCCTCGAGATCGTGACCTTCTCCCACGAGCCCTCCGTCGGGTTCGCCGCCGACGGCTACGCGCGCAGCACGCGCCGGCTCGGCGTCGTGTGCGTCACCTACGGCGCGGGCGGCCACAACGTCGTGAACCCCGTGGCCGGCGCCTGGGCCGAGCAGATCCCGCTGCTCGTGGTCTCGGGCGGCCCGGGCGACGCCGAGGCCTCCATCGCCGGCATCCATCACCAGGCCAAGGACATCGCCGGCCAGTGCCGGATCTTCGCGGAGGTGACCTGCGACGCGCGCATCCTGCGCCACCCCGAGCGCGCGGCGCGCGAGATCCACGAGGTGGTGGCGCGCATCCAGAGCGAGCTGCGGCCCGGCTATCTGGAGATCCACCGCGACCTGGTGGACGTGGAGATCCCGGTGCCCCAGGACATCCGCGACTGGGACGGCAGCTTCGCGCTGCCGGCATCGGACCCGCGCAAGCTGCGCGAGGCCGTGGCCGACACCGTGGCCCGCCTGCGCAAGGCCAGGCGCCCGATCCTGATCGGGGGCGTGGAGCTCTTCCGCGAGCGCGCCGAGGGCCGCTTCCGGCAGCTGGCCGAGAAGCTCGGCGCGCCGGTGGTGACCACGGTGCTGGCCAAGGGCGTCTTCCCCATGGACCACCCCCTCCACATGGGCATCCACATCGGGCCGTTCAGCCCGAAGCCCATCGAGCGCCGCGTGCGCAACGCGGACCTCGTGCTCTCCATGGGCAACCAGCTCACCGACATGAACCTCGGCGCCGCGCGCCCGCAGGTGAAGCGCGAGCACTCGGTCTGGGCGCTGCACGGGCGCGTGAACGTCTCCTTCCACCAGTACACCGACGTGACGCTGCGCGATTTCGTGGGCGCGCTCGTGCGCGAGCGCCTGCCCACCTTTCGGGAGCGCATCGTCTACCACGACAACCTGAAGCCGCGCGCCGCCCGGGCGCGCCCGCCCCGCGAGCTCTCGGTGAACGACCTGCTGGTGGAGCTGAACCGTTTCCTGGCCGAGGCGCGGCGCCCCTACGACGTATTCGCCGAGTCGGGCGACATGCTGTTCGGCGGGCTCGAGCTGCGCCTGCCCGAGGGCGGCCTGTACTTCGCCCAGGGCTACTACGCGAGCATGGGCTTCGGCGTGCCGGCGGCGCTAGGCGCCCAGATCGGCACCGGCCGCCGGCCGCTCGTGCTCACCGGCGACGGCGCCTTCCAGATGACCGGCCCCGAGATCGCCCACGCGCCCAAGCACGGCCTCTCGCCGGTGGTGGTGCTGGTGAACAACGCGGGCTGGGGGATCTTCCGGCCCGTCTCGCCGCGCCAGGACCTGCTCGAGATCCCCAGCTGGCCCTACGCCGAGCTGGCCCAGGGCTGGGGCGGGGTGGGCTTCCGCGCCACGAACCCGGCGGAGCTGCACGAGGCCCTGCGCGCCGCCGACGCCCAGAACAGGTTCGCGCTGATCGAGTGCGTGGTGCCCCCGGACGATCTCTCCCCCGTGAGCAGGCGCTACATCCACGCCAGCGCGCGCAAGGCGGGCACGAGCCGTCGCGACGCGCGCTAGTCGGGTCTGCGCGGAGGCGGCAGGATCGTCGGTACCAGCAGCGCCAGCGCGAGCGCCGCGAGGCCGCCCACCTGGTAGGGGACGTCGATGCCGAAGCGGCCGGCCACCACGCCGGTCAGGGCCGAGGACAGCATGGCGCCCAGGTGCACGCAGGTGGCGAGCAGGCCCTGGCCCGTGGCGCGCAGCTTCTCCGGCACCACCGACTCCACGTAGAGCGGCGCGCCCATGCCGAGCCCCGCGATGGTGACGCCGTGGAGGAACGAGCTGGCGTAGAGCACTCCCATGGATGGCGCGAAGCCGCACAGCGCCCAGCGCAGCCCGCCCGCGAAGAGGCCGACGGCGATCAGGCCGCGCGCGCCGAGCCGCTGCACCAGCACGCCCGAGAGCGCGAGCCCCGGGATCTCGAGGGCGATCATCGGCAGCCACAGGTTGCTCACCGTGGCGAGCGAGCCGCCGCGGGCCATGACGAGCTGGGGAAAGAAGAGCATGGGCCCGTGGGTGAACAGGTAGGCGGCGCCACACAGGGCGGCGATCCGCAGGTAGGGGCGGTGGCGGGCGAGGGCGCGCCAGTCGCCGCGTTCGGCGCGGAGCGAGACCGCTCCCGTGCGCGGGAGCCAGAGCGTCACCGCCGCGGCGCACAGCGTGATGGCTGCCGCCGTCGG
>Ga0302046_10006691_pt1 | contig 10039 bp, 10 predicted proteins | sample RVTome_11_FD_200261 | JGI IMG/M metagenome (GOLD analysis project Ga0302046, IMG submission 200261) | Soil microbial communities from uranium-contaminated site in the Upper Colorado River Basin, Wyoming, United States - RVT147D111 (version 2) ... | reverse complement strand
GTAGTCTTCCATAAGTTGAGCGGCCGGAGTGACCTGCCGCCAACTTATGCAGAGCTTCCTTAACGAACACCGCCAAGAGAGATGCTGCTGTGAACATCGTCGGAACCATCGAAAGCCTGTGGCGCTACCCGGTGAAAAGCATGGCGGGCCAGACCTTGACCGAATCGTTCATAGGATTTGCCGGCGTCTACGGCGACCGTTGCTTTGCGATCAAGAATTCGTCCGCCCGGAAGGGGTTCCCCTATCTGAACGCCAATGTGCAACAGCAGATGCTGCGCTATCACCCGCAGTTTCGCCATCCAGAGAAGGCAGCCAAGCCACCCAATGTTGTGGAAGCGACGAGCATTGCACCCGGGGTCACCCCGGCGAACGCCGAACCGGAAGACATGATCGTCGACGTCGTGACGCCTTCAGGCACCGTCATCGCGATCGATGACCCCGCGCTGCTAGACATGCTCGCCGAAGGATTGCCACGAGAGAACAACCTCACACTGGTGCGGTCAGACCGAGCCCTGACGGACTGCCGTCCGGTGTCACTGATCAGTCTGCAGACCATACGCCAGATTGGGGAGGAGCTGGGAAGTCCGATCGACAAGCGACGCTTCCGGTCGAACATCTATCTCGATCTCACCTCGGACACCGGCTTTGCCGAAGATGAGCTGGTCGGCCGCAAACTACGTCTCGGGCCGAAAGCGGTCGTTGCCGTCCTGGAGAGGGATCCGCGCTGTAAGATGATTTCACTCGATCCGGAAACGGGTGAACACAACCCGGACGTCTTGCGCAAGGTTGCTCAACAGCATAAGAACCTTGCGGGCGTGTATTGTGCCGTGCTAGTCGAGGGGGTCCTATCGGCGAGTGATCGGGTTGAAGTGATTGAATAGAGATACGACCTGACCACCGCGTCGGGCGCATCGAGATGACAGAGACCAAGGCGAAACGCCGGTCCGGCGAAGCGCACTCCTCTACGAGCGTCACGAACGCTCTGACCATAAGCAGGCGCATGCCCGAATTCGTCCCAGGCATGGAACTCAGCCGCTCGTTCTTCGCCGAGGTCGTGCAACCGATCCTCGAGGATCGGTTTCCGTCATTGCAATACGCCGCCGCACTCTTGGGCTCGGGATCCGAAGTCTTGGGTTATGACACCGAGATGAGCACGGATCACGGCTGGGGTCCGCGGGTCGATCTGTTCCTCCGGGAGAACGAACCCACCGACCTCCACACCCGCATCGACACGACGCTCCGCGAATGTCTGCCACCGACGTTCCGAGGCTACTCGACAAACTTCGGCGCTCCCGACCGCACCGACGGCGGCACGCAGTTGCCGGCATTCACGGAACGCGGACCGATCAACCATAAGATCGAGATCCTCACGGCCGGCCAATTCTTTGCCGCGTATCTGGGCGTGGACGTCTACCACGCGCTCGAGCCTGCGGATTGGTTGACTCTTCCGGAACAAAAGCTCCGAACCATCGCGTCGGGAGCGGTCTTTCACGACGCGATCGGTCTCCAGGGTCTGCGGGAGACGCTCGCGTATTACCCGCATGACGTCTGGCTCTACCTGCTCGCCAGCCAATGGGTTCGGATCGGACAGGAAGAGCACCTGATGGGCAGAGCTGGGATGGCCGGGGATGAGATCGGCGCCGCGATCATCGCCGCCCGTCTGGTCCGCGATCTGATGCAGCTCTGCTTCTTGATGGAGAGAGCGTACGCCCCGTACCCCAAATGGTTCGGAACGGCTTTTCGAGAGTTGGCGTGCGCCGATGAGCTGTTGCCGCATCTCCACGCGGTGCTCTCATCGGAAGCGTGGCAGGGGCGAGAGCGATGGCTCGTGTGTATCTACGAAGTCGTTGCGGCCAAGCACAACACCCTCGGCATCACTGACCCACTTCCCACTAAAGTGAGGCGATTCTTCACCCGCCCGTTCGAGGTCATTGCACTCCACGGGTACGCGGACGCGATCGCAGACCGAATCACCGACGAATCCGTACGGCGACTCACGCGACGACGGCTCATCGGTAGTATCGATCAGTTCAGCGACAGCACCGATCTGTTGAGCTATCCCGAATTCCGACCGGCTCTGAAACAGCTCTACCAGTAGCTAGGATTGAGCGTATTGAGACAAACCCCAGGGCCATTCAACGCAACGCTGGATCGTCATTGAATCGGGGGTGAAAGGCGCTAGGTTGACCAGACGAAGCCTCCTTCCCCAGGGATTGCGATGTCAGACGTACCCTCTACCACCGATTACGCCGACGAGCCCACGCGCTTTCCACCTCTGACGGTGCTAGATGTCACGGCGGAGGCGGCGGCGGTGACGTCAGACTACCGGAACCAGGTCCTCGCCCGCGTCAACACGAGTTGCCTCCGCCTGGCAGTCATGACCGGCCAGTATCCATGGCACCGCCATCCGGACTCGGACGAATTGTTTCTGATCGTCGAGGGTTGTCTCGAGATCGATCTTGCTGACGGACAGACCCTGCGCCTGAACCAATGGCAGGGTGTGGTGTTGCCGGCGGGGACGGTACACCGAACGCGTGCTGTGGGGCGGACGGTGAATCTGACCTTTGAGAACGCAGAAGCCGCGACGGTCTTCGAGAACGTCAGCTGACAAGCCCCAAGGATGGGAAGGTGTCGAAGAAAGCCCTGCGGACGCCTCCGCCATTCTGAGCGCACCTGACGTTGTAGACGCTACCGAGAGAACCATGCACCTAATCGAGGAGGCACACGCCATGGCCCACCACCGGCTTCAAAGGGCGCCGCGGATGATTCGGGTGTGCAGGCCGTCGACCCACCGCATCGGGATCACGGGATGCCTCATCGGGTTCCTCGGCTGTGCTACGTCGGAGAATCGTTCCTGGCCAGCCACAGCGGCCGCCGAGCGACTCGGGCTCGAGGTGTGCCAGCGGGAAGGGATTGAAGAACCGCTGCTCTGCGGTACAATGGAGATGCCTGCCGATCCAAACGAACCGGGCGCGAACCTTTCGGTGTTCTTCCTCGTCGTACCAGCGCTGGACGGCAATCCGGACGGCCACGCGTGGGCGGAACACCCCGGTGGACCGGGCGGGTCCACCGTCCAGCTCGCAGCGCAGTTCGCGATCGGCGGCTCGCTGGAACGGTTGCGCCGAAACCGGGACGTGCTGCTTATGGATCAGCGCGGCGTCGGGGAGTCCGGTGCCCTCATCTGCGAAGCGCTAGCAGAGCCGCGGATCCTGGAACCGTACTTCTCTCGTCCGCGGGTGGAGGCCTGCAAGCAAGAGATGGAGGAACGCGGCCTCGACCTGCGACACTACTCCACCATCGCCGCCGTCGACGATCTCGAGGCCATTCGCACCCGACTCCGCTACCAACAGCTGGATTTGGGTGGCTGGTCCTACGGCTCCAAGTTCATGCTCACGTATGCGCACAGGTATCCAGACCGCGTGCGCACGATCGCAGTTTTCGTACCCACGATCGCAAACTATCGGCGACCGGTCGACTGGGCCCGTTTCACTGAGGCCGCGCTCGAGGGAATGTTCGAGGACTGCGCCGCCCAAGCGGACTGCGCGGCAGCGTATCCCGAGTTGCGGGGCGATTTCGAGCGCCTGGTCGAATCCCTCGATCGCCAGCCCATCACCGCCGAGTACGTCCACCCGAACACCGGCGCCCGTATCTCGGCGGTGATCGACCGCGCCCGCCTCATCGACGAACTGCACTATGCATTGATCAGGGTGCCGCGACTGCGTCGCCTACCACAACTCATCCATCGGGCGGCGGCCGGCGACATGCGCCCCTTTGTCGACTTCGCGGTGGGAGAGGCGGCGGCCGACACCCCGCCGGCCGAGGCGTTGTATTTGTCGGTGGTGTGCCCAGAGGAGGTCGCACGGATCACACCCGCAGATTCGATCGCAACGAGGTCAACGTTCGTGGGAATGCACTTCATCGATGAGTTTCGGATGGTCTGCGAGATCTGGAACCTGCCGCCGCACTCCGCTTATCCGCTGGATTGGCAACCGCTCGACATTCCGGCCCTCGTCGTGGCCGGCGATCGAGATCCACTCACGCCGGTCGAAGATGGTGAGACGATTGCAGCCGGGTTTCAAAGCGCGCGCCTGCTGCCAATCCACCGGATGCCACACCATTCGATGGGCCTGGCGGGCTCGGAGTGCCTGGATGAAATCCTGCTCCAGTTCTTGGCGGAAGCCAATGCCGGCAATCTCGATGCATCGTGCGTAGCGGACATGCAGGCACGACCATTCATTGCGGATACCGCAGGCGGTTGAGAAGAGCGGAACGTCCGAGGATCCAAGCGGCACTCAACACGTGCGCCGCAAAATTCCCGTCATTGCGGGCACCGGCGCGCGACTCTTTCACGAGCAGCGGAAGAGCAAACAGCTGCGCCTCGTTGATTCGACGGTCACCGGCAACGGAGTGGCGATCCTGACGTACCAGTCGAAGACGGAGTCCTCGTTCATTGTCGAACCACCGAATGGTGCGCCCCGGTCATCGCTTCTGCTCTACGGACTCGTTAGATTTAACCGATGGCCTCGAACAAAGCGGTGCGGGCAATCCCGCCGTTTGAACATGCTGACGTGGCAGAGACATTCGCGGAACTCCCTCCCGCCGCACGCGACAAGCTACTGCACCTGCGATCCCTGATATTCGACACGGCCGCGCAAACGCCCGGAGTGGGACCACTGGAAGAGGGGCTGCGTTGGGGTGAGCCCAGCTATCTCACGAGCAAGAGCAAGTCAGGAACCACCATCCGCATCCATTGGAAGCCGCGCACCCCGGACCGGTGCGCGATGTACGTACACTGCCAAACGAATCTCGTGGAGCAGTATCGGCTGCGTCACCCAGACTCGCTCGAGTTCGGAGGAAATCGTGCGGTGCTATTCCGAATCGATCAGCCCCTACCCGAAGATGCCCTGCGTGACTGCATCAGGCTGGCGCTGACCTATCACAAGCCGCGCATCGGATAAGGTGCGAACGGGCAAGGGCTGCGCACGTTGCCCTGGTTTTCTTCTCCGCGGTCGGCGTCGCCTGTGAGCACCGAAACGCGGAGCCTGGTGGCCTCCTTCCGCTGATCCTGCCGCGGTTCTTCGCGGAGACAGACGTCGAACGAATCGACACCTCGTGCATCTCCGATATGCCGGCACACCCGTTTATGCCGGAGCTAACCCATCAGAACCGTATAGTGTCGAGCCGAGCCTGCGCCCGCTCATTCCCAGGCTGGAGTTCGAGAACCCGTTCGTAGCTCCGGATCGCCGCGGCCGTGTCGCTCACCACCTCGTACAACCCGCCCAAGCTGAACGCGATCGATACGGATTCCGGGAAGAACTCGGCGTTCAGCGCGTATACTCCGATCGCGTCCTGGAATCGGCCAGCTTTCTGGAGTCGTTCGGCGAGCGTATTCATCTCCCATTCGCCAAAGTCATATGCACCGCTCATCCCAAGCCGGTCTCTCAACATTCGATACCGCACCGCGGCCGAATCGACGCCGTGCCGGTCGATCACCCAACCCAGATCCTGCGTCAGCAACGTGGGCCGCGCGAGGCCACGATGACAGGTCTTGCACTGCATCTCCAGCGGTGGTTCATCCCGTTCCGGCATGAGCGGGAGCACCTGGCGGTTCAAGTTTTCCGTCATGCGCATCATAAACCGGGCTTTGCGCTTGTCCGGATCGTCATCCCGGTCGAACTCCACGCCCTCGAACGAAATGCCGTCACCACCCACGTGGCAGTACTGGCAGCGCACGTTGAGGTCGAGCGAGAAGCCCCGCATGACGTCGAGCAGACTGTCGCGCGAGATGCGTTCGGGCAGCACCTGGAGGTTCGTGAATTCCTCCGGGATCTGGGCGTGCAACGGCCACGTAACCACGGTGGACACGAGCGTGAGAAGGGCGACGGTCGCGCCCTGTTGCGCACGTGATGTGAACGGGACATGCATGTAGGGACGCTCCTGGTCGAGGTCCCTCAGGGTACCGAGGAGCGCGATCGCGAAGGTGGGCGTGGCGTTCGGGAAATGTCAGGGAACGGTGGAGACCTCGCTACGCGCTTCCAGCCCTGTTCGTGGCGCCTTCGAGCACTCCCGGATCGATTCGGTACCCCGCCTTTCGCACGGTGATCACATAGCGCGGGTTGGAAGGATCGTCCTCGATCTTGCGACGCAGCTCCGCGATGTGGGTATCCACGGTGCGGCTCACGACGGCGGCGCTGTACCCCCACACCTGACGCATCAGTTCCAGACGCGAGGCCACGGCGCCGGCCCGTTCGATCAGGGCAAGCAACAGATCGAATTCCTTCGGTGTGAGCGACAGAGGAGATCCGCGCCTGGTCACCGATCGTGCTCGCGGATCGATCGTGAGATCGCCCAGATGATGTGGCGTATTGGCGCGGTTTCGATCGTCGAATCCGTGCGAACGGCGCAGCAGCGCATCCACTCGCGCCAAGAGCTCCATGACGCCGAACGGTTTCGTGACGTAATCATCGGCGCCGAGACGCAAACCCCGGACCTTGTCCGCCTCCTCGCCGCGGGCGGTGAGGATGAGGACGGGCATCGTGAGTTTATTGGTGCGCAGCGTTTGAAGAAAGGCAAAGCCATCCAGCCCCGGGAGCATCAGATCCAGGACGATCAGATCCGGTGGCGCGTGTCGAGCACGCACCAGACCGCGTTGCCCGTTCCCTTCAACCGTGACATCGTGGCCCTCGTATTCGAGATTGCGCTGGAGGCCGTAGGCCAGGTCCGCGTTGTCCTCGACGACGAGAATGCATGCCATCCGGATCAACCCGCGCGAATCGATTCGGGAGCCGCGGCTGCCGTCTCACCCGTGGCCAGTGGCAGGCGGACCGCGAATCGTGCACCGCGGTTGCCGGCTTCGGCCCACGCGGTTCCGCCATGCAGCGCTGCCAATTCGCGTACCACGGCCAGACCGATGCCCGCGCCCGTCGTGGCCGCATTGCGGTCGGCCGGCAGCCGTTGGAAGCGCTTCCAGATCCGTTCGCGTTCGCCTGACGGAATGCCCGGTCCCTCATCATCAACGGCGATCTCCGCCCACTCACCCTGCCGATGCGCGATGATCGACACCGTCTGACCAGCTGGGCCGTACTTGACCGCATTGTCCAGAAGGTTCAGGACGATCTGCTTGACGGCGCCGGCGTCGGCCATCGCGACGACCGGTTGCAGATCGAGGTCCATCGTGACATCGCTCGCCGCCGCCAGCGGGCGGAACGTGTCCGCGACCTCGCCGATCAGCACGCTCAGGTCGAGCGGCTCCGGGGCGATGGCAATAGTGCGCTGTTCGACACGCGAGAATTGCAGGACGTTGTCGACGAGGGTGGACAGACGCCGAGCTTCCTTGTCGATGATGCCGAGTGCACGGGTCTGCTCGTCGTTGGTACGGAGTCTCCCCAACAAGAGCGTTTCCGCAAACATCCGAATCTGCGCGAGAGGCGTACGCAGCTCATGCGAGACGTTGGAGACGAACTCCGTGCGCAGACGAGCCAGGTCGCGTTCTCGCTGCAGTTGGATTCCGGTGATGACAATGAGGCCCATGGCAAGGACGACGAGAGCGATGGTCAGTGGCAATCGCGAGGAGGGCAGACCGCCAATGATGAGCTTCTCTGCCACATCGGGCTGAATGGCGACACGGACGGCGAGCCCCCCGAGTTGCGGGTCAAGCGGTTGCGTGGCGTCGGGAGCGTATTCGGCACCGGGGTGAGGAGGCGTCAACTCGATGAGGACCTCACCATCGGGCTCGAGCACGGACGCCCAGATGACCGAGTCCGATGGGGCCGAACCGATCAGTGTGGTGGGCAGGAGTGGCCCCCGCTCCAGAGCCACCCGGAAATACGATGCCAATGCCGCTGAATCGAGGATCGTTCCGTAGGCGATCCGCCCCGCAACGCCGTCAGTATGGACTGCGTACGCGATTCGTCCTGGCATCAGCAGGGCGTGCGTCCATTCATCTTGGTAGACATCGCGACTGTGAGGCAGGACGGCGGCACGTATGCGCTCATGGGGAAGCGGAGGATCCGGCGTAGCATTTATGGCGCCGGTTTCCAAATCGAGGCGAAAGAGCGCCTCCTGTAGTTCGAGGGACTGCCGGAGGTTGCCGGCACTTGTTTCGAGAAACGTATCAACGGGCACGAGTGCCGTGCGCCCGCCCACGTCCTCACTCTGCATCCACGTCAATGTGGGATACAGACCATAAAAGGCGATCTCGCGGGACACGCGTCCGGCGTACTGCTCGGCGGCGAAGCTCGCGTAATCCCGGAGCACCGCCTCCGCCGTCGCGCGCTGGGCATGGGCGGAGTCGATCGCCTGATAGGCCAAGCCGGCGGTCACGGCTACCGTGACCAGCAGCCAGACGACGAGCTTGGGCGTCTTACGTCGAGGTTCCACGGAAAGGCCCTGCGCAGCGGTCCATCGAAGAAAGCTACCCCGCCTGCTGTAGCGGAGCCACGCAGGAGGGGCCATTTTGAGGAATCTGACAGGTTCCTAACAAGGACGCTTCTAGGGGAGCTCTGAACAAGTCGGTCGGGAGTCGCTCCAGCCGCTGCAGTGAGCAGAACACATCGCGTTGCGTACACGAGGGCACCGCCTCACTGACGCGGCCTTCGCGACCTCCGCCGACCGTGTTCAAAGCTTCCTAACGATTGAGCCTCCGATATGTGACTGCACGTTTTGCGCGATCGCTTCCGGTGCATCGACGCCCGAAGTGCTCGCGCACTATCTGTGAGGGTGTGACATGCCTGATTCGCAAGGAGCAACCGCGCCGCTATCTCGCGTGAAGCTCAGCCCCGCGGTACCGATCTTCCGAGTCGAGAACCTCGACGTCAGCGTCGCGTATTACGTCGAGCGCCTTGGATTTCGCCTCGAATGGCGCGGCGATCCGCTCGCATCCGTAGTGCGCGATCGCATGTCCATCATGCTGTGCGACGGGGACCAGGGCCACGCCGGCACCTGGGTGTGGATCGCGGCCGGGAACGTCGACGAGCTCTACCACGAGCTTCAAACGCGAGGTGCCCGCCTGCGCCACCCGCCGACCAACTATCCCTGGGGATCGCGCGAGTGCCAGGTCACGGATCCTGACGGACACGTGCTCCGGTTTGGCGCGGAGTCCAACCCCGATGACCCATTTGGTGACTGGCTCGATGGTCAGGGCAAGCGATGGGCGCCACAGCCCGATGGAAGCTGGCGCGCCGTTGCATGACCGGTCGTCGCTGGCAGGCGTTCGATGCACGTCTCACTCATCACAGAAACTTGCGCGTGAGGTAACACCGTGATCGCACGAGTATGGAAGGGATGGACTGCTGCCGAAAACGCCGATGCGTACGAAGCCCTGTTGCGGACCGTGGTGTATCCCGGCCTGCGATCAGTCCGCGGGTATGTCGGTGGCTATATCCTGCGTGACGATCGCGAAAACGACGTTGAGTTCGTCACGGTGAATCTGTTCGAGTCGCCCGAGGCAGTGAAGGCCTTTGCCGGAGCCGAGTACGAGGTTCCGGTCTTCGAGCCAGAGGCCAGGCGGTTGCTTTCCAAGGTCGAACCGATTGCGCGCCATTATGAGGTAAAGGAAGCCCCAACTCTCGAACCAAGGGCGCAGTGAAGAATCCGAAATACGAATCTGGCACCACCACTCTGAGCCGTTGCCGTGCCCGGCATACGCCCGTGCGGGCGGCAGCGGAGACAGGCAATGACGGCCTAGACACGGAGCAGCGACAATGGAAAGGGCGATACCGGTTCTGCCCGCAGATGACATTCAGGTAGCGAAAGACTTCTACGTCGATCGGTTGGGATTCACCGTGCGCTTCGAGGCGTCAGACGACGGCAAAAGCGGGCTGTTGGGCGTCGAGCGCGGCGGGATCTGCCTCACGCTCGATAGCCCGATGTCGGGACACGGTCGAGATGCCTGCGTTTCGCTCGAGGTCGAGAGCGCGGACGCGTACTTTCCCGAATGGCGTCAGCACGTGGAGATCCGGCGCCCACCGACCAACGAGCCCTGGGGCGCGCGGACCTTCGGCGTGATCGATCCGTTCGGCAACACGATTTTCGTGATGGG
>Ga0302046_10006690_pt1 | contig 10041 bp, 11 predicted proteins | sample RVTome_11_FD_200261 | JGI IMG/M metagenome (GOLD analysis project Ga0302046, IMG submission 200261) | Soil microbial communities from uranium-contaminated site in the Upper Colorado River Basin, Wyoming, United States - RVT147D111 (version 2) ... | reverse complement strand
TATCCGGGCGGATGCCGTCCGTCACCGTGCGAAGGGTACTACGGCCGGGACCACGAGTTCTTCCACGCGTACCACGAGAGCTCCCGCACCCGAGAGGGATTCCTCCGGTGGCTCGACGAGCGGGTGCTCGGGACTGCGGGCTAGCCTCGACCCAGACTCTTCAGGATCCGGCTGCGGCGCCTGTCGAACTCCTGGTCCTCGACCGCAGGGGTGAGGTCGTCGAGCGCGACTTCGAAGGGAACGGAAACGAATTCTCCTTCGTTCTCGAGAGCGGCGATGTTGTAGTACTTGTAGCTCCGCGGCAGATGGTACACCCGCAGAACCAGCGCGACGATGCCCGGCTTTCCCGACTCGTAGCGGCGCTTCGCTTCCACCAGGGTCAAGGCGTGCTCGGAGTCGAAAAGATTGAGGGCGCCCGCGGACTGAATGGGGAGCGCATCCACCACCTGGGCGAAGTCGCGGACGTACGCGTGGCCCCCGAGCGGTGGCTTCAGCTCGTGCCGCCACGCCATCCAGACGGCGGGCTTCACCGCATCCGGATCCTGGCCGGAGTACCAAGGTAGAATCATGAAGTCGCGGAGCTGCGAATCCCAGGCCTTGTGCAGGGCGACGATTCCCGTGCCCTCGTGGAGGAACCGGGCTACGACCGACCACGTCTTGACCGCGAGATGCTTCGAGGTCTGTGGTTTCTGGGGCTCGACTTTGGTTTCGGTTTTTTCGGTCAAATTTCTCTCCGATTGTCCTAGGCTATCGTTTGGCTCGTTTCTTCGTCAAGGTGGGAAATGATGACGAAAGTGGATCTTCGAGGAAAAGTCGGACTCGTCACCGGCTCGACCCGCGGGATTGGCCGCGCGATCGCGGAGGAGATGGCGAAGGCCGGAGCGACCGTGGTGGTCTCTGGAACGCGGGAAACGGATGTCGCCCGCATCGTCGAAGAGCTGTCGGCTTCTGGGCATCGGGCCCTGGGCTCGGCCTGCGACGTGCGCCGCTACGACGAGGTGGAGGCGCTGATGGCTTTCGCCGCGGCGGAAGCCGGCGGTCTCGACATCCTCGTCAATAACGCGGGGATCGGCCTCTTCTCCCCGGTTTCCGAGATGTCGCCCGAAGACTGGGACCGGGTGATCGAAACCAACCTCACCGGCGTCTTCTATTGCTCGCGCGCCGCCATTCCGCACCTCCTGAAACGCGGAGGCGGCACCATCATCAATATCAGCTCGCTCGCGGGGAAAAACGCGTTCGCCGGCGGTGCCGCCTACAACGCCTCCAAGTTCGGCCTCGAGGGCCTCAGCGAAGCGATGATGCTCGACCTCCGCTACCAGAACATCAAGGTGGCCTACGTCATGCCCGGAAGCGTGGCGACGGAGTTCTCGGGCAGGGCTTCCGCGGAGGGGGAATCCTGGAGGCTGACCGCGGGCGACGTCGCCGAGGTCGTTCTGGACATCCTCGCCCAGGGCCGCAGGGCGCTCGCGAGCCGTGTCGAGCTCAGACCGTTCCAGCCTCCGAGGAAGAGCGGGAGCTGAGTTGTGCTCTCAGCTCTAAGAGCTCGCGTCCGGAGGAGGAAACAGAGAACCGACGTCCAGCTCGATGGCTTCGAAAGCAGCAATGCGGGGCGTGTCGCCGTCCGTCCAGGCGCCGAGACGCACCCACGCTCCCTGTTGTGACCGATAGGCTTCCAGAGTTCGCTCACCCACGTCCACGATCCAGTAGAACGGCACTCCCGCGGTCAGGTAGAGCTCGGCTTTATGCACGCGATCCCGGCGCTCGTTGCTCGGCGAGAGGACCTCGGCGATCCAGTCGGGGACGGTGGTGATGGGGCGAGTCGCGGGAAACGCCGGCACTCGTTCGCGCCGCCAACCCACGAGATCGGGCGAAACGATGTCGTTGACACCGAGGAAGATATCGGGCTCGATCAGAATCCACCAACCGCCCGGACCACCGCGGCCACCAAAAAACGGCGGGTGCAGCTCCGAGACGAGAACTCCCTGAGCGAAACGATGGCCGGGCATCGGGCTCGGAAGCGCCTCGAGCTTCCCCGCAAGGATCTCGTACTTGCGCCCGTCCTCGGGCGTCGCGAGAAGGTCCTCCCAGGTCGCGAGCCGTCTCGCTGTTTTTGCACCGGACATGCTCCTATTTTACGACAATGAGACTCACGGTCGGTTCCGCCACCGGAGTCTCATAGGCGGGGAGGGTCGCTCAGACCGGGACCGCGGCACCCGAAAGCCTGTCTTCGGGGTCTGTCCGGCTCCCAGGGCGCGTCGAATCATCGCCGCGACTTCCCGCCTACGACTTTGCGAGAGTCCAGGGCTTAATTATTCAAAACGACGGGCTGCCCAACCGCGGAAAAGACCGCACGCGCGCCTCAACGATTCTTCGCGTCAAGGTGTGACATGGGAGTCGCCTTCGCAGGAGAACGCCGAGCCGTCACCACTCGGGGAATCTTGCCCAGCCGGGAAACGGGTCGGGCTCCACCTTGTAGCCTGTCGCCGAGCCGGGATCCGCGATGACGCGCAGATTGGTGAGGGCGCGAATCTTCGCGAGCAGTTCCCGGTACGGAAGCGTTTGAACCGGCTGGCCCTGGGGCATCGGCCACAACCGTATCGTTCCATCCTCCGCGGCGGAGGCGATCCACCGCCCATTGGGTGAGACCGCGACACCCGTGACGTGAGCGGTATGACCGTAGAGCAAGTGCGGCTCTTCGTCCTCGTTCAGGGGGCCGACGCGAACGAGCCCGTCCACACTCCCGGTCACGATGATACGGCCCGTGGGGTCGAGTGTCGCCGTCGTGACGTGCTCTCCATGAGAGACCACGGGCCGCTCCGCTTTCGTCTCGATGTCGAAGGTGGCGAGTGCCGACGTGCGGCTGGGATCGTCGGTGGTATGCGCAACGAGGACAGTCTGGCCGTCTGGGGCGACTGCCAGGAGCGCTCCGTCCGACGATACGTTGACGACGGGCCGGCATTGCCGCAGGCGAACGCTCGTTCCCGCCGTCAGATCGAAGACCCGTAGGCCGGTCAAGCCCATCGTCAGAAGTCTTCTATCGGAGAGAAAGAGCATGTCGTGGACCACGGCGAGCCATTGGCCCGTTAGATCGAAGTCCCTTCCCATGATCCAGCCCTCGGTGTCCCGGTCGCGCAAGGCTATGGGTTCGGCGTCCGGAGCCGCGTCGCGATCCCAGAGGCGATGCACCGGACGATCGCTCTCGACTCGCGCCGACACGAAACGGCCGCGGCCGTCGAGGAAGACGTCCTCGATCGTCTCGGAGGGTAAACCTACGAGCTCACGCTCTCTCTTGGGCTCTTTACCTTCAACCGACCATAAGCGGATGGCGCGGCCTTCGCGGCCGACGGTGGCGATCTCCGGGCGCCCTCGGTTCACCCACACCGTGGATTCGTTCCCGCCGACCTCCTTCGACGCCCCATCGGCAAGGCGATCGAGGCTCGTGAGCGATAGCCTTCCACTGCTCACCGCCGCGATCCTCGACCCGTCCGCCGTCACCGTGAAATGGGTGACACCTCGGCTATCCCAGGCGCCGATCGTACGTGGCGCGTCTCCGGAAACGGGCCAGGAGACGACGGCACGGTTCTCACGACCATCGGGTGGTCCGAATGTCAGAATCCGATCGCCCCTGAGGCGCCAGAACGGGATGTCCCCCAAGGGAAGAGTCCTCGCTTCGTCCGCTTCCGGCATGGAGAAGGTGTGCAGCGGCCCCCCACCTTCCCCTTGCACCACGAGACGGTCGTCCCCGCTAAAATCCACGGAAAAGCGCGCTTGACCAGGCGCCACGGCCCGGCTCGATTGGCCCTCGCTCCCCTGAAGGCGCGCGCTCTTGTGGGACCCGTACGCCAGGAAGCGGCCGTCTCCGCTGAACCGAACGGCACCCGCAGCACCCTCCGTTCCAAAGATGAACTCCGTCGGCCCTTGCCAGAGTGATTCGACGGCGAATCGGCGGGCGGACTCATTGTCGGCGCGCTCGAGGCTCGCGAGCGCGTAGGCGAGTGCGGCCGAGGGATGGTCCTCGAGCCGAAGCCGGCCGAGCGAAAGAAGCTGCGCCGCTTCGCGCCTACGGGCCTCCTCCACCGCCGCCCGGCGGGCGGTTTCGGCTTGCCGCCACAAGGTGAGCGAGAGAGCCGCGACCCCCGTCGCCGTCAGGATCGCGGCGGTTGCGGCGAGCCGCCTTCGGCGGCGCGTTCGCGTGGCGCGCGCGGTCATCGATTTCGCGAAGTCTTCCTCGAAAGTCGTGAGTGAGCCCGAGTAGCGTTCTCTCCAAAGCTCGAACTCGCGATACGACCTCCCCGTCCACAGGAGATCCTCCGAACGGCCGCGTTCCTGCCAGAGCGCTGCCGCCTGCCGGAGCTGGTCCCGGAGAAGCGCGCCCGCTTCATCCTCGTTTCGCCACCGCATGAGACGGGGCCAGGCAGAGAGCAGCGACTCGTGGATGATTTCGACCGAGGTCTCGTAGGCCGTCAGAAGGCGCGACGATACCAGCTCTCGCAATACCTCCTCGGCCACGCGTCTGTCCTCTTCCTTAGGGAATACCGACAGCAGCTCCGACACCTCCCGGCTCGCCCGCGTCCCCTGAGCGGTCACCAGGTTCCGGAACAGCTCCCGAACCACGGGCAGTCTCGAAGGCCCGAACCTCTCGAGCGTCGCCTCCGCGTGCTGCGCCAGAGCTCCTCCCACGCGGCCGGTCCTTTCGTACGCCTCCCGAGTGAGGAGCTTCCGCTCCCGATCCCTTCTCTCCCAGAGCTGCGACGCCCGCGAACGCCAGAGGCGGGAGCGCTCCTCTCTCTCCTTGGACTTCCCGGAGCATCTCCTCGACCAGTTCCTCGCTCTCGAAACGGTACCCGCATGAGAGCGCAGGCTGTTCGAGGGCCCGCCGCAACGCCGGACCTTTCAACGGACCGAGAGGAGTCAGCTCCGAGAAGACCGGCGCCAGCTCCTCGTAGTCGTGGCAGCGGAACAAGAAGTCGTCCCTCATCGACAGCAGAACCCGAACGCCCGCTTCGGAGGCGAGACGGCCGACGGTCGAAGCGAACGCCTTCTGCACTGCCGGCGGGTTCAGAGTGAAGAGCTCTTCGAACGCGTCGATGACCACCAGCGCTCCCTCGAAGCGTTTCCGCCATCGGGTCGCGGCGGCGACAGCGTCCTCCGTCAGGTCCTGAACCGCCTCCGGGTCACCCGATACTTCCGGCGCCAGAGCTCTCGTGAGTGCTCGCGTCGGCGCGCTTCCCGGCGTGAACAGCAGAGCCCGAAACCCCGCGGGCAGCGACGGCAGCAGTCCCGCCCTCAGGAACGAGCTCTTCCCCGACCCCGACAGGCCGATGAGCGCGAGCATCTGATGACTCTCGAGCTTGCGGCGTACCGATTCGACTTCCCCCTCCCGGCCGAAGAAGAACTTCGAATCGCTCGAAGAGAAGCTGCTGAGTCCCGGATAGGGAGACCGCTCGTCGCCTCCGTCCGGCGAGACAGCATCGGCTCTCGCGACGAACCGATAGCCCACTCGGGGAACGGTCTCGATGTAGCGAGGCTTCTCCGAATCGTCGCCGAGCGCGTCCCGGATTTGTCTGATGGAGAAATTGATGCCGTGCTCGAAGTCGACGAACGTGTCCTCGCCCCAGAGCAACTTCTGGATCTCCGCGCGGGTGACGACCTCTCCGCGTCGGGTCGCGAGCAGGACCAGAAGCTTCGCCGGCTGAGGTTGGAGCCGTATCTCGCGCTTACCCTTCCGGAGCTCCCCCGAGCGGCAATCGAGCCGGAAATCTCCGAACAAGAGATACCGGGACTGAGAGTCGCTCGCCATGACGGCACACACGCCGCTTTCTGAAAGTCACGGAATTATAAGCCCAGATGGCAGGATGCCGTTCGATGACCGCCGAGTAGCGCCCATTGTGGCCTGATGTTGAGAGCCGGGTCGTTCGGGCACAAGAGAATGTAAAATGGTCGTATGAAGGTCATAACCGGTACTGTCGTCGACGGTAAGATCATCGTGGAGGGGGAGCCTCTAACCGATGGGGCAAAAGTGACGGTTATTGCTCCGGACGATGAGGAGACTTTCGCGCTCTCTCCTCAGCAAGAATCCGAGATCCTCATCGCTATCTCCGAGATGGAGCAAGGCAAGGGCATCGATGGTTGGCAATTGCTCAAGGAGCTCGAGAGAGAGACTTGACTGGAGGGCGCTCGCTTCGGATCGCACCTGGAGCGGCCCAGCAGATGCGCGAGGCACGTCGGTGGTGGAGCGAGAACCGGCCGAAAGCACCGGGGGCTTTTGTCGAAGAGCTCCGGAAGGGCTTTGAACTCATAACGAGCCAGCCGCTCATCGGTTCGCGTGTCACCAACCGAACTTTGACAGGATTACGGCGAATCCATTTGAGCCGAGTTCGGTATCATCTCTACTACCGAACTTCTGGTGAGTCCGTTGAGGTGCTGGCACTGTGGCATAGCAGTCGTGGGTCACTGCCTCCGTTATAGTCTCCAGTGGCCGCTCTTCAAGCGTTGATCAACACCGCAGCCCACGAATCCATCTCTGACGGCGTCCGGGGACGGAGTTCTTCGTCCTCACCAGGCGGGTAAGGACTTCCAGCCAGGGATTGGACCGACCTCCACACCACGTCTGGCACCAGCAGGAGTCGAGAAGTCGGAGAGAGGGTCGATGGAGCTGACTTGATCGAGGTGGATGAGCGGCCCGGCGTTGCCGACGATGAGCTCAGTCACTACCCCTGAGGCCCCACTCCACGTCTTCCTCGATGAAGCGCGACATCATTTCCGGGGCGTGCGCCTCGAGGAACCGCCGAACCGCTTCCTGCACGACATCGGTCTCGCTCGAGAACCAACCTTGGGCCACGAGCTCGTGGAGCCGTTCATGAAGTTGCTTGGACAGTTCGACCTTGAGAGTCGCCATTTAGCCAACTATAGCGACGCCCGGACTGAACGGCAAGAAACTGCGGCCCGGTTCACCACGAAGGCAGCGTCCTCCAGCCGGGGAATGGACCGACCTCGACCCGAAGGCCCGTCTCGAACGTGTCGTTGCCCCACGGAGCCATCTGGATCTCCGCGCGGTTGACGATCGCGTCGGGTCGCGAGCAAGACACGAAGCTTTGGCGGCTGAGGTTGGAGCCGGACCCCTCGGCCGCTCCGCCGAAGCTCCCCCGAGACGCAGTCCAGACGGAAACTATCGAAGCAGAGAGCGTTCGGATGTCCGAGGTCATCTCAGGACCCAGGCCCGATTGCTGAAAAGGCACGAAATCATTAGCTGGAAAGCCAAGAAAATCATCCGGTTAGCTCCTCACCCCAACTTACCTTCAACTCACCCTCCGTTCCTTAACGTCTTTCAGCCCGTTTCCTAGTCTGCCCTCCGAATCGGAGGGAGACATGACGCGCAGCTTCGTTGGACTCGCTCTTTGGGTGATCTCAGGACTGGCAAGTGCGGCTTTCTCGCAGACCGATGCCGCCGCTGGAAAGCCCCGCATCGAGCTCTTCTGGTCCGACTACAAACTGCTCCAGAACAAACTGTCCGCAGGGGCTCGAAAGGCGCTCGAAAAGGAGGCTCGGACGATCTTTTCCGAGGCGGGGATCCAGCTGAGCTTTTTCGTCGGTTCTCCCGAAGATCATGGAGCGAGCGACGCGCGCGCCATTCGCGTCATCCTCATGCCCCGTTCCGCCGAGGGCTGGACCGAATCGGACGACGCGATGGGCGCGGTCCTCGAGAGAAATGCGCGGGCGAGGACGGTCTACGTCTTCGTTCCCGTGGTGGAGCGCACCATCGGCCACTCCGTGGATGACAAGATGCTCCACGACGGAAGGAAGGCCCATGCGCTGGCGCGCGCCCTCGCGCGCGTCCTCGCTCACGAGACCGTCCACGCGATCGACTCCAATATCCCCCACGGTCCCGAAGGAAGCGTCATGAGCGCAAACCTCACTTCGGAGTTGCTGCTAGGCCATCGCGTTACGTTCGACGGAACGACCAAGGCGCGGCTCCTGGAGAGCCTGCTCAGGCCGGCCACAGCTCGAACCCCGCGTCCTTGAAATGGCGGTCGAAAGCAAAAGCGCGTCGGATGTGGTTCCTCTTCATGAGGGCGAACGAGATGCAATCGGTAAAACTGACTTCTTGATCCGCGTACTTTCCAAAAAGCCCGAGAGCTTCGTGCTCATCGTCCGCAGCGGGGCGGAGTATCAGAAGGGTCTTGGATGCATAGATGGTGCGCGCGCGCTCTGCGGCGAAGGAGTACGAGCTCCGGCGAGCGAGTAACGTGAAGGTCTCATCGAGGACGAAGTTGCTCGTATAGCACTTCCAGTCCCGACGAACGAGCGTTTTCCACGAGCGGGTCGCCCTGACGTGGTGCTCGTCGCGCGGGAGGTAGCGAGCCAGGAAGGCGCCTGTGTCAACGAAGATCACCCTCTACCGGGCCTCATCGTCGTAAAGGTAGTCGTCGTGCTTTTCCGCCAGGTCCTTGGGCGTCTTCCCTTTGTATACGGTCTCGTCTTTGAACAGGGGATCCTCGGTTCTCCGCTCCTCACCGCTCTCGAGCGCGCTCTGAAGTGTTTCCCTTACCAGCTCGCCGAAAGAGACACCGAGCTCGTACGCGCGTCGTTCGGCCCGGGCTTTCAGCTCCGCGGGGAGCATGACGGTGGTGCGCTTCATATGCATGCATAATAGCACCGCCATAACACTGCCGCAATCTCGGTGTCACCGGTTCCGGAGTCCGGAACAAAACGACAGAAGGCACGCGACCCAGATCGCGAGAAAGGGCTCGATCTCCCACCGCATCCGGTCGTTCTCGCCGATCTCCACCAGATTCGAGACTGCCGTCACCCAGAGGACCGTGACCAGCATGTAGGCGTGCAGCGCGCGGTGCTCCGCGGGTCCGCGCCGGAGGCTCCAGGCCCCGACGCCCAGAAGCAGCGGGACGACGACGAGGAGGAGGTTCGGGCTCGGGTCGAGCATACGAATCGGACGCTCGACGCGGCCTCCCAGGAAGAGATACGTGGTGAGGATGTCACGATAGCGATGAACCCGCTCGAAGTCGTAGTCCACCAGGAAATGCACTGAGTTGGGACCCGGTTGGAGGAATAAGAGAAAAGCGGTCGCCGTGCGCTCGAGGTATCTCCCGGGGTAGCGACGGATGATGCGGAGGTTTCCTTCGAGAAGAGCGTTCGATACCGCGACGTAATCCCGATGATTGAAGTTGGGCTCGCCGTTCGTCTTGTAGGGAGCATCCACCGCGGGATGGACCTTCGGTCCATCGTCCCCGAAGAAGCCATACATCATGAGTTCCTCGGGCTCCTGGAACGGGCGCCGCTGCCAGTAGAGCGGGATCACTCCTGAATCCTTGAGCTTCCTCACCTCCTCCTGGGACAGCGGCCAGCGCTTCGCCAGACTCAGGCCCAGCCAGGTGCTCCCGTTGAAGCTCCCGACGAGGATTTGATTCTTCAGGAACAGGAGACCCACGACGAGGAGCGGGGCGACGGAAGCGATGGCGAGCCGGCGTCGCGCGCTCTCGGGAGAGAAGGGCAGCACCGCTGCCACCACCAGGACCAGCCAGAGCGGGTGAAAGACGGAGCGAGTCATCATCACCGCGCCCGTCAGCACCGCGAACGACGCGAGGGCTGACTTGCGGCCGCTCTCGAGATAAAGAGAGAGCGCCATGCCTCCGCCAACCAGCATCAGCGCCACCGGGAGCGTATAGAAGACCCAGTTTCGGTAGACGAGAAAGTTCGGGGAGAGCGCGAACAGGAGGCAAACGACGCCCGCGATCCAGTCGGGAGCTCCGAGCCTCCGTATGAGCCAGGCCATCGCCAGAAGGAGCGCGAGAGCCGAAGCTCCCATGAGGATCGAGAACGCTGCGGCGAAGGACTCCGGGAAGAGCTTCAGCACCAGTCCGAGCCCAAGATTGAAGAGCGGGGGCTGCGCATGAAGGTAGTAGAGGCCCCGAGCGAGATCGTCTCGGAGGATCGCAGGGTCGAGGTACTGGTAGAGAGTTCCGAGTGTTTCCGAGGCGAAGCGGATTCCGAGGGCCCGCGCCAGGAGCTCGCTCGCGGCGAAAG
>Ga0302046_10006688_pt1 | contig 10042 bp, 15 predicted proteins | sample RVTome_11_FD_200261 | JGI IMG/M metagenome (GOLD analysis project Ga0302046, IMG submission 200261) | Soil microbial communities from uranium-contaminated site in the Upper Colorado River Basin, Wyoming, United States - RVT147D111 (version 2) ... | reverse complement strand
CACCGCACGACGGTCGCGGGCGACGGGCCGACGGTGGCGGAGCCGTCCGCGATCGAGGAGGCCGCAGTCAGGTAGCCGCCGGCGTAGCCGGTCCGCGGAAAGCAGAAGTTGGGCTGCCGACCGCGAGAATCCGGATGCCACGCGGCTTGATCTTGGAGTGCGTAGGGAAATCGACGGAGCCGGCGGCGACGAACGGAATCGTTCCAGACTCGGGATAGGCCTCTATGGATTGGAGGCAGTGGTCGACCTCCCGGAGGAAGGAATGGCCGAGGCCCGACTCCTCAACGTCGTAGTGTCACCGGCCTGCGCATTCTCCCTGACATCGTTGGCGGCCAGACGGACCCCCAGGCCCTCGCGCAGCATCGGGACCACCGGTGTCAGGCCTCGGCGGCCGAGATCACGGCCGCCCTCACCGGGCACTACCGGCCCGAGGATGTCTTCGTGCTCCAACAGAACCTCGAACTCTTCGACCCCTATCAGCATCAATCCGCGAGATCGAGAACTTCCTGCGGTAGGGCTCGATACAGCGCCCAGAAGTCCGGCGAGGCGTGATGGATCAGATCGGCGTGGTCTTGCCGGCTGCGTGGTCACGAAGCGCCCTGGACACTAGGTCATCGAGGCGGCCCGCCTCAGCATCACGCTCGATCTGACGGTCCCAGCTCGCCCAGTCGTACTCCAAGAACCAGGCGCGAAACTGCGCCAGCTCCTCAGGGGAGAGCGCCTGGATGTCCTGCTCGATCTTCTCGATCTTGCCCATAGACCTTCAGCCGGTGCTCCCAGTCTAGCATCCCACCATCATGCAACGGACAGAACCCGTTGCCTGCTGGCTAACGCTGCGTATCAGCCGCGGCGCGCACTGCGCGCCGTCGGCTGGATGCGCTTGTTCGGCAGGCACCATTCGCTCGCGTCAGTTGCCAGCCCGGCTTGTTTCCGCTCGGCTGGTACGCGTCGCCTCTGCGATCTGCGCCGCGTGCTCCTCGGCGTGCTCGCCCACCCGCCGAGCGAGAAACTCGATAGACATGACGCCGAGCGACGGATGCCGACCTTGGCGCGACCAGTCTCTGTCGGGCAGTGTCTGGAGCAGCCGTGCGAGTTGCTCGTGCTCAGCGACGATCGTGTCTAGGAGGTCGCCGATCGCCTCGCCGCGCGCCAGGCTGGCGCGGCGATAGCCCTCCTCGTCGAAGTCCGCGAAGACGGGAGCATCCTCGTAGAGGAGCCGCCGGATCCGGAGCCCATCGACATGGACAACGACGTCGCGCAGGTGGGTCAGCGCCTCCAGCGCCGACCACGCTCCTTCCCGGGGCGGCTGACCGAACCGGCCTGGCGGCGCGGCCTCTACGGCGTCTCGCACGACGCCGGCCGACGACCGCATCCGGTCGAGGATCGCGCGATGCTCAGGGCTCATTCGCTACCTCCTCCGGCATACAGCACCCGCGGCTTCCTCTGCCCAACGCCCATGGTGAGCGCCCGCCGCTCTGGGCCGGTCCGCTCGACCATGTTGTTGGGCGTCCGGCTCCTACGCGCTTTTTGTCAGGGCGGCCTTGACCGAAAGCGGTTTCGTGAGAGCAAGGTAAACGGGGCAGCGGTCTAGCCACGCGCGGTATAGAGCCTGAACCTTCTCTTCGCTTTCGGGGGACTGAATCTGGATGGTGATCTCGAGGTTCTCGAGGTCTGGAATCGCGCCCGGCATTCCAAGAAGGCCGCGGAAATCTGCCTTGCACTTGACTTCGGCTTGCACGGAGTCAACACGCACCCCAAGCTGTGGGGCGAGCGTGTCGCGAATTAAGACCGCTGCGCAACCTGCGAGGGCGCCGAGCAGCAATGCCGTCGGGCTCGCCGCTTTGTTCTCGCCGCCGAGGGCCGGAGGTACATCTGTTCGCCACGAGAACGGACCGGCCTCCACCACAGCCTGCGCTCCATCGGTTCGGGCCTTGACGACAGGGCTGACCTTGGCCTTCTCAGGCTCGTTCGCCCACAACTGGACAGATTGTTTGATGATCTCGGGGTTCATGCGTTTGCCTCCTCTCTTGGCTGCCATGATATTAACTGTCCCACGGGTGCCCAACGCCAAGTCGGTGGAACAACGTAGCACGGGCAGGCCTCGCAGTGTAGCGCGCCGGGTAGAGTCGGCGGTCTCCGGGGACACTCGAGATGGGAGGCGAACTTGGGGTACGCGCGGAGGATGCGAGCTGCGCTACGCGGAACAGGGATAAAAAATACGCTCGGTCGCGGATATGCGATAGCTGCAGTCTGGGTCACCGGCCGGTGTGCGCGTATCCCAGAAGACACTGACGCATTCGAGATCGGGCAGCGCACCTGAAGTTGCGCCATATGGTGTCACCGTGACTCGGCACTATAGTCCCTCGGGCCGGGCGCCCGCAAGCGCGAGCCCTCCGGCTAGAGCGCATTCCCTGTCGGGCGGACCCGTCTGACGCCGCGCGGGAGGCTAGCGCGCGAGGCCAATGCGGCGGCCGGCCTGCGGCGGTCTTGGCAGCGCGTCGTGCGCGGCCTGGATCAGCGCCAGGCGGTCGAGGACCTCGGGCGCCATCGGCCCGCCCCGCCGCGTGGCCAGTAGCACGTGCAGGGACATCAGCTCGTTGGTGGCGGCCAGGTAGCCCTCGGTGGCGTGGTACATCGCGTGGATGTAGTGGAGGCGCTTGGTGTCGTGGCCGAGGAGCAGCGTGGTGAAGCGCAGCGGGTCGCCGTCGCGCACCTCGCGGTGATACGTGACGTGCGCCTCCAGGCAGAAGGTCGTCACGTCGTGCCGGCGGCGGTGCTCGGCGTCGAGCCCGATCCAGGCGAAGAAGGCGTCGGTCGCGTAGTCGAAGACGACCAGGTAGTAGCCCATGTTCATGTGGCCGTTGTGGTCGATCCACTCGGGGCGGACGACGTCCCGGTAGGTGTCGAACGGCGCGGCGAGGTCGCTCACGAGCGGCCGGGCAGGGCGCAGGAGATCCGCATCCGGTTGCGGGCGACCCAGGCGTACACGCGCCGGGCGATCGGCCGGATGCCCGGCAGCGCGAACACTCCGGCCACCCACCCCCAGCCCCGGATGCGCCGCAGCAGCTCCGGCACCGCGTCGGCCCCGCTGAGCACGCGGCCGTCCGGCAAGACGAGCTGCATGGCCGTCAGGCACGCCTCCTCCACCACCTGCGGAAAGCGCTCGCGCCGGACACCAGAGCGGCACGGCAAGATCTCGAGCGCGCCACCCGACAGCGCCCGCCGCATCAACCACAGCGCGCTCCCCCGACACATCGCACACTCCGCATCGTAAATCAGCGTCGCGATCGCCGGCGCCGTGTTGATCAACCTCCGTTCGAGCGCCGGCTTTGCCGGCGCAACCTCTGGTCTGGGGGAGGCATCGGAGGGGGCCGTCGAGGCCCCCTCCGAAGACAAAAGGGGGGCGCAGCCCCCCTCCGAGTCACTTGCCCCATCGCGCCAGCGACCTGAAGTACCACTGGAAGCCCAGCGCGATCAGCAGGGCGATCACCGCCTGCACCAGGTCGAGCGTGCCGCTGCCCGCCAGGTACTTCTGCGTCTTGATCACCGCGTACACCACGAAGAACGCGATGCCGCAGAGGATCAGGATCCGGTGGGCGGTGATCAGCCTCACGCCGGCCTCAGACGCCGAGCACCGCCTTCAGCGCGTCGCGGGTCACCGCGACCAGCCGGTCGACCTCCGACTCGGTGACGACCAGCGGCGGCGCGTAGTAGATCGTGTCGCCCGGCGCCGGGTGCGCGCCCGCCACGACGCGCACGCGCGTGATGACGCCGCGCTTCATCATCTCGGCCTGCACCCGGGGCGCCACCTTGCGGTCGGCCGGCAGGTTCTTCTTGCTCGCGCGGTCCTCGACCAGCTCGACGGCGGCCAGCAGTCCCTTGCCGCCCCGCACGTCGCCGACGTTGGGGTGGTCCCCGAGCGTCTGCTGGAGGCCGGCGTGGAGGCGGTCGCCCATCTTGGCCGCGTTCTCCCACAGTCGCTCGCGCTCCATGATTTCCAGATTCTTGAGCGCGACGGCGCAGCAGGTCGGATGGCCGGAGTACGTGTAGGCGTGCATCCAGCGGTCCTCGGGCTTGACTCCGTCGATCGCCTCCTTGATCGCGCGGCTCACCATGATGCCGCCCAGCGGAAGGTAGCCGGAGGTCACGCCCTTGGCGAACGAGCGGATGTCCGGCTTCACGTTCCAGTGGGACATCGCGAACCACTTGCCGGTCCGGCAGAAGCCGGTGATGACCTCGTCGGCGATGAACAGCACCTGATGCCGGTCGCAGATCTGGCGCACGAGCGGGAAGTAATCGTCGGTCGGATAGATCACGCCGCCGCCGCCGTGGATCGGCTCGGCGATGAACGCGGCCACCGTCTCCGGCCCCTCGCGCAGGATCGCCTCCTCCAGGAGGCGCGCGGCGGTCTGGCCGGCCGTCTCGCCGGGCCTGCCCTCCTGCACGCGATAGGGATAGCAGGTCGGGATGTGGACGAACCCCGGCACCCGGGGCTCGAACATCTTCCAGTAGGCCGCCATGCCGGTCGCGCTCATCGCCTGCAGCGTGACGCCGTGGTAGGCGTTGTGGCGGGCGATGACCTTGACCTTGTCGGGCTTGCCCTTCGCCTTCCAGTAGAAGCGCGCGGTCTTGAACGCCGACTCGTTGGCCTCGGCGCCGCCCGTCGAGAAGAAGATGCCGTGCATGTCGGGCGCCAGCTCGACCAGCCTGGACGCCAGCGTGATGGCCGGGATGCTCGAGGAGCCGACGTAACCGGAGAAGTAGGCCAGCTCCTTCATCTGGGCCGCGGCGGCATCGGCCAGCTCGGCGCGGCCGTGGCCGACGTTGACGTTCCACAGCCCCGACAGGCCGTCGATCATCTCGTGGCCGCCGATGTCCTGCACCATGGCGCCGCGCCCGCGCACGTAGATGACGGGCTCGGCGTTGTCGATCGGGTGATGGAGTGGATGGATCAGGTGGTCCTGGTCGGCCTTGACCAGCTCGGCGGCGGTCATCGCCATGGAATCCTCCCGGGTGCAGGCTTCGTCGCGTGGCCGCGGCCGCCCTGCGGGCGGGCACGGCGGTAGTCGCCGTCCAGAATCGGCCTCGCGCGCTCGCGCGGACCGCGATACCGGTAGAGCCAGGCGCGCACGCGACGGCCGCCGGCGAGCGTCACGACCGCCCGCTGGCGCTCGAAATTGTACCCCTCCTCGCGATCGAGCACCGGCAGAAGTTCGGGATCGTCGAGGCGATAGACCTCGCCGCTCACGCGGCCGGCGCCCTCCACGAGCCCGGGGTAGCGCCCGAGGTCGAGCAGGCGGCCGCGGACGGTGCCGGGGGCGAGCAGCGTGGCGCCGGCGGCCAGCACGCGGTGCAGCGCGTAGCCGCGCATGAGGGTGCCGTAGGCGAACAGCAGGCCGCTACTTCGCGCGGGCAAGCGTCGTCAGCGCGGCCAGCGTACGGTCGGTTTGGATGGCCAGGTCGCCCGGCTCGACGTAGCGGATGCGCCCCGCGCGATCCACCACGAACGTCACGCGCTGCGTGAGGTTCCAGGTGTCGTCCCACACGCCCCAGCGGCGGGCGGCCCGGCCGTCGCGATCGCTGAGCAGCCGGAACGGCAGCTTCAGCTCGCGGGCCCAGGCGAGGTTGCGCTCGGGGGGATCGGCGGAGATCCCGACGATCTCGGCGTTCAGGGCGGCGTACTTCGCGTGGTCGTCCCGGAACCGGGAGAATTCCAGGTCTCAGCCGCCGGTGAAAGCCCTCACGTAGAACGCGACCACCACGAAGTCGCGCTGCTGGAGGAGCTCGGCGAGGCGGACCGTCTGGCCGCGTTGATCGGGCAGTACCGTGTCGGGGGCGGCGACGCCGACCGCCAGCGGTGTCTGGTCGGCGGCGACAGGCCCGGCGGCGCTGAGCGCCAGCAGCGCGGCCAGCGCCAGGGCCCGGCTCACGACGCGGACGGCGCCGCCGCGCGCAGGACGGCGTCGAGGAACTGGGGCTCGGGCAGCGCGCCCTCGAACTCCACGCGGTCGTTGATCACGATCTTGGGCACGGCGCTGACCCGGTAGGCGCGGGACAGCTCGGGGAACTCGGTGGCCTCGATGGCGACGGCGGTGACCCGCTCCGACGCGACCGCCATGTGCTGCGCCAGGCGCACGGCCCGGGGGCAGTAGGGTCAGGTGGGGGTCGAGAAGATCTTGATGGTGACGTCGCCGGTGAGCCCGGCCAGCGAGGCCTTGGTGGCCTCCGCCAATCCGGTCTCCCCGCTGGACGCCACGATGATGGAGTCGACCAGGTTGCTGAACTCGTAGCCGGAGGGGATGCCGAAGAAGCGGAGGCCGTAGTCGCGCGCGCCCTCGACGACCATGGCCGGCACCTGGTCGACCCCGTACGCCTCGGCCCGCTCGCGGTCGATGGCGGGGTTCAGCACCTCGACCGAGATGCGGTCGTCGAGCGCGGCCACGTCGCGCGCGAGCTGCTCGTTCTGGCGGCACAGCTCGCCCGCCACCAGCTCCTGCGAGAAGACGACGAGCTTGACGGGCCCCTGCATCCGCTGGAACTCCTTGCGGACCGCTTCCTGATCGCGCTCGGTGAGCATGGACATGGCTCGATTATAGCGGCTTGCACAAGGCCGGTGCCGGGCTTACGGTGAGCCACTGGAGGGCCGGGGCATGAAGCCGTTCGTCGTCAACCGCTACGGCCGGATCGTCTTCCCCTACAACTTCTTTCCGGCGCTCGACTTCTCCGTCTTCGAGACGCTGGAGCAGTTCGCCGCCGTCATCCGCCGCGACTTCGAGGAGAAGGCGCCGACCGAGGCCGAGATCGTCGCCCGGCTGGAGAGCGGCGACTACAAGGGGCGCTACGAGCTGCTGCGCGACCTGGCGCTCGACCTGTTCTGGGTCAACCGCTATCCGTTCACGATGTACGACAAGCAGCCGATGCGCTGGCGCGACGTGCCAAGGCAGCGCGACGACATCTTCCTGCCGATCTTCAAGCCGTGGGAGGGCGGCGAGCTGGCCGCCGCCATCGAGAGCGGCTACCGCAACCTGGTGCCGACCTGGGACGAGGGCACCGAGCACAAGATCTCCCGCATCCTGCTCGACGTCTTCCGTCACAAGAAGGGCGCCGGCGCCGAGCTGTCGCCGATCAAGCCGACGGTGGCCGAGATCCTGGCCAACCCGCGCAATCTCACCTATCACCTGCTCGCCCACGACCCCGATTACCCGGGCTACGGCTGGGACGACATCGTGGAGTACTGGCACGGCGTGCCGGAGCTGGAGGCGCTGATGCGCCAGACGATGGTGCTCCACAACCAGTACCGGTGGGACCGGGCGAAGATGCGGGTGATCGAGGTCGGCAAGCTCCACGACGACGACTTCGTGGTCGTGTACCGGCCGCGCAACGACGACGTGGTGCAGTTCATCCGCCGCGTCAAGGGCGGCCGCCGGGTGCGGCCCCGCAAGCCGGCTCCCGCCGCCTCCCGGGCGCCGGTGGAGCCCTACCCGCCCGTGGACGTGCGCGCCCGCTTCGAGGTGCAGCCCCGGATCGAGGCGCTCGCCGTCTACAAGGGCGAGACCCCGTGCACCAACGACGACCTGATCCGCAACGCCGCCTACTCGTGGTCGCCGATGACGGCCGTCGAGATCGAGGACAAGACCGGGATCCGCCAGCGCCTGTACACCGCGCTCGACCTCGACCACATCTCGCTGCTGGCGGCCGAGGCCGCGCTGGCCAGGGCCGGACGGCGGCCGGAGGAGATCGGCGCCGTCATCTTCTGCTCCTGCACCAGCGCCAAGATGATGCCGTCGCTGGCCACCTGGCTCTCCGGCCAGCTCGGGATGTTCCAGACGCATTTCTCGGCGGACATCGTCGCCGCCTGCGCCGGCCTCCCCTACGGCCTCAGCGAGGCGATCCGGCAGCTCCAGGAGGTCCGGCGTCCCGTCCTGCTGGTCTGCGGCGAGAAGTTCTCCGACAAGATCGGCACCGTCCGGACGTCGCGGATGATCTTCGGCGACGGCGCCGCCGCGCTGGTGGTGGGCCCGGCGCCGGCGGGGACCGCCGCCGACGTCGAGTACTACCAGACCTACGCCAGCGGCCCCATGAGCGAGGTCGACTCGATCATCTGGCCCAATCCCGAGTTCGACAACAACATCACCGTGTACGGCCCCGAGGTGAAGGCGCTGGTGAAGCGCTACCTGACGCAGATGATCCGCGAGCTGGGCGCCCTGCCCCATCCCGACGGCGGCGGGGGATCCCTGCTGGAGGCCATCGATCTGGTGGTGCCGCACCAGGCCAACAAGACGATGGTCGTCCACTACGCGAACGGCGCCGGCATCCCGCCCGAGCGCCTGTACTTCAACATCGAGCGCGTCGGCAACACCTCGTCGGCCTCGATCCCGCTGGCGATCTACGACGCGGTGGTCGAGGGCGTCATCGACCGGCCCATGCGCCTGTTCGCCCCCGGCTTCGGCGCCGGGGCGGTCGGCGGCTACGTGGTGCTGCGCCTCGATCCCGCCGTCGTCGCGCGGTGAGCCCGGCCCGCCGCCTCGCCATCCGGGCCGGCTGGATCATCGCGTTCGACGGCCGGGGCCATCGCCTGCTCCGCGACGGCGTGGTGGTGGTCGAGGGCGAGAGGATCGCGCACGTCGGACGCACCTTCGAGGGCGTCGTGGACGAGACGGTCGATGCGCGCGACCGTGTCCTCACCCCCGGGCTCATCACCACCCACGCCCATATCGGAGGCTCGCCGCTCGACCGCTCGTTCATCGAGGACCGCGGCACCCCGCAGTTCTGGTACTCGGGCCTGTTCGAGATGCTGCCGGTCCGCGGCGGGGCCCAGGACGAGGACGCCGGCCGGGCGTGCGTCGACTTCTCGATGGCCGAGCTGCTGCGGGGCGGGGTCACGACCTGCATGGAGATCGGCGGCATGGGCGCCTACGTCGTCGAGCGCGCCGCCCACTACGGGCTGCGCGTGTACATGGGCCTGGCCTTCCGCTCGGGCCACTGGATCACCCGCGACGGCCGCCGTGTCGTCTGGGAGTGGGACGAGGAGGCGGGCCGGCAGGGGCTGCGGCGCGCCGTCGAGTTCTTCGACAAGCACGACGGCGCCCACGGCGGCCTCGTCCGCTGCTACTTCTCGCCGGCCCAGGTCGACACCTGCACGCCGGAGCTGCTTCAGGAGGCCAAGCGCCGGGCCGACGAGGCGCGCAGACCCTTCACCCTGCACACCTCGCAGTCGGTCGTGGAGTTCAACGAGATGCTGCAGCGCCACGGCAAGACGCCGATCGCCTGGCTCGACGATCTCGGCGTGCTCGGCGACAACACGGTGCTCGGCCACGCCATCATCGTCGGCGGCTCGTCGTGGACGAACTACCCGCCGGGCGACGTGGCCATCATGGCCGAGTCCGGCTGCTCGGTCGCCCACGCGGTCTGGGTGTTCGCCCGCCGCGGCGTGCTCATGGAGTCGTTCGCCCTCTACCGCAAGGCCGGCATCAACGTCGCGCTCGGCACCGACACCAACCCCCAGTCCGTCATCGAGGCCATGCGGTGGGCGGCCGTCTGCTCCAAGATCGTCGAGCGCAACACCGAGGCGACCACCGCCGCCGACGCCTTCGACGCCGCCACCCTGGGCGGCGCCCGCGCCCTCGGCCGGGACGACCTCGGCCGCATCGCCCCCGGCGCCACCGCCGACCTCGTGCTGTGGAAGGCCGCCTCGTGGGGCATGACGCCGCTGCGCGACCCCGTCAAGAACATCGTCTACAACGCGACCGCCGAGGACGTCGACCGCGTGTACGTCGGCGGACGCCTGGTGGTGGACGGCGGGGGCGTGCTGGCGGCCGACGAGGCGAAGATCCTGGCCGATCTCCAGGCGGGCGGCGAGCGCATGTGGCCGCGGATGAAGCAGTTCGACTGGGCCGGGCGCGGCGCCGACGAGCTTTCGCCGCCGACGTATCGGGAGTGGGGCTAGTCGCGCTCGACCGGGAGATCGTCGCGGTTGCCCCACTCGATCCAGGAGCGGTCGTAGGCGACCACGTTCGGGTAGCCGAGGAGGCGCAGGACGAAG
>Ga0302046_10006687_pt1 | contig 10043 bp, 6 predicted proteins | sample RVTome_11_FD_200261 | JGI IMG/M metagenome (GOLD analysis project Ga0302046, IMG submission 200261) | Soil microbial communities from uranium-contaminated site in the Upper Colorado River Basin, Wyoming, United States - RVT147D111 (version 2) ... | reverse complement strand
GCCGGGCCGGATCCGCCTCGAACGCGAATCGCTGCACCAGTCGTCCGGTGAGAAGAGTCCCGACCACACCCACCGCGATGCCCGCACCCGCGAGCTTGAGTGAATGACCGATTACCAAACTCTGGACCTGTGAAACCCTCGCACCGAGAGCGAGCCGCACCCCAATTTCCGCTCGGCGGCGGGCGACGAGATAGGCGATCACGCCGTAGATGCCGACGAAGCCCAGCGCGAGCGCCAGCGCGGCCGCGATGCCGAGGAGGACCATGACGAAGCTGAGCGGCGCCATGGAGCGTGAGATGATATCGGTCATGGACGCCATGGTGCTCACGAGGATGTTGCGATCGACCCCGGCGATCATAGTCTCCAGCTGATTGCGAAGGCCCGGGGCGCCGCTCGCATCAGTGCGGATCACGACCTGCCAGGACAGCTGTACCCAGGAGTACAGCCCCTCGACGGAGCGAAGGGGCATGAAGATCAGCTGCGGAGCCGGGCTATCCAGGCCATTCTGTAGCAAGTCGTCCGTCACGCCGACGACGCGGTACCAGGGCTCCTGCGGACCGTTGAAGCTGTTGAACCCCTGACCAATCGGACTCTGGCTTGGCCAAATGCTCTCGGCGAGCGCGCGGCTGACGACGGCGGCGCCGGCGCGCTGCTCGTTGTCGGCCGGGGTTGACTCTTGGCCGCGAATGAGCGGTATGCCCATCGTGCGGAAATACTCGGGCGCGACGAACTTGAGCGTGACGCACGGTGGTGATTCACTGGGCTGGAGTGGCCGGCTCTCGAACCAGCTCGAGACGCACGTGTTGCTCGAGACGAGCGGAAGCCCACTCGTGGCACTCGCATTCACCACGCCGGGGATTGCTTCCGCACGATCCAGAAAATCCTGGAGGAATCGGGCGACGCTCTCTTGCGATTCATACCGCGACTGCGGCAACTGGATGTCGAACGTCATCAGATTCTCGGGATTGAAACCGGGATCCGTATTGCGGAGCCGTTGAACCGTGGCGAGGGTGGATGCGGCGGCCACGATCAAGACGAGACCGATGGCCACCTGGGTGGCGACGAGGACGTTGCGGAGCGTGCTGCCGTGCCGTTCGCCGGTCGTGCCACGCGTGGCGTCCAACGCGGTCGCCGAGCGACCGCGAACGAGGGGCATCATGCCAAATAGCAGCGCAGCGGCGCCGCTCAGCACGATCATGAAGACGATGGTGGTGGAGCCGATCGGAGGAAGGCCACTCTGCAGTCGGGGAAGGGTGACGGGCGCGAGCCCGATGAGCGCCTGGAGGCTCGCAAGCCCCAATGCGGTCCCCAGGACTCCCCCGATCATCGCGATCCAAATTCCCTCGGCCAGGTATTGGCGGGCGAGATCCCAGGGAGACGCTCCGAGCGCCTGTCGCAACGCGACTTCCCGGGCGCGCGTTTCACTGCGAACGAGAACCAGATTCGTGACGTTGGCGGCGGCCAACAGCAGCACCAGTCCGACTGATCCCAATAGGACCCACAGCGTATCCGCGGTCTGGCCGGCCACGTCGTCAAGCAGGGGTGTAGCGACGGTGCGGAATCCAAAATTGTCCATGAAATCCTGCGAGTACGCTTCGGGAAAGATTTCAGGGAATCGGGCAGTGAGCTGATCGAGCTGCGTCTGGAGCTCGCCGACTGTGGCGCCCGGGGCCAGCCGGCCGATGGCCCGAAGGAAATGACTGTTGCGCGGAACGTCACCGGGGTTGAGCGCGTGCCACGCCACCCAGACGTCGATCGTCTCATTCGGAAGATCGAAGCCACGCGGCAGGACTCCGACGACGGTCCACATCGTTCCGTCGATGTCGATGCCGCGGCCCACCACGGACGAGTCCCCCCCGAAGCGGTTCTGCCAAAAGTCATGACCGAGCATGGCCACGAAAGCGGCGCCGCGGCGATCCTCGCCGTCGACAAAGAGACGCCCGAGCGCCGGGCGCGCGCCCAAGAGCGCGGGGAGATTGGCGCTCGACTGTGCGTAGCTGATGCGAACCGGCGCCCCGTCTCCCATCAGCGTCGACTCGCCGATACCATAAGCGGCCAGTCCCTCGAGCGCTTCCGCGTTTTCTCGGAAATGAAAATATCCTGCGACCGAAAGCCTCCATTCGGTCCCGGAGACGTTACCTGGTACCAAGCTCTTGAGCGCGACGAGCTCCTGCGGCTCCGAGTATGGCAACGGTCGCAGGGCTACTCCGTGCAAGAGGTGAAAGATCCCGGCGTTGGCGCCAAGTCCCAAACTCAAGGTGAGGACGGCGCTGACGGTGAAGCCCGGGCTGCGAATGAGCGAACGCCAGGCCAAGCGAAGATCACGAAGCATGAGGAATTCTCGGGATTTGTGGATCGTGGAAGCCCCAGATGGACTGAAGTAGCGCCGGACGGCGGCGGCGTCCGCGATCATGCCCCACGGAAGCCGTACGAGCGTGCCGAACGCAGTGATCGTGAGGCGCTCAGTCGCCAGGCGCTCGCGCTCGTGCACGAGCTCTGCGCTCCACTCTGCGTGCCAGCGGAGACGCATGTGATCGGGGATGCGCGGGGTGAGGGCGGCGAGCGAAAGCTCCAGCACCCGCCACCACACCGTGAGGATGAGTCGCACTTGTTAACGAGTGCCCGGAGGTGAGGCGCCGTCCAACACGTGACGGTGTACACGTAGTCGCTCCACCCCCCGAGCCAATTCGGCCTCGCCCGCGTCCGTGAGACGGTAGTACCGGCGCGGTGGCCGGCGGTCCGCCGCGCCCTCCTCCGCATCCTCCCACTCCGAACTCACCCATCCGGTCGCTTCGAACCGGCGAAGGAGCGGATAGACGGTACCCGAGGCGAGCCCGGTGTTCTGCATGATCTCAAACCCGTACCCTGCCCCTCGGGCCAACGCATCGAGCACGAGGACGCCGTGAAAAGAGGTGGGCCGATTCCGCTTTCGCATGAGAAAACACCTGGCAATATGTAACTCTACATAGTAATGCTTAGTTCTACATAGTCAACGGGTGGATCGCACGGCTCACCCGACGGAGGCTGGAGCCCGGAGGTCCGGCAACACAAAACGTGCGACCGCGTAAACCACTCGAGCATCTCAAATAACAGGGTGTTCGGTGCAATCCTTCGACCCCGCCGTCGAGGTGGAGAACGCTCTGTTTTACTCCGTTTCAGAATCTCGTTTTCTCGGCAAGTTTTTGAAAGTCAGAAGTTCACAAGCGATTACAACATCAAGGGTTATGCCGCGTCAGACAGCAGGCCAACTCCTGCCCCTTCTGCCCCCCTTCCCCTCCTGCGACCTTCGATTGGTTGCGGCCCCTAGGCCGCGCTGTGTTCTCCATCTTTTCCCTGTTGTTCGGTGGTAAGCTTTTCGTCAATTGGCCTGAGCGGAGAACCTCCACGCGATCCCTGTGACCTAAATCGAGACCAAGGAGCTGCACGATGAGATCAGCACGCGTTCTCCTGCCAACGACCTTGCTCGCCCTCGCAGCAGCTTGGGCGGGCTACTCCTGCGCAACCGACGCGGCGGGGTCGTCATCGAACTGGGCCGGCACGGCGGACACCCTGGCAAGCGGCCGGGTGGTGGTTTCGAATCCGGACGCCGAGGTGTGGACGGATGAGACCCGATGGACCGCGACCGAAGATCTGCGAATTGGCACCCTCGATGGAACCGGACCGGACGTCTTCGGAAGTATCGCGGCATTCGAGGTCGACGACGCGGGACGCCTCTACGTGTACGAACGCCAAGCGCTCGAGCTTCGCATATTCGATGCAAGCGGGGCGCACCTCCGTACGGTTGGCCGTTCAGGTGGTGGGCCGGGGGAGTTTGGTCAGGTGGCCGGGATGACGTGGGCGCCTGACGGTATGCTCTGGGTGATCGATCCGGGCAATAGCCGGATATCGGTGTTCGATACGTCGGGGACGTTCGTGACCAGCCACCCTACCGCTGGCGGATTCATCATCATGCCCTGGCCGGGAGGGTTTGACGCCGAGGGGCGATTCTATAATGTCGGCTTCAACCCAAACGCGGACGCGAACAACCGGATGGTCCTGATTCGCTATTCCGCGGAGCTGGAAGCGCTCGACACCCTCACTATCCCGCGCGACAACGTAGAACGCGCATACTTCGAGTTGAGTGGAGACGGAAGATTCATGCGCGCCGGCGTGCCCTACCAGCCCAACCTCCAGTGGCGCTTCACCCCCGACGGTTTCGCCACCGTAGAAACCGGCGCCTACCGTATCGAGCGGCTCTCGTGGACCCACGACACGCTGGTCACCATCACCAAAGCGTACACCCCCCTGTCGGTTACCGACCAGGATATCGAACAGGCGGTCGCCGACCTCGAGTGGTTCACGCGCCAGGGCGGTCAGATCGAATACGACAAGTTTCCGGATCAAAAGCCCGCGGTGGCCGCCTTCTTTGTCGATGATCTCGGGTACTTCTGGGCCGCGCCCATCACCGGAACGGAGGACGAGCGTCGGGTGTTTGATGTCTTCGATCCTGAAGGGCGCTACCTGGGTCGCGTGAGGTTGCCGTTCCGGGTCGAGTCATCACCTCGTCCCGCTTTCCGTGGTGGCTATATTTACGCCGTGACTCAGGATGATCTGGAAGTTCCCTATCTCGTTCGTGCGAGGCTCAACCGGCCGTGACCCATACCCATCGCGCCGCCGCGCCACGCCTGTATCCCATTGCTGCCGCCGTGCTATTGGCGGTGCTCACGGGGTGCGGTGGTTCCGGCACGGGGCCGGATCCGGATCCCAGCGTGTCCGCGCGAACGGTCCAGGTTCTGTTCGTGATGGACACGATTCCCCTGGACGTGGTGCGCATCGATCTCATCGTGACCGGTGAGGGCATGGATGCTGTGAATGGAAGTGTAATGGCCGCTGATGGAGAAGATCGCGTCACCCTGAGCATCGCCGAAGGCCCTGAGCGCAACGTGTTCGCGCGCGGCTTCGACGACCAGGCCCAACTGCTCTACATGGGCGAGCGGTACTTCGACGTGATGGCCGGCGAGAGCCCGCTGATTCGCGTTCCGCTCAACTACAAGGGTGTGCACTTCCCGGAGGGTGCCCAATGAGTCTCCGCAAATCGGCCTCCCCGTGCGCGGCGCCCGCTTCACCACCAAGTCGACCGTACCATTCGCGCACGTCGTGTACGTGCCCGTCGCAAACGATTGGACCAGGCCGATCGCGAACGATTCGTACAGGCCGTTCGCGAACGATTGGTACAGGCCGTTCGCGAACGATTGGTACAGGCCGTTCGCGAACGATTGGTACAGGCCGATCGCGAACGATTGGTACAGGCCGTTCGCGAACGGCCTCTACTATTCTCCTGGCCCTCGCCGCTGGTTGTGCCTCGCCCAGCTATCCGGTGATCGATGGCGAGTGGCTGGTCACCGAATCCTTCGCGGATGAGGTTCACCAGCTGTCGTGCGATAGCGAAGGCGTGTTCAACATCATCCAGGACATGTCCTCCGACCCGGGCGAGACGCGGCCGAGTGCCACGTTCAACGGCTCGCTCACGAATGACAACGACTGCATGAGCGTGGACGGGCCGTTCACCTATGTCGGCCAGGGGGCGTTGGCCCAGGGCTTCATCACCCGGCAACCATTCACCGTGCGCTTCGACGCCGATGTGAACGAGGCGAATTGTAGCTACGTGGGGCTGATCCGGGGGGAAGACGATCTTGCGATGGAGATCGAGGGCACGCTGGAATGCACGCTGGAACAGGCCGGCGTCCTCTTCGAGTTCGAAGGCGCCTGGTCCGCTATCCGCTTGTAACCTCGATGCGCGGCGGGCTGCCGTCGCCGCAGGCTGGTCCGGCTACCCCCGGCCGATCTCCGTTTCACGTTCGTGACTGAGCACCTCTTTTGCGTCGCGGTCAGGCCGCGTCCCGGGGGGTACCGTCACAGCGGCGTCACGACGGCGTATCGGTCACGAACCGTCACCGGGCTCGACCCCCGCGCTCGGTACCGGTGGGGGGCGGCCGATGGTTTCTTATATTCCGTCTCAACCGCCCCTGACCAACCCGCCTATGAGCCACCGAATCCTGGTAGTCGACGACGAGCCGGACATCACGGCACTCGTCGCCTACCACTTGGCCCGTTCCGGCTACCGCGTCTCGACGGCAAGCAGTGGCTCCGAAGCCCTGAAGGCCGCCGCTGACGAGCGGCCCGACCTAATCGTTTTGGATCTCATGCTTCCCGGCATGTCCGGGTATGAGGTGTTGAAGGAGCTGCGGGGCCGGTCCGAAACCGCCGATACCGGCGTCATCCTGCTCACCGCGCGCAAGGAAGAGGCGGATCGCATCGAGGGCTTCTCGCGAGGCGCCGATGACTACGTGGTCAAACCCTTCGCGCCGCAGGAGCTGGTGCTCCGTGTAGGGGCCGTACTCCGGCGATTGGGTGCCCCGTCGGTCAAATCCGGATCGCTCCTGGTCATCGGGCCCATTCAGATCGATCGAGGAGCGCATAGGGTGACCGTGCACGACGACGAGATCTCGCTCACGGCCACCGAGTACCGGCTCCTTCTCACCCTGGCGGAACGCCGTGGTCGAGTGCAATCGCGCTCACACCTGCTGGAGACGGTGTGGAACGCCAATCCCGAGATTCAAACCCGCACCGTCGACATGCACGTTCAGCGTCTTCGCTCCAAATTGGGTCCGGAGGCTGACCTGATCGAAACGGTGCGCGGATTCGGCTACCGCCTACGCGCTGACGCGGGAGCGAGTCAAGAGAAGTGAAGTTTTCGAACCGTCTCATCCTTGGGGCGGTCATCATCGTCATCATCGTTGCGTCCATTCTGGTGATCGGTGCGCAACGTTGGCTGCGTGATGCCCTTGAAGCCGGGTTTGCCGAAACCTTAACCGGCGAGGTCGGTGCCGTCGCCGAGGGCATTGCCTCCCGACCCGACGACCTCCACGCTACGGCCCATCGATACGGCTCGATCCTCGGCCGCCGCGTCACCCTGATCGGTCCCGACGGACGGGTGCTCGGCGACTCCGAGTTCGATCGGCAGAGCTTGGCCCTTCTCGACAATCACGCGGACCGTCCGGAAGTGCGCGACGCCTTAGCCAACGGTGTTGGTGTCGGCCGCCGGCTCAGCGAATCCACTAATCGCGTCGAACTCAAAGTCGCCGTACGCGCGTGGCCGGGGGTGGTGCGCATCTCCGCTCCGGTCGAACAGGTGGACACGCTGGTCCGAGATGCGACCGGCGTGATCATGGCTGCGTCGTTGCTCGCCATTCTCGTCGCTGGAGTCTTTGCCTCCATGGGAGGGCGCGCGATCGCCCGACCCTTGGGCGACCTGGTCCAATCCGCGCGCACCATCGCCGCCAATCAGCAGCCTACCTATCCTGACACCAACATCGCGGAGATCAGGGAGCTGGTGTGGGCGATCCGCTCGATGCAGGAGGATCTGGAGGAGCGTGTTCGCGCGTTGCATCGCGAGCGTGAGGAAACGGGCACGCTGATCGACTCTATGGTGGAGGGTGTGCTGGCCGCCGATCAACGCGGACGCGTCGTGCTATGCAACGAAACGCTGCGCAAGCTGCTGGGCTATGAGCCCTCCCAGTCCCTGCCCAATCTCACCGAGCTGTTCTATCAGAAGGAAGCGCGTGACGTCGTCACGCGGGTGATGCGTGGGGAGCCCGTTCTGGGGCGCGAGGTGGATCTGGAGGGACGAATCGTGCTGATGACCGCCCGTCCGCTGCCCAACCGCGGCGCCGTCTTGGGGCTTCTGGATGTGACGGATGTGCGTCGGGTTCAACTGGTCCGCCGGGACTTCGTAGCCAACGTCTCGCACGAACTCAAAACGCCGCTTACGAGCATATTAGGATACGCGGAGACCCTACAGACCGAAGACCCGGATCAGGAGACGCGCCGGAATTTCCTGTCGGTCATCCTGGGGAACGCGCGCCGGATGCAGTTTCTGGTGGATGATCTTCTGGACCTGGCGCGCGTCGAATCCGGTGCATGGATTCCCAGGCCCGAACCGGTGGACCTCGCGTTGCTGGCCCGGGAGGTGTGGCAGTCGGTTGGCGAGCGCCATCGCGGCCAACGGCATCGGTTCGCGGTCGACGTTCCGGAGGGGTTGGCGTTGGTCGCTGATCTCGAAGGGGCGCGCCACATCCTGACCAATCTGATTGACAACGCAGCGCGCCATACGCCGCAGGACGGGGCCATTACGGTGGCGGCCCGTCCTGTCGATCGCGGGATCGAGGTCACGGTGTCGGATACCGGCAGCGGCATCCCGAGCGAACATATCCCGCGCGTCTTCGAACGATTTTACCGTGTGGACCCCGGACGATCTCGTGCGGAAGGCGGTACGGGACTGGGGCTGGCCATCGTCAAGCATCTGTGCGAGAGCCAGGGCATCGAGGTCACGCTGACGTCAGGCGTTGGGCGTGGCACCACGGTCAAGATGGTCTTTCCGCATCGCCACCAGCAGGCAACGGTTCACTCGTGAGTCGAGTGTTCGACCTGATTGCGCAAACCAAGCAACGCTCATCAGACCGTTCCGGTGCATTCCGTTCAGTGAGCGGACTCGCATGTTGCAGGGATGCGCCCCGCGCCGTAGGCTCACACGGCGTCGTTGCGAAAGCTGAAGCGTATTGGTTACGTCGCATCTGCTTGGCCGTCACTGATTTGTGACATATCCCCGCGACACTGTGTCGTTACATGTGAGTCCGCTCCGACGTGCGTCGTGAGTCTGGGCGTTTGGAAAGTCTCGTAGAAAACCTCAGCAGCAGAACCATGAGCACCGCAAGACCCGATGGCGGAGTTCGGCAGGAGCGGGCGGTACGTGCGTACCTTCTAGACCACACACCCCTGGGTTGCCCACCGGTCGACTCCGCCATTCTCGCGGGTCCCTCAACCAAAAAGCACCGACTCCTTCTTGGGGCATCGCGATCTCCGTGATCGTGATGGTTGGTCTGCCGCATTGTTACTACGTCACCTCTGGTTCGTCACGGAACCGTGACACATCACGGCGATTATTCGGCCGATTGCAGGACTACCCAGGGGGAGAACTTTCATGAACGCTTTGACCGACCCACCACCGGGCCGCGTCGCCGCGCGGCTTCGCATTACCGGCACAACGCTGGCGTTGGTTGTGGCGCTGCTTGCGGGTTCGATCGTGTCACTCACCGCGCAAAACGGCCGTATAACCGGGAGAGTGGTGAACGCGCGTACCAGTTCACCCATCGCCCACGTCCGCGTCACCATCGAGACCAATGGCGCGGAATCCGTCACCGATCTCGACGGTCGTTACTTGCTCGCGGGCGTACATGCCGGGACCGTCACCGTCGTGGCGCAGAGCATCGGCTTCGGGATGAAACGTGTAACGGGCGTGACAGTTCCTTCGGATGAGACGACCACGCTGAACATCACGCTCGACCCCGTGGTCATGCAGTTGCAGGGCATCTCCGTGACCGCGGAACTCGAGCGCGGCGCCACCGCAGCAGTCCTCGACATGCGTCGGACGTCCGCATCCGTCATGGATGCAATCGGTTCCGAAGAGATCTCGCGTTTACCAGGTTCCGATGCCGCGGATGTCGCACAGCGGATATCTGGGGTCACGGTCACTGATGGGCGCTACGTGTTCGTCCGCGGATTAGGTGAGCGGTACAGCCAAACCACCCTCAACGGGTCGCCACTGCCGAGTCCGGAACCAGAGAAAGAAGTCGTGCCACTCGACCTCTTCCCCTCTCAGTTTCTGGAAACGGTCTCCGCACAGAAAACCTACACGCCGGACCGACCGGCCGACTTTTCAGGCGGCACGATTCAGATCCGAACCAAAGAGTTCCCGGACCGGCCGAGTGGGTCGTTCGGTGCGAGTCTCGGGTTCAACTCGGTCAGTCAGTTCCAGGACGGGTTCCTCACGTACCCCGGCGGCGGTCTCGATGCCCTGGGGATCGACGATGGAACACGACAGTTGCCGGACATCATTAATCAGGAATTGGGTGGTCTCAAAGGGGATCGGCTGCCGGCTGATCAGGAAATGCGGCGGTTGATTGGTCTGGAGTTCCCACGCCGCTTCGGTCTATCTCCAGAACAGA
>Ga0302046_10006686_pt1 | contig 10044 bp, 8 predicted proteins | sample RVTome_11_FD_200261 | JGI IMG/M metagenome (GOLD analysis project Ga0302046, IMG submission 200261) | Soil microbial communities from uranium-contaminated site in the Upper Colorado River Basin, Wyoming, United States - RVT147D111 (version 2) ... | reverse complement strand
ATTTCCGGACCACGGACGTGACGGGCGCAGTGCAGTTGCCGACCGGAGTGGAGATGGTGATGCCGGGCGACAACGTGCAGATGGAGATCGAGCTGATCAGCCCGATTGCCATGGAGAAGGAGCTGCGGTTTGCGATTCGTGAGGGCGGCCGGACCGTGGGCGCAGGTGTGGTGACCGAAGTGGTGCAGTAGGGAAGACGGCCTGGCCGTAGACCCTCGCAAGGAACGAAAGAGTCACCGGGCGCGTAGAACTCAGGCTCGACCGGGAGCGAAATAGATGCCTCGAGACAAAGTGATCCTGGCGTGCACACAATGCCAGGAACGGAACTACTACACGACGAAGAACAAGCGCAAGCATCCGGAGCGTGTGGAGTGGAAGAAGCACTGCCCGCGCTGCAAGAAGCATACGGCCCACAAGGAGACCCGGTGATGCGGGTCGGGGTTGGAGCATGGCATCGATCGTAGCGCGGACGCGCGACTTCACGCAGCAGGTCGTCGACGAGATCAGGAAGGTCACGTGGCCGGACTGGCCGCAGCTCAAGAACTCGACCTTCGTCGTGCTCGTGTTCGTCATCGTGGTCTCGATCATCATCTTCACGATGGATTCGATCATCCGCACGGTGCTCGGCTTCGTGATCGACATCTTCACCGGCTGAGCACATGGACGAAGCGCGCTGGTACGCGATCCAGACGTATTCGGGGCATGAGAACAAGGTGAAGCGTCTGATCGACCACCGCATTACGGAAGAGTCGGGCGCGCCCGAGGAGAAGGACGTCCAGGAAGCCATGGTCCCGACGCAGGACGTCGTCGAGATCAAGAATGGCAAGCGGGTGACGGTGACCCGCCGGCTCTATCCCGGCTACGTGCTGGTCAAGATGAAGAAGAACCAGCGGACGGTTCACCTGATCAACAACATCCAGGGCGTGATCAAGTTCGTGGGTCCGGGCAGCGAGCCGCAGCCGCTGCGTGACGACGAGGTGAACAAGATCCTCGGTCTCGCACCGGTCGAAGAAGAGGTGGGCGAGCGCGAGCAGATCCCGTTCCGTGCAGGCCAGGTCGTGGAAGTCACGGAAGGCCCGTTCACCGACTTCACAGGCACCGTCCAGGACGTGTACCACGACAAGGGCAAGGTGAAGGTCGAGGTCAGCCTGTTCGGGAGACCGACATCGGTGGAGCTGGATTACACGCAGCTGAAGGGATACTGAACGGAATTGAACCAGCACGAGAAACGCCTTTCAGACTCATGAAAAAAGTCACAGGCTTCGTCAAACTCCAGGTGCCCGCGGGTGCCGCGAATCCGGCACCGCCGGTGGGGCCCGCGCTGGGTCAGCACGGTGTCAACATCATGGAGTTCTGCAAGCAGTTCAATGCGCGGACCCAGGGTCAGGTCGGGCTGATCATCCCGGTCGAGATCACGGTGTTCGCGGACCGCTCCTTCACGTTCATCACGAAGACGCCGCCGGCGGCGATTCTGCTGAAGAAGGCGGCCGGCATTGAAAAGGGCGCGGCCGCACCGAACCGCGACAAGGTGGGCCGGGTGACGAAGAAGCAGGTGCGCGACATCGCGACCCTGAAGATGCCCGACCTGAATGCGGCGAGTGTGGAGTCGGCCATGCGCATGATCGAGGGTACGGCCCGCTCGATGGGCTTCACGGTGGTGGACTGATGTCGAAGCACGGAAAGCGCTATCAGAAGGCGTCGACGGGCATCCGTCGCGACATTCCGCTGGAAGATCCACAGGCGGCGTTGCAGATGGTGAAGGAGCGGGCATACGCGAAGTTCGATGAATCGGTCGAGATCGCGGTCCGCCTGGGCGTCGATCCTCGCCACGCCGACCAGGTCGTACGCGGCACGGTCGTACTGCCGCACGGGACCGGCAAGGTCACGCGTGTCCTCGTGCTGGCGCAGGGTGACAAGGCGAAGGAAGCGGAGGAAGCGGGCGCCGACTACGTGGGCATGGACTGGGTGCAGAAGATCAAGGACGGCTGGACCGACTTCGATGTGGCGGTCGCGACACCGGACGTGATGGGCCAGGTCGGCCAGCTCGGCCGCATTCTCGGTCCGCGCGGACTCATGCCTTCGCCCAAGGCCGGCACGGTGACGTTCGATGTCGGCCGTGCCGTGAAGGAGATCAAGGCGGGCAAGATCGAATTCCGTGTGGACAAGACGGGCAACCTGCACGCGGCGATCGGGCGCGTCTCATTCGCAGTCGAGAATCTGACGGCCAACCTGGCCGCCTTCATGGAGACCGTCGTGCGGGCGAAGCCGTCCGCATCGAAGGGCATGTACATACGGACGGTCACCGTGTCCAGCACGATGGGACCGGGCGTCCGCATCGATCCCAACCTCTATCGCCGGACGGCTGTCCGATGAACGTGGAGACCAAGGCGTCGCTCGTGAACGAGCTGGCGCAGAAGCTGAAAGGCGCGCGCGCCGTCTACCTGACGGACTTCGCGGGGCTCAACGTCAAGGCAATGACGTCGCTGCGGGCGAAGCTGCGCAATGAAGGCATCGAGTACCTGGTCGTGAAGAACACACTGGCGGAGCGCGCTCTGCAGGGGCTCGACCTGCCCGACATTGCCGAGTACTTCCGCGGCCCGACCGGTCTGGCGATTGCGACGGACGACCCCGTCGCACCGGCGCGCGTGCTCGTCGATTTCGCGCGCGATCACGACAACCGGCCCGCCGTCAAGGCCGGCATCGTGGAACGGCGGGCGCTCGACGCCGCCGATGTCCAACGTCTGGCCAGGCTGCCGGCGCGCGAACAGCTGCTCGCCATGGTGGCGGGAGCACTCGAGGCGCCGCTCGCGGCATTCGTCGGCGCGCTCGAAGCCAAGCTCATCGAAATGGCCGGCCTGCTCGAAGCACTGCATGCCGAACGCGCAGGCCCGGCCCCGGACGCAGGCGAAGGCTGACGACTGGCGGCGGATTCATCATTCACTGCGGAGCACAGGGAAGACGCGACAATGGCAAACACCGAAGAACTTCTCGAGACCATCGGCAACATGACCGTGCTGGAGCTGGCCGAGTTCGTCGAGGCATTCAAGACGAAATTCAATGTGACGGCTATCATGGCCGCACCGGCCGCCGCCGCACCTGCTGGTGGCGGTGCTGCCGCTGCGGCCGTCGAAGAGCAGACGGAATTCGACGTCGTCCTGAAGGAAGCGGGCGCCAAGAAGATCCAGGTCATCAAGGTCGTACGCGAGGTGACCAGTCTCGGCCTCAAGGAGGCCAAGGACCTCGTGGACAATCCGCCCAGGGCGGTGAAGGAGGGCGTGTCCAAGCAGGAAGCCGAGCAGGTCAAGGCCAAACTCGAAGAGCAGGGTGCGACCGTCGAACTGAAGTAGTCTCTGCGTCCGTGCGCCGGGCGCGTGCAGCACGCTCAGGCGTGTCTGCGCGCGGCCCCGCAGCGCGGTGGGTGGCGTGGAGACTCACTTCGGTCGGCGGGAAAGCCATGCACAGAGCGAGTCGAACGCACACATCGAAGTCCATGAGAACGACCCCGCCGCCACGCGGGCGGCCGGGGATTTCTGCGCTTGTCGTCCGGCGCCCGGACCGGGCCGGAGGAGGGTGACCCACTTGGCCAGCGACACCAGTGCCACGAACGGCGCGAACGGAAGCGCCGCCGGCAACGGGCGGTTGCCGGTCATCAGCTTTTCCAAGCTGCCGACCGCCATGCCCATGCCCAATCTGCTCGACGTCCAGATCGAGGCCTTCCAGACGCTCCTCTACACCGAGGGCGAAGGCCGCGAGCGTTCGGATGTCGGGCTCGAGCGTGTCTTCAATGAGGTCTTCCCCATCGCCGATGTGAATGAACGGTTCTCGCTCGAGTACGTGTCCTACAGTCTCGGCGAGCCGAAGTATTCGGTTGAGGAGTGCATCGAGCGGGACATGACGTTCGCCGCTCCGCTCAAGGCCATGCTGCGCCTGATCGTCTGGGAGGACGTCGAGGAAGGCGAGCGGCGGCCCAAGGACATCATCGAGAAGGAAGTCTATCTCGGCGATCTGCCGCTGCTCACGGACCTCGGTACCTTCATCATCAACGGATCCGAGCGCGTGATCGTCAGCCAGCTGCACCGTTCGCCGGGTGTGGTCTTCGAGGAGACCATCCACCCCAACGGCTCCCGGCTGCACAGTGCACGCATCATTCCGTTCCGCGGTTCGTGGGTCGAGTTCACGATCGACATTCACGATGTGATCTTCGTCCACATCGACAAGAAGAAGAAGTTCCCGGCGACCGCACTGCTGCGTGCGTTCGGCTACGGCACGGATGAATCGATCCTGCAGCTGTTCTATACGAAACGCGAGATCGACATCAAGGAGATCGATCCGGATTCGCGCACGCAGCGGCGCGACAACCTGGGCGCACTGCTGGCCCAGGATGTGGTCGATCCGGAGAGCGGTGAAGTCATTGCCGAGATCGCAGAAGAACTGAGCGCGGACCTGCACGGCCGTCTGATGCGTGCCGGTGTCACCAGGGTGCACGTCTTCGGCAGCGCGGACAACCGGGTCGACAGCCCGCTGCTCAAGAACACACTGCGCAAGGATCCGACGTCGAACGAAGAGCAGGCGCTCAAGGCGATCTACGCACTGCTGCGCCCGGGCGATCCGCCCAACATCGAGACGGCGCGGCTCGCACTGGAGCGCATCTTCTTCAACCCGAAGCGCTACGACCTCGGCCGCGTGGGCCGCTACAAGATCAACCAGCGGCTCAAGCTGAACGAGCCGCTGAACAACACCGTGCTGACGCAGCGCGACTTCATCGAGATCATCCGCTACCTGATCGAGCTGAACGAGGGTCGCGGCGATGTCGATGACATCGATCATCTGGGCAACCGGCGCGTGCGCTCGGTGGGCGAGCTGATCGCCAACCAGTTCTCGGTCGGCCTGTCGCGCATGGCCCGGCTGGTCAAGGAGCGCATGTCGATCACGACGGACATCGACAAGATCAACATCGATGACCTGGTGAATGCGCGCACGGTGAGCGCCGTGATCCAGGCGTTCTTCGGCTCCAGCCAGCTGAGCCAGTTCATGGACCAGACGAACCCGCTGGCGGAGCTGACGCACAAGCGGCGTCTGTCCGCGCTCGGTCCGGGCGGTCTGACGCGCGAGCGCGCCGGCTTCGAAGTGCGCGACGTGCACTACTCGCACTACGGCCGCATGTGCCCGATCGAGACGCCGGAAGGTCCGAACATCGGTCTGATCACGAGTCTCACGACCTATGCGCGGATCAGCGATCTCGGCTTCATCGAGACGCCCTACCGCAAGGTGCACATGGGCAAGGTCGGTGACGAGATCATCTGGCTCGACGCCAACACGGAGGAGAACCAGACGGTGGCGCAGGCCAACGCGCCGCTCGATGACAAGGGGCATTTCCGCAGCGAATTCGTGCTCTGCCGGCACCGGGGCGACTTCCCGTTGTTGCCGCCGGCCGAGATCGCATACATGGACGTGGCGCCCGACCAGCTCGTGTCGGTGGCCGCCGCGCTGATTCCGTTCCTCGAGCACGATGACGCGAACCGCGCGCTCATGGGCTCCAACATGCAGCGCCAGGCCGTGCCGTTGCTCTATCCTGCGGCACCGCTGGTGGGCACGGGTCTGGAAGAGAAAGTCGCACGCGACTCGGGCGCGGTGATTCTGGCCAGGCGTGCCGGTTTCGTGCAGCGCGTGTCCGCCGACGAGATCATCATCGACACGGGCGCCACCGGCACGGCCCGGGATGGCGAGCCGCTGGCCCGGCTGGCCCAGTACGACCGTTACAAGCTGAAGAAATACTGGCGCACGAACCAGGACACGGCGATCAACCAGCGCCCGCTCGTGCGGCTGGGCCAGCAGGTGGCGCAGGGCGAGATCATCGCCGATGGCGCGTCGACCGAACACGGCGAGCTGGCGCTCGGCCGCAACGTGACGGTCGCCTTCATGCCCTGGTACGGGCACAATTTCGAGGACGCCATCGTCATCAGCGAAAAGCTGGTGAAGGAGGACGCGTACACGTCGATCCACATCCAGGAGCTCGAGCTGCACGTGCGGGACACCAAGCGCGGCATGGAGGAGATCACGCGCGAGATTCCGAACGTGGCGGAAGAGAGCCTGACGCACCTCGACGAGCGCGGCATTGTCCGCATCGGCGCGCGTGTCAAGTCGGGTGACATCCTGGTCGGCAAGATCACACCCAAGGGCGAGACCGAGCTGTCGCCCGAAGAGAAGCTGCTCACCGCGATCTTCGGCGAGAAGGCCAAGGACGTGAAGGACAGCTCGCTCAAGGTGCCGCCCGGCATGGAAGGCACGATCATCGACGTGAAGGTGTTCAGCCGCCGCATCGATGACACGCTGCTGGAGAAGGAGCGCGGCGAGAAGATCGGCATGCTGCGCACGTACGAGCGTGAAGAGATCCTGCGCATCAGCGAGGCGAGGGACGAGGAGTTGCGCGATCTGCTGAAGGGTCAGACGGTTACGCTTATGCTGAAGCGCGGCACAGTCGAGCCGTTCCTCGACGAGGGCACGAAGCTGGCCGTGAAGCAGCTGGAGGAGATCGATCTGACGGAGATCGACCTGACCACGCTCAAGGTGCAGAACCGTGATGCGAACGAGCGCATCCGCCGGCTGATCACGGAAGCCAAGTCGCGCATCGACAAGGTGCGCGAGAAGACCGAAGAGCAGATCGACAAGGTCTTCCAGCCCGACGAGCTGTCGCCCGGTGTGGTGCAGCTCGTGAAAGTGTATATCGCCGAGAAGCGCAAGATCAGCGTCGGCGACAAGATGGCGGGCCGGCACGGCAACAAGGGCATCATTGCCCGCATCGTGCCGGAAGAGGACATGCCGTTCCTGCCGGATGGCAGGCCGGTCGAGATCGTGCTGAACCCGCTGGGTGTGCCCAGCCGCATGAACGTCGGCCAGATCCTGGAGACGCACCTCGGCTGGGTCTGTCAGATGCTCGGCTTCGAGGCAAAGACGCCCGTGTTCCAGGGTGCATCGGAAGACGAGGTCGGCGCACTCATCAAGATCGCCGGGCTGCAGTGGGCCCATCACGCGCTCGGCATCGCGACGGCGCCGTTTCCGGCGTTCGGCTTCGATGAGACGCTCACCCTGATCCGCGGCATCGATGCGCTCGGTCCGTCCGAGAAGTCGGCTCACACCGATGCCGCCGGGCTGCCCGCTCTGGGCCGGCCGCTGGACGATGTCGCTGCGGCCAGGGGCCCCAAGGCCGCCCGCGAAAAGATCGATGAGCTGATCGCCTACCTGCGTGCAGCCGCCATCGAGCTGACCGACCGGCAGGACGAGAAGGGCGGCGACGCGCGTCCGGCCCTCGCGGCCCTCCTGAAGAAGGACGCCAAAGCCAGTCTGGATGAGGCCATCAGCGAGTTCATGACGGCTGCCGGTCTCACGGCCAACGGCAAGGTATGGCTGCGCGATGGCCGCACCGGCCAGCGCTTCGACCAGCCGGTCACCGTCGGTGTGATCTACATGCTGAAGCTGTCGCACCTGGTCGACGACAAGATCCACGCCCGCTCGATCGGGCCCTACTCGCTCGTCACGCAACAGCCGCTCGCCGGCAAGGCGCAGTTCGGCGGCCAGCGCTTCGGCGAAATGGAAGTGTGGGCGCTGGAAGCCTACGGCGCCGCCCACACGCTGCAGGAGATCCTGACCGTCAAGAGCGACGACGTCTCGGGCCGCTCACGCGTCTACGAAGCGATCGTCAAGGGCGAGAACCTGCCCGAGCCCGGCATTCCCGAGAGCTTCAATGTCCTCGTCAAGGAACTGCAGTCGCTCGGGTTGTCAGTGACGCTCGGTAGGGAAGAGTGAGAGCGGTGATACGGATGACGGCAGGGAGTACGACCGTAGCCCTGTTCCCTGCGAAGCAGGCATTGGCCCCGAACGCGGCCCAGCCGGCCGCACTGGCAACAGCCGGGAGGGTTGAATAGAAATGATCGATTTCCCGCGCACCCGCGAGCCCCGGTCGAGCGACTTCGACTTCATCCAGTTGAAGATCGCGTCGCCCGAGGAGATCCGCAGCTGGTCGTACGGTGAAGTGACGAAGCCGGAAACCATCAACTACCGGTCGTTCAAGCCGGAGCGCGATGGTCTGTTCTGCGAGCGCATCTTCGGTCCCGTCAAGGACTGGGAATGCCACTGCGGCAAGTTCAAGCGCATCCGATTCCGTGGCCACATCTGCGACAAGTGCGGCGTCGAAGTCACGCTGTCGAAGGTGCGTCGCGAGCGCATGGGCCACATCGAGCTGGCCGTGCCGGTCGCGCACATCTGGTTCTTCAAGACGCTGCCCAGCCAGATGGGCTACCTGATCGGCATGACGCTGCGCGACCTCGAGAAGGTGATCTACTACGCGAGCTACGTGGTGACGAATCCGGGCGCGCAGGACGTGCGCTACCAGCAACTGCTGGATGAGGACGAGTACTACGAGCTTCGCGTGAAGGCGCGCGAAGAGGGTGATGCCGTGTTCCGCGCCGAGATCGGTGCGGAAGGCATTCGCACACTGCTGCGCCAGCTGGATGAGCACAAGAAGGAGATCGAGGAGCGCAACCGCGACGGGCGCGGCCCCGACCGTCTGGCCGACCTGCTGCGCATCGAGATCGCCACCGAGACCAGCCAGCACAGGAAGAAGCTGAAGCTGAAGCGGCTCAAGGTGATCGATGCGTTCCGCAATTCGGGCACGTCGCCCGAGTCGAGGAACCGTCCCGAATGGCTGATCATGGACGTGATTCCGGTGATCCCGCCCGACTTGCGTCCGCTCGTGCCGCTCGATGGCGGCCGCTTCGCGACCAGCGACCTGAACGATCTGTACCGGCGCGTCATCAACCGCAACAACCGGCTGAAGAAGCTGATGGAGATGCGGGCGCCGGAAGTGATCCTGCGCAACGAGAAGCGCATGCTGCAGGAGGCGGTCGACGCCCTGTTCGACAACGGCCGTCGCTCGAAGGCGATCCGCGGCCGCGGCAAGCGTCCGCTCAAGTCGCTGTCCGACATGCTGAAGGGCAAGCAGGGGCGGTTCCGCCAGAACCTGCTGGGCAAGCGCGTCGATTACTCGGGCCGTTCCGTGATCGTGGTCGGTCCGGAGCTCAAGCTGCACCAGTGCGGCCTGCCCAAGCTGATGGCGGTCGAGCTGTTCAAGCCATTCATCATCCATGAGCTGGAGAAGCGCGGCGAAGCGGAGACCGTGAAGCGCGCGAAGAAACTGGTCGAGCGTGATGACCCGAAGGTCTACGAAGTGCTCGAACAGATCATTCGCGACCATCCGGTGCTGCTCAACCGTGCGCCCACTCTGCACCGCCTCGGCATTCAGGCGTTCGAGCCGGTGCTGGTCGAAGGCAAGGCGATCCGCATCCATCCGCTGGTCTGCGCCGCGTTCAACGCAGACTTCGATGGCGACCAGATGGCGGTGCACGTCCCGTTGTCGTTCGAGGCGCAGCTCGAGGCGAGAGTGCTGATGCTCTCCTCGAACAACATCCTGCTGCCGTCCAACGGGCGGCCGGTCGCCAGCCCATCGCAGGACATGGTCATCGGCTGCTACTACCTGACCAAGCCGCAGCTGGGCGTGACCGATGCCGAAGAGCAACTCGGCGTGGCGCGTCTGCCCAAGGACCGGCGCGAGAAGGTACAGGCCGCACTCCAGGAGCTGTACGCGAAGGCGCCGCGCTTCGGTCGGTTCGCCGAGGCAGAAGCCGCGCTCGCCGGCGATCGGGTGCAGTACTCGTCGCCCTGCTGGTTCTGGATCGAGCCGCGCGCCGCCGAGGACGGTGGGGACGGTCCGCGCGCCGGCCGCTGGATCCGCACGTCCGTCGGTCGCGTGATCTTCAACTCCGTCGTGCCCTCGGACCTCGGCTTCTGGAACCTCACCATGGGCAAGAAGGAGCTGGGTGAGATCATCTTCCAGGCGTACCGCCAGGTCGGGCTGCGGCGTACCACCGAGTTCCTCGACGCACTCAAGGACTTCGGTTTCCGGTATGCCACGCTGGGCGGCATTTCCGTCGGCCTCGTCGACCTCGTCGTGCCGGGCGAGAAGGACGAGATCCTGAAGGAAGCCGAAGA
>Ga0302046_10006685_pt1 | contig 10044 bp, 6 predicted proteins | sample RVTome_11_FD_200261 | JGI IMG/M metagenome (GOLD analysis project Ga0302046, IMG submission 200261) | Soil microbial communities from uranium-contaminated site in the Upper Colorado River Basin, Wyoming, United States - RVT147D111 (version 2) ... | reverse complement strand
AGAGCGGCACCACCATCTTGATGGTGACCCATTCGCCGAGCCACGCAGAACGGGCGAGCCGGATCGTGAACTTGCTGGATGGCTGCGTCGTGGCTTCTGAAGCGCTGCCTATCTAGAACGAAGCTGTAGCCGCGGAAAATCGGAGCCGGACGGCTTGACCGAGCTGGGAGGAGTGAGCACATGTTCAGCCACTATTTCGTCGTCGCCTATCGCAACCTTCTACGCAACAAGCTCCACGCGCTGATCAACATCGTCGGCCTGGGGCTAGGGCTTGCATGTTTCGTCGGGGCCTATGTTTTCGTCGATTACACACGGAGCTTCGATTCTCAGTTCGAGAAGTCGAGCCGAATCTATACGCTCTACAACGGCTTCTACGCTACCGGCACGGACAGAACATACCCGCCGTATCCCTTTGTTTCAGTGCTCGTAACGGAATACATCGACGCGAATTTTCCCGAGATCGAAGCCATTGCGCGCACGCAGGCGCCGTTCGAGGGCGTCGTGACCGTAGACGGGCAGGAATCCTACCGCCGCGTGAAAAAAGTCGATCCCGATTTTTTCAGGATGTTCGACCTGCCGATCATCGCCGGAGATCGTATCGATCCGCTCGGCCAGCCGGGCAGCGCCGTCATCACGCGCCAGGCTGCCGAGGTGCTGTACGGGACTCAGGACGTGCTCGGGCGTGGTCTGACGATCGAGAATCAGTACGATGTGGCCATCATGGCGGTCGTCGACGAGATTTCCGGCCCCTCGCACTTGGGTACGAACTTCCTGGAGAACCAGGACGGTGCGTTCGACATCATGGTTCGGTACGACTTCAGCCGCACCTGGGATCCCTTGGAAGACTTCTCGTTGAACCAGCCGGAGTTCTGGTTCAATCAAGCCGCACTGACACATGTTCTGTTTCCTGCGAATGGTTCGCTCACGCCCGCGACGTTTACGAACCGGTTACAGACGCTGGTCGACAGCAATCTCTCCCCCGAAGTCGGCACGGTCACGTACGATACGCGGCCGGTTTCCGAATACGTCATGTGGACGATCGATCAAATGGTGTTCGGCGGACGAACGGGCATCTCGATCACGGGCGTGTTGTTGATTCTTGGCGCTCTGGTGTTGCTGACTGCGGGCCTGAATTTCGTCAATCTGGCCACGGCACAAGCAGCGGCGCGGGCCCGCGAGGTCGGCATGCGCAAGGTGTTGGGTGCAAAACGGCACCAGGTTGCCAGACAGTATTTCGCCGAGGCCTTGATTACGGTCGGGATCTCCCTGCTGGTCGCCATAACGGCGCTACAACTTGCGGTTCCCGTATTCAACAACGGCCTCAATGCCCTGATATCGATTCCCGGCCTCTCGGATTGGGTATTCTGGTCGTCTCTGGGCGCGATCATCCTCGCGGTCGTGCTCGCTGCGGGCTTTTACCCGGCCGTGCTACTGGCACGCGCGCGTCCCGTGCAGGCGCTTCAAGTGGGCACCTTACGCGCAGGACCGAGGTTTCTAAGAACGTTGTTGGTCGGTGTTCAATTCACGGTCGCGAGCTTCCTGCTCATCGCGGTGCTCGTCATGACCGGCCAGAATCAGAGCCTGCGCCGGACGGGACTCGGTCTCGCCGACGATCCCTACGTCATCATTACCGCTGACTTGAACGATGCGAAAGTCGAAATGGAGATACTCGGTGACGACCTCGGAACACGCCCGGCGATCAGGGGGTTCACCGGAACGCAGTTCCCGCCGTGGAATAGCTTTGGGGGAGGTGGGAACCCGTACACGCGCTCGCCCGAGGAAGCGGGTGAGCGCATGTTGCTCGAAGACCGATTCGTGTCCCACGACTACTTTTCGACTCTCGACATGGAACTGCTGGCGGGACGTATGTTTTCACGAGACATTGCGAACGACCTGTGGCCGCCCGACCCGGAGGAAGGCGAAAACGCGGGTGACGGTCAGAGTACGCAGGCCGCGGATCGTGAGCTCACCGCTATCATCGATCGTTCCGCCGCGGAAGACATGGGCTGGCCGGCTCCCGAGGTAGCCATAGGGCAACTGATCTACAAGCGCGGTTATGAGCCGAACGAGCCGGCTCGACCCGTCAGAATCGTGGGCGTCGTCGAGGCGGCCCCGATGAGAGTCATTACTTGGGGCGCTCCACAAGCCGGCATCGCTTACTACCTCAACCCGCCGAATACGCAGTGGCCCATCGTCCGCGTCTCTCGGGCCGACGTGACGGCGGGGTTGGAGCAAATCGATATGGCCTGGGACCGTCTCTCGCCCAACTATCCGATCCAAAGACATTTTCTGGACGAGGACTTCGATCGCGCAGTAAGCATGTTCGAGAACATCAACCGGCTGTTCGTGATGCTAGCGGTATTCGCGTTCTTGATCGCCAGCATGGGCCTGTGGGGCATGGCGACGTATCTGACGACGCGACGCAGGCGCGAAATCGGCGTGCGCAAGAGCCTGGGCGCTAAGACGCGGCAAATCCTGAAGCTTCTGGTCTGGGATTTTTCCAAGCCCGTGCTGATCGCCAACCTGGCCGCGTGGCCGATCGCCTATGTCGCCGTGCGCTCGTATCTCAATCTGTTCGTCGATCGGATACCATTGACACCGATTCCGTTCTTCGTGGGCCTCGCCGTCACGACTTTGGTCGCCTGGTCGGCCGTGGCCAGCCAGGTTCTATTAGCCGCGCGCACGCAGCCCGCGCGGGTCCTGCGGCACGAGTAACGGGGATCGGTTCGCCGGCTCCGACGCGTGATATCAATCGACCATGACGCATGTCTCGTAAGAATTTTTCTTCCGGAAACCGAAGCGGGCATAGAGCGCGCGAGCAGGGGCAAAGGCTGCCATCGATCCAGTTTCGAGGCTCAACCGGGTATATGCGCGGCGTTGGGCTTCCGCGATGATATGTCGGAGCATCGCCGTCCCGACACCTTTTTTTAGATGCACTCTCGCAGTCCGCATGGACTTGATCTCGCCATGGTGGTGATCGAGCTCCAACAACGCCCCGCAGCCAAGTAGATCGGGACCTTCCCTGGCGGTCCAAAACGTGATGGCTGGAGCGCACAGCTCATCGATGTCCAGGGCATGGACGCTCTCGGGCGGCGAATGAAGAGCCATGTCTTCGAGGTGCTCTCGCAGCAGGATTGCCACGTCACTCTTGCGCGGGTCATCCACGCGGATGTGCATTCGAAATCCCCCGGTGACCCCAAGAATTCAGTGGTTTCCGGCAGCTTTTGCATGCGAACTGTGAGCTAGTTCGCTAAAATCCTCAGCGGGTCGACATAATCTACAGAGGACGGCTCAAATGAAAACTCATCACGGAGACTACGGATGCATAAGGCAATGTTTTTCATGGGATTATTGTGTGCCACTCTAAGCGCGTACGCCGCCAATCCGGTACTGGGTGAGGTCGAGCTGATCGCCGCGAGCAAAGCCGAGCGCGATGCGGGCGTCTGGGTCGACGGTCAGTATGTGGGTTACGTGAGGAACATCCGCGGGGGCGGCAAGCTCGTGCTGGTTCCCGGCGAGCACCAGCTCGAGTTCAAGCTCATCGGCCATCAAGACGTCACGAGCACAATCGTCGTCGAGCCCGGCAAGCAGGCGCAGTATCGCGTCACCATGCCTCAGAATCCGGACCTGACTTATCCTAATAAAGCGGAAACGGCTCGCTTGCGCGTCTCGGTCACGCCGACGGAAGCCGCCGTGTTCGTCAACGACGCTTTCGTGGGTCACGTCGATCGATTCGACGGCGCCAACGGCATGCGCTTGAAGGCTGGCACGTACCGATTCACGATCGCGCTCCCCGGATATCAGGCGTTTGAGACGGAGATGACGCTGGTCGCTGGCCAGAACTACGAAATCAAGACGAACCTGCCGCAGGCGAGCATCGAGGATCAGGCCAGCGAGCTGACCGCCGGAGACGCCATCGATGCACTGGCGCGCTGACGCCGGAGCTGTCGTTCTTGCTCTGATTGCGGTTACTGCCAAGTCGGCAGGAACGCGTACTCGTCGGCGTACTCGAGCATCTGCGCAGTGAAATCCGCTGGGTACTCGATGACGACGTCGACGATCTCGCCGTTCTCCTCGACCGGCACGAGTCGCGGATTGATGAATCCGGAATAGGGTGGGATATCGAGGTCCTCGTAACGGGCAAGAACCTCGGCATGCAGCTCCGGGTCGACCTGCACCCCGTAGGTCTCGATCAAGGCCTGGGCGGCTGCGAAATCGCCTTCGGATTTGATGCGCTGCAGCTCCCTGAGCAGCTGCCCGAAGAGCTCGCGCAGCGCCTCGTAGTCGTTGACGACGAAGAAGGTTTCGCCGTCGCGCTCACGGCGCTCGATGACGTTGTCCTGTAAGCCCTGCTCATAGGCCCAGGACGCGACCATCTGCCGATTGCGCATATGGGCTTCTTCGACGGTTTCCCCCAAGACGATGCGGTTGAGCTGGGTCATCAGACCGTTGCGTATGTATCGATCGTATTCGATATGGCCCGCCTCGACCGACGGCAGCACGCCGATATCGACCAGCTTCGGGTCGATCATGTAGTAGAGCGCGATGAGATCCGCCCGCGCCTCCTCGATCGGCGAGCCGTAGTTCCTTAGGGTCTCATGCAGGGGCGCGACCCCGGGGTTCAGTTGCCCGGAGGCGTGTCCGATGACCTCGTGCATATCGGTCATCAACGCAGAGACCGTCTGGCCGTAGCGTTCACCTCGCTCGATCTCGTTGGCGTCCCAGGCGAATTCCCGCTCCGCCTCGTCGCTGACGAGATCGTAAGCGGCGACGATATTGCCGAGGTTCACGGATTTCGAGCCGTGTTGCACGCGAATCCAATCAGAGTTCGGCAGGTTGATGCCGATGGGAGTCGCCGGAGATGCGTCGCCCGCTTCGACGACCACGTTGATCACTTTGCCGGCAATACCCGTGACGTTGGCTTTCTTGTGCTCGTTGAGGATCGGCGAATTGTCCTCGAACCATTGCGCCTCGCGGGCGATGGCGTCGATACGCCGCGTCGCAATCGGGTCTCTCACCGAGACGACCGACTCGAACGAGCCGCGCATTCCGATCGGGTCGTTGTAGACCTCGACGAATCCATTGATGAGATCGACCGACGACTCGTTGTCGTTGACCCAGGCGATGTTGTAGTCGTCCCAAGCCTCGAGATCGCCGCTGTTGTAATACTCGATCAGTTTCTCGAACGCGAGTCGCTGCGCGTCGTTCTCCGCGACCGCAACTGCCTGCTCCAGCCAATAGACGATCCGTTCAATGGCTTGCGTGTATAGGCCGCCGACTTTCCAGGTCTGCTCGACCAGGGCGCCGTCCTCCGCCACCAACCGCGAGTTCAGCCCGTAGGAGACCGGTGTCGGATCGTCGGCTTGCCGGCGCTCGGCGTAGAACTCTTCGACTTCCTCTTGGGTGACGCCCTGATAGAAATTGACCGCCGAGCTCGTGACGACGTCGACCCCCGCTCGGGTATCGACGAGCTTGGCATCCACAGAGGGATCGAAGATCACGGGGCGGAGCTCGGCCAGGAACTGCTGCGGGGATTGTCCGGGTCGAGTGGGGAAGCCGCCGGGCGTCTCCATGACGTAATGCTCCAAGGCTTCGTAGCTGAAACCCGGATCGAACTTGTCGTTGCTGTAGTGATGATGCATTCCGTTCGAGAACCAGACGCGTTTCGCGTACGTCAGCAGCGCGCTGAAATCCTCCGTATCGCGGCTTCCCGGGTAGCTCCGGATGATCTGTTCCAGCGTTCGTTTGATGGCGAGGTTGTAGCCGTGCTTCTGGTCGTAAATGATTTCCCTGCCCGACAACGAGGCCTCATAGAGGTAGTAGAGCAGCGTCTTGGTGCGGAAATCGAGCCCTTCGAACCCTGGCACCCGGTAACGGAGCACGCGCAGATCGGCGAAGCGCTCGGCCTCGACTTGAAAACCGCCCTGATCCTGAGCCGCGGCTTCGGCGGCGGGCGCCTCGACCGGCGCGCTCGTATCCGGCGCCTCGTCGCAAGCCCGCAGCAGCGAGAAGGCGAGAAAAGCGAGCAGCAATCTAATCGTCACGCCTGAAATATACCGCTCCGTCGTGGGTATTTCACCCACGGGTCTGGCTCGCGCCGTCCATCGCAGGCCGGTTGCTCCGACGCCGGACCAGTCGTAGTATTAGTGAGGCGCGCAACTGGCGACACAGGGTGGAAACGACCACCGGGAAGCGCGCACACCGTAGGCCGTTCGCCTGGGCCCCTGCTGATGTGCAGGTCACCTTGCCCAGGAGAACTGCCATGTCCGACTACCGGTCCCTGCTTCAAGCAAACGATCCCGAAGTGTTCGAGATGCTGGCCGGTGAAGAGCGCCGACAGCACGAGGGGATCGAGCTGATCCCGTCCGAGAACTACACCTATCCGGAGGTTTATTGCGCCTACGGGACGGCGCTCGCCAATAAGTACTCGGAGGGCTATCCGGGCAGGCGCTACTACGGCGGCCAGGAATTCACGGATCAGCTCGAAAACTTGGCCATCACGCGGGCGAAAGCCCTGTTCCGGGCCGAGCACGCCAATGTGCAACCTTTGAGCGGCTCACCGATGAATCAAGCGGTCTATCTGGCGTTTCTCACGCCCGGCGATACCATCCTCGCGATGGACCTGAGCCACGGCGGCCACTTGACGCACGGCGCCCCCGTGTCCCACATGGGAAAGATCTTCAGATTCGTCAGGTACAGGACGAATCCCGTCGATGGCGAGATCGATTTCGACGAGGTCTTGAAGATCGCGAAGCAATGCAAACCGAAGATTGTGCTCTGCGGCTATACGTCCTATCCCCGAGACTGCAACTACGCCGAGTTTCGGCGCATCGCCGACGCTGTGGGCGCCCTCGCTATGGCGGATATCTCCCATGTCGGCGGATTAGTCGCGGGCCATGCGATGAGCAATCCGCTCGACGACGGTTTCGACATCGTAACGACCACGACACACAAGACGCTACGCGGGCCCAGGGCGGGGATGATTCTCTGCCGGCAGGAGTATCGAAAGAAGATCGATTCATCGGTGTTTCCCGGGCTGCAAGGCGGCCCCCACATGAATACGATCGCCGGCATCGCCGTAGCCTTGAAAAAGGCGCTGCAGCCCGAGTTTCGCCGGTACGCCGCGGAGGTGCTCGAGAACGCCGGAACGCTTGCCTCGGGCCTGCTGGCGGAAGGTTGCAGCCTCGTTACGGGCGGAACCAGCAATCACATGATGGTCGTGAACACCGTCGAAAGTTTCGGGCTGGACGGTGCCGAGGCGGAAAAAGTATTGGATGCCGCCGGTTTGACGGTCAACAAGCAGGTGGTTCCGGACGATGCTCAGCCGCCTTTGAGACCCAGCGGAATTCGCTTGGGTACGCCGGCGGCGACGACTCGGGGGATGGGCAAGGATGAAATGCGCGAGCTGGCGAGGTGCATCGTTTGGTGCATCCGCTTGCGTGGTGACGCCCAGGCGTTGGCCGATGTCCGAGAGACGGTGCGTGCTCTGTGTCGGCGTTTTCCGGTACCCGGAGTGCCGGCGAGCGCATAGCCGAGCCGCGATCGAGCGCTGGATCTCATCCTAAGCCGGTCAGTATCTTGCGCAGCGTTTCCACCGCCATATCGACGTGGCGCTTCTCGGATATGAGCGGTGGCGCTATTGCGATCGTGTCGCCGTTTACCCGGTAGTAGACGCCTGCGTCCAATCCTTGAAGAAAAACATCGTGTCCGCGTTTTCCGGCTCCATCCGAACGCGTTGCGACCTCGATCCCGCTCATCAAGCCGATATTCCTGACGTCAACCACGTTCGGCGAGCCTCGCAGGCTGTGAACGGCGTCCTCGAGATACGGCGCGAGCGCCGCGGCGCGACTGAATACGTCCTCCTCCTCATACACTCTCATGGCGGCCACACCGGCGGCGCAGGCGAGCGGGTGACCGGAGTACGTATAGCCATGAAAGAGCTCGATGCCGTCCTCCGTTTGCCGCATGAATGCGTCATACACGTCGTGACTCACAGCGATGCCGCCCATCGGCACCGTCCCTGCCGTCATACCCTTAGCCATGGTCAGTATGTCGGGCACGACGTCGAATCGCTCGGCAGCGCTTCCCGCTCCCAGCCTTCCAAAGGCCGTAATCACTTCGTCGAAGATCAGCAGAATTCCGTGTCGTTTTGTGATTTCCCGAAGCCGGCGAAGGTAGCCTCGCGGAGGAACGAAAACTCCGGCCGATCCGGCAACCGGCTCGACGATGACCGCAGCTATCGTCGACGCATCATGCAAATCAACTATTCTTTGAAGTTCGTCCGCGAGACGGCTCCCCCATTCGGGCTCTCCCCGACTGAACGCATTTCGCGCCAGGTCATGGGTATGAGGTAGATGATCCACGCCGGGCAGCAGGGGGCCGAAGCTTCGCCGGTTCTTCATCATGCCGCCGACCGACGTTCCGCCGAAACCGGCTCCGTGATACGCCCTCTCGCGTCCGATCAACCGTGTTCGAGCCCCTTCTCCACGGCACCGGTGGAAAGCGAGCGCCACCTTGAGCGCCGTGTCCACGGCTTCAGATCCCGATGTAGTGTAGAAAACGTGCTGCAGCGGCTCGGGGAGACAGTCGGTTATGCGGTTTGCGAGCTCGAATGCCAGTGGATGGCCGATCTGGAAAGCTGGAACATAGTCGAGCTCACCGGCGGCATCGCGAATTGCCTCGACGATCTTCGGATGGCCATGCCCCAGCCCGCTGCACCAGAGGCCTGATGCCGCGTCTAGAATCTCTCGACCATCGGCCGTCCTGTAGAAGAAACCAGATGCACTCTTGAAGATACGAGGTTTCTTCAAGAACTCGCGATTCCCCGTGAACGGCATCCAATACGATTCGAGATTTTGGTTACTTGCGTGCATGACGTCGGCTCGACGCGTCCTTCATTCGGAATCCGGCATCGTATGCCAAATTGAGGATGGTAACCAATCCCTAGCCATGCGCTGTTATATTGTGGCTGTCGAGGGGTCCAGTCTTCGAGTTACGCAAGCTCGCGACGTCGAAATACCGGGCGAGGGCATTTTCGGTGAAAGCATCAGACCTGTTCGTCAAATGCCTCGAGGAGGAAGGGATCGAGTACATATTCGGCGTTCCCGGCGAGGAGAACGCGGATTTCATCATCTCCTTGGAGGACTCGGCGAGAATCAAGTTCGTCTTGACTCGCCATGAGCAAGGCGCCGCGTTCATGGCCGAGGTCTATGGGCGATTGACCGGCCAAGCGGCGGGTTGTCTCGGCACGCTCGGACCGGGCGCGACGAATCTCATCACCGGCGTGGCGGATTCCAACATGGATCGCGCGCCGATGCTCGCCCTCACGGGTCAGGGAGCGACGAGCCGCCTCCACAAGGAATCCCATCAAGTCATGGACGTGGTCGAGATGTTCGATCCGGTCACCAAATGGGCGACGAGCATCCGGCACGCGGACACCATTCCGGAGGTCGTGCGCAAAGCAGTGCGCATCGCCAGAACCGAGAAGCCCGGCGCCGTGCACATCGAGCTGCCCGAGGACATCGCGAGCCGCTCGACCGACGCCAAGCCGATAACGCCGATTCGCTTCCGCCGGCCGGTGGCGGACGACAAAGTCGTCGACCGCGCTTTCGCGCTCATCGAGAACGCCCGGCGCCCGGTGATCCTGGCGGGTAACGGCTGCATTCGCAGGCGGGCTAGCAAGCAGCTTCGCATTGTCTGCGAAAGGACGGGTATCGGCGTGCTTTCGACCTTCATGGCGAAAGGTGCCGTGGACCGGCACGCCGACTACTGCTTGTTTACGATCGGCTTGGGCGCGAAGGATCTGCCGACAGTGGTCATCGATCAGGCCGATCTCGTCATCACGCTCGGCTTCGACATGGTCGAATATCAGCCTAGGCTCTGGAATCCGAGCGGGGACAAGACGATCATCCACGCCGATTTCCTGCCCGCGGAGATCGACGCGAACTATCATCCGGACGTGGAGATCGTCGGCGACCTTGCGCATACCCTTTGGATGCTCAACGAGCGCCTGGCCGGCGTCGACCTAAACTTCGATCTTTCCGG
>Ga0302046_10006684_pt1 | contig 10045 bp, 7 predicted proteins | sample RVTome_11_FD_200261 | JGI IMG/M metagenome (GOLD analysis project Ga0302046, IMG submission 200261) | Soil microbial communities from uranium-contaminated site in the Upper Colorado River Basin, Wyoming, United States - RVT147D111 (version 2) ... | reverse complement strand
GTCCCGCTTTTTCGGCCCGTAGCTGGGCTACGAACCTCAAAATCGGACCAGCATCCATCGTCGATCTCATCTCGCTCGCCTTCAAACCTGAAATTTAAACAGTCTCTCAGTGGGCCGGTTCGAGCGAAGCGTCCGCACGGGTACGGTCCGGCGGGGTCAGCCAGTCTTCGCCCCGGTCCAGATGGAAGACGCTCTCGAAGCCTTCGGGGGTTTCCGCCGGCGGCTCGGCATAGCTGAGGAACCAGCACTCGAAGTAGTCGTCGAGGATGCCGTTGGAGGCGGGGAAGAAAGCGGTAAAGATCGGGTCGGGGCGAATGTTGAGCGTCTTCAAGGGCGCCATGCGCGGGTGATCGCCCAGGAGGAGGCGGGCCTTTGCTTTCTTGAAGAGGTTGAGCATCATCTTGCCGCGGAAGTAGATGTAGGACTTCATCAGCATCCCGCGATACTGGCAGAAGTTGGCGGCGCCGACGTGCATCGGCGGCGTGAAGCCGGCTTTCCTGGGCTTGTCGATCTCAATCCGCATCAAAAAATCGCCGTCGAGGTCGTACTGGCTGCTTACGGTGTCGTCGGTAATGACAAAGTCCAGGTTGGCCTGGTGTTTGGGCATGCCCCAGATACCTTTGCCGCCTTTGACGGATACCTCGGTACTCACGGGCAGGTCGAAGACGTACTGGCCGACGTCGTAGTGCTTGAACAGGAGGGCGTTGAGGACCGGCGGGGCCGGCTTGCGGCCATGGGTGCAAGCGAGGGCTATGCTGAACTCGATATATTTGCCGATGTCGGTCACGCGGTAGTCGATGACGGTGATCATCAGCAGGCCCATGTTGCCCCAGAGCCGGAAGGGGTGCACTTCATTGCCGGGCATCAGGGCCGCAGCCCTGTCGGCGTCGATCGGAAAGGCAGCCATCAGGGCCGGCGACTGCTCCGAGTTGATCGGCAGCGTAAACGGGATGCCGTCGACGAGGGCGTAGCGGCCGGCCTGTCGGTGAAGTCGCTTCGGGATACCCATGGTCGTGGTGCGTCAGGTTGAGGAGGTACGTCGGGTGGAGGCGTCTAACTCGGCGAGCATCAACGGAAACACGTCGCGGGCCGCCTCTTTACCCATAAACATATCCAGGTGTCCGTAGCGCGGCAGGACGTGGAGGGTGTCGTAGTCCTTGCGATGGCTGGCGAGGAACTCATGCGTCTTTACCTGGCTTTCGGGCAAAAAACACAGGTTGTCTTCGCCGGCGAAGAGCGCAAAGCGGGCGTCGGTCTGCGGCGGCGCAGCGGCGAAGTTCGCCGGCAGCGCGTCGCGGTGGTCGTAGGGGATCAGGCTGCCGTGGCGGACGCACCGCACGATCTGCCGGTAGAAGGAGAGCGGGACGTTTTCAAACTCCTGGCGGAGCCACTCGTGGGTCGCGTCGTTCAGGTTTTCGTGGCTCCACAGCGCCGGGAAGCCGGCTCCGTAGTAAAAGCTCACCTGGTGGCACACGGCGTTGTCGCACTCATGGTGAAACACTTCGGCCAGCCGGTAGAGCATCCGGCCCGTCAGGCTGTCGGCCTTACCGTCCCACTGCGGGTTCAGGTACCGGGTCAACAGGCCGACGAGCGGCACCACGACGTTCAGCTTGAACGACGACCACGCCGGCACGACGGGGTGCAGCGAGACGGCGTTGCTGACGATGGTCTTCACCTGCGGCACGAGCCCGGCTACCGCCGACATCATGAAGCTGGTCGATCCCTGGCAGTGGATCACGGCCTTGACCGCGTCGGTCCCCGTCTCTTCGATGACCTTCTCGACGGCTTTGGGATGGTCGTAGAGGGCGGCCTGGTCGAGGGTCCAGGTGTTGGGCAGCAGGTCGATGCTGGCCCGCCAGTTCTCCAGCCAGACGTCGTAGCCGTGCTCGATCAGGTAGTCGACGAACGTCGTGCGGACCGGCGCGCGAAAGATGTTGGCGCGGACCCCGGCGCCGTGCACGAGGATCACCGGCCCTTTCGTCGGCTCCTGGGCCCCGCGTACATGGATCAGGTTACACGCGAAACCGTCTCCGGCAGTAAACGGCACGACCCGTTCTTGAAGGGCAGCGGATGGACGGAGCTCCGACATACCAGGTTCGTCATGCAGTGCCGCATGCGGCCCGAAGAGGCGGATGCGGGCGGGTTACTCCGGCGGAAATGCGACGGCTCTTGCGTCAACGCCGTATGGATTCTACAGCCCTCGCAGGGAGGCTTTCCTACGAGCCTCTGTGGACAGCAGACTTAAACTGTCCTGATATATAGACAAAACGGCAGCAAAAACATAACCCCTCGTGGATTTTTTTCGGGTCCTGGGGAGGTGACGTTGTTGTGCGAGAGGCCGTCGACCGTCGAGATGCGATCGATGAGGACGTCGCCGGGCTGGGCGTAGGCGGGGCGTGGAGCCGATGATAATACCCCCTGCTACACCATGAAGACGCAGGAATTTACTGATTTGGCGCTACCAGGGGCTTCTCATTGGCCGTCGCGAAGTCAGGCGCCGGATACGTCCCGATCTTCTCCGGGGTGTATTCGCTCGCCCAGAAGTCGGGCGGCCCTTCGCTGTCCGGCACCTTGTTGCTCACCGGCTTGAGGCCGTGCTTGAGGTAGGCGGCGATGTCCCACAGTTCCTGGTCGCTCATGTGGCGGAAAGACGGCCAGGGCATCGGGATGGCCAGGTATTTCGGGCGGGCGGGGAAATTACCCTCGCCGGGCTTCGTCGAGGTGATCTCCACGTCCGGTGTCTCGCCCGGGCGCAGCCCGTAGCGGAGCGCATTGAAGATCTGGCGCTCGCTGAACCGGCCCAACCCCGTCGTGTTGTCCGGCGTCAGGTTGCGCGAATAGGTGTGAAACGGCCCGACCTGGAAATCTTGCACTGTTGGCGGAGACGTGCTATGCCAGCCGGAGAGCCAGTTGGGCGCCGCCGGGTTGGCGATCCCTCCGTGGCAGTCGCCGCAGCCGTGATGAAGCACCAGGTGTCGCCCGCGCAGCACCTGTTCGTTCCGCGTCTGATTCGCCGACCGGTCAGGACGGGTGGAGATCGCCGCGACCAGCCCCATGCACAGGGCGATCAGGAGGAGGGCCAGCGCCCATCGTCCATACCGCGAGGAAAGGGTCAACCATACGTTCATGTTCGTCACCGGAATTATTGAACTTCGAGAATGCCCATCATCCCGTGATCCTCGTGATCCAGGATGTGGCAGTGAAACATCCATTGCCCCGGATAATCGTCGTACCGAACGATGAAGCGCACCGTCTCGTGTTTGGGCACGTTCACGGTGTCCTTCCAGCTTCGGAACGGCTCCGGCACACCGTTGCGGTCGAGCACCTGGAAGCGGAAGCCGTGCAGGTGAAACGGGTGGTCCATCCCCACCAGGTTTTCGATCTCCCAGACTTCCGTTGCCCCCAGCGATGCCGTCACGTCTACCCGGTTCACGTCCATCGCTTTGCCGTTGATGAGGCCCTGGGTGAGCACCATCAGCCGCGTCGCCGTCGCCTGCGCCGGGTCGAGGGCGGGGATGGGGCGCAACCGGTCGGGGAGCGCCACGGAGGGCAGCGGGGGCTCCTCCGTGTAGCGCAGCGTCAGCAGGTCGCGTGGCTGGTTCCAGTCGGGCGGACGGGTCTGGGGGATGTAGCGGTCGTAGGGCAGGGCTTGCAAGACGCTACGGCTGCCCGGCGGGCCGGTGCCGCGCACCAGCAGTTCCACGCGCTCGCTGTTGGCCAGCACGATCTCCTCGACCTCCACCGGCCGCTCGAACAGGCCGCCGTCGCTCCCCACGTGCAGGAAGGTGTGTCCTGAAAGCGCCAGCCGATAGACCCGGGCGGCGGAGGCGTTGACCACGCGCCAGCGTTGCACGTCCCCGCTGCGGATGGTGAGTGTCGGCAAGGTCGCGCCGTTGACGAACAGGGTGTTGCCTTCACGCCCGTTCTCCTCGTCCACGAGCCCCTGCGGGGAATGCGCGTCGGCGAGGTCGATGCTGCCGTCCGGGAGGAAACGGTTGTCGGAGAGAATGAGCAGCTTTTCCGTGAGTGTGGCGGGCAGAGGATCGTCGTCGGCGCGGACGATGACGGCCCCGTAGAGGCCCATGGCGATCTGATAGCCGGTGCGATGATGGGGATGGGGATGGTACCAGTAGGTGCCGGCGGTGCCGGGCTGCACCGTGAAGACGTAGTCGTACTGCTCTCCTGGGGCGACGGAGTAAAGCGGGCTGCCGTCGGCGTCTATGGGGAGGTGGAGGCCGTGCCAGTGGATGGTGGTCGGTTCGGGCAATTCGTTCTTGAAGTGAACAAGGACCCGGTCGCCTTCACGCACCTCCAGCACGGGGCCGGGGATGTGGCCGTTGTAGGCAAAGACCTTGGTTTCGGCTCCCGGCACCAACCCCAACCGGGCCGGCGCGGCGGTGAGCGTCACCTCCACCATACTCGGTACCGAGGACAGGTTCTCGAGCACGGCCGAACCAGGCGCGGTAGCAGCCGGCGCCGTGGCGGCCACCTGGTGGTCCTGGGCAGCGATCTCCTGGACAGCTACGGAGAAAGGCACCGACCCTATCAGCACCGCCAGCAGTATTAGTCCAGGTGTCATCTGTGCCGGAGACATGGTTGATTTCCACTTGAAAAGCCTGTGGGAAGATGAAGAAAAGCTTCATCCCACGATGGGTCTTCCGAAGGCCACATGCCGTTGCAACCTTTGAAGGAGAGGCGGTAGCAGGCTCAGGGCCACAACAGTCCGTCTCGCAGTGCTTGAGCGCGAGATCTCAGTATGGAGGAGAGCCATGAACTAATCATCCGACCCAGATTTATTGGACCGTCTGATCAGCAACGCAGCAGTCCTTGCTGCTAGCCAGCCTTGCACAGCCAGAAGACGATCTGGACAGCAGCAGAGGCGGTAGAGGTGCTGTAGCGAGCCGTCAGGTTTGCGGGACCATGATAGATTAGCACGCTGGATTCTGCAATAGACCTGCATGCAGACTGATTTAATTCATAAACCGCATCGACAAACCGCACCCCGCTCCGGGTACCTACCGAAGCCCTTCCGTGCCGGTCGTCAAGCGCTGGAGATGCGTGCCGTCGACCGCGATGACGTAGATTTCGTTTTTCCCGGTCTCGTCGGCATGAAACGCTATTTTCGATCCGTCGGGCGACCACACGGGCACGCTGAAAGCACCCATTCCTTCGGTGAGGCGTCGCTGGTTGGTGCCATCGGCATCCATGACGTAGACGTCTCGGCGGGCGTCTCGCTCAGCGATGAGCGCGATCTGGGATCCATCGGGCGACCACGCTGCCGCCGTGTTGTCGTAATCGTCGTGGGTGAGGCGCGTCGGGTTGGTGCCGTCGGCGTTCATCGCGTAGAGCTGATTGCGGCCGGTGCGGTCGGAGAAGAACAGGAGGGTGGTGCCGTCCGGCGACCAGTTCGGGACCTGGTTGTTGGCGTCGTCGTGCGTCAGGCGTTGCTCCCCGGATCCATCGGCCGCCATCGTGAAAACATGCCAGCGCTGGTCGTCATCATCGATAGCGGCGATGCGTTGAAAAGCGATCGTCGTGCCGTCGGGCGACCAGGCCGGTACGCCGTCGAAGCCGGGACTGCGGGTGAGGCGCGTCGGGTTGGTGCCGTCGGCGTTCATCACGTAGAGGTCTACCTGGCCGGCCGTGGGGTAATCGCGCGGGGATTGGAAGACGATGCGCGTTCCGTCCGGGGACCAGAAGGGATGGGCGTCTCGGCCGGGGCTGTAGGTTAAACGGGTCTGGCCGGAGCCGTCGGCATCCATCACATAGACCTCCCAGTCGTCGTCGCGCGTGGAGCCGAAGAGGATGCGACGCCCGTCCGGCGACCAGGCCGGGAAGGCGTTGTCGTAGGTACTGTCCGTCAACCGGCGCACGTCGGTGCCGTCAGCGTTCATGGTATAGAGTTCAAACGATCCTGCCCGGTCTGAATAGAAAGCCAGCCGGGATCCATCAGGCGACCAACTGACCTCGTAGACGGTATCGGGATCCTGCGTGAGGCGGGTGGGATTGTTACCGTCGGCGTCCATCAGGTAGATTTCCTCATCGCCGTCGCGGTTCGTAAAAAACGCGATGCGTGCCCCGTCCGGCGACCACTTGGCCCCGGCGTCGTCCGTAGGGACATTCGTCAGGCGGGTGGGGTTGTTGCCGTCGGCGTCCATCACGTACACCTCAAAGTTGCCCTCGCGCGTGGAGCCGAAGAGGATGCGACGCCCGTCCGGCGACCAGGTGGGATGCGAGTCCCGGCCAGGGTTCTGCGTGAGGCGGGTGGGGTTGTTGCCGTCGGCGTCCATCAGGTAGATTTCCTCATCGCCGTCGCGGTCCGAGTCGAAAACGATCTGCGAACCATCGGGCGACCAGGCCGGATGCCGGGCAAAGTGGGTTGCCGAGGCGGTGTCCGGGTAGGTGAGGCGGGTCGGGTCGGTTCCGTCGGCGTTCATGACGTAGAGGTTCCACACACCGTCGCGCCGGGAGTCGAAGACGAGGCGCGATCCGTCGGGCGACCAGGCCGCGTGGGTGTCGTCCGCCGGGGTGTAGGTAAGGCGGCGCTGGCCGGATCCGTCGGTGTTCATGACGTAGATCTCGGCGTTGCCGTCGCGCCGGGATTCGAAGGCGATGTGCGAACCATCGGGCGACCAGGCCGGGTTGACGTTGAGAAACGGCGCTTCCTGTGCCGTCAAGGGGCCGGGTGTGAACCACACCAGCGCGAGAGGAAGTAGCCGGAGGCAGACGGCGGCGGCGTTGCAACGAGAGAGCATGGGTCTGGGGGGAGGGTGGCGGGAGCAGGGCGGCATCCGGTTGCCTCGAAGCCGCACGTACGGGGTTCCTTGCGCACAGATGCGCAGGCCTCGCAATAAAGCGGCCAGGATCTTTCCTACAAGGAGAGCAGGAAAAGCACAACGGCAAGGTGTCAGGGCTCGTCCTATTCTAGCGGTACATCTTGACAATGGACGATACACGATGTAAAGTTTGCCGACACGGAAGCGCTTCCATCTTAATAAAAGCGCTTCCGTATCCGACGCAGCCGAACCGTAAAGCCGCCCCGCCCGTGTATTTTCACCAATCCTGCGTATCGTCATGGAAGTGATTATTGGAAAGACGATGGACCTTGCAGACTTCATCGCAGGCCTTGTCCGGCGCAACCCGTACGAGGCCGAGTTTCACCAGGCCGTCCGCGAAGTCGCCGAGAAGGTGATTCCCTTCATCAACCAGCACCCGCTGTATCAAGAAGGGCGTATCCTGGAGCGGATGACCGAGCCGGACCGCAGCATCAGCTTCCGGGTCTGCTGGGAAGACGACGACGGCAACGTCCGCGTCAACAGGGGCTACCGGATCCAGTTCAACAACGCTATCGGCCCCTACAAAGGCGGGCTGCGTTTCGATAAATCCGTCACGCTGAGCGTGCTCAAGTTCCTCGGTTTCGAGCAGATCTTCAAAAACAGCCTGACGACGCTGCCCATCGGCGGCGCCAAGGGCGGGGCCGACTTCAACCCGAAAGGCAAGTCGGACGGCGAGGTGATGCGCTTTTGCCAGGCGTTCATGTCTGAGTTGTTCCGACACATCGGGAAGAACATGGACGTGCCGGCGGGCGACATCGGCGTCGGTGCCCGCGAGATCGGCTACCTCTTCGGCCAGTACAAACGCCTGCGCAACGAATTTACCGGGGCGATGACAGGCAAGGGCGTGGCCTTCGGGGGCAGTCTGATCCGGACCGAGGCTACCGGCTACGGCTGCGTCTACTTCGCGCAAAACATGCTCAAAACGCAGGGCGAGGATTTCGAAGGCAAGACGTGCGTCGTCTCGGGAGCCGGCAACGTGGCGCAATACGCGGCAGCGAAACTCCTTGAACTCGGTGCGAAGGTGGTCACGCTCTCGGATCGGTCCGGCTTCGTGCATATGCCGGACGGGCTGACGCAGGAGGGGCTCGACTCCATCATCGACCTGAAGACGAACCAGCGCGGGGCACTCTCCGAGTTCGCCGACGCCTTTGGTCTGCCCCACTACGCCGGCCGGCGCCCGTGGGCGGTGCCCTGTGATATGGCGTTTCCGTGTGCGACGCAGAACGAACTCGACGGGGAGGATGCCCGGATGTTGCTGGGCCATGGATGTCGGCTCGTCAGTGAGGGCGCCAACATGCCCGCCACGTACGAGGCGTCGCAGCGCTTCGAGGACGCGCATATCCTGTACGGCCCCGGCAAGGCGGCCAACGCGGGCGGGGTCGCGATTTCCGGGCTGGAGATGACGCAAAATTCGATGCGGATGAGCTGGTCGCGGGAGGAAGTGGACACCCGGTTGCAGTGGATCATGGGCCGCATCCACGAGCAATGCGTCGCATACGGACAGGAGAACGGCTCCGTGAACTACGTCAAAGGCGCCAACATCGCCGGCTTCAAGAAGGTCGCCGACGCCATGCTGGCCTACGGCGTGATGTAAGGGATTTCGAGGGGTGCATCGGATCCGAAGGAGGATTTTTGAGATGGATAGCGAGCATCTTCGTGCGTTGCAAGCGCCGCTGAAGCAGCAGTACCGGGAGGAGCCGGGTGCTGCCCTCATCACGTTGCGTGCGCAGGGCCGCCTTGGAGAGGGCGTCACGTGCAAGGTTGAGACGGGCAAAGCCCTCGTCGAAGCCGGGTTGCATCCCGCGACCGGGGGGGATGGGTTTGCGGCTTGCTCGGGAGACATGCTGCTTGAGGCGCTGGCTGCCTGTGCGGGGGTCACGATGGGAGCCGTGGCGACGGCGCTCGGGATCGTCTTGCGCGATGGGATCGTGACGGCGGAGGGCGACCTCGATTTTCGAGGCACGCTGGGTGTCTCTAAAGAGGCGCCAGTGGGTTTTCGGGAGATCCGGCTTCACTTCGACCTCGACAGCGATGCGACCGACGAGCAGGTGGCGACGCTCATGCGGCTGACGGAGCGTTATTGCGTCGTCTATCAGACCTTACAGCAGGCGCCTGCCGTCCGGGTCACGACGAATAGGACTTGACACGCGTACGATCCGTTGCCATGCTGTCGCATGTCATAGAAGGTATCACTTCGCTTTCCATAAAGAGGCATGGAAGACGATTCGCACAATACCTTTGCTATCGATAGGATTGCCGCAAAGGATCTAGGTCAGGAATTGCGTTATGGATTTCCCATTCTGCGTTTTCTAATATGATACGCCAGCGTGTTCCCTTGTTGCCGAGCATGCGCATCTTGAGTTCTTGTGTGGTGTCATCGAGAAGAAGGGGGCGTGTTACCTCATCGAAGAAAGTCTCGATATTGATATTGGTCTTTTTCCAGTCGGCATTGGAAACAGAGTTGGATAACGGCCAAGCTCAGGTGCAATGGGCCGACGGCACAACCCCTACTCGAAGGAAGGTAGGCGCAACGGACGATTCAGGCAAGACCGTCACGCCCATTGTCACCTGAAGCGCCTGGTGTACGCCCGGCAAGGGCGTGAACTAATGGGGTGAAAGTCCCCTGTAGGAGAACCAACATCATACAACGTTATGATGACAACTACTAGCCAGAGGCAAGGGCGTCGCTGCGAGGCCGCGTCTGAAGGAAGCCCGAGGCAAAACTGCGAGCCGACCGACAGGAAGGTCATTCGAGGCCGAGTCCCCAGGGCGAGCTGGCACAAGACAGCGAAGCCCCCTGGTTCAGGGGATACGGTAAATGATCCGGCTGTGCAGTGAGCGTTCACGTTCTTATCCGGGGAGACCTGCCCCACAGGCGGGCCACTGGCTACGGGTGCCGGACTGAGGGCCGAAGCGAAAGCGACGGGAAGACCACCGGACCCTACGGCAGCGGCTGAGAGCGCTAGGGAAGTCGGACGGAGGACCACCGGGAAACCGGTGGATATGCCACCGAATCCTACGGTGCTCGTCAGCGCGGCTTCGAGTAACCGGGGCCGTGATGGGGCAGGAGTCAGCCGAGGTCATAGTGTGCGCTGGGCAGCGCATAAATCAGGAGGGTTCAAGTCCCTCTGGTGCTCTGATGGGGAGCACCATATCCAAAAGCGGGGGTAATGCCTCGCTGGCCGGGGAAGACCGATAAGGAGAACTCT